>Ga0315298_1002769_pt1 | contig 28937 bp, 8 predicted proteins | sample WHS_1_MG_FD_203077 | JGI IMG/M metagenome (GOLD analysis project Ga0315298, IMG submission 203077) | Extremophilic microbial mat communities from Washburn Hot Springs, YNP, Wyoming, USA - WHS_1_MG | ecosystem: Environmental > Aquatic > Thermal springs > Hot (42-90C) | place: USA: Wyoming... | reverse complement strand
TTCTTTCTTTGCTTACTTTCTTTCTCATCGCTGAGAAAGAAAGTAAGATGGGTTTTCCTCGACCCTGCTCGGGGCAGGCTTTTTTGGTTACTTTTTCTTTGTTGCTGGAGACAAAGAAAAAGTAACAATCTAACCACAAATGTTGTGGTGTAATAATTGGCCGATAAAGCAACGCCGACGGCTTTTCTTTCGGTTCACTTTCTTTTGGCCGCTCAAAAGAAAGTGAACATTGGGTTCTCTCTTTCTCATCGCTGAGAAAGAAAGTGTGAAGGGTTTTTTCACCGCTCCCGAGCATGAGCAGTTGCATTGCAAACTTTGCGTAGCGTGGGCGGAAGTCCTTTTCTTTGGGAGCAACCTTTTCTTTTGGGACGCTTGCCAAAAGAAAAGGTAGCAAAAGGATTTCCCCTGCTTTTTCCTGCAAAAAGCAGGAAGCTATTTCTTTTGGCCGTTCAAAAGAAAGTTAACAAGAGGTTTTTCCCTGCTTTGTCCTAATACATTGACGATGGATTTTTTTGGGGGGAAAGTCTTTTTTGCTCCAATTCCATACTTCGTCTATAGATATGTACAGATTTTTCTATATTTGTAACATCTCTTGCAAATATTTTTCCCTCTACTATTGATAAGGTTTTATCGCTTTCAAAAAGCTTTTTGATATGTAGTGATCCCTCCTGGGGAGTAAATCCAACAAACTTAATAAGCTCTTCTGGACCAAAGTCAAATGTGTGGGATGTTCCCATAGTTATGGGCACTCGGGCTTTTTGAAGCTGGGTATATAAGGCATCGTATATCTTACCTATTGGATCTTTTATTAAAACATTTGCGAATTGTTTATATATAAGCCAGCTTCTCTCGCTGAGTAATTCTATGATTTTTGTTGCAATTTCTGGATGTGCCTTTACCATAGGTTCAAAGTTTGCTTTACTTACAGCCATAAGTTTTGTTGGTCCAAAGGAAATTGCACTTGCACTTCTTGGTTTATTATCAAGAAGAGACATTTCTCCAAATATATCTCCTTTTTTTAATACAGCTAAAAGTACTTCATTATTATCTACCAGTTTTGTTATTTTAACCTTTCCCTCCTGAATTATAAATAATTCAGCTCCGGGCTCATGCTCGAGGAATATAATCTGTCCGTCTTCATATAGTGAATAAAAGCTTTCCTTTTTTGGTTGTAAAGATTCAGGAGAAGGATTTATTCTGGCTAGTTTCATTTTTGCCTGTGGTACATAACCGCCATCAGGGCAGAATTTAACATAGTGAAGATATGCATATGCTGCCTGTGTAAGCTTCTGGTTTGAGTAAAAATATTCTCCTATGTTAAACAGATAGTTTGGATTTTCTTCTACTGAAGATTTAAATGTCATTTTTGTTAGCAGGGAATCATAATACCTTAATTGTTTTCCAAAATAGCGTAGTATTTTCATTGCAATAGGGGTATTTTTCTGTATTAGGTCGCCGAAATGTTCTCTTTTTACTACTATGGTGGAAGTTTCTTCAAGTGCCTGAACGGTTTCAATTCTTGGCCGTTTTGCCATACATGAAATAACGCCAAAAAAGTCACCTACGCTAAGTATTGTTCCACTTTCAGACTCTACAAGAGAGGCAGATCTGTTTTCTACAACCTTTCCCTGACGTATAATAAAAAACTCATCAGATTCTTCCTGATCCTCTAGTATTATATAGCTATCTGGCTTAAAATTAGCTACACCAAAAACCACTTCTTCAGGCATTTTCTCTCCCTGTATATACGGGGTTTTAGTTCCAAAAAACTAGTTTAAGTAAATTGGAAATCTCCTACATAGATTTTCGACTTTTTCTCTTACTGAATTAAGTATTTTTTCATTATTAATATTTTCAATTACATCATTAATATAACCTGCTATCTCCTCCATTTCTTTTTCCTTCATACCTCTACTTGTAACAGCCGGGGTTCCAATCCGTATTCCGCTTGTTACAGTCGGAGGTTGAGTGTCAAAAGGTATGGTATTTTTATTAACTGTAATTCTTGCTTTATCTAAAGCCTGTTCCGCCTCTTTTCCTGTTACTTTTTTATTGCTTAAGTCGATTAACATAAGATGATTATCGCTTCCACCTGATACAAGGCGAAAATTATAGCCTTTAAGAGCCTTTGCAAGAGCCTGACAATTATTTATAATTTGCTGCTGGTAAGCCTTGAAAGATGGATCGAGAGCCTCTTTAAGGGCTACAGCCTTGGCAGCTATAACATGCATTAAAGGACCTCCCTGGATACCGGGAAAGGTATTGGAATCCAGTATCTCACTCATCATCTTAACCCTTCCACTTTTTGGAGCTATGATGCCAAGCCTGTTTTCAAAGTCTTTGCCCATTAATAGCATTCCACCCCTGGGACCACGTAGGGTCTTGTGGGTGGTTGTAGTAACAAAGTGTGAATGTGGTAAAGGAGTAGGGTGGAGCCCTGCTGCAACAAGTCCGGCGATATGTGCCATATCGGTAACAAGGTATGCACCACATGCGTCTGCTACTTCTCTAAACTTTTTGAAGTCAATAATCCTTGGATATGCACTGGCACCTGCTATAATCAGAGCAGGCTTTTCTTGCATTGCGATTTTCATGAGTTCATCATAATCTATAGTCTCTGTATCTTTTGAAACCCCATAGCTAACAATTTTAAAGAGCTTTCCAGAAAAATTGGCAGGAGAACCGTGGCTTAAGTGTCCACCATGAGACAGATTCATTCCAAGGACTGTATCCCCGGGCTTCAAGACACTAAAGTATATTGCCATATTTGCCTGTGTTCCGGAATGGGGCTGGACATTTGCATATTCACATTGAAATAACTCTTTTGCCCTGTCACGGGCAAGATTTTCAACAATATCCACAAATTCACATCCACCATAATAACGATGAGAAGGATAACCTTCAGCGTACTTATTTGTCATTACAGAACCCTGGGCCTCCAGTACAGCGCGAGAGACTATATTTTCAGAAGCTATTAATTCGAGGTTAAGATTTTCCCTCTCTTCCTCTTTTTTAATGGCATTAAAAACATCAGGATCTGTTTTCTGAAGAGCAATACCTTTTTCTATCATAGCTTTCTCCACAGTTATTTATAATATATTGTAATTGTTTTAGATAAAATATTCAATTAATGTACAGTAATTTCCTCCATTATAATATGCAGGCAAAAGAAGTTTTTATTTTACCCGGGAAATGTGGAAAATATAGTTTTCACAATATTAAAAATAGAAAGAAAGCGATTTTATTCTTATAATTTAAGTTATAAATTTTATAGGATATCCAATGCAGTTGTCCTTTTTAGGTTATATCCTTTCTCTCTTTAAAATAGAAGCTCTACTCGAAAAAATTCGTTGCGATAAAGAGAACTACCTCAATATTCCGAAAGGATCAATTCCTTTTATATTAAGCAAACTGTCAAAGGAATACAATTGCTTTTACATTTCTAAAAATGAAATAGAAGCAGAGGAAATATTTGAAGGAGTTAAGGCAGTAGGGCAGGAAGTATATTTCTTTCCCGAAGTGGATGTTATACCATATTCCAGTGCTTTTCCCTCGGCAGATAAGCTTTCGGATAGAATGGCTGCAATGTATTTTCTTCAAAACAAAAAAGGGATTACTGTTGTTACTACTGTTGAGGCTTTTTTGCGTAAGCTTCCTCCTGTAGAATTTTTTAAGAAAAGTATTTTAAGGGTAAATAAGGGTCAAAATCTGGAAAGGGAAGAAATTATAAGGAAGTTAGTGGAATATGGGTATATAAGGGATTTTAAAACTACAGAGCAGGGTAATTTTTCTGTTCGTGGGGATATTGTTGATGTTTTCCTTCCGACAATGTCATGTGGAATAAGGATTAATTTTTTAGGAAATACAATCGAAGCCATAAAAGAATACAATCCTGCTTCACAGATTTCTTATAAAGAAGTAGAAGGGTTTGAACTTGTTCCGGCGAATGAATTTTCGATAGAAAAGGAAAAAGATTTTACTCAAACAGATAGAGTGATTCATTCCGATTTTGTTAATTATTATAGCAACTTAGCCTCTCTCCTTGACTATTCCAGTACAGCAACTCTTGTTATGTTTGATGAGAATATTTTAAGTCAGGCAGATAATGCTAGAATTACACATGAGCAATTGATGGAGAAGGGGCGCATTTCTTTATTCTGGAACTTTGGCGATTTATTAACAAACAATGAGGATTTGAGAAAAGTAATAGTTAAGAGGGGAGCTGAAAATGAATTTTCCTTTCGATTGAATGATCCTCCGGAGTTTGGGGAAGGATTCTCAAGATTTATTACAGATGTAGAAGAATTTTATATAAAAAATGGTTATAGAGTTTTTATACTTGTAGAGTATGAGGATCTTGCCAGAAGGTTTATGGAAATTTTGAAGAAGTTTAAACCCAGGATGATTGATAAAAATGAGAGTATAAATGGTTATAATTTCAACATAGTGCTTTTTAATCTTGAGCATGGCTTTGAATATGTATCTGAAAATGAAAAGGTTTTATTGCTTACTGAAAGTGACATAAGTGGAAAAAAGAGGATATTCAGAAAGAGGATTAGGCAGATTGACACTATTTTTGAGGATATTGAAGAGATTCAGGAGGGCGAATATGTTGTTCATCTAAACTATGGAATTGGGGTATTTAAAGGAGTTGAAAGGATTAATGTACTTGGAAAAGAAAAGGATTATATACTTCTTAAGTATGCGGATGATGAAAAACTATATGTTCCTCTTGAGCAGTCAAATTTAATAGGAAAGTATATTGGAGCATTTGACAAAAAGCCGGCTCTTGATTCTCTTGGTGGAAAAAGCTGGACAAAGAAGAAAAATAAAGCAGAAAAAAGCATAAGGGAATTTGCACAAAAACTTGTTTCGATATATGCGAAGAGAAAAGAACTTAAAGGGATTGCTTTTCTTCCTGATACAGAGTGGCAGAAGGATTTTGAGAATAGATTTGAATATATAGAAACCCCTGATCAGGTTAAGGTAATAGAAGAGATTAAAAGGGATATGGAGAGGAATATTCCTATGGATAGATTGCTGTGTGGGGATGTTGGTTTTGGAAAAACAGAGGTTGCAATGAGAGCAGCTTTCAAGGCAGTTTTATCCGGGAAACAGGTTGCTGTGGTAGCACCAACAACTATTTTAGTAGAACAGCATTACCTTACATTTATAGATAGATTTAAAGGATTTCCTGTTAAAATTGAGATGGTTAGCCGTTATACTGATAATAAGCATTTCAAGAGTATTGTTAATGGGTTAAAGAATCATAGTATTGATATAATCATAGGAACCCATAAGCTATTTTCTAAAGAAATTTTATTTCATTCCCCTGGTCTTGTTATAATAGATGAAGAGCACAAATTTGGGGTAGGTCAGAAGGAAACTCTAAAGGAGAGATATCCGATGGTTGATTTTCTTTCCCTTTCCGCCACGCCCATTCCAAGAACACTGAATATGGCATTATCATCCTTGAGGGATATAAGCCTTCTTGAAACTCCTCCGGATATCCGCATTCCTGTAGAAACTTATGTGGGTGATTTTTCGATGGAGCTTGTGAAGTATGCTATAAATGGGGAATTGAATAGAAAAGGGCAGATCTTTTTTGTTCACAATACTATAAAAAGGCTTCCTGAATATGCATTTGCAATAAAGCAACTTGTCCCGGAGGCAAGGGTTGCAATAGCTCATGGGCAGATTGGGGAAGAAGAACTTGAAAAGGCCTTTATAGGCTTTGTTAAGAGGGAGTATGATGTGCTTGTGTCAACAACAATAATTGATTCGGGACTTGATATTACCAATGCCAACACAATAATTGTAAGCGATGCCCATCGCTATGGTTTATCCCAGCTTTATCAGCTTAAAGGAAGAGTAGGCAGGGGTAAGCTACAGGGCTATGCATATTTTCTTTATCCTCCTCAAAAGGCGCTTAATGAAAAGGCCCAGAAGAGGCTTTTTGTTATTAATGAATATACAAATCTTGGAGCAGGTTTTAACATTGCCTTAAAAGATCTTGAGATAAGAGGAGCCGGAAATATTCTTGGAAGAGAGCAGCATGGGAATATTGTGGCGCTCGGATATGATGTCTATACACGGTTACTGAGAGAGGAGGTTGAGAAGCTTAAAGGAACATACAGGGAAGAAGTAGAAACAATGATAGATCTGAACTATAATGCCTATATTCCTGATGAATATATTTCTGAAAGTACTGTAAAAATGGAAGTGTATAAAAAGATACTTTCAGTTAAAAACGAAGAAGAAATAAAAAATGCTTTAAAGGAGCTTTTTGATAGATTTGGATCTGTACCCTCAGAAATAGAGGCTTTGTTTGAAATATCCCGATTAAAAATAAAAGCTTCCTCTATTGGAGTAGAGTCAATTATCGAAAAGGATAGATATATCGAAATTACCTTTTCTAAATATTCAAAGGTTGATGTTATAAAGGTAATGAATCTAAAAAGCAGCGGAAAGCATGAGATCGAGATACGACCTAACTTGAAAAACAAAATCTTCTACCGAGGCTTTGAAAGCAATATTGTAATCAAAGTAAAAAGGCTAATTAGCTTTCTTGATGATATAACTATTCGGGGTTGACGGGACTTGAACCCGCGGCACCTGGCGTGACAGGCCAGTACTCTAACCAGCTGAGCTACAACCCCTTTCTGTATTACTTTAGCGGGGGGGGGAATTGAACCCTCGACACACGGATTATGATTCCGTTGCTCTAACCAACTGAGCTACCCCGCCGTGTTCTTATCTCTATAACATAAAATTTTGCGGGGGAAGGATTTGAACCTTCGACCTTCGGGTTATGAGCCCGACGAGCTACCAGACTGCTCTACCCCGCTATGTCTAATGGAAGATAATTATATTCCAAAATATTTATTATGTCAACTTTTTAAATTTCTTCACTAGCAATTTCCCATTTTTGGAGATTAGATAACTCTATCGTCATTGCAAGGCAAGATGTAAAAGTAGCACTGGCTGCGCCAGTGCTACAATGCAAAAATACCGCTGTGGAGGGTAAATGGTCATTGTCATCATCTTTCCTTTCCTCAGGTCTTGCTCAGGGGAAGGGCACGGAAAATCTACCCTCGCACATTCGGCCTCCTGCCTCATGTGCTCGGGGCGAAATGCCTCCTGCATTTCTTGGCATAATGGCGGGCAGGATTTTCCTGTGGGTGCAATTGCAAGACATTCGACGGAAAGATGATGACAATGACCAGCGGGTAAAAACCACAGCGGGGATTATTTAGGTATAGAAGATAAAAAAATAAAAAAAAAGAAAAAAACCAGCTACCGCGAGGGGTATACCGAGGGACAACCCCCTTGCCCCCTTTATTAAGGGGGATTTGAGGGAAAAAACCGACACTGCAATATGGTTATAGTTATATAACTAAACAAACCCGCCATAGCGGAGCAAAGTGTAAGCAATGCCTGCGAAGGCGAGGTGTGAGAGCGGTGTTGTTTGAACCCTCACCTTGTATAAAAAGTAAAGGAATGTTTTTAAATAGAGAAAAGGGGTTGTAAAGTAAATAGCTTTCAAGGTGAGGGTGAGTTCACCGCTCCCGAGCCTGAGCAGTTGCATTGCAAACTTTGCGTAGCGTGGGCGGAAGTCCTTTTCTTTGGGAGCTACCTTTTCTTTTGGGACGCTTGCCAAAAGAAAAGGTAGCAAAAGGATTTCCCCTGCTTTTCCTTGAAAAGCAGTAAGCTATTTCTTTTGGCCGTTCAAAAGAAAGTGAATTTTGCCTCGCAATAACACTATGGTTATCCAATTTTTAAAAATTAAATTAATATATTTTTCTTGACAAAGTGATTTTTTTAATATAAACTTATAATTAAAAGTGATAGTTTTTGTGTTTTTATTCGGGGGTCGTTAGGGATTTTATATTTGGTGGGATAAAATGGCTTTTTCAAGGGGTTTAAGGGCGGGGGCTGTAATCCTCCCTGTATGTTTCAATGCTATAATAAGTGTTGCTTTCAGAGCGCTCGAGTTGGGCTACTTTTCTTTTCTTTTAAAAAAATATCTTAATAATTTCTATAAAGAAGTATTTTTAATTTTCCAGATTATCAAACTCTCAGAAATAATGTAAAGCAGGAGATAATGTATGAAAGTGATTAAGAATGTAATTTTTATTATTAATGCTTTTTTAATTGTTTTTCTTTTGTTTACCTGTTCCAATAATCTAAAGAAAGGCGAGTCGGTTTATGAAAAATCAGCTTCTAAAATTTCAGGAGAAGATAGATCTAAAAAAATCGGAGAAACAAAAGTTGTTTTGCCAGAAGAAAAGAAAGTTATAGCAATCAACAAAAAGTTTTTTGGGGATGATGTATATGTGAATCCTGAGTATAGAAAGGGAAAAACAGAGGCATTTGTTGTAAAGTTTAGCAGGGGTATAAGTTTTTCGGCGGATTTGTATAAAGAGCATGGTATATCTGTAGGGGATGTTTTACCGGATAATGGATTTATATTAAAAGGGGATATTGACGAGATAAGGAAGATTAAAGGAATAGAGGAGATTATTCCTTATGAACCGTATATCAAGTTTTCTTCTGATTTTGGGGATTTGAAACAATGGAGGAAAGCAAGGGTAAGGTTATGGGAGGAGTCTGATGCAGAATGGTTTGGAGATTATTGTAAGAGTAAGGGTTTTGAAATTTTAAGTAAGTCGGGAAGGAACTTTGTCGTAAAGAGAAATAGTTTGGATAATGAAGCTTTCAAGTCTTTAGTCTTTGAAGAGAAGGTAATGAGGGTAGAAAAATATATAGAACCGGAGGTTTTTAGTTTTACTGGGGAAGCTGTAGCAAAAGCCCTATCGCCTGTGTATTATAGTGATTATTTTGGGGAAAGGATTGTGGGTTTACCGGTTGCAGTATTTGATGTTGGGGTTGATGAAAACTGCGAAGATTTAAGAGGGGTCATAAAGGGTATTTTTGATGTAGCATTTGATGGAGACAGCGGGGAATTTGTAAGTCATGGGACTCATATAAGCGGGATAATTGCAGGTAGGGGGAATAATTCTGGCGGCAGGTTAAAAGGTGTAAATCCCGCCACAAAGCTGGATTTTTATGCCATGGGTGATAGTTTAAAGGGACTTGTGGTTCCCTCTTCGATGAGGGGATTGTTTATGCAGGCTGTTAACAGGAAAACTTATATTGCGAATTTAAGCTGGGGGACTTATGATCCATCTTTAAAAGGAAGCTATCTTTCAATAAGCAGGGACATAGATGAGTTTGTTTATGAAATTCCGGAATTTATTGTTGTAACTGCTGTTGGTAACAACGGAAAGAGTATAGCTTCTCCTGCCACTGCAAAGAATGTTATAGCTGTTGGGGCTCTTGAAGGTAATGAAATAGCTACCTATTCTGGAAGAAATAATGCAAAAGATGGAAGAACAAAGCCAGACTTCTGGATACAGGGGAGCAGTATTAATGGTCCGGGTTTAAACAATACATATACAACCTTAAACGGTACAAGTCAGGCCACTGCTATTTTAAGCGGTATAATTTCAAAGCTTGGTGCACTGTTAAAGGAAAGGTTTGGTGTGTCACCGACACATAGTGTGGTTAAAGCCTTTCTGGCAGCTAGCAGTCCAGATAATGATGAAGGGAAATTCGGGTTTGGAAGGGTTTATTTCCCGACTATTCTGGATGCTTTGCATTACAGGGTAGTATGGAATAAAGGAATGGTTGATAAGATTAGCATATATTTAAAGAAGGGCGATAGGGTGTCTGCATCTTTATGCTGGACTGACCCTCCGGCCTTTGAGTCCTCCATAGTTCAACTTATCGATGATTTTGATCTGGAAATTACAACGCCTTCCGGGAAGAAATTAACAAAGAATGATTCTATAAATAATATTGAGAAGCTTGTGTTTGAAGTTGTTGAAGCAGGGAAATATACTTTTGAGGTTAAATCAAGGTTTGTTCCACTTCCGGTGTATGATATGAGTGTTGTTGTAAGGAGCTATCTTGGGTTTGGCAGTGAAGAAAAGCCTATGGAAGAGGAGAAGGAGCAAGTTGCAGATGTTCAGGGCACCGGTAGTGAGAGTGGAAGCTCGACCTCTGTAACAACAGAGCAGAATACGGGAATTAGCTCTGGTAGCGAAGGAACGGGATATAATGCGGGTAGTGATGTTAGTTATGCCGGTGGGGAGAGTTCCGGTAGTGGTGTTTCTTCTCAGGACACAGTTTCTTCGGATGCTGGAGCGGGTTTCGGCGGGGTAGATTTAAGTGCGTTTGAGAATAAGGATAGTGAGGAAGAAGAGGTTAGTATTCTTTACTGCAAAAGTGGAAGGAATGATGTTGCAGTTAGGGTTCTTGGAGCGGATACAAACAAAACGGTTGGAATTACAATTCATGCAGGGGATAATAGTTCGGAAGAGAAGTTTTTGCCGGTCAGTTCTATTGTCAATGGAAAGTATCAGTATTTATTGTTTGATTATAATATTACGAACAATGAAAAAGATGCTCAGCTTCTGGTACAGCGGGAAGATAATATTACTGACTATGTTGATGTGGTAATAAGGCTAGATAATGAACCTCCGTTTGTTAAGGATAGTTATCCCGGGGATAGTTATCCTGGGGATAGTTATCCCCTCTCAAATCAGGTCCTTACGAATAGTTATCCCTGGGTAGATATTGTGGATAGTGGAAGTGGAATGGACGACAGGTTTGTTATTGCAGTAAATGGAAAAGTGCTTGGTACAAACGATTTTGAGTATAACTATGGTACGGGCAGGATGTTGCTCAGGCTTGATAGGGTTATGTTACTAACCAACAGGGTAAGGGTAAATGTAGATTTTATGAGCGTAAAGGATCTTGTCGGTAATAGTACTAACTGGAGCTGGAGTTTTATTTATGATGGAGAAGACAGGGATCCACCGGATAGTCCGAAGGGATTATGTTTTAGAGCTACCAATAAGATCGTGGAATTAGAATGGTTGCCCAACGAAGAGAAAGACCTATGGGGATACAGGGTTTACAGGGTTAATGAAAATGGTTTACTTGAGAAGTTAAGTGCAGGTGTGATAAGCACAAATTATTATAAGTTTTTCAGTACAGGAATAGAGAGGGTGGCTGTTAGTGCTATAGATATAAGTTCTAATGAAAGCGAGCCCAGTTTTCTGGATATTAATTACAAGTACCGCGGGTATCCCCCGGAGATCTTTATTACTGGAGTACCTGAAGTAACGAATGGTTCTGTTAAAGCAAATATTTTTATCATGGATGAAGGAATAATTATTGAGACGAATGTTTTGTTAAATAATAAACCCGCCTATGTTTCCTGGAAGAGCAATTATGGGGTATTGAATATTGAGGAAAGTGGGGAATATACATTGTTTGTAAGTGTTATGGATGATGACACCAATGTTGCTACGAACTCTGTAAGTTTTAAGATTGATAAGGAAGCCCCTTTACCGGTTTCTGGCATAACCTGGGAACAGGAGTTGACGAATTTAAAGCTTTCATGGTTACCTGTTAAAAAGGGTGAAAGGGAATGCAGGTATAATGTATTTCTTGGAGGAAATGAAATACTTTCGGGTATTGAAACGAATTTTGCCTTAATAAATTTTGATGATCTTGGAAAATATACAATTGGAGTTCAGGCTGTTGATGATCTGGGGAATAGGGGGGAAGTAAAGTATGTGGTTATAGACATGGAAAAGGGAATTGAGATTAAAAACATTCCTGCCCTTGTAAGAGATAGATTTTTATTAAATGCAGATGTTTTGATATCCACGAATAAATATGAATATATTATGGTATCCCTTAGCAACAAAGGCTTTTCAAAAAGCTGGAGGCTTTCAAGGGATTATAGTATAGATAGAGGGTTTGACATAAATGGAATTCCTGATGGAGATTATAATCTTGGTGTAAGTGCGAGGGATTCAAGTGATAGGATATATGTTAATAACTTTGGTTTATTCAGGGAGGCTCTTGATAATAGAAATATAACTGTTGATCAGAGTCTGCCGGAGATTTATTTGATTGTCGCTGAAACCACAAATAATGCGAATGCGGTCTTTGTTTCAACAAATTTGGTAAAGGTTTTTGTAGATGATCTGCATTTTGAAATGGCTCATGCAAGTGTTAACGGTGGAGAGTTTGAGTTTGATTCATATTCTCCAGAGTTTTCCGTAAGTATTGAGAAGGATAGCTATCTTGAGATTATGGGAATGGATAAAGCCGGGAATAAAGGCTGGAAGACATATACCATTTATTTTGATAATATTAAGCCAGAGATAACGAATATCAGGATTTCAAATTCTCTTGTTTCTGGTCGTATCTATGATAAAAACCTTCTTGGTTTTGATGTTTATGTGGATAAAGGGCTTTTCTATCATTCGGATGTAGGTGTGGATGGAGTTATATGTAAGATACCGAACAAAGACATGGTTCTTAAGATTGTTGCTTATGATAGAGTGGGTAATACGAATGAATATATTCAGAATGTAAAGAAGGAAGAGGGAGAGGAAGAGTTTCTGGCAGATGTGCTTATAAATGGTAGTACAAATTTTTACTATGATACAGGAAATATAAGTGTGGGTTATATAGGTAAGCTTGATAGTTTGAAGGAATATATTCTTTATGAAGGTGGTAAGATAATTTTCAGTTCCGGGTTTGTAGAATCTACCAATTATGCAATTGAAGGTTTAAAGGATGGTTTTTACAGTATCGGGATTAAGAGTGGAGATTTGTTTAAGTATAGAGATTTTGTTATAGATACCACTTCACCATATATCAGATTCAGGGATAGCGTATCAAGGGGTACCGGGATTAAAGATGTTGCAGAAATAGTGGAACAGAATTTAGATAGGGTTGACTATGTTTTAAATGGCATAGGTGTTGATGAAGGGTATATCCTGAATGAGTATGGGAGTTATAATGTAGAGATTACGGCTTTTGATAAGGTAGGGCATGTATCAAAAAACAGCAATTTGATAAGGATTATCCCAACTGTTACAGAGTATTTTCCGGCGCACTTTAAAAATTTGAAAGGTGGAGAATTTTATAATAGCGGGATTCTTCTTGAAATTGAAGAGAGCTATGACAGCATAGTTTATAAAGACAATGGAAGAGAAATAAAAGGTAATAGGCTGGAAATTGAGGGCGGGCATCTTGTAGAAGTGGAGGCAAAGAGGGTTTTGCCATTCACAAATATAATTTATACGAATTCTATTTTTGTTACTCTGGATTTTACACCGCCGGTTATATATTGCAGTTATGAAGACGGGAAGATATATAATACATTGCCCATTATTTTGATAAATGATCCGAATTTAGAGGATAGAAAAATAATGCTGGATGGCAATGAGTGGGATGGGAGAAGTATTCCGGAAGGGCGGCATTCTTTTAAGATGGATGCAACTGATAAAGCCGGTAATAAAAGTTCAAAAGGTTTAAGCTTTACCTTTGATAGTATTCCTCCATCATTGAGTGTTTTACCGGAAAGTGGCTATTACAGGAGTGTTTTGCCGAAGTTTAGCGCCGTGGATTCTGGGGGGCTTAAAGAGGTATATTTCTATACAAACAATTACCTGTGCGGATCTAATGTTGTTATTAAGAATGAAGGAAAAACCTTGTTTAGAGTTATTGCAATGGATACAGCCGGGAATGAAACTAACATTGAAAGAGAGTATATTATAGACACGACCTCTCCGCTTATTATTGCCAATGTTAAAGAGGGGGAATATTGTTTAACTAATTTTAGAGTTGCTATTAACTATGAGGATGCGAATTTTGACAGGGGCGAAGTCTATTTAAATGGGAAGGAGTATGATGGGAATCCGATTAAAGAAGAGGGGAATTATAAACTGGAAGTAAAGGCCTTTGATAAAGCCGGGAATAGTGCTCTGACAAACATCAATTTCTATGTGAAAAAAGATATACCTGTTATAGTTATGAAGGGACTTGAAGGATTGGTCTTTATTTCTAATACAGGGTACTATACTGATAGAAAGGTAAACCTTTCTATTTCTGTTACGAATGGAGAGGTTTTATCTTTATCTGTAATGGTTAATGGCGTAAAGAGGGATAATGTGGTAAGCCTTACAGAGGACGGTGTATATAACATAGATGTAAATTCGGATGTTAATCTAAATGGTTCTGTTTATAGATTAAATAAGAGTGAAAGGATAATAATAGACACGAAGCCCCCATATATTGTTATCAAGGGTGTTGAGGATAAGAAGAATTATAGCTCGAATGTTACGGTTACGGTAGAGGCAGGGGATTATATAAAGGCAAATTCTATAACTTTAAATGGAGTGTTGAAGGATACAAACATTATAAATATTTCTAAGGATGGAAGCTATACACTTGAGGTTAATGTGGCGGATTACTTAAACAGAAAGAAAAAGGATTCGCTTGGATTTACAATAGATAGAGAGCAACCTGTTGTGAAAATAGAGGGGTTTGAAAACGGGGAGTATCTTACAAATTGTAATTACAGGGTTATTGTGTCTGATGCCAATCTTAAGTCGCAGGAGATTTTGCTAAACGGCGAGGAGGTTGCGTCCAGTGGAAATCTTGTTCATCAGGGAACAAACTATTTTGAGATAAGGGCAGAGGATGTGGCAAACAATATGGTTGTAACAAATCTATTCTGCATTCTGGATAAGACTCCACCTGAGATTAAGACCTTTCCAGATCTGATTGATGAATACACAAGGAATTATGAGGGGGAGATAATTTTTAAAGAGGATACTTCGCTTGCCAGTGCTTATGTTCAGATTTATAGGAAGCTCAGCAATGTTATGATTGAAAGTAATGTTTACTGTAATTCTTTTGATGATGGGAAAAGGGAAGAAAGATTTAGTTTAAATCTTACCGAAGAAGGGGAGTATTTCATTGATGTCCAGCTTGAAAATATGGCGGGAGCGATTGCAAAAACAAACTGGAATATTGTTGTGGATAAGACTCCTCCAGCCTTTGTAAGGTTTGAATGTCCTGACAGCTATACTACATCCAGTGGAAGATTTGTACAGCAGGCGGGATTGAATGTGGAGGTTTTTGATACTTATAGAGGTACTGCGATTATCATTACCAACAGGGGAGATAATGCATGGGGTATTATTGCCTATAACACCAATAAATTCTCTACCAATATGATGAAAGAAGGTTTTTATGATTTTGAGGTAAAGGTGGTGGATAGGGCGGGCAATATGAATGTGGCAAGCAGAAGCTTTACAATTGATAATACACCTCCTGTTCTCGGGTTTAACCCTGAAGTAAAGAGTATTGCCGGTATATGGACAAATTCAAATGTGAATATTGCGTTGAAAACTGTTGAGAAGAATCTTGATTATTGTGATATTACGAATTACTGGCAGCTTTCACCATCCGAGGGCTATAGAACTTATTTAACTATCAACAAAACAGAGAATAATTTTAACATTGGTATTACCAATGATGGAGAAAATATAATTTATATTTTGGCAAAAGACAAAGCAAATAATTTTACCACAACGAATTTTTCCTTTTACCTTGATAAGCTTCCCCCTTCAATAGTGCAGGGTATTCAGTTACGCTATGGGAAATATATAAATACAGATGTAGATTTAAATGAATTCTACAGGGTTGAAGATAATCTTAAATTTTCGGAGAATACTTTTAGCTCGAATGCTACTCTTGAGGAAAAGGAAGGAGAAGAATGGAATATTAGAGAATTGCCCGCGGATAGGCTTCTGGTTAACGAGGGGTATTACAGGTATAGTCTTTCTGTTAAGGATAGAGCCCAGAATACAGCCTTTAAGACGAATGAAATCTTTATTGACAAAACCCCTCCTGTTAGTTTATACAGTGGAGTTTCTGATATGATGTACACCAATAAGAACTTTGTTTTTACCAATACCTTTACGGATGAATGGGGAGAGGTTGATATTACGCGGGTAACGAATATACTGGAGATAAGTAATATGTATGATTATGATCCTGTGGAAGTAATAAGCAGCAGGAATCCATGCAGTTTTACTGTAAGTAATGAAGGAATGTATAGATTTAGCGGGATTGTTTACGATAAAGCCGGAAATTTCAATTCTGATCAGATTTCTTTCTGTCTTGATAAGACGGCTCCGACTTTAAGTTTCAGCAATGTTGTTTATGATAGCATTATTAATAAAGGGGAATTGGTAATACTTACAAACGACAATCTTTCCGGGATAAGGGATTTTGTTGTAAGCAATTATTACAGCGGTGGTAGCAGGTATTTAGGCTCGCGTACAGGCTATACCATTGGAAGTTCTGATATTACCAGTGAAGGTACAAACATCATACTTGTTACGGCAGTTGATAGAGCCGGTAATGTCTCTGAGGCGGGCTTTAGATTTATTCTGGATAAGACATGCCCTGTTGTAAGGGTGTTTAGTAATGAGTATAGAAATAGTAGTATATATGAACTGCCTCACGATATAGGGACAAGCGGCAGGAAGGTTACTGTTCCTGTTTATGTTTCTGATATATATGGCCTGAAGAGGATAAATATTAAACAGTGTTATGGATATACAACTGAACCATTTGCGGAGTGGGAGATTGCAGATTATAACAAAACAAACTATTCTACTAATGTTACTTTACAGTATGAAGATATTGTTATCAACGATGAAGTGGTAAGTATTATTATAGAGGCTGAGGATATTGCAGGGAATATAATTACTGTAACTTACAGGGTCAGGTTTAAATGTGATAATCCAAATCTCTATATAGAGTTTGGATATGTTGGGTTTCTTTATGAATTACTGATGCCATTTGATAAAAGGAGCACTGGCTGCTCCAGTGCTACAATACAAAAAAACCCGCTGTGGAGGGTAGATGGTCATTGTCATCATCTTTCCTTTCCTCAGGTCTTGCTTAAGGGAAGGGCGGCAAAGATGTAACTGGTCTGTTCGCAATGACGATAAATGTACCGACAGAGCTTTGGTATCGGGTAACTGTTAACAGAGGCGGAGGAGGGAAAGATTTCTCAGGAGTGTAGCGAAGGAGTTAGAATCGAAATGACAATGTAGGGGGTGTAACGAGGATAATCCCCCTGCCCCCTTTGATAAGGGGGAATTGGAATGACAGTAAGGAGGTGTAATCTGGTATATGGTTAGCGGGAATGCACAGGTATTGCCGAAAAGAAGGGAGTATATCTACAGGGCATTGCCTTTTGTTTTGTCTATTGTTGCATTTTTGTTTTATACATTGTGGAATGAAGTAGAAGCAGTATGGTATGATGAGGTTTTTACCCTTTCTGTTATACGACATTCCTGGGGTAAGATTGTTGAATATCTTTCTATTGATGTACAGTCGCCTTTGTATTATTTTCTAATAAAATTATATGGTATTATATTCGGGAATTCCATAGGGGTATTAAGAAGCTTTTCTGCGCTTGGTGTGATAGCGACAGCGATGCTTGGCTTTGGGCCTTTGAAGAGGCTTCTGGGCAGGGAGGTGGGGGTAATATTTGCTATACTATGGCTTATTTTACCTGTTAACTTTTCAAGGGCGATGGAAATGAGAATGTACACAATGACGGCTTTCTTTGTTATGGGAGCGGTGCTTTATGGCTTTCTTTTAATGAAGGAAAGTAGTATTAAGGATTGGATAAAGTTTTCTATATTTTCTATAGCTGGAATGTATATGCATTATTATGCATTACTTGCTATTTTGTTTTTTTGGGTATTCTTTTTCTTACTTATTTTATTAAGGAAAGATAGGGAGCGTTTAAAATTTATTTTAATCTTTGGGGGGATTGTTGCCTTATTATATGCACCATGGATTTATGTTTTCTTTAAACAGATGAATAGGGTACATGAGGTACTTTATATTTCAAAAATAACTTTTGGAAAGATATTACGTTTGCCCTTTTCTATGTTTATGGAAAAGTTTTCTGATATCTATTTTATCCCAACATTTGTCTTTCTATCTGTTACATATGTTATTCTTACTTCATGGGGAATTTATAGTTCGCTGGTATCTGGAGAAAAGGAAGTATTTTTTGTTTTATTGGGACTTTTATTGTTTTTCATGATGAGTATAGCCCAGGTCTTAATATATTTCTTTTTTCATTCCTGCTTTTCATCGAGATATATATATTTTGTAACCCCATTTCAGGTTCTTGGAATGGTTTGGGGGATAAAAAAATTAAATAGAGACAAATTTAAGTTATTAAGTTTAATTTTTATATCTATTGTAGTTTTTCCAGAACTATTTTTCGTACTCTCTGGCGTATATTATATGCCTGTTAGGGAGGCGGTAAGTTATCTTAAGGAAAGAGTAAAAGAAGGGGATGTTTTTGTACATTTAAATCAGATGACAGGAGTGGTTTTTTCATATTATTTTAAGGATAACCCTCATATTGTTTATATTTCACCCTGGGTGAATAATAAGATTTATTATAAAACTCACAAAATCTATGAACCGGAGATAACTTTTTGTTCAAATCTAATGCGGAGTGATTTAATAGGCAAGGATATATGGCTGGTATATGACAGTTACTATCAGCTTGGTTGTAAAATACTTTTGAAAGAGATATTGAAAAAAGAATGTGAGCAAAAGGAAGAATTAAAGATTTTTCGGACTTCTTGCAACAAGTTTGATGTTGTATTTGTTAGAGTAAGTTTGAAAAAAGAGATTGTATCAAAGCTCTTACTTTCTAACGAAAATAGACTTGTTATAGGAAATTAAATTTTTTATAGAAGACAAAAAAATAGGAGAGTGTTATGAGAGATCGAAAATCCTTTTCTTATTTCTTAAAAGTAATAATATTAGCCTCTGTGGTTTTCGTTACTTATTATTTTTACACGGATTTTCTTATTGCAGGTCCGGTAAAAATAGGCAATAAAAGGATTGTGAGCAAAGATAATTTTAAAGGTGTCATAACTGTGACAAATGTTCCTGGAATAAAGTTTTTAACCATAGATAAGTCAGTGACAAATTTTTATACTAATCAGATTTCAAACAAGAGTTTAACACCTTTTTTCATAGAGAAGGAGTTTGTTTCTCAACATTGGAAAATTTATATTGATATTTCCTTTTCCTCTGAGGGAGAAATTTATTCAGCCTCCACTAATTCTACTTCTGTTGAATCTGATACTTTGATATATCTTGTAGATACCAACTACTTTGAAACTTTTAATTTTTTTAACTTTGTTTCTAATGTTGTTAGTGGAAAAGCTTCTTTAACATCAGATATTCTATTTATGGATGAGAATCAAGTAGTAGGGGGACATAGCCTTAATTTGTATGTTACAAATTTTTTAAGTGGTAGTGAGGAATCTCTAAAAACAAACCAGATATATGTCGTGGATAGGTTGCCTCCTTTTCTCAGAAAGTTGACATATATGATAAGAGATGTGGAAGAAGAGCAATATGGAAAAGGCCCCACCAATTATAGAGCGGATGATGTTTATATTTTTGATGTAGATGATCTTGTAAGTGGAGCAAAGAACCTGAATACAAATAATTCTTTTATAAGAATAGAAAGTGTAACTACGCAAGTTACGTGCTATGGTGGTGTAAGCGGTATTATTAGTGCTTCTACAAATATTGTTACAAATGTTAGCATTAAAAAATTTACCAGCGAAAATAGCACTTTTTATGTTGCACCTGGTGCTAGTGTGTGGGTTATTTTAGAAGATTATTGCGGCAATGTTGCTACTAACAAGATAAAATAGAGGCGGAAATTAAGTTAAGGAGAGCGGGTATGATTTGGAAAAAAATGGCGGTTTTAGTTCTATTTCTTTTTCCCTTGTCTTTTTATGGTGAAATAGCTGTTAAGATAAATTATTGGGATAGTCCGGGTCTTTATAATTTTTCGCTTGATAATGTTTTTGAGTATTCAATCTATCCTCTTATTGATGGGAATAGGGAGAGCTTTTCGAGGGTAAGCGAGAGGGTGGGGGGTGTTGCTCTAAATGAGTTTGAGATAGTTTTTGATAGGGCGATTGGTGTGGATAGGCTTGTATTTTTGCAGGGGGATCTGGCAAAATGGACGGGCATAAAGGAAGTGGAGATTAAGGTTTACAAAAAAAGCCATGTTGGGGAAGAGGAGGAAGAAGAATATAGCGGGGTTTTAAACCTTTCTTCTGAAGGTAAAAAGGATTTTATGTTTTCAAGGACAATCAGGGGGGAGAAATGGAGATTTCGGATTAAGAGCCTTTATGGGAAGGAAGGAGAGAGTAAAGAGGGTTGTCTTAAAGAGATAGAGTTTTACCTGGGCGGGGAAAGGTATGCGGTAAGAAATGTTGAAGAACTTAAGGCTAAGTTTGTGGAGGGTTATAGAAGACAGAAGCTGGAAAAGCTTCTTTCATTTATGGGTAAGATGCAAAAGTTTAGTTTTTATGGCTCTGGAAGCGGGGTTGTTTCGTACTGGCAGAAGGCGGGTGTAAAGGTTGAGGAGATTAATCTTGTGGCGGAGGAAGAGCCTGTTATATATGTACAGTTTTTGACAAATGGTGGGAGTGAGTTTTCTGGCGATATTGGATGCGGGAAGAAAGGGGGATTTTTTAGAGGGATTGTGAATAGCGATACGGGAGAGAGGGATTTTTATCTTATAGACTATGTAAAGCTCGGGGAATGGAGAATAGGTGAAGATGGAAATTTATATATTAAGATAGGTAATGAGAATGAGAGAAAGACATTTGGCATATTTATCTTTTTTATGGGGACAGGGCTTGGAGATTTGAAGCCTCTGGGAGTTGTAAGGGAAGCGAGGTGAGGGGGGCCTCTTTGTATCGTAGCGCTGGCTGCGCCAGTGCTACGATACAAAGAACCTGGCTGTGGAGGGTAGATGGTCATTGTCATCATCTTTCCTTTCCTCAGGTCTTGCTTAAGGGAAGGGCGGCAAAGATGTAACTGGTCTGTTCGCAATGACGATAAATGTACCGACAGAGCTTTGGTATCGGGTAACTGTTAACAGAGGCGGAGGAGGGAAAGATTTCTCAGGAGTGTAGCGAAGGAGTTAGAATCGAAATGACAATGTAGGGGGTGTAACGAGGATAATCCCCTGCTCCCTTTGATAAGGGGGAATTGGACAACCCCCTGGGCCCCCTTTAATAAGGGGGATTGGGGTTGGGGAAGAAGTATTAAGTTAAGGAGAGTTTTTATGAAAGGTAAGCGAGGTTTGTATTTATTATTATCTGGAGTAGGTGCGATAGCTTTTGCATTTTTATTACATGCGGGGGTTACGAGCATCGGGCTTAATGTAATAAGGAATAAGGTGGATGTTTATATTGAAGAAGAGGGGAAAAACCCGTATTTATTTAGCGAAAATCTTAGAGAGATACAGAAAAAGTTGAATAAAGTGCTATCCTTTAACCTTACTAATTATACGCCTATTGCGGAGAATGGGTTCTGGAACAAGGAGACAGAAGAGGCTTTAGAAAAATTCAGGGAGATGTACTATAAGAAGTACAACCTTCAAAGGTATTATGCTTTTAGTGCAGGGAACGAAGAAGGGATGAAGCTTTCTACTGCCTCGGAGCTTCTTGACAGGGAGCTTCCCAATCCTGTTAATTTTGTTAAGCAATATCAGGAGACATTAAGGCTTAAGAATGGTGATCCTGCGACATACTACGGGAAATCCTGTCAGGATGAGCTAAAGAGAATTGAAAGGGGAATGGCCGGGGATTATGTTGATCCTGTGACTGGAGAGCTTTCAAGGTTAGTACCGCTTTACCAGACCCCCGGCGGGAATGAACATACCTTGCCAATTCAGATTATGGCAAGGTATGGTTCTCAGAATCCCGGTAATATGGGGATAGGGGTAGGGTGGTTTTTAACAGAGCAGTCAAGCCTTTGGTTTAGCTATCAGAAGAATGAGATAATTATACAGGATGGGAGCGGGATTTACCAGAAGTTTCACTATGATTACAATAAGAAGGAGCTTTACAGGGACGAAGAAAATACTGATGGGGGATATTTTAAGAGTGCAATTGTTGAAGGCGGAGAGTTCGGGATACCCGGAAGCAGAATTATTGTGGAAACAGAAACGGGGGACAGGCTTGTTTATGAGATGCTTGAGGATAGCGGTCAGGCTACGGTTTCTAAGGTATTGAAGTCTATTGATGATACAAAGAATGATATATATGGCTATGAGGTTAAGACAGATTTAACTCTGGATATAACGACGAATATCTCAACAAATTATGCTACTCTGGAGATTGTTACAAACTATAAAACCAATGAGCACGGGGCAAAATTCACAGAGGGTGTTTATAAAAAAGAACATTTTGATCTTAATAGTACTGATAAAGAGGTGCTTGATAGAGGCAGACTAAGGGTTGATAAGGGTAGCTTTAAGAACCTTGTAAAAAGCACACTTTCTGATGATACCCAGAATGGATGGAGCGTTAATTTTGTTGAGGCACCAAGAGAGCAATTTTATAAGAGGGTAGAGGGAAGTTTTCATTCAGACTCTGTTATGAGGGCTTTAGTAGAAGCTTCGCAGATTGGGCCAGTCCTTCTAAAAGTAGTGAATGGCGGATTTGATATTTATATTTACTACCCTGCAAAAGTATATTCATTGAGAAGAGGGGGCTTGAAGAACTCCACTGTTTATGCGGGCTATATATTAAAGGAAAAGGTTAACAGGTTTAACGCAAAAAAGGTTTATAGTTATAATTCAAAAAATCTTCTTGATAAGGTTGAAAGCTATGCCCCCGGCGGATTAAACATCCTCGATGAGGTTACATATTATTATACAGAGCTTGCGACCGGAAGGTCACAGCTGGATAGAATTATTGTAAAGGATGTTACGAATGTTGTGATTGAGTTTGGTCAATCGGAAGAAGGAAGGAGGCTTGATAAGATAAGCCTTTATTATAATAAAATGGGTAGCTTTGACTATAACTTTAGCTATTCATTGCATAATCTTCTTGATGAAAACTCTCCGGAAATGAAGAAGATGATAGATGATCTTAATACTGCTAAAAAAGATCTTGAAAAGGCAAAAAAGGATATTAAAGAAGGTCTAGATAAGCTTAAAAAAGCGAAGAGCGAAACGGCAGGTAAGGAGATAGAAATAGATAGCAATATAGATGGGTGGATAGCTGGGACCAAAAAGAAAAAGAAGGTAGAGTATTCTGCGGATTATTTTGATACTATGATTCAATACCTTGAGGGGATGATACCGGAGGTAGAGAGTAATTATACGATTGTGACCAATCAGATAGCTAAATACTATGCAGGGGAGTTTTTTCCGAGGGTTGCGTTGCTTAAGAATGTGGATGAGGGCGGGGTTGGATGGAGGAGCTATCTTTACAGCAAGATTGATACAAATCTTGTAAACATTACAAATCTTGAAGGGATGTATAAGGTTGAAACTGTATATACCATTTCCGGGAAGGCTTTATTTGAATATTCTTTCGGGCATACCGTTTATAAGAATTTTAATGGAAAGGAATATAATTTCTATTATGATGGATGGAATACGAACTATTCTGAAAGATTTGTTAACAGGATTGTTTATCCCGGCGGGGAAGAGATTGGTATTGGCTATGATAAGCGGGGGAACATACTTACTGTTACGAATGAATTAAAGAATGTATATAAATATGAGTATGATGATGCGGGGAATTTTAAGAGGAAGGTTATGCCCGGTAACAGGGAGTGGGTTTATGAGTATGATAATCCTGCGGCAAGGAGCAGGGGAAAACCAACAAGGATTCTACAGCCGGATGGTAGCGAATTTATTATGGAATACGATGAGTATGGAGAATTGACAAAGCAGGTTATAACAAACCGTGCTACAGGGGAAGGAAAGGTACTTACTACCATAGAATATGTATATGGTGGAGCGGGGTATCAAAAGAAGGTAACCGACCAGGTGGGGAATGTTACCACATATTATTTTGATGATAAGCATGCCCTCTCAGGTGTTAGCCTGCCGGATGGTGGATATGTTCAATATGTCAATGATTCTTATGGAAGAAAGGTGAAGGAGATAAACTTTAATAAGCGGGGTGACGGGGGAGTAAGTGGTGCGGGGCAGGAGAATGGAGTAACCTCAGAGGTTATAACCTCTTTTTATGAGTATGATGCGAAGGGGAATGTGGTGGCGAAGGGGATTAAGGACTACAACAGGATGGAAGAGCAGTATGATATTTTGGGCAGGAAGCTTTCCACCAGAGACCCCATGGGGAATGTTACAAAGTATAGATACGATGCCCTGCACAGGCTTGTAGGTATGGATTTTCCGAATGGGGCTACGGTAGCCTATGAATATGATGGAGAAGGGAATAAGGTTAAAGAGGATTATGGCGAGAAAAAGGTTTTTTATGAATATGATGAGAGGAACAGGCTTAAGAGGAAGATTCTTTCACAGAGCGGTGGTTATAACCACAGTTATGAGTATGGGTATGGTTATGACATTGGGGGGAATTTAATACTTCAGTATTCAAAGGGCAGGGGATTTTCGCCAGGGGTTATAACCCCTGGGGTTATAACCCCTGGGGTTATAACCCCTTTACCGGAAGGGTATAATGATTTTGTTGTAAGCAATACATATACATACGATGAGCTTAGCATAGTTACTTCAGAGAAGGATAATATTAACGGGATTGAAAAAATCTATAATTTTGATAAGATGGGGAGAATAAATGAAGAGATTCTGAGGAAGGGAAATTCGGAATATAGAAAGAGGTATAGTTATGATATCCTGAACAGGCAGACGGCCGTATTTATCAGCAAGGATAACAATGGCTTTATAATGGAGGTATCGAATAGATATATTGATATAAGCAATGCAACTATAAAGATTGATACATATTCAAATATAAGCATAACATATAAGGACTGGAGGGGGCAGGCTACAAATCTTATTTATGAGGTATTTTCGCCTGTATCGGGCTCAAACGAGGTGTATTCGCATTATTACTTTTATGATTCATCAGGGAATAAGGTTAAGGAGATATTTACTGATGGGAGTATTAAGGAATGGTTTTACACCAATGGTAATTTTCTTATAAAAGAAAGCCAGAGGAGAAGGGAAGGCGAAAAGGCTGTTTATAAAACCTATGAATATGATCTTGCGGGGCATGTTATTGAAGAGAAGGATTTTAGAGGGTCTGTATGGAAGAGAAGCTATGATTCTATGGGATATCTGGAGAGTGAGACAGACCCATTAGGGAAGACCACATCTTATCAGAGGGATATATTCGGGAATCCTGTTTATGTTGAAATGGGCGGGAAGGTTAAGAGGATAAAATATAACCTGCTTAATAAGCCGGTGGAGATTCTCTATCCCGATGGGGTTAATCCCGGCGGGGATAAAGAGCTTATGTTTTATGATGCCCTGGGGAATCTTGCGCTTAAGTATGTGGAGGGGAATGAGACGGTTGCTTTTAGCGGAATATATGATGGCGGGGGAAGGATTGTTTATGAAAGAAGGCCATCCGGGGCGGAGATTTTCTATTACTATGATGCTGCGGGGAATATTGTTTTAAAGAAGGCAAGGGATGGTGAAAAAGAAAGGGTATTTAAATATGAATATGATGGTTGCGGAAGGATATTGAAGGAAGAGAATAGCGGAGTCGGGGAAATTACATACAGCTACGCGCTTTCGAATGGATTATTAATTACAGAAAAGAGAATGGGCGGGATGAAAGAGGTATATTTTACAGATCAGCTTAACAGAACGATAAAAAAGGTTGTTGTTGATAATCATCCTGCCTTTAAGGTGAAATCTAAGTTTTCATTCTTTGATGGGAACGGGATTATTTCTGGAAGCGTGTTTAACAGAGCAGGGTTGGTGGAGGCCGAGATACTGCCCGGCGATAGGATTAAGTACTATGCATATAATGGAGAGGGGAAGGTTATTATTGAAACCAATGAGGCGGGTGAGGTTAAGCAGTACTTTTATGACGAAGGCGGGGCGCTTACCAATCTTGTTGATTTTGATGGGAATGTTTATTCCTATGTAAATGATAGTATGGGCAGGGTTGTTGAGACGATTAATCCTGATGGTGGAAGGATTAAGCTTTATTATGACGATTTTGGGAATGTGGCTAAAAGGGAGCTTCCTGATGGTAGCTCTTATGCGTATGAGTACGACTCAAGAGGCAGGAAGATAAAAGAGGTTAATCCTTATGGAGGGGAAACATTATATGAATATACCCCCTTTGGTGAGATAAAAAAGATTAGAGGACCCAATGGCAAATCTATAGAGTATCAATATGATTCTAGAGGGGTTCTTCTTAATATAGTTAATGCTGGAAATAATGGAGAAAACTTTGTAACGAGTTTTTATATAAATGGTTTTCTTGAGACAAACAAGATTATCTATCCCGATAAGAGCGTGGAAGAGAGAAGGTATGATGATGCCGGCAGGGTTGTAATGTCGATAACGGGAAATTCTACAAACAGGTATTTTTATAACGAAGAAGGGTATCTTGCACGCAGGGTATTCCCGAATGGAAGGATTCAGGTTAATAGTTATTATGCCTGTGGATTGATTTCGAATCAGTGTGTGGTTACGAACGGGGGGGATGGGGAGAATGTTGTTTATGAATATGGGCTGGGGCTTGGATATGGAAAGGCGGACAGGGTTATTAACCCGGGGGTTATTAACCCGGGGGTTATTACTACAAGGTATTATGATGCCCTGGGCAGGGTTACAAATTCGGTTAAGTCAGCAGGTGGCAGGTCGATAAGTTCGATAGCATTGTATGACAGGATTAAGGTTGGGCCGTTGTTTTATCGTGTTGTGAAGAGATTTGAGGTAGCGGGAGAGGGGGATTATAAGGGGGAGAAGGAGATTATTGATTTTCGGGGGAATGTTGTAAAGAGATACAGGATAGGGAAGGATGGGGAAGAGCTTCTGGTGAACAGGATATATGATACAGCGGGATTGTTGAGTAGAGAGAAAAACTATCTTGATAAGACAAGATGTAGTATAACCACATATGAATATTTAAATGGACAGGTGGTAAAGAAGGTAGATCCCATGGGGCTTATTACGAAGTACAGCTATAATGAGGCAGGACAGCTTATAAAGAAGATAGAGGGTGAAAGGCTTATTACCCTTTATGAGTATCATCCATCAGGAATGCTTAAGAAAGAAACGGTTGCCAATACGGGGATGGAGATATTTAAACAGGTTCAGAAAAGATATGACTTTAGAGGGAATGTTATAGAAGAGGAGGATCTTCTTTCAAAGTTAAAGAAGAGTGCAAAGTATAATTATATGGGCTCAAAGATTCTTGAGATTGTTGAACATAATGGTAAAGAGGCTGTAAAGAGCTGGGTTTATGATAATGAAGGGAATTTAATCAGCTCCATAAATGAATTGGGCGGGGTTGTTGAGTATGAATATGATTTATTGGGAAGAAAGATAAGAGAGGAGAGTAAGATTTTATCCTCTGAGTTTGGCGGGAGAAGGGTTGAATTTAGCTATAATGATATGGGAAGGCTTGTTGAAAAGGTGGAAATTGCAAGGACGCTTGAGGATGGTAAGGTTATTACCAGAAGAGTATCCACCCGATATGGATATGATGAGTGGGGGAATACAACCAATATTATTTATGCGGATGGCAGCAGTGAGAGTGCTTCTTATGATAAATTTTTAAGAAAGATTTCTGAGACGGATAGATTCGGGTTTAAGACTGAATATACCTATAATGAATGGGGAGAGGTTGTAAGCAGTAGAGTTGAAAATGTGGGAGGGGTTCTTGTAGTTTCTAATAAGTATGATTTAGCGGGCAATGTTGTATATAAAGAGGAATATCCGGAATCGGAAGAGGGAAGGATTAGAAAGACGATTTATGAGTACGACAACGGTGGGCATGTTATAAAGGAAAGATATGAATTTCCATCCGAAGGCTATGGAATTGAGAGAAGCTATAAATATGATGAGTATGGCAGGGTTTTAAGTAAAGGCGATTTTTATGGGGCGAATGAGTATTATAGCTATGACGAAATTGGAAGGGTTGTTTTGGTTAAAGATAGAGAAGGAAATAAAAAGGAGTTTGAGTATAGCTATGATGATAAGGGGAACTACATAGAAGTAGAAAGGGCAATATGTAACGGAGAAACAATAGAAAGCAAAAAGATAAGCGATGGGTTCGGGAATTTAATTACACTGGTTGACCCATTAAACAATAAGGAGTTTTATGGATATAACCCGGCAGGTAATCCGGTGTATGTAGTGGATAAAAGGGGCAATACGAATTATTTTAAATATGATGAGATGGGAAGGAAGATTGTTAGTATAGATGCCCATGGATATTCTGAAACAAATGTTTATGATGGGTCTGGAAATAATGTAAGGTATATTGATAAAGAGGGTAGGAGTTTTTATAAAGAATACGATTGGGCAGGTAGAATTGTACACACTAAAGACGCTCTGGGAAATGAGGCGAGGTATAGTTATACGATAGCAAATAGTACTGACCCCAATTCCACACGGATTAACACGGATTTGACGGATTTGCACGGATCAGGGAGTGGGTTGGCCTGCGGCGGGTATGAGAAGGAAGAATTTACCGATGCGGAGAATAATAAAATCACGACATACCGATACGGAAAGATGACTCTTGCGGTAAAGGATGCTTTAGGCAATGTTACCCGTTATCAGTACAACGCTTTCGGGCAATTAATAGCCACAATCGACCCGAAGGGGAATAAGACAACTATTGCATACGACTTAAGAGGCAATAAGATAAAGGAGACTACGGCGTTAGGGTTTAGCACGGAGTATCAATACGATAACAACGGAAATTTAATATACGAAAAGAATGGTGAGGGCTGGATTAGAACGACATACAACAAGAACAACCAGCCTGTTAAGAAGGAATATTCAGACGGGAATTCAAAAATCTTTACATACGTCTTTACATACGATAGTTTAGGGCGATTGATACGGGCGAAGGATAATTTTAGTGATTATTCTTATACATACGATAAGGCGGGGAATCTTATACAGAGGTATGATAATATCAATAAAGAAGCGATAGCGT
>Ga0315298_1002768_pt1 | contig 28944 bp, 26 predicted proteins | sample WHS_1_MG_FD_203077 | JGI IMG/M metagenome (GOLD analysis project Ga0315298, IMG submission 203077) | Extremophilic microbial mat communities from Washburn Hot Springs, YNP, Wyoming, USA - WHS_1_MG | ecosystem: Environmental > Aquatic > Thermal springs > Hot (42-90C) | place: USA: Wyoming... | reverse complement strand
TGCCAAGGTGATCAGCCATAGAGCCCGTGGTTACCGACATGAACACACCTTCTCCCTGGCCCTAATCCATGGCCTCGGAAAGCTTCAACTCCCACAATGTCAGCACAAATTCTTATGAGGAGCCTTCCTTTTTAAGCAAGGCACCAAGGGAAGGGGGGCGAAGGGTATTGTAATGGAAGGTTGAGGGAGTTGCAACGGGAAAGGCAGGCCGTTTTTCGTAGGACCCGTCATGATTTGCTTGACAGAAAGGGTCAGGCCCATTAAAAAAGGAAATTCACCGGGGTGCACCGTTTTACCGACCCTAAGTAAAAAGGCGGATGGATCCCCTTTTGACCATAGCCCAAGACAGCCCTCCCCATTCCCGGATTGTTTCCCTACCCAAGATCATCGGCGGGTGTTTCCTCTTCCTCCTTGTGCAAGGAATCCTTCCCCTTTCGACCGCTTCCACCGCCTGGGCCCATCGGCCTACCTGGCCCCTTTTCTCGGAGGTGCGGGGAGGAGAGTACCTTTATGTAGTCCGGAAGATGGATTCCCTTTACTCCATCGCCGGCCATGAAGGATCCGCTTGGGAATATCTGGCGGAGATCAACCGTCTTTTTCCTCCTTACGCCCTCTCGGTGGGTCAAAAGCTGATCGTCAACAACCGGCATATTTATCCCCGCCTGCCCATCAAGGAGGGTTTGGTGCTCAACATCCCCGGCCACATGCTCTATGTCTTTGAAAACGGGGAGATCCTCCGCCGCTTTCCGGTGGGGGTGGGCCGACCGGACTGGCCGACGCCCTTGGGTTCCTTCCGGATCGTCGGCAAGGTCAAAAACCCCTCTTGGAGCGTCCCCAAGTCCATTCAGGAAGAGATGATGCGGGAAGGAAAGGTCGTCCGGGAAAAGGTCCCGCCCGGGCCGGACAATCCTTTGGGTAAGTATTGGCTTCCCCTGTCCGCACCGGGTTACGGCATCCACGCCACCCCTTGGCCGGAGAGCGTAGGCCATTCCACTTCCCACGGATGTATCCGCATGATCACCGAAGACATCGCCTGGCTATTTGAACATGTGACCGTGGGCACCTCCTTGTCCATCGTCTACGAACCCGTAAAAATGGCCCTCACCCCGGAAGGCAGGATCTTTCTGGAAGTGCACCCCAATACCTATCAAAAACGTTTATCTTACCTCGATCATATCCGGACCTTGGCCCGGACAAAGGGGCTTACCGAACGGATCCACTGGGGAAAAGTCCAAGAACTCCTTCAAAAAAGACACGGCATAGCCGAAGAGATTACCATGAACGGCCCGGTTACGGCCGGGAGGTCGTCCGAGTAGGCGGGGTCTTGACCGGACCCTTGGGGGAAAGGAGGGCTTGAAAGGCCGGTTTTTTGTACATTTCGAGCAAATTGGAGGCAACCATTTCCACCTGGCTTCCGGGTATGCCCATGAACAATTCGTTTTTCCCCGCCGAGACGGAAAGGCGGTCTCCCACACCGTTGACGGTCAGGTTGACCTTTTGATGCAAATAGGGATAAGCGATTACATCCCCGCAGACCCCTTGAAAACCGGTTCCGATGCTCAGATCGATCCGTTCACCGGTCCGGTACTGATGGGCGTTGAGCAGCCACATGGCCTGCTCGGGATTGATGCGAAACAAGACGACGTCGAAACCCACGACGGTTCTTTCCAAAGGGGTCAAGACCACTCCCCGTATCTGGTTCGGAGGCAGGCAAATCTTTTTGGAATGATAATTGCGGAAGGCCTCTTCGCTGGCGAATACCCCCCCAGGACCTCCTTGCCCGCCCTTCACCGCCCGGGAAGAATCCTTGCTTAAGCCCAAGGTCACCAGCCCCATGCGGCAGAGGATATCCGTACGGGTCAAATAACAGCACCGGCCTTTAAAGGCCTCCATTACGGCCAAGCAAAAACTGGGATAGGGTTGGGCCGGTTTCTTCGGCAGGACCGGGGTCTCCTCGTGGTTTTTGATCAGGCGGACGGCGACCGGCCCGTTTTTCAATCGCAAAAGGCGCCGTAAAATCCGGGCCAGTTCTTTTGCGTCTTCCATAAAACTTTCCTCAAGGCCTTTCCCTACGATCAGAGACATTCCGTCCCCGGTCCCGAAAAGGATTTCCGGTTGAGATTTCCCGACAGGACCTTCCGGGGGTCATCCTTTTTTTCCTTTTCTTTCCAGCAAAGAAACGACCTTGCCCTTCGAGGAGGGCGGCGGGGACGTTTTCTCCTCAAGGGGAGGAACGACTTTTTCGATGCGCACCTTTTTCCCTCCCATATAAAAAGGTTCCCCTTGGACATATTCGGGCAAGAGGATCCACTCCCCTATGGAGACCGGGACCTGGAGGATCAAAAAGCGCATGCGGACCCAGCCGGGTTTGACGTCCGGAAGGATTTCTTCAATGCGGGCAAAAAACACGGGTTGGTCTTCCCAATGGATCAACACCAAATCCTTCGGACCCGTCATATCCGCCCTTCTTATACTGGAGACGATGGGCAACGCCCGGAGTGACACGCCCCCGCACCGACCGTTGCCTATGGGGAGCGTCCAAGGTTAGAACATCCGCCTTTTCTTTCTTCAACAAAGGTGAAAAGGCACTTCAGGTTTATAAACGCCCCTTCGGGAAAAGTCAACCGTAAATTGATCATCCGCCTTTTCCATCTTTTCCTTTGACTTCACCGTCGATTCGTATTAATTATTCGACAAGGAACGGCTGATCTTCCACGCGCCTGTAGCTCAGCCGGATAGAGCAACGGACTTCTAATCCGTAGGTCGCAGGTTCGAATCCTGCCAGGCGCGCCAGGGCCCGTCGGTAATGTGCCCGGACCGAACGTCCTCACCCAAGACCCTTGCCGCCCTGAAAAAAACCGAAAAGGAGACCTGACATGTCCAGACACCGCAACCTCGCAATCTCCATCCTCTTGTCCCTCTTGGTCGTTCCCCCATGGGCCTTCGCCCAAGACCGGAACAAGGAAGTCCTGGCCAAGATCGGCAACAAGACCATCACCGTCACCGATCTCGAGCGGGTAATCGGGATGCATGATCCGGCCCAACGCCGAATGATCGAAGGCAATCCCCAAATCAAGGAAGCCCTTCTCTGGCAATTGGTCCGCAGCCGAGTGGTGGCCGATGCGGCCCGGAAGAAGGGATACGATAAAAAACCGGAAATCAAGGCCCAACAGGAGATCATGGCCCAAAACTTTCTGGCCTCCGTCTATCTCCAGAAGGAAGTAGTGGACAAGGTGACCGTCAGCGAGGAAAAGGCCAAGGCCTATTATCAAGACCATCAAGACGACTTCCGCACGCCGGAGATGGTCCGGGCCCGGCACATCCTGATCCGTACGGAGGCCGCGGCCGATGAAAAGGAAAAGAAGCAATTAAAAGAAAAGGCCGAGGGGATCCTAAAGAAATTGAAGGAAGGGCAGGACTTTGCCAAAACGGCGTCCGAGGTCTCGGAAGACCCGGGCAGCAAAGACAAGGGCGGAGACCTGGACTTTTTCGCCCGGGGGACGATGATCCCGGCCTTCGAAGAAGCGGCCTTTTCCTTGAAACCCGGAGAAATGAGCGGGATTGTGGAAACGGAATTCGGTTACCACATCATCAAAGTGGAGGAAAAGAAAGAGGCCTTTTTGGAACCTTACGAGAAGATCAAGGACCGGGTGAAGGAAAAGGCCTTGCAGGATTTGAAGAAAAGCGCCGTTACCGAATTCGTGGAAAAGGCCCTCAAGGAAGCCAAGGTCGAAGTGTATACGGACAGAATCCCTAAGCACGGCCAATAAAGGACTTCTTCCGGCAAAAGGGGGGGCGGGGAAAGACGGCCCCTTTTCCCGAAAGGGGGTTTATTCCGCCCCTCCTTCCCTAAGGCATCACCTTCCTTTTTCCCGGTTTACCTCCCGCCACCAGCGTCGGATCCTTCGGTCGAGCATCTCCGGCAAGGTCGGGCCTTCCCGGCCGGGGACGAAGGCGAAGACCTTTTCCCAGACCGATGGATTTTCCATGCAGAAGTAGAGGAGGACCTCTTCGTCATATCTCCGGATCCATTCCACCATCTTTCGATAAACGGCAACGCGCAAGGGTTGGGGATAGCGCATCTTTCCGTCCAGGGCGGGGATAAATTCCTGATGGATATAGGAGGCCCGGGGATGACGGGCCTCGATGACCGCCCGCAGGGAAGGTAGATAACGGAAGCATCCCAGGCTGATCCAAGCGATCCCCTTCGAACGGACGGAGGCCAACAAGGACCGTACCGTCCGTTCGTAGGCCTCCTCCCAGCCGGGATAATAGAAAATAGGGTCGAAATGGAAGCCCACTAAATACCCCTTTTCCTGACAACGGACCGCCGCCTCGAGGCGTTCTTCCAATGAGGCGGCATACCTTTCTTCACGACGAATGACCTCTTCGGGATTGAGGGACCAGGAGACGATGAGTTTGGAGGAGAAAGGGAGATCGAGGAGGGATGAAACGGCCGCGGTCTTGGTCTTCAGTTCCACCACCACCCCTTCCAGTGATTCCAGCTCCCGATGGAGAATCCGGGTGAAGCCGGTCAGAGGATCCAGGGCCAGGCTGTCGGTGAATTCGCCGGTGCCCAAACGGATTGGCCGATGCGGACAGGTTTCGACAAAGGCCCTCAAGCGTTGGAAGATTTCTTCCACATTGACGAAGATGCGGAGGTAGGGCTGGTTGAAATAGGCCTGAAGGATGCAATAAGAGCAATCCATCGGGCAATTGGTCCCGATGTGCAGGATCCGGTACCCGCAGCAAAGATAACCTCTCGTGCCCGGACAGGGCTTGACCGCTTCCCCTTTGAAGCGGGCCAGGTATAATATCCGCTTGGAACGGCTTAAAGAGACGGGCTTGTCAGGCTGGAAGCCGGGGGCCACCTGCTGCACCGGCGTCCGGGGAAGGGCGGCCAGGATACGGCGGGTGATTTCCGTTTCTTCCGCGCCGTTTTCGATCAGGATTTTCTCGAAATCAGGGAAGGGCATCCAGCTTCCCCGCTGCGGCCAGCCCCTCCACCTTTTTCAAGGAGTCGGCCAGTTCCCGAGGATTGGAAAAGCGGATATGCAATTGGTACGCTCCGCCTTCAAAAAAGGGAGGCGGAATGATTTGAGTCCGTCCATCCAATTTTCCTTCCGCCATCACGGATCGGAAGCGTTCCTCGCATTCGGTCAAGACCGGGAAAAGAAGGGTCTTAAAAACTTTTCGTACTTCTTCCCCCTTCCGGAGGGCGTTCCAATCGGCCGCCTGAAAGATCTGCTGTAAAGACGGGGCCTCGAGGACCGTTTCGGGCCCTTGTTGCCGCCGGACGGCCGTTTCTTTGAGGTCGGCCAGAAAGGCCTTCTGTTTCTGAAAACTGAACCGGAGGAAGAGCAACAAGGCGGGCAGAAAATGCCCCAGAGAGGGGAATTCCTTACGGATCGTCGCCATCGTTTCCGGGAAGAGCCTTCCTTCGAGCAAGGCCGGTCGAAAGGCCGGACTCATCTCGGCCACGGACAAAAAACGATAGAGCACCTCCCCTTGGGGCGGAAGACCCATGTACGGGAGATATTCCCGGACGATCGTGTCATCTTTTAAGAAACGCCGGAGCCCTTGCACCGCCAAGGCCTGTTCGACCGCATTGAATCCTCGGTCGGCATTGTCGAAAAAATTGAAGAGAAAAAGGTCGGAGAATGGCGTCTCTTCGGACACGATCGCCGCCGGGACGGTCGAAGCCCCCCGTTTCTTCAGGGCCGTTAATCGGCGCCACCCGGAAACGACGCGGAACCCCCCTGATTCCTTGGCCTGGAGCAGGATCCGCCGCTTAAGACCGATGGCGTCCAGGGAATGCAAAAGCCCGTCCAGAGGACGACCGTAGGAGAGGCGGTACCGCTCGTCGTTGCCGTCGATCTCGGCTATGGGTACTTCAGCTTCCGTAGTAGAAAAACGAATGGTCTTCAAGCCGAAGGCTCTCCTTTCTTTTCCACCAGAATCTTCCGGATCCGACGCTTGTCCGCCTCGAGGACGGTCATCTCCAGGCCCTGATAAGATACGGTTTCTCCCACCTCAGGGACCCGTTCCAGGAGGTGAATGATCAAACCGCCCACGGTCTCGAAGTGCCGATCTTCGATCTCGAGGCCGAAGTGCCTTTCGAAGGCCTCGATCTCCAGCCGGGCGTCCACCTCGACCCGACCGTCCTCGAGGATCTTCAAGAGCGGTTCTTCCCGGTCGTATTCGTCTTCGATCTCCCCGATGATCTCTTCGATGATGTCCTCCATGGTCACCATGCCCGCGACCCCTCCGTATTCGTCAAGGACGATGGCCATGTGAACCTTGGCCGCCTTCAATTCCCGCAGGAGGTGGACGATCTTCTTCGTCTCCGGGACGAAGGTGGCCGGCCGAATGATCTCCGAAGGGATCGGGCCTTCGGGCGGGAGATGCCAATAAGGCAAAAGGTCCTTGACATGGAGCATGCCCACGATATTGTCCGGCTGGTCTTGATAGATGGGCAGGCGGGAATGCCCTCGTTCCAAGGTGAGGTCAATGACGGTCTGAATGGTGGCCCCGGCCTCGATCATGTGCATTTCCGTCCTGGGCACCATGACCTCCCGGACCACCTTATCCTTGAAATCGAAGATGCTCTGGATCATGTCCCCTTGTTCAGGGGTCAAAATCCCTTGTTCCTCCCCTTGATCGATCAGTTCCTGGAAATCCTTCTCCAAAACCGACTCGGGCGGGGATTCCTTCCTTTTCCTTTTGAAAAGGGATCGCAGGTGGTCCATCAAACGGGAAGGATGATCGTCGACGTCCGTACTCATAACTGATTAAAAGGCATAACAGATTTCCGGAAAACTGTCAAAGTCATTTTCTGAATTGTATTTTATGAAAAATCCGCTATATTTATCTGGACGGCCTTATGCCGAAAAAAGGCCCCATTGAAAAAATTCAAAAGAAGTCTTTCCCGAAGGGTCATCCCCCTTCTGGAACGGAAAAAAGCGGATGAACAAGGTCGTATACCTGGAAAACATAAAAGACCGGAAGGCGGCGCGGCGGGGTTTTCAGGAATGGCAGCGCTACTTCCCTTCCCTCCCCTCCTTCAATGAGACGACCCGCTTTAAGGATCTCCCCGATGAAGTGATCTCCTTTTTGGCCGAAGACGAGGGGGGCCGCTATTTGCTGCAAGACCTGATCATGCGGGCTTTAGACTTGGGAATCGGGGCGGATTTCCCGGACCTACCTCCCACTGAACTCAACGCCCTCTTGGATCTCTTTTTTGTATTGATGGACCTGGTCCGCTTCGAATGCATGCGCCGCCTGGGGTGGCTTGAAGAACCCCTCCTTTCCACAGAACCCATCGTCACCATGATCCGTCGTTTTCATCGGGAAGGTCCCCCTCCCCTTCTGGAGGTCCCTCGGATCGCATCCGGTCATCCGGGATATGAGGAATACCTGCAATTGACCCCCATGGACCAGCAGGCCTTTCTGCGTCGCTCCATTCCCAGGGCCGTAGCCCTCTTCAAGGAAAAGATAGGTCACCATGCTTAATCCTCCGGAGGATCTCCACACCCTGTTTTTCCCCAGGGCGGTGGCCGTGATCGGGGCTTCGAACGTTTTCGGCAAATGGGGCTTCAACCTGGCCGCCACCCTGCTCACCTCCGGTTTTTCCGGACCGGTTTACCTGGTCAACCCTCGTGAAAAATATGTCCTGGGCCGAAAGGCCTATCCGGATCCGGCTTCTTTGCCCGCCCCGGTGGACCTGGCCGTTCTGGCCGTCCCGGCCGTGCAGACCATCCCCTTGATCGAAGCACTGGGACGATTGGGCATACCCAACGCCTTGGTCATCGCCTCCAACTTCAAGGAAGTCGGAGAAGCAGGGGCCCGTCTCGAACAGAGGTTGGTTCATACCGCCCGGGCCTGTGGGGTTCGGATCGTCGGCCCCAACACCATGGGTTTGGTCAGTACCCCGGCCCGGCTGGAGATCCTCTTTATGCCCCTGCGCACGCCCCCTGGTCCGGTGGATATCATTTCCCAATCGGGAAACATCGGCACCCAAATCATGGAACTCGGCCAAAAGGAAGGGGTGGGAGTGGCCCGTTTCGTCGGCTCAGGAAACGAGGCCATGCTGGGAGTAGAAGACTACCTGAACTATTTCGGCCGGGACGATCACTCCAAGGTGATCGTCCTCTATCTGGAAAGCATCCGCAACGGCGAGGCCTTTTTCCGCATCGCCCGGGAGATAACCCCTCACAAACCCGTTTTGGCCTTGAAGGCGGGGAAAACCCGCGCAGGGGCTTCGGCCGCCCGTTCCCATTCCGGGGCCGTATCCCAGTCCCCCAAGATGGTTTCCGATTTGTTTAGACAGGCGGGGATTATCGAGGCCCAGTCCACCGAAGAATTGATTGATCTCCTCAAGACCTTCAGCCTCCTTGCACCCCCGCGAGGGGACAACCTGGGGGTGGTCTCTTTAGGCGGCGGATGGGGGGTGGCCACGGCCGACGCCGCCGCCCTGAAAGGCCTGCCTTTGCCCCCTCTGTCCCAGGCCTTGATCGACAGGCTGGACCGCTTTCTGCCCCCTTTCTGGAGTCGTCAGAATCCCTTGGATCTGGTGGGGACGCCGAATCGGCGGGCCCATATCGAGGTCTTACGGACCCTGACCGCCTCGGAAGAAATCGACGCCGTCATCGCCTTGGGGATGCTCGCCGGCTTCAGCAAATTCATAAAACAATTCGGCCGCTGGTCCCGCCTGATCCTCAAACAAAAGGTCCTTTCTCTGCTCACCCTTTCTTTTCTCCGCCAAGGCGGCCCCTCATCCCTTCCGGCGGAAAAGAAAAGGGAAGAGAAAAATAAAGGCCTGCGCCTCCAGGAAATCCGACTGTGGACGGACGGGGGTTTCGTTCGGGAGGTGAGAAAGATCGTCTCTGCGCATCATAAACCGATCCTTTTGGTCACCTTCCTTCCCGGCATGGCCGTGCGCATGACCCGCCGTTTCCAACTACCCGTCTTCGGCAATCCGGAAAGGGCCGTAGGGGCCATGGGGGGCCTCATCGAATACGCCCGATTTCTCCGCCGCATTTCAGGGGCAAAGCCTTCCTTCCCGGCCGCACCGCCCGCTCCACCCCTCCCTACCCTGGACCTTGACCGGAATTTGAATGAATGGGAAGGAAAACGCATTCTCGAAGCTTACTCCATCCCGGTGACCCGGGAAAGGATAGCGGCTACACGGCAGGAGGTCTTCCAGGCCGCCGAAGAAATCGGGTATCCTCTGGCCTTGAAAATCCTTTCTTCCAAGATCACCCATAAGACCGAACGGGGAGGGGTGATGCTCCATTTGAAGGACCCCGGGGAATTGGAAAAGGCCGTGTACATATTGGAAGAACGGTTCCCCGCCCTTAAAGAAGGGACGGGAGAGGAACGATTCCTGGTCCAGGAAATGGTCCCTTTGGGGGTGGAAGTCCTCTTAGGCATGGTCAACGATCCCCATTTCGGTCCGATCCTGGTTGCTGGCCTGGGAGGCCTTTGGGTCGAAGTCTTTAAAGATGTGGCCTTTGCCCAGGCCCCGTTGGACCCTCAAGAAGCCGAAGCCCTCTGGCGTTCTTTGAAAGGATGGGCTATACTGGAGGGGATCAGAGGAAAACCGCCGGGCGATATACCGGCCCTGATCCAAGGGACGGTGAATTTTTCTCGTTTGGTTCACGATTTGGGAAACCGATTCGAAGGAATAGATGTAAATCCCTTAATGGTCCTTCCCTTGGGACATGGGGTGAAGGCCCTCGATGCCGTTTTTCTCAGGAAAAAAAATCATGATTAAAAAAAGCCCTGTTTTCCGCCTCCTTATCCTTGGTTTCCTCCTGTTGATCCCCTTTACCCTCTGGGGGGGCGAACCCGTGCCGCTGCGGATCCTCTATCTCAACGACTTCCACGGGTATGCCGAACCTTATCAGCCCTCGGGAAGCAAAACGGTCATGGGCGGGATCGCCTATCTGGCCGGTGAGGTCTCCCGGCTGCGCCAGGAAGCCCCGACCCTGTTTCTGGCCGCCGGGGATATGATTCAGGGGAACCCCTGGGCCAACCTCTTCGAAGGGCGATCGTCCATGGAGGTGATGAACCGCATGGACTTTACGGCCATGGTCCTGGGCAATCACGAATTTGATTTCGGCCCCGCCGTATTGCAGGAGAGGATCAAGGAGGCCCGCTTCCCCGTCCTGGCCGCCAATGTCAGGGGAGTCCCCGGGATCCAGCCGTATATCATAAAAGAAATCGCCGGCATCAGGACGGCGATCCTCGGACTGGTCACCGAGGAGACACCCGTCACCACCCACCCGAAAAATGTCGAGGGCCTGGTCTTTACCTCGGCCGTCGATCGCCTACGGGAAGTCCTTAAAGAAATCGACGGCCGGGCCGACTTGGTCATCGTCCTTTCCCACTTGGGGCTGCCGGCCGATATCCGTCTGGCCGAGGCCGTCGAAGGGATCCAGGTCATCGTCGGGGGGCATACCCATACGCGGATAGAAAAACCCATGGTGGTCAAGGGAACCCTCATCGTCCAGGCCTGGGAACATGCCAAGGTCTTAGGGGTCCTCGATCTGTGGCTGCAAGAAAAGAGGATCGTCCGCTCCGAAGGGAGACTGATCCTTATCGGCCCTGATCGGCAGTCACCCCATGAGGCGGTGAAGGCCGTGGTGGACAGTTACAAAGAAACGGCGGCGGGCATCCTGGATGAGGTGATCGGGGAGGCCTTGGAGGATTTAAAGGCCCAAGGGGCCCGTGTCCAAGAAACGAATTTAGGCAACCTGGTGGCTGACATCTTGCGACAGGCCACGCGGGCCGATGCGGCCTTGATCAACGGCGGTGCCTTGCGGACCGACATCCTCAAGGGCCCGGTGCGCATGAAGGACCTCTATGCCGTTTTGCCATTCACCAATTACCCGGTGGTCCTCAAGGTCCGGGGCAAGGAATTGAAGGCGATTTTTGAATACGGCCTGTCAGATCCCGAGGGCGGGGGCCGCTATCCCCAGGTCTCCGGGGTGCGTATCCTTTATGACCCCCGACGCCCTCAAAATGAAAAAATCGTCTCCTTTCAAGTGGGAGAAAAACCCCTGGATCCCGAGGCCTGGTATACCCTGGCCACCAATGATTTCCTGGTGGCAGGAGGAGACGGCTATGCCATACTGAAAGACCTTTCCCTCTTGAAGGAAGGGGATCCGCCCAAGGCCGGACGGGTCCTGCTCTTCGATCTGGGGCATGAAATCCGCGACCTGGTGGTCCACTACATCAAGAGCCAAAAAACCGTCTTCGCCTCGGTGGAAGGCCGGATCAAAAAGGGGGAGTAAGGGGATGCGTATTTTCATCAACGATCAGCCTCTGGATCTCATGGAAGGCCTGACCGTCCGAATGGCCTTGAATCAAGCCGGACTGATGGCGGAGATCGAAAAAGGGGCCAAGGTTTTCGATGCCTGGGGGAACGAAGTGGGATTGGACGGGGCCTTGCAAGACGGGGTCCGGTTGACCCTGAAAAAAGATTAGCCGACCGTCGGGAGAAGAAGTGATGATGGAAGAAGAAAAGGAAATGACTTTTGCCGAGCTCTTGGAGCAAAGGGAAGCCCCCCTCCTCGAAGGCCCTTTGACGCCGGGGGAAAGGGTGAAGGGCCGGGTGGTCTTGATCACCCAGGAGGCGGTCTTCATCGATTTCGGGGCCAAATCCGAAGGGTGGGCCGAAGTCCAAGAGTTTTTGGATGAAAAGGGAGAACTAACCGTCGAAGTGGGCCAAGAAGTGGAATTGACCTTTATCGGCTTCGGTCCTTCCGGTGCCCACCTCGGGAATTCCCTCCGGGGCGGCCCGGGTGCGGCCGGTCAAGCCCTGGTGCGCAAGGCCTTCGAGGCCAAGGTCCCGGTGGAAGGTACGGTTAGCGGGATCAACAAGGGGGGCCTGGAAGTGTCCATCTCCGGGGTCAGGGCCTTTTGCCCCTTTTCCCAAATGGACCTGACTTACTTGGACAAACCAGAGGCCTTTGTCGGCACCACCCAGAAATTTTTGGTTACCCAGTATGAAGAAGAAGGGCGAAACATCGTCCTTTCCCGACGGGCCGTGCTCAAGGCCGAAAAAGAGGCCCAGGCCCAGGCCACCCGGGAACGGTTGACCGCCGGAGCCACCTTTACCGGGCGGGTCACCCGCCTGACCCCTTTCGGGGCCTTTGTTGACCTGGGCGGGATCGAGGGGCTGGTGCATGTCTCGGAGATCTCCCTAAGCACCGTAAAAGACCCGGCCGATGTCCTCTCCCTCGGTCAGGAAGTGGCGGTCAAGGTCCTCGAAGTCAAAGGAGACGAAAAAAACGGAGAACGCATCTCTTTATCCATAAAGGCCTTGGAACCCGATCCCTGGGAAGGGGATTTTGATTTCGCAGAAGGGGACATCCTGACCGGGACGGTGCGTAACCTGGTCCCATACGGGGCCTTTGTGGAAATCGCCCCGGGCCTGGAAGGGCTGGTCCATATCTCGGAAATCAGTAAGAAACGGATACACCATCCTCGGGAGGCCCTTGAGGAAGGCCAGCCGGTCGAGGTCATGGTTCTGGAAATCAACCGTGAACAACGAAGAATCTCCCTTTCGTTGAAAGAGGCCTCTTCTTTTGCAGATACGGATCTCTTTGAGGAAACCCAAACCAGGAGCGGAAACATCATCCGGAGAAGACGGAAAAAGGCCGAGGAACCCCTGAGCGCCCTGGAGGAAAACGGTCTTCCCGCCTCTTTTCCTTTCCCTTCCCCGGGTCTTCCCCTGCCCCGGGTGGGTTGGACCGGCAAAGGCATCGTCAGGTCCGTCAAGCCCTACGGGTATTTTGTGGACCTTCCCGATTTGGGACCCCATCAAAGGGGATTGCTGCACAACAGCGAAACGACCGCTCCAGCCCTCGGCCGCGCCTCCAAGGGCTGGAAGGAAGGGGATGAAATTCAGGTCCAGATCATCCGCATCGACGACCAAGGCAGGATATCCCTTTCCCAGAAGGCGGTCTTGGACCAGGAGGAGCATGCCGAGGTGAAAGATTACCAAGAGCGGATTCAGGCCACGGGGAAGCTGGGGACCCTGGCCGATCTATTCAAAAAAAGATAGTGGACGGAGTTCGGGCGGAATGCCTTTATAAGACATTGTAAAACGGAGAGGCCCCACCGCCGGCCACCCATCAACCCAACAACCCAAGCAACCCAAGTAACCCAATGAACCCTGGACGAGATAGGCTTCACGAGGAACGCTTCACGGTTTTGAGTTCAGAGTTCAGAATACAGGATAAAGGAGCGAGGAGCGAGGATTCAGCATCCAGTATCCAGTATCCAGCATCAAGAGTTCGGAGTTCGGAGTTCAGAGAAAACCCAACAAACCCAACAAACTCAAGTAACCCAAATAACCCAAGTAACCCAAGCAACCCAAGTAACCCAAGGAGGTCGGTTTATGACCCTGATGGAATTTTCCATGATCCCCTTGGACAAAGGGGACAGCTTCAGCCCTTATGTGGCTCGGATCCTAAGGATCGTCGATGACAGCGGCCTTAATTATCGTCTGAATCCCATGGGCACGGTGGTCGAAGGGGAGTGGGACGACCTCTTGCACCTCCTCACCCGCTGCTTCCGGGAACTGGAAAAGGACTGCCACCGGATCAGCCTCCAGGTTAGATTCGATTACCGAAAAGGTTCGGAGTCCAGAATGGAAAGTAAGATCCAAAGCGTCCTGGTCAAGGCCGGCCGACCCCTAAAGGTTTCCTGAAAAAAACCGGTTAATACCTGTCTTACGCCATACCAGACCATCCCTCAGACATCAAGGGCGACCAATTTTTTTCCCTCCCATTTTTGTCCCAAAAGGTCAATTTTTGAATAAATAAACCGGCCCAATGGCCGGCCCGTTCCTTAATTTTTATCTTCTCAAATTCCTTAATGAAATTTTATCGAGTCGTCTGGCCTGATTATTGCAAAATTACGGAAATATAGCGGCAGTTTAGGGTTGTTTGCGGTTATCCGATTATCTGGGCCTCGGCGGCGTAGGCCGGCAAGTACCTGACCAGGTGACATGGAAAAGCAGGAAAAAAGATCCCATTCGGGTTTTACCTTGATCGAGGTCCTGGTAGCCATGCTGGTTTTGATGATCGGCGTGTTGGGCTGGGTGGGTTTTACCTGGACCACTACCAAAGGGACCACTTATAGTCGGGAATTGAATCGGGCCACCTTTCTGGCTCAGAGCAAAATGGAAGAACTCAAACAACTGTCTCTCAGCTCCGATCCGACCAAGCTGCCGTTGAAAGATGACGGGGTGATCAACGATTTGGACAATGTCGCCGCCCCGGACCACATCAATGCCGATCCCAACACCGTCAATTCCGGTCAAGCCAATACGGCCGTCAACGCCGAGGGGAAGACCGGACAATCGGACAGCATATATTTCCTCATCTGGAACATCGCCGACGATTGTCCGGTCCGGGGCAATAAAACCGTATCGGTCATTGTCCGCTGGCGTTCATTGTTGGACAGACAGTTCCATCAGGTGACCATAAAATCCGTTTTGTAACGGCGAGGGTTTCCTTACATGTTTAGGCCCGGATACGACGATCGGAGAGAAAGGAGCCGACAAAAGGATCTCCGACCGGAAAAAGAAAAAGGTTCCGGTCTGCTGGAACTCCTCATCGCTATGGGCCTCTTTTCCATCCTCATCGTGGGGGTCCTCTATGCCAGCTACGAATCCCAGACCAAGACCTATGAAATCGAATCCCGGAAGATCGATCTGCGAAGGAACCTGCAACAGATCATGGACGACATCGTACGGGAATTGCGCATGGCCCAAGCGATCACTTCGGCCACCGCGAGCGCTATCCAGTTTACCTCCGTTCAGGACGGCAACACCCGCTCTTTTTCTTATTCCTCATCGGAAGAAAGGTTGACTTACACCAACGGTTCGACGAGCAAAACCTTCGACGGTATTTCTCAATTCACGGTGACCACCTATCCTTCGGCTGCCAATAAGATCACAATTCAAATACAAGGGAAAACCGTGCATCGAAACAAGACGTATTATCAGGCCATCTCTTCGGATGTTACTTTGAGGAACGTCACATGAAGTATTTAAAGAATCCGATGAAGCCGATTACTTCTCCCCAAAAAGAGCAAGGCATGGCCCTGGTGACCACTATCATCCTCCTGGTCGTTCTGATGGGTTTCGGTTTGGCCATCTGGAATTATTATACCGCCGACATCAGATTTTCGACGGGCCACCTCGCCAGCCGCCAGGCCCTTTATATGGCGGAAGCAGGGGTTCAGGAGGCCTTGAAAAGGATGATGTTGCCGGTCTCCGATACCACTTCGGTAACCAGCCTCTTCGGTTCAGGCAGTCCATCTCAGTTGACCGCTTCCGCCCATATCGGTGAAAACCTGCAGACCGGCGATTTTCCTTCCGGATATCCAAACCCTACCTGGATCACCCGCATTTATCCGGCCGGAGCGACCCTACCGGCCCCGGGTCCGGGTGAAACCCATACCCAAGAGCCGTAACCTCCCAAGCCGAAACGCTTAATTACACCAGCACGACCAAACCGATTTTGGTCACCTATAAAAAGGAAGACTCCCTCCACAACAACGGAACCGTCAACGGTGAGGTGGTCCTTTACGGTCAGAATTTCGGCTACGCCAGTCCGGCCCCGGCCGTGGGCACGCAGCCGGTGTATGTGATCACTGCCACCGGCAGGGCCGCAAACGGGACGGAAAAGACGATTCAAATCGAAACCGTCAGGCAAAGTTTCCGCATAAACCTGAACGCTGCCCTCTCCTCCGGTTTGGACGTAAAAGCAACGGGCACCTGTTTCATCGACGGGACCAATCATAATAAACTGCTGAATCTTTCCTGGGGAACCCAACCCGGGGAATACAAGAATCCAAGCGACGACGGCCTCGGAGCCCGTATCTACAATGATAAAATCGCCAGTGGGTCCTCGGTTTCCGCTTGGGCCCCGAACGCCTCTACCACCTCCAAAATGGCCATCGTCACTACGACCGGGAAATACATCTCTTATAAATCCCCAACGGAGACCCGGGGGCCATATACCTGGGGGGCCTCAGGGGCCGACGCCGTTCAGGAAGGGGGAATCTCCCAAATCCCCGACTTCAAGGATTTTCTGGGCATCACACAACCCGAGCTGGATGTGTTGCTGAACTCGGCCGACGTGACTCTCACCGATTTGAACAACGGGGCCGCTCCGAGGGGGTTCACCTACATCAATAATCCGGGAAGCACTTTCATGTATTCGGCTTCCACCCCTGATCCCATCGGTTATACGCTCATGTATGTCAAGGGCAACCTGAAGATGACCGCCAACACCAAATTCAAAGGAGTCATCTTTGTTGAAGGGGATTTCACCATAACGGGCTCACCGACCATCTTGGGCGGGGTGGTGGTTCGAGGTGATACGGACACTACCTTTTCTCCGGGCAACATCAATATTTTATATTCCAGCGGCGTCATCGAGGAAATCAATAACAACCTGGGCTTTTTCAAGACCCTGGTCTGGAGGGAGATCCAAAGATAACTTTTCTTTGATCCTGAAAAGATATTTTCGGTCGACGACTTACCGCCGATCATCATTTCCCGCTTCGTTTCGATAAACGAAGGGCGATGATTTGGACAAAAGTTGTCCTTTATGGACACTTTTTTTACCGAAGGGACCGGTATCTCCGCCACCCCGGCCTCCCTTCTCTTCTTTTAACCGCCCGATAATCAGATCAATTTTCTTTCGAAGCCTTTCTGGCATTTCTTTTGCTTTGCTTTACCGTGATACCTTTCGAAAAAGAGGTAAGCTGTTTGTTCGCTCTAAGGGAAGTATGAGCACCGACCTACCTTTCCTGAAGGGTAACACCGGATTTGCGACATTACTTCCCCCCTATCTAAATCTTAAAGAAGTGATCCGTTATGCAAAATGATCCTGCGCTGAATAGGAATAACGAGAACCTGTTAGGGAGGAAATTCTTAATGCCTTTATCGGGCGTAAAAGGCTTCACCTTGGTCGAGGTCATTGTCGTCATGGCCATCATCACCATCCTCTGCACCTTAGCCGTGCCGGGGATGGGGAGCTTGATGCGTACTTATCGGTTGAAAAGCGCGGCCAACGACCTGGCTTCCCTGCTGCAGTTGGCCAGGATGACGGCCATGGCCAGAAGCGCCGATTGTGTCGTTTCCTTTGATGTGGGTGCGCAGACGGTCACCCTTTTTGTAGACAACGGAAGCGGCGGAGGTACCCAAGGTAATAAAACCCAGGAAAGCGGAGAACCGACGATCAAAACCCTGGACATCCGAAACGAATACGCCCAGCAAATCACCATGGGCACACCTTCTTTCGGTTCTTCGGTCACCTTCGATTCCCGCGGACTGCCCGACACCTCAGGCACGGTGCAGTTACAGAACGGAGCGGGAACCAGCAAACAGATACTACTTTCTTCTTCGGGTGCGGTAAAGATCAATTATTAAGGGGCTCATAATAGTTCAGACAGGAAATTTGAGTATTGAGTTAGAATTAGGATCAGGGAGGGTTTATCTTTGGGGTTGTCCAAAGGGTGATTTTGCGCCCTATCCCGGCCAGTCCAGTTAAGTTTGATTCGAGGCAGGGCATACACCATAGCCTGTTTCAAGCAGCGGTGAAGGCCTGCCCTGGATTTTGTTAAAATCCTTGCCCGGCAAAGAAGCATTGGGCATTGGGGTGGACAACCCCAAAGATAAACCCTCCCTAATCCTTTATGTCTATATTATTTTGAGGCCCTTAATAATCCCCAGGGAAACGGGGTGGAAAAGATGAAGGATACAAAGGGCATCGGTCGTAACACCTGGAAAAAAGAACAGGGCTTCACCTTGGTCGAAATCCTGGTGGCCATGGTCTTGATCCTCGTCGCCTTACTGGGGGCGGCCCAGCTCCAGATCATGACCATCTTCACCAACACCGCCTCCAACGAGCGGACCACGGCCATCACCCTGGCTCAGGACAAGTTGGAAAGCCTGCGCACCTTGCCCTTCAGCCAGATCGGGAATTCCCCCTTCAGCGACACCTCTGGCATCTATACCCGCACCTGGCAGGTAGAAAGCGATACCCCGGCCCAGGGAATGGCCAGGGTGACGGTTACGGTCTCGTGGAAAAACAAGCAGGTTCAGGCCCAATCCATCATCGCCAACGGGCTGTCCTGACCGGGGGAAAGGCCATGGGAAAGACGATGACCCCAAAAAATGAAAAGGGTTCCTTTGCCTTTGAAAGAGGTTTCACCTTGGTGGAATTGTTGGTGGCCATAGCCGCCGGCGCTTTGTTGATCGGGGCTGTCTACAACCTATTCATTGTCCAAAATAAAAGTTACGCCCAGCAAAACCAGGTGGCCGAGATGCAGCAGAATATCCGATCGGCCTTGAGCGTCTTGGCCGCGGAAATCCGGCAGGCCGGTTACGGACTAGGCATCAACGGTACTTATATGAGTTCAGGTGGATCCGTTTATGCCGTCACCCCATCGAACAGCACGACGGCCTCGGACGGCATCACCATTCGCTACGGCATCAATCCGGATCCCAACAACCCCGACACTGCCGTCACCCTTACCCAACCCATGACCGATTCCCTCTCCTCACCCTTGGTGGTTTCCAACGCCACCGGTTTCGCCTCAGGGGACTCGGTCATCATCTCTGACGGACAAAATGCTGTCAGCCTGGTCCTAAACGGAAATCCCAGCGGAAACACCCTACCCTATACGGCGACGGCCTCGAATATCCTTCCGGCCGGAGGCTTCCCAGTTGGAAGCTCCGTCTATAAACTGCGCACCGTCAGTTTCCGGGTCAATAACACTGTTCTGCAGATGAGTGTCAATGGAGGAAGTTGGCAGGACCTGGTCAACAATATCGAAGATGTACAGTTCGCCTACCGGGGGACCTCGACCCCGAGCGGGGCTTGGGTGGACAATCCCAGCCCCGTAAATCAGACCACCCTGAATAATATCCAACTGTTCATCGTCGCCCGAACCGAACTGGCCGACCCCCAATACACCGGTCAAAGACCGACCGTCCGAGACCGGGCCGCCGGGTCGGCCGACCATTATCGAAGGAGGTTATTGAGCAGCACCTTACGGATCAGGAATTTATGATAGGGATCACTGAAGGTCCACTTCGTACAACCTTTGGGAAAAAGGACGGAAAAATTTTTTAATGCATTCTTTTAAAAAGGGGCGGACCATGAAAGGAAGGGATTTTTCTCCATTTAAGATCAGGGGGGAAAAGGGAAGCGCCCTGATTATTTCCTTGATAATTTTAGTCGTCCTATTACTTATCGGCGGGGCGGCCTTGAAACTGGCCGGGACGGAAACCCAGATCAGCGGCACGGACCTTGCCGCCAAAAGGGCCTTTCAGGCCGCGGAGGCGGCCTCCGTCTATGAAGCGGCTATGCTCAGAAACTATTTGGCCGGCAGTCTGTCCTTGACCCCGCCTGTAGCCACCATCAATGACGCCATTACCGAGCCCAATCTACCGGGTCATTCCCTGGAAGAAAGCGCCCCCATTGCCGCCTTAGGCAACACGCAACAAAGGAACGCCACCGGTCTCTATACGGGACTGACGGCCTTTTGTCAGCGGTACACCATTACCACCACCGCCGTATCCACCGATAACCGCGCCCGGGTCAAATTGGTCCGTTTGGTGGAGGACCAGTTGATCCCTCTCTTCCAATTCGGGGTCTTTTATCAAAACCTCCTGGAGATCTTCCCCGGTGCCGATATGACCTTCAACGGCCGGATCCATTCCAACGCCAATATCCGTCTGGGTACCCACGCCACCTTGACGGTCAATCAGAACATGACCGCCGCCGGAACAATCACCCGCTATGCCCCAGGGACCTATCATGGAGACAACTTTAGCGGCACCGTCACCGTCTCCAGCCAGACCGAAGGGGTTCCCCCGTTGAACTTACCCATCCCCAGCGGCGTGGACCCGGCCCAGATGATCCAAAGGTGCAGCAATCAGACGGAATGCAATCCCTCAGGAAGTGAAGGCTACCGCCTAATGGCCAAATCGGGGCTGAGGATCATTGACGGCGTGGCTTACGACAAGAACTGGAACACTGTTGATCTGTCCAGTTGCGGGTCGAACAACCCCATCGAACCCACCGCGACTTTCTTTGACCGCAGAGAAAACAAGACCGTAACCGCCACCCAGATCAACCTGGGCAAGTTAAAAAGTTGTCCGGCCGCCTACAACGCCCTGAACGATCCGCCCACCGGCGGCGATAGGGGCATCCTTTATGTCTCCAAAACCCAGGACGGAGGTGACCTCGATGCCGTGCGCATCAAAAACGGGGCCGACCTCTACAGCACCGCGGCCTTACCCGAAGGGCTGATGGTGGCCACGGACAACCCTCTATACGTCCAAGGGAATTTCAATACCACCTTGAATCCCACGACCAACAAGCCGGTCCCCGTGGCCCTGGCCTCGGACGCCCTGACCATCCTTTCTTCCAGTTGGAATTCCACCACGGACAGCAACAGCACAACTTATCCCAATGACCTGTCAAAAAGGGTGGCCGGAAACACCACGGTCAACGCCGCCATCATGACCGGCAATGTCCCCAGCACGGACGAAACGGGCGCCAATTACAGCGGAGGGTTGGAAAACTTCCCCAGATTTTTGGAAAACTGGACCGGAAAGACCATGACCTACGGCGGCTCCATGGTCTGCCTCTGGGCAAGTCAGCGGGCCACGGGGAGGTGGGCCTATGGTTCCCCCATCTACACGGCCCCCAATCGTAACTGGTCCTACAACATGGACCCCTTGAACTGGCCGCCGGGTACGCCCCGGGTCCGCTTCCTCCAGCGGATTCAGTGGTATCAGGCCAAAAAATAAACGGTTTTCTGCATAAAATAAAAACCCCCTGCTCCCTGGGGAAAAGCGGAACAGGGGGTTTGGAGTTTCGTCCAAGGGAAACCCGGCAAGGGCTTTTTACTTGGAGCGATTCCCTTTGCCCACCCTTTCCTTGGAAAGGGCGTTCAGTTTCTTTAATTTTTCTTCGATCAGGTAATTCAGACTACCCTTGGGATAGGTCCCGTCTTTTTTCCGTCTGCCGGCCTGTTTCCCGCTTAAAATCTCCATCCCTTCCTCCACATGGCTGATGGGATAGACATGAAACAGGCCCTGCCTCACCGCCTCGACCACCTTGGGCTTGAGCATGAGGTCCTTGACATTCCCCACAGGGATGACCACCCCTTGTCTTCCGGTCAACCCCCTTTCCCGGCAGACCTCGAAAAAGCCCTCGATCTTTTCATTGACCCCGCCGACGGGTTGCACTTCCCCCTTTTGAGAAATCGAACCGGTAACGGCGATCCCTTGGTAAAGGGGGGCGTCGGCCAAAACGGAGAGGAGGGCGATCAGCTCCGCGGCCGAGGCGCTGTCCCCTTCCACCAAGCCGTAGCTTTGCTCAAAGGTGATGGTGGCCGAAAGGCTCAAGGGTTTGTCGGAGGCGTAGGTGCTCTTCAAATAGCCGCTTAGGATCAGCACCCCTTTGGTATGGAGGTTCCCGCTCAGCTTGGATTCGCGCTCGATGTCAATGACCCCTTCCTTGCCTAAAGACCCGTTGACCGTTATCCGGGTGGGACGACCGAATTGGTAATCCCCCAAAGGCAAGACGGACAGGCCGTTGATCTGACCGATCCGGTAGCCGTCGGTCTCGACCCGGTAATCCCCCAAGCGGATCGCCTCCCGCACCTTTTCCTCCCACAAGTTGGAACGGAAGATCCTCTCCTCAATCGCCTTTTCCATGTGTTCCCCCCTGATCAGGGGACTTCTTTCCTGTTCGGCCCAGTAGTGGGCCTCGTCCAGCAGGGTGTTGATCTCGGCCAATTTAAGGGAAAGCTTGAAGTTGCGTCCCGTAAGCTCCGCACCGTATTCGATCAGTCTGGCGGCGCCGGTTTTGTGCACAGGCAAAAGGCCCTTTTCCCGGCAATACCGGGCGATATATCGGACATAATCCCGGGTAGGCCCCTCCTCCCTTTCCATCTCATCGTCCAGCTCGGCCTTAACCTTAAACATCTTGGGGAAATCCGGATCCAAGGCATACAGCAGGTGGTATAAATAGGGTTCGCCGATGAGGACGACCTTGACTTGTAAAGGGATGGGTTCCGGTTTAAGAAACTTGGTGCTGATCAAGCTCAACTGTTCCCCCAAATCCTCCAATTGGATCCGGCCGGTCTTCAAGGACCGCTTCAACCCCTCCCAGGAGAAATACCAGCGCAGCAGATCCAGGGCCTTGATGATCAAAAAACCGCCGTTGGCCCGATGCAGGGAGCCGGGGCGGATCAGGGTGAAATCCGTATATAAGGCCCCGAACTGGACCTGTTTCTCGATGGACCCGAACAGGTTGGTGTAGGTGGGGTGGGTCTCCAGGACCACGGGCGCCCCTTTCGTCTCCGTATGATCAATAAGGACATTGACTTGGTAACGGGTCATGGAGGGTTCCGGTTGGGGTACGGGAAAAGGCATGGGCGAGACCGGCTTGGCCTTGAAATCGTCAAGGTTGCGGATGATGTCGTCCTTCATCTCCTTGAAGTAGCGGAGCACCTGGGGAAAGGCTTGGTATTTTTCCTGAAGGTCGTCGATCAGGTGACCGACGGCGTAAAGGGCGATCCGTCGGTCCAGGTCCTTCATCTTCTTCCGCAGATCCTTTTCCATGGAGCGGATGGTCCGCACGGCCAGGTTCATCTCCCCCTGGAGCTGTTCACTCTTCTCCCGAAGGGCCTTTTTTTCCTCGTCCGTCAAGGAGTTCAAGGTCTCCTCGTCCATGGGCCGGCCTTCGTGGGCGGGCATGATGACCATCCCCACTTGATTGACATTCAGGATGAATCCCTCTTTCAAGGCCTTTTCCTCCAAGGCGGCCAAAATAGCGGTCCGTTCCAGATTGAATTTTTTGATCAATTCTTCCTTGCGCTGGCTATAATCCTCGCTTTCGAAGACCTCGGGGATATGATTCCGCAGTTCGCCTATCAATTCCTGAACGTCTTTCTTCAGTCTTTTCCCCCAGCCGCTGGGGAGGGAAATGGCCCGGGGCCGATCCGGCTCCTGAAAGTTGTGGACGTAACACCAGTCTTGAGGGACGGGGCGGTCCTTGGCCAGATCTTCGATCAGGGTGCGGGTGATATAGGACATGCCGCTTTTCGGAGGGCCGGCCACGAAGATATTGTAATCCAATCCCTTCATACCGGCGCCGAAAAGCAGGGCCTTTACCGCCCGTTCCTGGGCGATGACCCGGCCCGGTTCGGCCTCTATGGCTTCCGTGCTCTCAAACCCCAGACTTTCCGGATCGCACTCTTTTCGAAGTTCTTCAGCCCTCAATTCCCGCGGGCCTGTTTTCATAAGATCCTCCCCCAAAATAGTCTTCGGCTGTCGCAACCCTGCGGAACAGACAGGTCGTCCTTCAAAAAGGGGCGGGATGATCTTGCTCCCCCTTAACCCTTCCTTTTCGTCCAGGTTATACGGTTTTCCTGCGACGACCCGAGAAGAGACGCCTTCTGTCTTAGCACAACGAGGATCGGCTTTTCAAGGAATTATAATCGGCGGATAAGGGGGCAAAAAAAAGCGGGGGAAGAACACCTCTTTCCCCCGCTTCAAGAGGAAGGAAAAAATTATTTTTTCTCTTCTTTCTTGGTTTCTTCTTTCTTCTGTTCTTCTTTGGCCGGTTCGGCCTTCTTTACCTTCTTTTTCACGACCTTTTTCTTGACCACCTTCTTGGCCGGGGCTTTCTCCTCAGCCTTGGCGGGTTCGGCCGGAGCGGTGGCGGCCGGAGCGGCTTCCGGTTTCTTTTCCTCCTTCTTGGCCGGCTCCGCGGCAAAGGCCAAAGACACGGTCATGGAAAATACCATGGCCATCATCCACACGATCAGCTTCTTCATGAACATTCACCTCCTTTCCTCATAAACTCTCTCCAAACGATCTGACCTCTTTATTATGCATAGGTCATGCCAGAAAAAAATTGTATGTTATTTCAATTGATTATGAAAAAGGCCCTTCCTCCCAAAGCAAGTTAATTTCCAAAGATTGGAATTTGAACCCGGAATCGCCCTTACGGCCTTTTAATTTTTGGAATCTTTTTCCTTAAAGACCGGATCTGAAAGGGGTTCTCCAAGGGTTTTATCGGGAACGGCTTTCGAATGGTCTTCCGGTTCCGGGGCATGACCTTGCTGTGTCTCCCCGGACTCGTCAGTCATGACTTCTTCATAGACCGGGACGACAATGCCCCTTTGGAGCATGATGTGGTAAATGACCCTTGATCGTTTGAATACATACGAGGTAGGACGGGCGGGGTTCCACTTCCGGGGGTTGGGCAAGACGACGGCCAAACGGGCCGCTTCTTCCGGCCCCAGGGCGGAGGCCGGTTTGCCGAAATAATGACGGGCCGCGGCCTCGGCCCCGAACACCCCGTCGCCCCATTCCACCACATTCAGGTAGAGCTCGATGATCCGCTTCTTGGAAAGGGCCCTTTCGATCCTCCAGGTCAGGATCGCCTCTTTCATTTTTCTTACAAGGTTCTTAGTGGGCGTCAAATACAAATTTTTAGCCAACTGTTGGGAGATGGTGCTGCCGCCGGCCTTGAATTTTCCGGTCTTAAGATCCTTTTCCAGGGCCTTTTGAATGGCCTCAAAGTCAAACCCTTCATGAGACCAGAACTTGTCGTCTTCGGCGATGATCACCGCCTTGACCAAATAAGGAGAAATTTTTTTCAAGGGCACCCACTGATTCCGGATGGTCAAGGACTTCCCCTCTTTCCGGGCCTCCCGCAGGCGGTATTCCATAAAAGAGGTCATCTTCGGGTTTTCCTTTTTCAACTTTTGGACAGGGGGGTAAAAGAAAAGCGAGGAAAAGTACCCGATAAAAGCGACGAAGAGCATTATGGCTGTTTTTTTAATCATTTCGAAAAGATATAAAACTATCTCCGGGGACAACAAAATTTTCTTTTAAGTTTTTAACAAATTTGCCGATAAAGGTAAATAGATAAGACCTGATGGGGAACCTTTACCCGATACATCCGGATCCACTTATGGATATTTCGAAATTGAATGCCACAGCCGATGCCTTGACAGCCATCCTCTCCAGCGGTCCGGCCCAAAGGGAACAATTGGCTCAATACGCCCTCATGCGGGGCCTGTCTTTTCTCCAGGAAAAGAAAGACGATAGGGCCTTAGGAGAATTTAAAAGGGCGGTGACCTTCAATCCCCAGCTGGAAGAGGCCTATGAATATTTGGGCAAGATTTATCAGAAGAATGGGAAAACGAAGGAAGCCATCGAGGTCTTTAAAAAATGGACCCGGAGCGTAACCGATTCGGCCAAGGCCGTCACCGCCTTGGGCAACGCCTATGTGGAAAACAAACAATACGAGGAAGCGGAAGTCCAGTTCAAGAAACTTCAGCAAATGGACCCCGCCTCTCCCTACGCCTACAACCAATTAGGTCATATTTATTTGAATACCGATCGGGCCGACGAGGCGGAGCGTCAATTCCGTAAAGTCATTCGCCTTTCCCCCAGGGACGCCAACGGGTATTACGGGTTGGGAATGGCCTTAAACAAATTGGAAAGGTTCGAAGAGGCCGTGGAAGCCTTTGAAAGGGCCGTCTCCCTCAAGAAAAAATTCGAATACGCTTATGCCGACCTCGCCCACGCCTATATCGGCCTCGGAGAGAAAGACAAGGCCCGAGAACAAGTGGACGCTTTGTACGACTTGGGAACGCCATTGGCCAAGGACTTGGCCCAAGAGATCGAATTGAGCCTCTTTACCCCCCAAATCACCGGCATCAAACCCCTGGACAGCACCTTCCCTTCCGTCCTCGGCCCGGGGACCTCTCTGTCCATCCTGGACGCTTCCTTGGCTGCGCCCAATGCCTCCAAGACCTTCACCCTCACTTTTCAATTCAACCAGTCCATGGACGCCAAATCCGTCCAGAACCCCCTCAATTGGTTCATCTTCAAGGCCAAGGGCGGACCGGCCGGTTTTTATAACAACGGCATCACCATCCACCCCGAAAAGGAAGTCCTTCTCTCCCCTGTCCCCAATTTCGTCACTTACGACCCTACCCACTACCGAGCCACCGTCTATTTCACCATTACCCAAAACGCCAACGGTGACGGCGTCATAGATCCGTCACATTGGGTTTTTAAATTTCAAGGGACCGATGTATCCGGGAACATGATGGATCCAGCGGCCGATGAATTCGACGGTTTCGCCCTCATCCCCTTTTAGTTATTATTTCAGCGATTTCAAATAGTTAATTTTAAGACGCCTTCGGCGGACTTGAAATTCCGGAAACCCTCCTTTTTTTCTTCTCCATAGACTGAAAAAAGGCACAAAAAGTGCATGGGCATTAAAAAAAAGCCTTTTGGGGAGGTCCAATGGAACAGCTGGGAACAACCGCTTCCGCCGGGCAAATCCAAGAGCCGATGGAGATGCAATCGGCTTATCATCTCATCGAACCTTTACTTCAAAACGGACAAAGACCGGAAGCCATCGCCCACCTATTGACCCTTGCCGAACGCTTTCCGGATTCGGCCCGCATCCAAAACGATTTGGGCGTGCTTTATTACCAATCCGGCGATCCTGAAAAGGCCTTCGAGCATTATCGAAAAGCGGTGGCCATGGATCCGGAAAATACCACTTTTCAGAGAAATTTGGCCGACTTTTACTGGGTGGAAAGAGGGGACATCGAAGAAGCCCTTGTCCTGTACAATCAGATCCTGGCCAAACATCCCAACGATCTGGAAACCCTTCAGGCCTTGGGATACCTCTGCCTTTCCTTGGAGAAAGACGAAGACGCCGCCTTTTTTTTCAACCGCATGTTGGAAATCGAGCCCTGGAATACCACGGCTTGGAAGGCCCTGGAGGCCTTGACCGTCCCGGCCTCTAAACCTGCCCTTTCGGAGGGTGAAGAGGCGTCCCGCCTTTTCGAGGAGGTGAAAAAATGTTTGGAGGCCGGAGAAAAGGAAGAGGCGGTTCAAATCTTGGAAGCCATCCGCCGCCGCTATCCTGAAAATGCACTTGTTTTCAACGACTTAGGTGTACTGCACTACCATTTGGGAAACAAGCCCAAGGCCCTTTATTATTATCAAAAGGCGGTTCGCCTGAAGCCGGATGAGGCCTCCTTCAAAAAGAACCTGGCCGATTTTTATTTGGTGGAATTGGATGAGATCGAAGAGGCCTTAAAGCTTTATTTAGAGGTCTTGGAAAAGAACCCGGAAGATATGGAAACCCTCTTCGCCCTCGGCCATGTCTGTATTCGTCTGGGGAAACGGGAAGACGCCCGTTTCTTCTACAACCGCATCTTGGATATCGAACCTTGGAATGTAAACGCCCAGGAAATGCTGGACGCCTTGGGCGAAGAATAACTCCTCCCTTTTTTTAAAGCGGGATTCTCTATACCTCGGCCGTCGAGGCCAAAGCCTCGAGGTCTGCTTTGACCTTGGCCAAGACAACCTGCCAATTCCCCGCCGTGGGCTGACGATAAAGCCGCATCGTCGGGTACCAGGGGCTGTCTTCCCGGTCCAACAACCAGCGCCAATCCGGACTGAAAGGCAACAGGGTCCAGACCCTTTTCGCCAAAGCCCCGGCCAGATGGGCCACGGCCGTATCCACGGCGATGACCAAATCGAGGTTTTCCATCAGGGCGGCCGTGTCCGAAAAGTCCCGGATCTCATCGGTCAGATCTACGAAAGGGAAGGTTCTTTCCTCTATGACCGGCCTTCGTCCTATTTGGAGGCTGAAAAAAAGGACGCCCCGCGTTTCCAGGAGGGGAGACAAAAGATCGAAGGGGATAGAGCGGTTATGGTCGTTGAGATGTTCGGGATTGCCGGCCCAGACCAACCCCACCCGAAGCCCTTCCCCGAAGGCCTTCATCCTTTCCCGCCACTTTCCGACCAAGATCGAATCCGGGAATAGGTAAGGAACCCGATTCGGGATGGTAAGAAGTTCCGTCCGCAAGACGGCCGGGATGGACATAAGCGGACAATGCAAGTCAAAAGCGGGAAGGGGTTCCCCGCGACCGATCACCGCTTCAGCCCCGGCCACGGAGGCAAAGAGGGCCTTCAACGGTCCGGGGCATTCCAAGACCACCCGTCCATTGAGCGCTGCGACCAAGGGCAGGTAGCGGACGAATTGGATGGCGTCGCCGAAACCCTGTTCGGCGTGGAGGAGGATGGTTTTTCCCTGAAGGTCTTCCCCCTTCCATTGGGGCTGCTTAAAGTCCCTTCGATACTTCTTATAATCCGCCTTGTCCCAACGGCGTTCATACCCTTCCCAACCCGCAGGAAAATCACCGGCCAAAAGATGGGCCAGGCCCAAGTTCCACCGGGCTTCGGGAAGGTCCCCCTTCACCTCGGCGGCGCGGCGGAACATCCTGATGGCGGCGGGAAGGTCGTTTTTTTCCTTGTAGGTTGAACCCAAATTGTTATAGGCCTCGGCGAAATCGGGCTTCTTTTGGATCGCCGCCCAAAAAGAACGTTCCGCCTCGTCCAAGCGGTTCATTTTCAAAAAGACATTACCCAGGTTGTAGTGGCCTTCGGCCAAGTCGGGGTTTTTCGCAAGGGCCTCCTCATAACAGGCAACGGACTCCTCAAGCCGTCCCAGATCCTTGAGGACGGCGCCTTTCCCGAAGGAGATCTCCGGATCTTCGGGGAAACGCTTCTGGGCCTCTTCAAACAGGGAAAGGGCCTCTTCCCTTCTTCCTAATTCGCGCAGGAGGTTCCCTACCGCCTTGAAAAATTCCCTTTCCGATCCATCCAGTTCCAAGGCCTTTTGATAACAGCGCCAGGCCCCTTCTTTTTTGCCTTGATCGTTCAGGACATTCCCGAGGTTGTGATAGGCCTTGGCGTTTTGAGGGTCTTTTTCGATGGCCTTCCGAAGAAAGGAAGCGGCCCCTTTAAGATCCCCTTTTTTCCGAAGCAACACCCCCAGGTCATTGAAC
>Ga0315298_1002766_pt1 | contig 28958 bp, 18 predicted proteins | sample WHS_1_MG_FD_203077 | JGI IMG/M metagenome (GOLD analysis project Ga0315298, IMG submission 203077) | Extremophilic microbial mat communities from Washburn Hot Springs, YNP, Wyoming, USA - WHS_1_MG | ecosystem: Environmental > Aquatic > Thermal springs > Hot (42-90C) | place: USA: Wyoming... | reverse complement strand
CAGAACGCACATATTTCGATGAACCTGGATGAGGCACACCAGGGCTTGAGCTTCAAGATCCAGAACCCCGCCGTATTGCCGCTGACGCCATCGGGTCTGCGTTTCATCCATTTCGGCCTCGCTGGAATCTTTCTCGCATTCGCCATCCCAATTGGACTGCTGTTCGGCATTGCACGCTTCGATCCCAGGGTCCGTTCGATCGACCAGCTTGAACTGGCGGCTGGCCAGCCCGTGCTGGCGGTGGTCCCGTTTTATCCGACACTGCAAGACCAGCGGCGCCAGCGCTTGGAGCGTATCCTCGCGGCAGCAATCATCCTGCTGGTCGTCATCGCATACGCAATCGTTTTATGGCTCCGCCACGAGGGAATCGCGTGAACAGTACGAACGACCACAATACGGTCCTGCCTGGGCCACGCGACTACGATGCCGACCTTCCACATGGCAATTCGCTGCGCAACGCGACGGACTCTCATTCGATTGCGTTGATGGAGGAAGACCCCGCGCTTGAACCAAATGAACTCGAGTCGCGCCGCCTTATCCACCGCGGCGAACAGATTCGCAGATACACCGACGTATTCAGGGAAGTCCGCACGCGCCTACTGGAAAAAACGGGCGTGGGCAATTTCATTACCCTCATCGTCTCGGTCAGCCCACGCTCTGGCGGCAGTTTCGTCGCGCGCAATCTTGCCGTGGCCTTCGCACTGGACGAAGCCAAGACCAGTCTTCTGATCGACTGCAATCTGCGCCATCCCGCGCAACACGTTGCCTTGGGTATCGATCAGACAAACGGCGGACTCAGCGATTTCCTCGACCATCCGGCAATGGGCGTGGCGTCAGTGCTCTACAAGACGGGAATCAACCGGTTGCGCCTGCTACCCGCCGGCAACGCGCGGGAAAATCGCAGTGAATACTTCACCTCGTTTCGCATGCGCGGCGTACTGGATTCGCTGCGCTCACGTTATCCGGACCGCTATGTGTTCCTGGACGGCCCGGCGGTGATGGGCTCCCCCGACGCCCGTATTCTTTCGGATCTAGCTGACTACATCATCATCGTCGCGGGCTACGGACGCGATACACCCAAGGCGATCAACCAGGCAGTCGCCAACTTCGATCCCGCCAAACTGGCAGGCGTCGTCTTCAACCACGCACCTTGATCCGAGTCCAGGGCTGGATGCAGCCCGACTCCACACAACCGTCAGGTCCAGGGGGGCTTGCATGAAATCCGGCCGTCTCGTGAGTTCCGTGCTGATCGCAGCAGCGCTGGCACCCCGCGTGGCCGCAGCCACGCAACTCAACTACACGCTGTATTCCGGCATCATGTACAGCGACAACATTGACCTGAGCCCGGATCAGCCGACACGCCAATACGTCTTTACGCCTGGGCTGAATTTCACGCTTGCACAACAGGGATCCAGCGTGCAGGCCAACGTGATCGGCAACCTCGAGTACAACGACTACCTGAGCAATGCATTCAGCAATCAGACCTTTGCCCAGGCTGCGGGCGTGGTCAACTGGACGCTTTCCCCGGAATTCCTCGACCTGACCGCGGCCGACTATGCCGCGGTCGAGCCCGTCGCCTCGCTCGCAGCCGATACCCCCAGCAACCAGCAGCAGACGAATGTTTTCGTAGTGGGGCCGACGATGCATCTCCGGCTCGGACAGACGACCAACGCCGAAGCCGTGCTGCACTTCATCAGCAGTTACGCGCAAAAGACGCCCGAATTCAATTCGTCACGAGGCGAGGCAGAGCTGCGTTTGCTTCGGGCACTGGACCCGACGAGTCTGATCTCCGCGAATATCACGAGCGAGCGGGTGCGTTTCACGAATGCCGCGGGTGGTCCAGATTACACGCGTAACTCGGCGTATGGACGCTATACCAGTCGGCTCAACCGACTGACCATCGATACGGTGGCAGGGTGGAACTGGATGGCATTCAATGGCGCGCCAAGCGCCAGTGATCCACTGCTACGCATCACGGCAAGCTATAAGCCAACCCTGCAAAGCCAGCTTGCCCTGAGTGTGCAAAACGAACTGACTGACGCTGCACAGTCGATGATCATACCGACCGCACAAATCGGCGAGGAGATCAGCGCCGGCAATGCGCCAGCAGCTTCAATCGGCGCCCTCCCAGGCATCGCGACCGGCAGCGCGGTGATCAACTCACAGACTTTTTTGCAACGCAGCGTCGAAGGCACCTATTCGTACAGCGCGGGCAGGATGACCTTCAGCATATCGCCGAATTACAGCAGGTTCATTTACCAGAATGAGGCATCGCTCAATCAGTCCGGGCGCGGCATAACCGCCGGGCTGGCCTACCGCCTGCGTCCGTTATTGACGCTCTCGGCTTATGCCAATGGCGAGAAACTCGATTACACGAACCTGCAACGCCAGGACAAGGAGCTGAATTACGGCCTCAGCCTCGTGGGCCGCCAGACCTTGCATTGGAGTTGGCGGCTGTCATTGGATCACCGCCAGCGGAGCAGCACGGCGGCAGGCCAGGATTATCGTGAAAACGAGATCTACTTCGGGGTCATGTTCAAGCGATGACGCCTGCCTCTCCTGGAGGGATGCCGCGGTATTTTGGCACGGAACGCGAACTATTCGGCATCTCTCACCCTGGTAGCCCGATGCAAGCGCGGCATGCCGTCCTGCTCTGCCCACCGCTGGGCCAGGACATGGCGCGATCACAGCGCTTGTACCGGCTACTGGCACATGCCATCAGCGCGCGGGGCGATGCCGCATTGCGCTTCGACTTTCACGGCACTGGAGATTCCGCGGGAGATAGCTGTGGGATCTCGTGGCAGCGATGCGTCAGCGACGTGCGCCAGGCTGCCGATGAACTTCGCTACGCGTCCGGTATTGATTCTGTCATCGCATTCGGCGCTCGCCTGGGCGCGAACATTGCGCTCTCGGCCGTGGAGTCGGCGCGACTGCATGGCGTGCTGGCATGGGATCCAATCATGGATGGTGCAAGTCACGTCGAGGCTATGGATCGACTGCAGACACAGCTCTTGTCGGACACCACCCGATTCCTCAGGCGGCGTCACGATGTGAATCCGCGCGACGAATGGGTCGGTTTTCCGCTCGACAACCTCCTCAGAGCCACGTTGCAGAACGTACGGCTTGAATCCGGCCCAAGCCTGAAACTGCTCATCGATTCGATGCCTTCGGCGTCTTATCCGGAATGGCTCGCAGCATCGGCATCGATCACGCGTTATTGCCACATCGAACGTCCCGTTCGCTGGCTGGATCTTGATGCGCAGGAGGATGTGATACTGGCGCATGAAGTCATCGATGCTGTACTCGCGTACCTCGCCGAGGATGGTGTATGAGCGAGGCCGCACACCGGTTTGGCGCTACAGGCCATCTGGTCGGAATCACCGGTATTCCCGATCCGGCACTGACCACACGTGGCGTCGGTGTCATCGTTCTGAACGCAGGCCTCGTGCAACGTGTCGGGCCCTTCCGGCTGCACGTGAGCCTGACACGTCGACTCAACGCCTGCGGTTATGCCACGCTGCGCTTCGATCTATCGGGTCTCGGCGACAGCGGTGTCGATGGCAACCTGCGTTCGAGACAAGAACAGGTATCTGCCGATATCTCTGCTGCCATGCGTCTACTTGCCTCGCATGCGGGCTGCACTCGTTTCGTCCTAATGGGGCTGTGCTCGGGCGCGGCCAATGCACATAGCGCAGCGCGTGAGCATGCCGAAGTCGTGGGTGCCGTATTCCTGGATGGATACGCCTACCCTACGTATGGCTTTCGCATGCGCCATTACTTCGCAAAGTTGATCCATGCCAGCCCTGGCCGCTTGATCAAGGCCATTTTCCGACGCATTCGACCGAGGAGTCGCGTAGCGGCGGATCCGCTATTCGAGGTCGGCTTCCCGCCACGCAGGGAGGTCGCCTCCGATCTGTTCGCCATGCTGGGTCGCGGCCTCAATTTGCTCTTCATCTTCAGTGGCGGGGCGAGTAGCTACTTCAATCATCCGCGGCAGTTCCGCGAGTGCTACGGCGCGATCGCTCTTCACCCAGGGATCGAGGTGCGTTATTTCGACTGGGCAGACCACACTTACGTCCTCGGCTCGGATCGGGCAATGCTGGTGGATGCGATCGCGGAATGGATGTGCAGGAAATTCCCTGACTGATCGAGCACTGCATGTCATGACGCAGCACTGACAATGATCGCAACGGGTGGGCTGCAGTCAGTGCATGACCGAAGCCGTCAGTCGTGCGGCTGAAGCAATCGACAATCGGGTGGAGGCAGGCAGAAGTCGCGGTAATCGTTCGGGTTGCCGGTATGGCCGGCCTCGGCCGCTTTGATGATGTTGTAGGTTTCCCGTGCGGTGACATAGTGCAGCATGTAGCCTTGGCCGTCGTTGTAGGCCTGCTCTAGATAGGTATGCATGGCATCCATCTGCGGGCCCAGCAGGGTGTCCATGTCGCGTTCCTGGGTGCCGTGGGTGTGCACCTTGACGAAAAGCCAGTCGGGGCGGCCGGCGACATGGATTCCGGCGCGGATCCATGCGTCGACGCGCGCTGGCGTAGGTGGGCAGCCACGGCGGACATCTGCGTTTTCGATGCGCGGAACAATGCCCATGCGGCGCTCGCGCCAATTCAGTGCGAGCGGCCCCTGCATGATCATCAGATCGCCAACAGCCTGGCCGCCGACATGAACCGGCACGCCGGTATTGTGTGACTTGGGCTGCAGTGGATCGTCCGTCGCATAGTAGATGGAGTTGATGGTGCGCGTCTGGGTATCGCTGGGTGCGGAAGGCAGAGTGAAGTCGGCGTAGCAGCCCAGGTCGCGCAGTAGTATCAGTTCGTTGTTGATGCCGCACCAGCGGCCATCGCTGCGCGAGTTATCGAGGCTCCAGTTCCCATGGATGAATCCGAAACGCAGTTGGCCCGTTTGCGGATCGCGAGACATGGCACCGTGACGCTCATGCAGCAACTTGATGAAGTGCTGCATGGTCTTGTTGAAGTTCTCCGCGGTATCGTCATCGTGATGCAGGTGCACCTCGATTTCCCCGTAGCCTTCCGCGCAGAGCGTCGCGAGTTTGTCGAGGTGCTCTTCGAGGTACTCTTCTTCGGGATAGAAGAACGTGTGCTGTGGGGAGCGGCCATCGGCATCACGATGTGACGAGGCGAGTGCCCTGTAGTCCGCGCACCAGCGATCGACGCGTTGGCGCTGGGTATCGAGATCGGCTTTGCCCCAGGCGGGCTCGAAGTGATCGACAAAGCAGAACATGACATGCACGGGCCCTTGCGGGCGCCGCCAGCGCTGCCGGGTGATGTAACTGCCAAGCCAGATCTGCATATTGCGCGTACGGATCATGACGGCAAGCGCCAGGACAACAATCAGCACCAGGAACAGCACGGCCAGTCCCAGAAAGAGTGGCACCCGTCAGTCCCCCCGTTGCGGCACCAGAGCAAGCAGCTGTTCGGCATTGTTGCGCCACAGCCGCTCGCGCAGGATGTAGTTGCGTGCGGCAACGCCGACACGGGCACGCTCGTCTGCACGCGCTGCGAGGTCCAGGACGCGATGGACGCAGGCATCCGTATCCTTGCGCGGGAACAGCCAGCCGGTTCCGCCGTCGTGGATCACCTCGGCGATGGGCGCGTAATCTGGCGCCACGACACCGACACCCATGGCCATGAACTCGAAAAGCTTCATCGGGGATCCGTATTGGTTGGAATCCGGCAGCACTGCATAGTCCATGCATGCGATCCATGCGCCGATTTCTTCATGGCCCACCCGGCCCGGGAGGAGCACCCGGTTGCTGAGACCGCATGCGGCGACGCGTTTGCGCACGATGGGCAGCATGCGACCATCGCCTACCATCAGCAGGGTCAGTTGCGGGGTTTCACCAAGACGCTCGACGATGGCATTCACGAACGTATCGACGCCATGCCAGTGGGCGAATGAGCCGACAAAGCCACAGACTACTGTTCCATCGATGCTGCGGGCAGCACGCAGGCGGTGGGCATCGTAGCGACCAGGATCGAAACGTACCGGATCAGCAGCATTCGGTGAGATCACCGAAGGCCTGATGTTGCCGTATGCATCCAGTGCCAGCTGACGGAAATGACTCGAGATGAAGACCAGCCCGGTACAGCGACTGAAGCACCAGCGCTCCACGCGTCGCGCCAGCGCCTTCATGCGCAGCGGACGCACGCGTTCGACCAGTGCCGAGTCGTTGATTTCAAGAATGACCGGAATGCCATGCCGTCGCGCCATCCAGATCGTTGCCCAGAGAAACAGGGAATAGCGCTCGTAGATCAGCTGTGGCTTGAAGCGGCGGATGGCGGCACCGATGCGGATCAGTGTGACCCAGTTGTAGGCAATCTCGAAAAACTCGAACAGGATTCCCGGTGCTTTGCTAGCGGCGGTCGCGACGAGACTTCGTGCCGGGGCGGCCTGTCCGCCCTGCGAGTGTTCCGGGTCCGCGCCGGGGAATGACATGACCTCGACCTCTTGCCCCAGTTCGCGCAAGGCATGCACGATGCCGCGGATGTGGACGCCCTCGACGTCGCGTCCGCGCGTGCGGTGGTGATAAAGGATCCTCATTTTGAATCAAACCGCAGCGTGCGGAACTGGCGTCCTTCTTCCAGCCATCCTGGCAACAGAGCCCCCAACGCTGTCGCAGCCAGGGCGTTGTCATCGTGCATGAGCACGATGTCACCCGATTGGGGCGGATGGCTGCGGAGATTGTTGATCAATTGTTCGGGTGGTTGTGGCTGATAGTCCAGGCTGTCGTAGGACCAGTAAGCGATGCTGCGTCTGACGCGCAAGAAGTGCCACAGCAGCGGTACGGTCAGATGTCCTTGCGGAGGACGCACCCTGTGGAACTGATGCCCATCGAATCTGCTGAGCATTTCGTCTGCACGCTGGAACTCGACGACCTGCTCGTCAAGGGACAACTTGGCGAAGCCGCGGTGGTTGTATGAATGATTGCCAAGCACATGGCCCTCGGCCACGATGCGCTCGAGCAGGTGCGGGTGCGCTTCGGCCAGCCGGCCAACCACAAAAAAACTGGCGTGGACACCGTGGGCCGCAAGTACGTCCAGCAGCCGTGGCGTGTGTTCAGGGTGCGGGCCGTCGTCAAAGCTCAGGTAATGCGCATTGTCCTGTCGCGGCCCATGGCTCTGCAGCACACTGTCCGGCAGCATGCCCAGCAACATTCGCTTCTTGAAACTTATTTTCATGTGGACGCGCCAATACTGGTTGCGAATGCATCGATGACAGCGCTCAGGATCGCCGTCATCTCGCTTACGTTATCTTCCCACTTGAACGTTGCAGCATGGTCTGCGATGCGGCCGTGATCCCAAGTCATGTTACTGGCTTGTATCAGTGCATCGGCAAGCGCTGCATGGTCAGCCGCAGGGACCAGGAGTCCGGCAAAATCTGGGACGATCTCCGGGATGCCTCCAACGTGCGTTGCCACCACGGGCGTACCGCAGGCCATCGCCTCGAGCACGACATTCGGAACTCCCTCGTTGTAGCTGGGCAGGCACAGCACATCAGCCGCGCGGAACCAGTCTGCCAGTTCCGTGTGTGCGATAGCGCCCAGCAGTTCGAGTTGAGATGTACAGCCCAGTGCATCGGCCCGTCTTAGCAGGTCAGAGCGGCATGGCCCCGAGCCGATATACACGAGCCGCGCGTTTGGATGTGACTTCAGCAGTTCCGGGAAAGCTCCAAGCAAATCCATGCATCCCTTGCTGGCCTTGAGGTTTCCGACGAACAGGATCAGTGGCTTCGCGGGAAGCCTTCCCAGCCGCGCGCATGCCTGCTCGCAGCTGCCGGGAGAGAACAGCGCGGTATCGACGCCGTTGTAGATGACATGCACGCGTTCGGCCGGCGCACCGATCGCAACGGCCTTGTCGGCCAGTGCCTTGCTGACGGCGACCACGGCGCCCGCGTCGCTTAACGCTGATCGGATTTGTGGCCGTTTCAGCGCGAATTCCGCCTGGACGTTGAGGTCGCTGCCATGCACTTTGACCACATAGGGAATGCCGAGCCAGCGTGCGACCCGGCGTGCGGCGACCGCATCCGGATAGGCCCAGCTGGCGAGGATGCAATCGTAACCGCCATTGCGCAGTTTCCGGCGCCGCTGCAGCATCAGCGAAAGCCAGAGGAACAGCGCATGCAGCGAGCGCCCGATCCTGGGTGGATAAACGAACACGAAATAGTCCGCATGCACCCCTCTGAGTTCGATCTCGCGGGGCTGGCGTGTGGAGCGCAGCCTGAAATCGACCGCGGTCAGCACGTCGACTTCATGTGATGCGCCCAGGCGTTCAAACTGTTGGCGGTTGAACGGGCCACGCAAGGGATCCCACGGACTCGGAAACAGATTGGTCAGCACAAGGATTTTCATGCCTGTCCCGCGCCATCCTGGTATACGGCGAGATAGCGCGCGGCCATGGCCTGCATCGAACCGTGTCGTTCGACCCATGTGCGCCCTGCTCGGCCAAACCCGGCAGCACGCGCAGGGGCATCAAGTAGTGCCACCAATGCAGTAGCCAGTGCGTTGGGGTTCTGCGCGGGCACAAGCAGTCCGGATTCTCCATCGCGGACGATCTCGCGGTTGCCACCGACGTCCGTGGCGATGATGGGTAGGGCTGCGGCACAGGCCTCGAGCAAAGCCATCGAATAGCCTTCACTGATCGAGGACAGGACAAACAGGTCGAGTCCCTGCAGCAGTTCGGGAACGTCACTTCGATCACCAAGGAAGTGGACATGGCCGGCGAGGCCAGCATCGTTCGCTTGCTGCTGCAATTCATCGTGCAGTTCGCCGTCGCCGATCAGCACCAGTGCGGTGTCGCTGCGCTGTATGCAAACTTCACGGAAAGCGTGGATCAAGGTGATCTGGTCCTTCAGCCTGTTCAACCGTCCCACGCTGCCGATGATGCGCGTCCGTGGAGGCAACTGAAGCATCTGCGAAAGCTGTTCACGCATCGCGCACGAGGCGGGGACATAGGCCTCGATGCGGATTCCGTTGGGCACGACCACAGCCTTGGTTGGCGAGACGATTTCGCGCCTGACCGCATCCAGACGAGCCGCTTCGCACACGGCAACCACGGCCCGCGTGCGCATCAGCGCGAGCTTGTAAAGCACTTCTCTGCGTGTGGCGCGGCGCAGCGCGCCCATGCCGTGGCGTGTGTTGATGATGCTGCGGAACGGAAGCCCCAGCGTGGCCAGTACCGCCAGGTAATGCGCAACAGCATTGTGCGTATGCATGACCTCGGTGGCATGCGCCTTGATGTGGCGCCGCAGACTTGCGACAGCGCAAGCATCCAGTCCGCGCCGTTTCCGCAGGGCATGGACTGGAATGCCGGTTCCATCGAGTTCCGATGCAAGTGCTCCAGGCTCAAACAGGCACAGGATCTGGCATTTGTGGCCATCGGACTGCTGGACCCTGACAAGATCCAGGACCATGCGCTCCAATCCGCCGCGATTCAGATTTTCCACTACGTGCGTGATGTTCACGGACTCAAGCCTTAGCGCTGTCGGTCGTCGCAAGTTCGGAGACCGTGACCCGCAACTTGCCACTGGCCGTCAACGGGATGTCCTCCACGAAGCGGACGTCGATGGCGACACTGTCGCCGAGGACTTTGGCGATCTCGTTGCGGATGAATGCCAGCGAGGCGTCGTCGAATCCGGTGCCGCGCACGATGGCCAGGTCCAGCCGGTCGAGCTGGCGCTGCACGAGCTGAAAGCGCTGCACGCCCGGAACTTCCTTCAGCATGTGCGGGAAGAACTCGCCCGGCAGGATATGGCCGTCGGGAGTACGGATGACGTCGAGCACACGTCCTTCGACACGTGTCAGTGTCGGCAGACCACGCCCGCACGCGCATGCCGTTGCGGAAGGTGTGGCCATATCCCCGTTCGCGTAGCGGATGAAGGGCATGCCGTAGTTGAACAGGTCGGTAATGACGACTTCGCCTACCTCACCGGACGACACATGGGCTGAATTCGACCCCTGGCGCACTAGTTCCAGCAGCAGGTGGTCGGCATTCACGTGCAGCCCGGTGCGCCGCTCGCATTCGGAAGCGACCAGCATGAACTCGCGGCAGCCATAAGTGTTCCACACCGGGCAGCCGAATGCCTGTTCGATCAGATCGCGCTGGAACGTATGCAGCGGCTCGGCTGCGCTGATGATGCCCTGTGGGCGGAATGACGGCTTTCGACCCGTTGCCAACATCCAGCGTGCCAGGCGTACCAGCGGGCTGATGTAGGCGACGATGATTTCCGGCCGGTAGCGATCCAGCGTGTCGACGTAGTCGCCCAGGTTGGATTCGGTCATGTGGAAGCTGTTCAGCACATGCCGCGCAAAGGCCGCGTTGTAGATGCGATCCTTCAAGCGGTGCGCATGGCCATGGTGACCGACCGCCCCTCCCCACAGAAACAGGGTGCGCCGCCCCATGCGCGAGCCCGCCCATCCGTAGCCGCGCCACATCACGGCAGTGCGACGATCGTTGCTTTCGCGGGTATAGCCGAAGCGCAAAGGCTCGCCCGTGGATCCACCTGTTGCTTTGTAGAGCAGGTGGTCGCGAAGCGATTCGGACTTGAGTTCTTCGAAATGCGCGCGGATGTCGGCCTTGGTCAGCAATGGCAGCTGCGCGTAATCATCCTGGTTGCGAATATCTGCAGGAGTGACGCCGAGCTCACGCCAGCGACGTCGGTAGTACGGAACGTCACGGTAGCAATGTTCGATGAGCTGCTTGAGTCGATCCCATTGCATCTGCTGTATCTGCTGCGCAGGAAGCCACTGTGCCCGCTCGTAATCGGCCAGCCATCGAAGCGTGTTTCGCCTGCGCAAGCCGCTTTCGTACATCGGGTACAGCGCTCTGCGAAACAGAGATTCGTAGAAGGAACTCATGATAATCCCTTCGCGGCCTGTTCACGTGCATGCGTCAGCAGCCATGCAAGCGCCCTGGGGCGACCCATCAGGAGCTTCCTGTGGAGGTCTTGCAGCTGTTCGATGTCGTCCTGGTTCCAGCAGCGGAGCAAGAGCGTCGAAGGAATATAGACGAGCAGGATCAGGATCCCGCCGGCCAGCAACGCCCAAAATGGCATCAGCCCCGTCACAAGCATGGGAGCGGCCACGACCGATGCGATCAATGTGGCCAGCAGGATGCCTGCAAGCCGTCGCCACTCCAAGGGTGTGCCTGCGATGTGCATGGCGAGTGCGACGTACGCCACGGCATTGAGCAGTGTCACGATAATTACGGCCGTGACGGCGCCGTGCAGGCCGAAATGCATGATCAGCACGACATCCAGCAGGATCTTCAGGATGCCGAAGACGATCATCAACGCGAGGATCAGATGTTGCCGGTCCGCACTGACCAGGAAGCTGCTGGCACCCTGCGCCACCGTGCTTACCGCCGTTGCGAATACGATCAACGCAAAAGCGGGTGCGGCAGCGGCATACGCGTTACCAAAAAGAAGTCCGATCGCGGGTCCTGCGAAGCAGGCACAGAACGCGACAACCGGTGCGGCCAGCAACATGAGGTAGCGGGTGGCGGCGACAAATTTCCGCCCACCCGACGGTCCTCCCTGACTGAGTGCTTTTGACATCATCGGCAGCAGCACGGCGCCGAATACCCCAGGCACCAGAAGAATGATGCTGGTGGCCAGCTGATAGGCAACCTTGAAATAACCTGCGGATCTCGCGGTGTCGAACTGGTTGAGGAACAGGATCTCGACGCCGCTGCTGATGAAAAACCCGATGATGACTGTCGGAGAGACAATGCGCAGATGCCTGCGGACGCGCTGGATTAGAGCGCGTGGGAGGTCGGCATCTTCGGGCATCGGCCGCAGCAGGCGTTTCGCCTGCTGCGTCGAGATCAGATAGAACACCGCCCCGGAGATCATGTAGACCACGAGAAACCATTCGATGCTCGCATGGAATACGACGGCGACAGCGACCAGGAGGAGATTGGTCGGTGCGGCGATCATGGCCACGATGGCCGTGGTGTTGAAGGCCTCGTAACCCTTGGCGATGGCGATGTTGAACATGTAGAGCGCACGCACGCCGACCGAAACGGCCAGCATTGCACCGTCGATCAAACTGAGGTCGAAGGTCAGCCTGTGTCGCGCCAGCAACAACAGCAGGACTCCTCCCGAGAGCACGGCCATCAGATGCCAGTACTGCACTCTGCGCATGTAGACAAGCAGAGGCCGGATCTGTCCGTATTCGTTGCGTCCGCGCAAATCGGCAATGAACTTGATGACGCCAGTCGTCACGCCGGAGTTCACCATCACGATTCCCATCGCAGCAAACCAGATCAGCGTGCTGTAGATGCCATAGTGTCCGGGCCCCAGGCGACGCGCGATCAGGATCGCCGTCACCATGCCAAGCAGGTACTCGGTATAGATGCCGATCGAGCTGTAGACCGTGCTGCGCAGTGCTTGTGTACGGACAGTCATGCGCTGTGCAATAGAATCTTGACGATGACATAGAGCCCGCCGATGCTCGCCATTGCGATCGGCGGCCAGCGCCACCAGCCTTCCGCGAGAGTGAGGCGTGGCAGGTCTTCGAAACGACGCTGGCATCCGACATAGGCACCGACCACGACAGCGGCCAGGAGATACACCAGGATGATGTAGCTGCGACTGAGGAAGAAGGCTGCGGCGAACATGCCGCAGAGGCACAACAACAGCGTGAAAGCGATCGACTGTTCCTGGCGCCATGCCATCGCGGCAAGTTCGTCGCTTTCATCAAGTTCCGGTTGATGCCGGAGTATGTTGACCATCATCCAGAAACAATAGCCGACGAAGGCCAGCCAGAGGGTGTATCCGATGAAGCCGGTCTCCGCCAGCACGAGCACCAGTGAATTGTGTGCAGTGAGATAGTTGTAGTCGGTGAAATTGCCCACGCCGACACCAAGCAGCGGGTGGGACAGGAACATGTGCAGCCCGGCATACCATGCATCGATTCGGCCAAGTGCCGACTCGCCGCTAGCAGCGAGATCCTGAAAGCGTGTTTTGATCAGGCGCATGGCGATAAGTCCTGCGCCACCAAAGACCAGCGCTGTCAACTTTCCGCGCCTCAACCAAAGATAGACGGCAAACACGACCGCAACCGCCAGCATGGTGCCGCGGGAGTCGGTGAGATAAATGCCATAGAGGATCAGGCCGGCAGCGGCGAGCCAGAACAGTCGCCTGAGCAGACCGCCACCACCGCTGAGATAGAACGCCATGGGCAGGACGGTGACAAACAGCAGGCCGAGGTCGTTGGGATCATCGAAGATGCCAACGTAGGTGATGCGCCCTTCATCATCCAGAGTCCTGCCAGTCCAGCCCACGCCGTAGCGGGCCTGATCAATGCCATGCAGGGCGAGGACCGTCGTGCAAAGCGCGAACACGGCGAAGGTCACCTTGACGCGCTCCCTACTGACGGACGCAGCGGCGGCGAGAACCACGAAGGCGATGACCGCCGGACCGAATTGGCGGAACTGCTCGAGCGCCCCGCCAAACCAGCCGGTGGCAACCTCGGAGGCCATCATCGCCAGCAGGAACAATGGCAGAAGCACGAACTGCGGCGCATCGAAAGTTTTGGCGCGAGATCCCATCCAACTCAGGAACGCAGCAAACAGCACGACGATCAGCAGGGGCACATTGGCCAGTGACGGCATGTAGCTCTGCGGCCGAATGATGGTCAGAGCCACGTACAGCAAGATCAGAGGAAACATGCTCAAGTGCGCCTTGACGCTAATGTGGCGGCGACGGTCGGGTAACTCATCAATCCAGGGAACGTCAGCATGGACGCGAACCAACCCAGCCCCATTTCGCGTTCGACCGGCAGACGACGCAACGCATACCTGTTCTCGAGAGGGTTGCGATTGACACCACGGATGTAGGCGCACGCGAGCAAATAGCCCGCAGCCGCCGTGGCCGCGATGACGCGCTCGTCGAACGCCCGCTCGCTACCCACCGGGTAGGCCATCAGGTTCGCTTCAACACCGAGTTCCTTTTCCAGTGCGGCTTTCGACTCGGTCAACTCATCCTGCAGTTCGGGCTGTGACAGCTTCGACAGCATGCGGTGGCTCACACCGTGAGACCCGATTTCGAAACCCGCGTCACGCATTTCCCGCAATTGCCCCCAATTGACTGGCTTGCACTCGGACACAGTACTGCGCGGCATCCGCCACTCCTGCTCGAGCCGAGCGATCAGCGTCGTCTGCTCGGCGTCGCCGAGCGATTTCAAGCGGTCGAGCAGCGCCTGAGCCAGCGCGCGGCGGCCGGGGCGTGTCGTTGGCAGCGTCTCGCTAATCCCGACCTCGGGCACGTCGATCACGCAAGCGTCTGTTGTCAGCACCATATGCACAAGCCAGTCGTAGGCAAACGGCAGGCCACTGCCAACATGACCGGTCGATACGAAAAACGTAGCCGGCACACCGACTTCGCGCAGGATCGGAAAGGCCGTGTGGTAATTGTCGTTGTAGCCATCGTCGAAAGTCACCGCCACGGAATTAGGCGGCAGTGTCCGGCCTTCACGGAGTGTGGTGACGACATCCCCCAAACTGACTGGATTGAACCGCTGCTTGAGCAGCCTCATCTGGTCGCGGAAGAGCGATGGCGATGTGCTCACCACTTCGAGATCGAATTCGAAACGCGCCGGGTCAGGCACATCCAGAACCCTGTGATAGGCAAGGATGCGCAGGTTTCTCCTCAGTGGCGCACAGAGCCGTTGCATCGGCCACAACATGCCCAACGAATAGGACCACTCGCCCAAACGCGACCGAATGCCGACACGGCCGTCCGTTTCGTCCGCACGGATCACCACAGGTGCAATCTCCTTTTGCCTATGAATGCGATAAGTGCCTGCGCCGCAAACAGGTTCATGTAGAAAAACGCTACGGCAAGGCGGGCAGGAAGCCAGCGGCCGATCGCAGGCTGCAAGCGTCCGGTCACTGCAAGAAGCACGCCGGCGAGCAGCAGCGCCAGACTGATGGCGTAGACCCCACGGTGCCGGGCCAGCAGCGCAGCCGTCAAAACCAGCAATAGCAGCATCCAGGGTGCCAGCAGGCGCAGCAGTTTATGGCTGAGAAAGCGCAGCCAGAGTGGATTGTTCCACGGCGCGATGAGCCATGACGCCAACTGCACCAGCTGGTAGTTGCCTGCCAGCGTGCGCACCTTGCGCCGCCGTTCCTCGGCAGGTTGCTGCGAAGGGCGGTCCCAGGCGACTGCATCCGGTTCGAACACCACGCGTTTGCCTGCACGTGCCACCTGCATGGGAATCAGCACGTCATCGAGCACGGTGCCCTCGGGGATGGGCAGGAACAGGCTGCGGCGCATGGCATAGATGGCGCCGGTCACGCCGATCGTGGATCCGGACCGGCTTTCCGCCTGCCGGATCAGCTTCTCATAGCGCCAGTAGGCATCGATGCCTTTGGCGAAACCGCTCTGCGCATCGCGGAACTGAAGCTCGCCGCTGACCGCGCCCACCGTCTCGTCGGCGAGGTTGGCGACGAGAGCACGCAGTGCGGGAGGATCGAACTTCTGGCGTACGTCGGTCATCAACAGCACCTCGCCCGTGGCCATCGCGACGGCATCGTTGAGACAGGCTGCCTTGCCCCTGCGGACAGGAAACTCGAGGACGCGCACACGCTTGTCTCCGGCGTGCCGGGCCAGCATGGCGGTATCGTCCTCGCTGCCATCGCATGCGACGATGATCTCCAGCTGCTCACCTGGATAGTCCAGGCTTGCGAGATTCGCCAGCTTGGCCTGGATCTCGCGTGCACCATTGTGGACAGTGAGCACCACGCTCACGCTGGGTGCGATGTTGCGCTTCGATACGCGGCGTTCGCAGCAGCGCGCTTGCAGCCAGACCCAGGCGGGGTATCCAGCGTAGGTGTAGATGATCAGCGCGGCACTGCCCCAGAACAGCGCGATGGCCAGCATCAGCATGCGCGACGCACTCCGGCAAGCTCAGCCATGGCGGGGGGCTCCCAGCATGCGACGCAAACGAGTCAGCAAGGATGCGCGCCTGGGGTCGCCGGTTGCTGCATGCGGAATGGGTGGCAGCAACGCGGCCAGTGATGACAGCGTCTCGGTGGCAACGTTCATCAGGTTCAGCCTCACACCTGTTTCGCGTTGCACGCGAGTGGCGAATTCCACAGCCAGCAGCGAATGTCCGCCGATGTCGAAGAAATTATCGCTGCCGCGCGCATCCGCAACACCCACCAGTTCGCTCCAGATCGCGGCAAGATAGGCTTCGCGCGGATCGGACAGCGGCAAGCTTGCCACCACAGGATGATGCGATGCAGGCAGGGCGGCGACTTCAGTGTCCGGCGTCGCTGAGGTCGCCGCAGGTATGGGCAGAGATGCGCGGTCGATCTTGCCATTGAGGGTTTTCGGCAGGGCCGCGAGCAGTTCGATGTGTTGCGGCTGCATGTAGCCCGGAAGCTGTTCGCGGAGATGTGCGCGCAGGGATTTGGTGATCTCACTCCTGGGACCGTCGACCACGGCATACAGAACCAGCCGCGTATCGTTTTCGCCGAACGTGCGTGCCACCACGACGCATTCGTGCACGGCGGCATGGGAGCCTGCGGCGGACTCGATTTCCCCGGGCTCGATACGGAAGCCGCGAATCTTGATCTGATGGTCGACACGGCCGTGAAAATACAGCATGCCGTCACGCCAACTGCCCAGATCACCAGTGCGGTACATGCGCCCGCCACCAGCGTGGAACGGCTCGGGCACGAAGCACTGCGCGGTCAGCTCCGGCTCGCCGAGGTAGCCGTCGGACACGCCATCGCCGGCGATCACGATCTCCCCGATCACCCCTGGCGGCACCGGCTGGCCGCGGCGGTCGAGCACGTAGATGCGCGTGTTGGCGATCGGCCGGCCGAGCGGTACCGCCTCCACGCCGGCGTCGATCGGTGCCACCGTGGACCAGATCGTGGTCTCGGTGGGGCCGTACAGGTTCCACATGCCGCGGCAGCGCGTGGCGAGCGAGCGTGCCAGCTTCAGCGGCAATGCTTCGCCGCCGACCAGCAGGCGCAGCCCCGCGAAGACGTTGTCGTGGCCGATCTCCTCGACCAGCTTGAGTAGCGACGGCGTGGTTTGCAGCACCGTGCAACGCGTCCGTTCGATCAGTTCACACAGGGCTTGTGGATCGCGGTGATCGGCCTCGGTCGCCACCACCACCTGGCCGCCGCAGATCAACGGCAGGTATATCTCCAGGCCGGCGATATCGAACGATAGCGTGGTGACCGCGCAAAGTACGTCGTCGGCACCGAAACCGGGGTCGCGCTGCATCGAACGCAGAAGATTCACCAGGTTGCGATGCAGGATGCGCACGCCTTTCGGCTGCCCGGTCGAGCCGGAAGTGAAAAGCACGTAAGCCTGGTCATCGCCGCGGACTGCCGGCAATTCGCCCCCGGCGTCTGGCTCGTGCATCAATTGCGCGACCGGAAGCAAATCCGCTGCCTGCGTCAGCACCTGCGGCACCACCTCGACGGGTCCGCACAGGATGCAGCGTACGCCCGCCTTGTCCGCCATGTAGCGCAGGCGCTCAGGCGGAAACTCCGGATCCAGCGGCACGTAGGCCGCGCCGCTGCGCAGCACGCCCAGCACAGCCACCAGCATGTCCACCGTACGCGGCACGCACACGCCGACGTAGTCGCCGCGGCCCACGCCTCGCCGCACCAGCGCGCGCGCCAGTGCACGCGAGGCGGTGTCGAGACCGGCATAGTCCAGTGAATCGCCACCGCCGCTGACCGCCGTCCGGGATGGGTGCTCGCGCATGCTCGCAGTGATCAGATCGACCACCGACTGCTGTCGATCCAGCGGCATCGCGGTGTCGTTCCAGGTGTCCAGCACTTGGCGCCGTTCGTCAGCGCTCATCAGCGTGTGGTCGCCGGCCGGCCGCGCGGGCGCCGCCGCGCCCTGGCGCAGAATCTCGCGCAGGTAGCCACTCCAGCGTTCGATCGTAGCCGCGTCGAACAGTTCGGGGTTGTAGTGAAACAGGAAATCCAGGCGCCCCTCATGCTCGGTGAAGTGGAACTCGATGTCCCAGTTCATGTAGCGCTTGGGCAGGTCACCGTGTGTCACCACGACGCCTTCCCAAGGCTTGTCCGCCACCGCTGGATTGAAGTTGAACAGCACATCGGTCAGCGGCGTCCGACCAGTATCGCGCGGCAGTTTGAGCGACTGTGAGATGCGCACCAGTGATACGTCCTGATGCTCGCCCGCATCCAGCAGGGTGGCCTGCACCCGCTTGACCAGCGCGCCAAACGATTCGTCCGGATCCACCGTCATGCGCAACGGCAAGGTGTTGTCGCTGTCGCCCACGGTCTGGCCGAAACGACTCACGGCCTGGCCGGCAAACGGGATGCCGCAGACCAGATCGTCCTGGCCAGACAGCCGCTGCAGCAATGCGCAGAAACCGCTGAGCAACAACGCAAACAGGGTTACCCGTTGTACCCGCGCGGCATCGCGCAGAGTGGCGGCCATCGTACTGTCGAGGCAGCCGGCGAAGGTAGCGCCGAGGAATCCGGCATGGCGCCCGCGGGGCCGGTCCAGCGGCAACGCCAGCGGATCGGGCAGCGTGCGGTACATCGCCAGCCACCAGCGCAATGAGGACTGTCCGTCCGGTCCATCGCGGCGTGCGCGCTCATCCAGCACGAACCGCCGCCATGCATCGGCTGGCGGCCAAGACAGTTCGGCACCGCACCGCAAGGTGTTGTAGGCGGATGTCAGCTCGCGCAGGAACACGCTGATCGACCAGCCGTCCATCACGATGTGGTGGGACACCATCACCAGCGCGTGTTCCTCCGGTGCCAGTTTCACCAGCCAGGCGCGCAGCAGCGGGGGAGTCAGGCGATCGAACGGACGGGCGGACTGCTCGGCGATCAGGGCGTCGAGCGCCGCGCGCGGATCGCTGCCGGCGCTGACATCCAGCAGCTCGATCCGCACCGGCGCAGGCGGCGCGAATACCTGCCCGCTGCCGTCGTCGGCAAACTGCATGGCGAAGATCTCGTGGCGCGCCACCACTGCGTCGAACGCGCGCTGCAGGGCTTCCACGTGCAGCGTGCCGTGGAAGCCCAGCAGCGTCGATTCATTGAATGTCGGCGCGATGCCGTCGCTGAAGTGCATGCCCAGCCAGCGCCACATCTGTGCGTCGGTGAGCGGCACCTTGTCCGGCAGCGGGCCATCGGCGGCATCGACCTCCGCGGCCGCCGCAACCGGCGCGTTCGCCGTCGCGGACGCCACCAGACGCGGCGTCAGCACGCCTGCCGCCATCAGCTCGTCCACGGACGCGGTGACTGCCGCGACGATCAGCTCGATCTCGGCCTCGCCGTGGGCCACCGACAGAAAGCAGTTGAACTGCTCGAACACGTGCAGGCCGGCATGGCGCAGGCGATACCACAGCAGGCTGGCGCAAGGCTGTCCGTCGTCCACGCGCAGCTTCCACAGCGAGCTGTAGCCCAACGCCGTCACTGGCGCCTGCCGCGCGCCGAACACCGCGTTGAGCTTCGCCACCATGCCCTGCGTGCGCGCGTTGAGCGTAGCCTGCAACTGCGGCCCCTGCCCCCTGATCCACTGCAGTGCGGCCTTCGCAGCGGCCAGCGCCAGCGGATGCCGCACGAAGGTGCCGGCGAAGTAGGTGACGCCCGCCTCCGGGTAGCTGTCGTCGCCGAATTGCCAGTACCCGCCGTCCAGCGCATCCACCCAGCGCGCATCACCAGCGATCGCGGCGAACGGCAGGCCACCGCCGATGATCTTGCCGTAGGTGGCGATATCGGCGCGCACGCCGTAGTACTCCTGCGCGCCACCCGGAGCCATGCGGAATCCGGTGATCACCTCGTCGAAGATCAAGGCACAGCCGCCCGCGCTGCAGATTTCACGCAGCGCCTTCACAAAGGCAGTCGGCAGCAAGGTGGGATTGCGACTCTGCACGGGCTCGACCAGAACTGCGGCCAGCTCGTGCGCGCGCTCGCGGATGACGCGCAGCGCTTCATCGCTGCCGTATTCGAGCACGAGGACGTTTTGGACCGCATTGGCCAGGATGCCGGGAGCCGCCGCAATCGAGCGCAGCGTGCGCGTGCCGCGCACGATCACCTCGTCGAAGATGCCGTGGTAGGAGTCCTTGAAGATGACGATGGTCTTGCGTCCGGTGACAGTACGGGCGATGCGCATGGCGCCCATCACCGCCTCGGAGCCGGTGTTGCAGAAGGCCACGCGCGCCATGCCGGTCATGTCGCTGATCAGCTGTGCCACCTCGGCCGTCAGCGGATGTTGCGGACCGATTTCCATGCCGGTGTCGACTTGCGCATGCAGCGCATCGGTTACGAACGCCGGCTGGTAGCCAAGGAAGTTCACGCCGAAGCCGTTGAGCAGGTCGATGTACTCGTTGCCGTCCACGTCCCACAGTCGCGCGCCGCGCGAACGCGCGACGGTGATCGGGTAGACCAGCTCCTTCCACAGCGGGTTGAAACCGGTGACCACGCGCGGATCAGCCATCAGCGCGCGATGCTGCTGGGCGAAGGCCTTGGAGCCCCGCGAGCGCTCGCAGTATGCGGCGATGAAGTCGGCCAGCCACTGTCGTTGCGCCGCCGACAACTCGCCGTGGCGATCGGTGGTGATGCGCGCCGATGCGCCGAACGGGCGCTCCTTGAGATTGGCTGGCGCGGCATCAGCGGCGCTGGACACCGGCGCGGCCAAGGATGCAGACGCCGCGGCGACAGGCGCCGGCGAGGCCGCCTGCATCGTCGTGGGCGGCTGGCCGACCAGACTCGCGAGCAGTGCGCTCTGCTGCTGCAACAAGGCCATCTGTCCTTGGATGAGTTGCGCCAGCGTCGTCGATGCGAGGGCATCCGGCTGAGCGGCCTGCATTGCGATGGGCGCTATCGCCGGTATCGTCACGACAGCCGCTTGGGGTGAATCCGGAGGCAACGTCGCATCAAGCATGGCGACAAGGTGCCGAATGCTGTCCACGTCTTCCATCAGGCGGCGAAACTTGAGCTTCACGCCGTAGCGCTGCTCGATGGCGAGCGCGGCTTGCGTCAGCGCCAGCGAGTCGAAGCCGATGTCGAGAAAGCTGTCGCTGTCGTGCTGCGCTTCAAGCGGCTCGCCACCAAGGTTGCCGAACAGCTCGCGCAGTTCGGCGGCCAGCCGCGCGGATCTCGGTGCGGCACTCGAAGAAGTCACGGCGGGTGGCATGTTTGCGGTTTCCTCCAGAAGCGGCGGGGATCCCGACACGATGGGTGCGGTCGATGTCTTGCCGATGGCAACGGGCGCCGCAGCGGCAGGTTCAACCCAGTAGCGCTTGCCCCGGAACGGATAGCCGGGCAGCGGCACGCGATGCCGCGGTACGTCGCCGTGGAACAACTGCCAGTCCGGAGCAAGGCCCGCGCACCAGCATTCGCCGAGCGCCCGCAACACCTGTTCCTGGGCGTCGCCGGCGTGTGAGGCTGGCCCGAGGCTGGCCACCGCCCTGCCCTGAGCGTCAAGAATGCCGCGCATCAGCCCCGTGAGTGTCTGAGATGGCCCGGCCTCCAGCAGCAACGCAGGGCCCTGTCCGAGCACATGGCGGACGGAATCGGCGAAGCGCACCGGCGCGCGCAACTGCCGGCACCAGTAGTCGACCGAGGTCGCCTCTTCCGCGGTGACCGGCAGGCCGCTGACGCAGGAATAGAACGTCCGCTCCGGCGGGTGCAGCACGATCCCCTCGAACGCCCGCCGGAACAGAGGCAGCGCACCGTCCATGAGGTGGCTGTGGAAAGCATGGCTGACGCGCAGCCGGGTGCAAGCGACGCCCTCGACAGCCAGAGTGTTGGCATACGCATCGATGGCTTCGGCACGACCACTGAGTACGGTCTGCGCCGGCGCGTTGATTGCGGCGATCTCGACGCCACCCGGCAGGCGGCCGCTCAGCGCCGCTGCATCGATGCGCGCCACCAGCATGGCGCCCGGCGGCTGCGCGAACATCGCAGCGCCGCGCGCAACCACCAGCGCCATCGCATCTTCCTGCGAGAACACGCCGGCTCGACAGGCCGCCACGTACTCACCGATGCTGTGGCCGATCATCGCCGTTGGCTGCAGTCCCCACGCCGCCCACAACTCGGCCAGCGCATACTCGACAACGAACAGGGCCGGCTGAGTGAATCGCGTCTCCGCCAGTCGCCGCGCGGCTTCGCTCTCGCCGCCCACTGTCGGCAGGATCATCGCTCGCAGATCCTCGCCCAGCAAGATGCTGGCCAGTGTGCAGCCGCGCTCGAAGGCCCTGCGGAATACCGGCTCGTATTCCACCAGTTCGCGCGCCATGCCTGCATGCTGCGCGCCCTGGCCGGGAAACAGCATCACAAGCGAGAGTGGTTCCGACGGTACCGCATGCGCGGAGATTCGGGGCAAACGCTCGATCGCCTGGCGGGCAGCGGCGGCCACCACGAAGCCGCGCACAGCCATGGGCTGCCGTCCCATCGCCAAAGTCCAGGCCACGTCCGACAGCGCGGGAACATCGTCGTCCGCCAGGGTCGCGACCAACTGCTCCGCACGTCGCTGCAGCGCAGCTTCGTCACGCGCCGAGAGCGGCAGCATATTCACGCGGCGGCCCGGCCCGGACGCCGGCATCGGTGGCGCCTCCTCGAGGATCACATGCGCGTTGGTGCCACCGACGCCGAACGAGCTCACACCGGCCCGCCGCGGCTCATCGGCACGGGGCCAGGCGACCTGATGGTCGACAACTCGGAACGGGCTGACGGAGAAATCGATCTGCGGATTCGGCGCGCGATAGTGCAGCGTCGCCGGGATGCGTTCGTGGCGCAGTGTCAGCGCTGCCTTGATCAGACCGGCGATGCCGCTGGCTGCGTTGAGGTGGCCAAAGTTGCTCTTGATCGAGCCCAGCCAGCAGCTTCCCGGCGTGGCACCGTCCTCGACAAATGCACGGTCGAGCGCGGCGACCTCGATCGGATCCCCCAGAGGCGTGGCGGTGCCGTGCGCCTCGACGTAGCCGATCGATGCGGCGCTGATACCCGCGCTGGCCAGCGCCTGGCGGATCACGGCTGTCTGCCCGCGCACGCTGGGTGCGCCGAAGCTGGCCTTGTCGCCACCGTCGTTGTTGACGCCGACGCCGCGGATGACTGCGTAAATGGTGTCGCCGTCGGCGAGCGCGTCTTCGACGCGCTTCAGTACCACCACGGCGCCACCGGACGAGAACACCGTGCCGTTGGCATCGCGGTCGAACGGCCGGCAATGACCATCCTCCGACTCGATGCCACCTTCGGCAGGTAGGTAGCCGGATTCCTGTGGTACAGGGATGTTGATGCCGCCGGCGAGTGCGAGGTCACACTGCCAGCTCATCAGTGCGTACCAGGCCTGGACGACAGCGACCAGTGATGTTGAACATGCCGTGTGGATGCTGAGTGCCGGGCCGGTCAGATCGAGCCGGTATGCGACGCGCGTGGCGACGTAATCCTTTTCATTGGCAAGCATGGTGGCGAACTCGCCCGATGAGGCCACCAATTCCGGGGATGCTTCGACCAGCTTGCGGTAGCCGTTGTTGGACGTGCCGGCATACACTCCAATGGAGCCGGCGAAACGGCCCGGATCCACGCCCGCATCCTCAAGCGCGTTCCAGCACAGCTCCAGAACGACACGTTGCTGCGGATCCATCAACAGTGCTTCGCGTGGCGGGATGCCGAAGAAGGCAGCATCGAAACAGTCGGCGTGGGCGATGATGCCGCGCGCAGGCACATAACGTGGATGACTGCGCAGCGCTTCCGTCACCACCGGCGAAAGCTGGTCGGGCGCAAAGCGCGTGATGCTCTCGCGCCCGGCGAGCAGGTTGGTCCAGAGTTGATCGACCGAATCAGCGCCAGGGAACCGGCCCGTCATACCGATGATGGCGACACCCGAGAGCCCGCTGCCATTCGATCCGCTGCTCATGTTGTCCCCCTGCGCCGAGAAGCGAAGCGAACCAATGCGGCCCGCTGCCGCTCCCCGCGGGACAAGGCATCGGTCTTGTCCGGTTGTGCGGTGTCGGGGTTGGAAAGGCTGGCCGCCAGTTTCGCGACACTTGGATGTTCATAGATCTGTGCGACCGTCAGTGTGCGGAAACCATGCCGCCGCAATTCGGTCAGTGCGCGCACCACGGTGAGCGAGCGTGCGCCGAGGTCGAACAGGTTGGCCTGTGGATCAAGCGCGTCGAGCTTCAGGAGCTGTTGCCAGAGCGCCTGCAGCTGTTGCGACAATGGCTGGGACTCCGGCCAGGTCAGCGGCGCATCCAAGTCCTGAGCCACCAGTGTGCGCCGGTCGATCTTGCCGCTTGCCGTCAAAGGCAGCAGAGGCGCGATGACGAAAGACTGCGGCACAAGATAAGGCGCGAGTTCCATCTGGCAATGCGCGCGCAGTTCTGCGGCCACGGTTTCATCGCTCGCCTGTGGATCGCGCAGGACGACATGGGCGACCAGCTGCCGGTTCCGGTTGCCGCCTGTGGCAACGACCGCAGCTTCGGCGACTTTCGGATGGCGGCAGAGGGTCGCCTCGATCTCCGCGGGTTCGATGCGGTAGCCATCAAGCTTGATCTGTGCGTCGAGTCGTCCGAGATAGTGCAGCACGCCACTGTCGTCGGCACGGGCGAGGTCACCGCTCCGGTACCAGCGCATACCCCCATGCTCGATGAAGCGCTCATGCGTCAGGTCGGGTCGGCCGATATACCCCTCGGCGAGGCATTTGCCGCCCAGCAGCAGTTCCCCCTCGCGGCCATCTGCAATGGTCCGAAAGTCCTCGTCCACCAGTTGCGTGCGTACGTACGGCAGAGGCCTACCGATAGGCGGAAGCTCGGGCCAGACCGAAGGATCCCCGTCCAGTTCGTGCGCCATGACCACATGCGTTTCGGTCGGGCCGTAGTGGTTATGCAGCACGCTGCCGGGCAGGGCGCGGAACATTGCGCGGATTGCCGGCGTGACACGCAGTTGCTCGCCGGCAGTGATCACGTCGCGCAATGTCGGCGGCGGTGGTGCGGCGCCCGCAGCGACGGCTTCGGCGAGGGCCTGCAAGGCCACATAGGGCATGTACAGGCGCTCGATGCGTTCGCACTCGAGCAATGCGAGCAACGCATAGGGGTCGCGTCGTTCCGCTTCTGCCACCAGAACCAGCACGCCACCCGTGGCGAATGTCGTCAGGATTTCCTGGAACGATACGTCGAAGCTCAGCGGTGCGAACTGGAGTGTCCGGGCGGCCTTGCCAAGCCGCGGGTGCGCGCGGTGCCATGCGGTCAACCTGGTCAGCGCCTCGCTGCGCATGGCCACACCCTTCGGACGCCCGCTGGAGCCGGAAGTAAACAGGACATAGATCCGCTCGGCCATCTCTGGCCAAGGCCGGGCGGAGGCTTGTGTCCAGTCCTGTTGTTCGGCCAATGTGGAGGGATCCAGACAAGGGGTCGTGGCGCCAGCTTGCAGTCGCTTGCGCATGGCGCGCGTGGCAAGCAGCAGCGCAGGCTTTGCATCCTCCAGCATGGCCGCCGTACGTGCGGGTGGATAGCCCGGGTCCAGCGGAACGCTTGTGCCACCCGCCAGCAAGGTGGCGAGCAGCAGAATGATCGACTCCGGCTCGCGCTGGAGAACCATTGCCACCAAATCGTTGTGGCGCATGCCGTTCCGGAGCAGGCCTTCGGCCATCGCCCCGGCACGTCCGAACAATTCGGCATAGGAGATCGACCGCCCCATGGCGACGAGCGCGCTCGCCTGCGCATGTGCCTGCGCCTGTGCGCACAGGAGATCCGTGAGATCCAGGCTGGAGCAGTCCATCAGCAAATCACCTGACAAGCCCTTCTGCGTCACCTTGTGCCCCAATCCCGCGCCTGGTTCACGCCGAAGCGTTCGGCCATGCTCAGGGCCGGACCAATCAGGCGCAGATACGAGGCCAGCAACACGGATTTGGCCCGGTGGCCGAGGCGGCGCCGCTCATCAGCCACATCGCCGACAAAAGCTCCCCAGTTGTCGCCGCCAAGTTGGTCGAATGCGATCGAGATCGTCATCCCGAGGCTACGTGCGGTGTGCCACCAGCCACAGGGCAGAAACAGTGTTTCCCCGGCATGCACGACCACTTTCTGCGATTTCGCCTGGCGGAATAGCGGGTAGCGTTCGAAGTCCGGATGATGATGGTCCTCGATGCTCGATTGCCAGGGGATGTCCGGGTTCACGTAGAGCAGATGCTCCTGGCCTGGTGCGTACAGAGTGAATTCCTTGTCGCCGTGCAGTTGGGTGATCCATGCGTGCAAGCGCATGACGTCGTAATGCAGGTAAGGGAACTCACCGCCGGGACCGCCAAAGAAGATTTCCAAATTATTGACATGATTGAAGACTTTCTGCGGCAGCAGCGGGTTGCGCTGTCTGTCCGGGAGGCTGTAACACGGCCTTGGGCTGACCTCGTCGACCAGCTCGGGGAAGTCCCTGATGACTTCGAACTTGCAGGGATAAGGACCAGGCTGGTCGAGGGTCGAAGTCTGTAGCAAGCCGATCAGCTCGGCGAGCGAATAGTCCCGTCCGCGCACGCGTAGCCTGCGCTCTCCGAAACGGCTGCAGAAATAGTCGGGGGTGCACTGGCCATACAGTGGCCACGCCACCGCCGCGTCGTTCAGGATCACTGGTCGCCGAGGTCTGCGGTACTCGGCAACGAATTCACCGAGATCCAGCCCGCTACGCCGGTCTACGGCGAAATCGGATTGCTGCTCGGCGCCGTCGGGCATGTGCTGTCCATGGAACGCATGCTTGTCCATGATCACTCGGTCCCCTGACTCAGTCCGCGACACGACTGGATAGGCCGTGAGGCGCGGTTGTATGTGTGTTCCCCTGACCCGACAGGCCGGCATGGTGACCGGTCTTTCAGTGCACTCCCCAATCTCCGCGCCGATTCGCACCGAAGCGTTCTGTCACGCCCAGGAGCGGACCCAACATCGCCAGATAGGCGCCGATCAGCACGGCTTTTACGGGCTGTGCTTTGCGGCGTCGCAGTGCAACGACTTCCGAGCAAAATTCGCGCCAATTGCTGGATTCCAGCTGGTCGAACAGTATGCTGATCGTGGCGTTGAGGCTGCGCACTGCGTGCCAGGTGCCACAGGGAATGAACAGGGCTTCCCCAGCATGCACGACCACCTTGCGTCCACGTGCTTGGTTGAAGAGCGGATAGCGCTCGGGGTCGACGCCCTTTGTTGACTCCATGGTCGAACGCCAAGGCCGCTCAGGATCCACGTAGAACAGGTGCTCCTGGCCAGGATCGAACAACGTGAATTCCTTGTCACCGTAGACCTGTGCAACCCAGCCATGCATACGCAGATAGTCGTAGTGCGGGAAGGGAAAGTTGTTGCCCTTGCCGCCGAAGAAAATGTCGATGTGGCTTACCGAATTGAACAGCAGATCGGGCACCAACGGGTGTGTGTGGCGATTGGGCAGGCTGTAGGCAAAGCGTGGAGAGAAATCACGTACCAACGCCCGGCAATCGCTTATGGCGCAAGGATAAGGCCCGGGATTTTCCTCCGTGGCGTTGCGTTGCAGGGCGAGAGCCTCACCCAGCCGGTACTCCTTTCCGGCGCAGTGCACCGGAAGTTCACCGTACTTCTGACTGAAATATTCTGGCGTATAGCGTTCCTTAGCCGGCCAGTCCTTGAGCGCATCCGTGAGGATCACCGGACGTCGCGGGTTGCGGAAGCGCCGCACGAACTCTTCGACACTGATGCCGCCAACACGGTCGATGGTTTCGTGACCAGGCGTGGCGACCCCCGCGTCCGCCGGATTCATGCTCAAGTCTGTCATTTACCCACCCCATTGGCGACCACAAGCTCCGAACCCACCCCCGGGCTGCCCCCAAGAGCCACTTGCTTTTCGGATCAAATGATTCAGGGTGAGCCATGATACGCCGATACCCTGCACGGTTTTCCGCACCATCGGGCCATGCCTGCCTGTGAATTTGCAAACAATTGCAACTTCAGCCCAATGCGCTTCCAGTTTGCAGCGGTATGGGGAATCGCTCAAGCAAGATCGACATCGCGTTACCTTGCGGGCGCACGCGAATGCTGAAACCATGCATGGGATGGCGTGCCATGTCCTGCGGTGTCATGCCGGACAAGTCAACATTACGTATTCGTAATGCTTCACTCCTTGCTGGTTCGTTAGACTCGTCCCGTGATTTGCGCGAGGTGGCTATGGACGCCAAGGCCCACCTGCCCATCGCCCCGAACTTGTTCATCGTCGGTGCGCCGAAATGCGGCACGACTTCGCTGTACGAGTATCTGCGTTGTCACCCGCAGATCTACTTCCCCCATGATGAGGATGACTACGCGCGCGTCAAGGAGCCCAACCATCTCTGCCCGGAGCTGCGCATCGCCGACAAGGATGCCATCCGCGATCGCGGTGCCTACATGGCCCTGTACCAAGGCGGCCAAAACGCGCTTTGGCGCGGCGATGCCTCGACGAACTATCTGTTTTCTGAGAACGCCGCCAGCAACATCAAGAGCCTCAGTCCCGATGCGCGCATCCTGATCATGCTGCGACCTCCGGTCGAGTGGATGCATTCGTACCACAGCGAGTTGGTGCGCCACCACCACGAGGACATCCTTGATTTCGACGAAGCCGTGGCTGCCTGCACAGACCGACGCAACGGGTGCCGCATCCCTCCGAAGTCGGGCGTGCCCATGTGCCTCGATTACCTGGCGATGGCCGACTTCGCGCCACAGATTGAGCGTTATCACCATGCCTTTGGTCGTGACGCGGTCAAAGTCATCCTGCTCGAGGATCTGGCCGGGTCACCAGAAGCGACCTTCCGCGATGTCCTCGCGTTCCTGGGCGTGAATACCTCTTTCCGGCCCGAGTTTCTAGTCCACAATGAAACGCCGCGGCGCGGTCGGGTCGAGGAAGTGCTGCGAGTGCTTTACCGGAACCCTGCAATCAAAGTCGTGGCGCAGCGCAGCGTTTCACGCGCGATTCGACACAGGCTCCTCGCGACCGCCC
>Ga0315298_1002765_pt1 | contig 28973 bp, 28 predicted proteins | sample WHS_1_MG_FD_203077 | JGI IMG/M metagenome (GOLD analysis project Ga0315298, IMG submission 203077) | Extremophilic microbial mat communities from Washburn Hot Springs, YNP, Wyoming, USA - WHS_1_MG | ecosystem: Environmental > Aquatic > Thermal springs > Hot (42-90C) | place: USA: Wyoming... | reverse complement strand
AGATTTAAGCCAAATTCCAGAAAAAGAAAAAAAAGAAGCCATGGAAACTTTAAAAAGCGTAATTGAAAAAAGAGTAAATTTTTTTGGAGTAAGAGAACCTATGGTTCAGATTCAGGGAGGGAAGATAGTTATTGAACTTTCTGGATTTTCAGACCCCCAAAAAGCGATCGAAGAAATAGGAAAAACTCCTTTTTTGGAATTTAGAGAAAAAAAAGACGAAGATTTTATCCCTACTCCCTTAACAGGGAGGTATTTAAAAAGAGCTCAAGTTGGTTTTGACGATGTTGGGAACCCTTTGGTTTTACTAGAATTTAACGATGAAGGAACAAAAATTTTTTCAGAGATTACGGAAAGAAACATAGGAAAACCCTTAGCAATTTTTCTCGATGGAAAACCAATTTCGATCCCGACGGTAAGAGAAAAAATTCCCTCTGGGAAAGCAGAAATTACTGGGAAATTTTCTTTGGGAGAAGCCAAAGAATTAGTTAGAAATTTGAACGCAGGAGCCCTACCCGTGCCTATTGAATTAGTTTCTTATCAAATTGTCGGTCCTACTTTAGGAAAGGCTTCTTTAGAGAAAATTTTGAAAGCAGGGTTGGTGGGATTTTTGTTAATTACAGTTTTTATGATTTTAATTTATAAAATTTCAGGATTAATAGCAATTTTGTGTTTGATTTTTTTTGCAATTTCAAATTTACTTTTGTATAAATTAATTCCTGTTACCTTAACATTGTCTGGAATTGCAGGATTTTTATTGTCCTTGGGTATGGCGGTCGATGCAAACATTTTAATTTTTAGTAGAACCAGAGAAGAATTAAAAATAGGGAAATCGCTTTTTCAAGCTTTTGATGAAGGTTTCAAAAGAGCGTGGCCAGCCATTAGAGACGGAAATTTAACAACCTTAGTTGTTAATTTAATTTTACTCTTTTTTGGAACAAGCTTCGTAAGAGGGTTTGCTACTACTTTATCTCTGGGAATTTTAATTTCAATGTTTACTGCTATTGTGATGACAAAGGAATTTTTAAAAATGATAATTTTCCCCAAAATCCAAAAGATAATTATATGAAAGAAGAAAAAATTTTTAATTTTTTGAAATTTAAAAATCTTTTTATTTTTATTTTTTTTGGAATTTTTATTCTCTCTGTTTTTTCAATTTTTTATTTTAAACCCAAAATGGGTTTAGATTTTGGAGGAGGAACGTTAATAGAAATTGAGTTTGAAAAAGAAAAACCAAATTCTCAAGAAATAAAACAAAAATTATCTGAATTGAATTTGGGAGAGGTAATAATACAAGAAACTGAAAAGAATAGAGTTCTTTTAAAAATGCGAAAAATTTCAGAAAGGGAAAAATCACAAATATTCGAAAAGCTAAAAGACGCAAAAGAAATAAGGTCTGAAATGGTGGGACCTACTATTTCCTTGGAACTAAAAAGAAAATCTCTTTGGCTAACTCTTTTTTCTTTGATTGCAATTTCAGTTTATATTGCTTTAGCTTTCAAAAGAATTACTAAAAATTTATCTCCCCTTGTTTTTTCTACGATTTCTTTTTTGGGACTTTTCCAAAACACAATTTTTCTTTTAGGAGTAGTTTCTGTTTTAGGAAAATTATCCAACGCAGAATTTAACATTTCTATTTTGATTGCGATTTTAACCTGTTTGGGTTACGGAATAAACGACACCATCGTTTTGTTTGATAGAATAAGAGAGAATGTTTTAAAAAGAAAAACAAAAGACCTTTCAGAGATAATAAATTCTTCAATTTCCCAAACTTTTTCTCGTCAAGTGAACACCTCTTTGGTTACTATTTTTCCGGTTTTAGCAATTTTATTTTTTAAAGTAGAAAGTTTAAAATTCTTTTCAATGGTTTTAGTTTTGGGAATTTTAAATTCCACTCTCTTTTCGCTCTTTGTGGGAGGGTCGATGTTAAGATTAATCATTAAAGAACTTTAAAATCGAAAACAAGAGGGAACTCAAAAATATTACTACCTTTAGAGGAAAGAGAAGATGATTTTTAAAAAGTCCACACCAAAATCAACCGAAATAATAAACACGCTTGATTTTTAATTAAACAAATTTAGAGGTTTTAAGCTTTGATTTCGCTCTTTTTGCTCCTTTTTCGTATTTAGTGATAATTCTTTCTTTATATTGAATTATCTGTTTTTTTAACTCATCCTTCATTTCTTCAATCGCAGCTTCCAAACTTTCTTTTTCACTTTCTGCTCTGATTGATTTTCCCGGGAAGTGCATTTGACATTCTGCGTAAAAAACCTTTCCCTTTTTGTGTTTTGGCAACTTTGCAATTTCAACCCAGGCTTCAATTTTGGGTTTTCCCTTTCCAAAAAATCCATCCCAATATTTTTCACCAAAAAAATCTTTTGCGAATTTCTCTAAAGAGTTTATTTTTTCCTCTAAAAAATTTTTAATTTTTTCTTCCAACTTTATATTCGTTGTTTTGAGAACAATTTTCATAAAAATTTTTCAAATAAAAACCCCCAGATGTATATCTGGGGGGAGAAATTATTTCTTTTCGCCTTTTTTTGCCATCCCTTTTTTTTGAGAATTTTACCCAGTCGACCACTGGGTCACACTTTTTTAGTGAATATAAAATTTTAATCGATGGAATTTTTTTTGTCAAATCTAAAAACTTAACAATCAAAAAGTAGCCCCTGTTTTTTTATTTTTTGATTTTCTTTTTCTCCAAAAATTTTTATTTTCCCATAGACGCCATCGTATCCGGGTTCTTTTATCACCTTACCCGTTCTCATTTTTTCAATTGCTATGGCAAGTTTTTCTCCAGAAATTTTTTCTATTTCTTTGACTTGAGCGTTTAAAAGCACGTTAAATTCATTTTCAAACTCTTTGATTAATTTTAAATACTCTTTATGAAGCTTGTCTGAGTTTGAACTCATTTGGAAAACTTCAGAAAGAATTTCTTTTAGAGGAACTAAGCTTTTAAAAGGAATCTCACCTTCTGGGACAAAACCTTCGGGTTGGTCGGCTAAAAGCTCAACTCTGTGTAACACCCCAACGGTTAAAGGTTTTTTACATACTGGACAAAGACCTCCATATTTTTTTGTTTCTTTGGGAGAAAATCTTATATTGCAGTTTCTATGACCATCATAATGATATTTCCCTTCTTCTGGATAAAATTCAATAGTAAAAATTAATTTTAAGTTTTGAGGGTTTTTATTTTTTATTGCTTCTAAAATTTCAAAATAATTTATTTTTTTACCCTCAAAAACGTTTGCTTCCCTTCCTATTTTTTCTGGAGAATGGGCATCGCTGTTTGAAAGCAAAGTTATTTTTCTTCCATCGGGTACTCTCCAGAGCATATCCGGAGAAGCACTCAATCCTGTTTCTCCGGCAAAAATGCTTTCTGACCACTCTTCAAAACACTCTTTTATAGAATCAAAGCCCGATTTTGATCCGAACAACCCAAACCAAGGCGTCATGATGTGAGCGGGAACGATTAACGAATCTTTCGAATTGTTTAGAATTATTTTTGCTAATTCCTTTGCTTCTAAATTTAAAGTTGGCCTTCCATCTTGATTTAAACTTCCATACAAACTTAAATATTTATTTACTCTTTCACAAATTTCAAAAGAAGGAAAAAACAAAATAAAATGAACTTTCCTTAATTTTCCTCCTTTAAAAAAAACGCAAGAAATTTCTCCCGTTAAAACAAAAAAAACTCCGTTTGATTTTTTCAATTTGAACAATCCAGCTTCTACTGGTTCTAGTTTTTCTTTTAGTTCTTTTAACCATTCTGGATGCGTGCAATCTCCCGTTCCCAAAATTTTTATTCCTTTTATTTTGGCCCATTCATTCAACTTTTCCAAATTCATTTGCTGGGAAGTTGCTCGAGAATATTTTGAATGTAAATGAAAGTCTGCAATAATTTTCATTTTTTAAAAAATTTTTCTTCAACCAACCCAAAACCAATAAAAATTATTAAAATTAAGAAAACGGAAAACAAGGCCAAAGAATAAAGTTTCGCTCCAATTGCTAAACCCAAAGCAGAAGTGGTCCAAAGCCCAGCGGCCGTAGTTAAACCAAAAATTTCTTCCTCTTTTTTGTTAATTACTCCAGACCCAATAAAACCCATACCTACTGCCACGGCCATAATTATTAAGGAGGGGTCGATTATTTTTAACCTTCCTAAATGAAACGCTACAGAAGAAAAGAGACAAGAACCAAAGCAAATCAAAGAGTAAGTTTGGATTCCTGCACCTTTTTTCTTTGTTTCTCTTTCAATCCCAATTAAAGCCCCTAAAATTACAGAAAGAACTAATTGAAAAAAAATCTCATAAATCATAAAATTTTTAACAAACTGAATACTTTCCTTTTATTTTTTCTATTATTTTTCCTTCTCCAAACTTTGTTTGAGATTTCCCTGAGATTAAAAGTTCTTTGTCTAAGTTGTGATGTAAATAATACAAGCTTAAAGCTTGAGAAGCCGATTCAGAAATTAACTCACAAATTGTGTCTGGATGACCGATTCCTTTTCTTTCTACAATTTCGATTTCTCTTTCTTCCATTGGTAAAAAATTACTTTTTTCGATAACAATATTTCTCATAAATATTTTCTGTGTTTTATGTTTGTAAATTTTCGTCCTTCGTTTACAATTTTTTCAATTTCTTCCTCATCAAACGGGCTGAAGGTTCTTCCCGAAATTGTATCATTTTTTTGATAATTTTGAAGGTAATAAATTTTTGCTCCTTGGATTTCTTTGCAAATTTCTAGAATATCTTCTTTTTTATGAAATTCTTTTATGATTGTCGTTCTAAACTCATAATCTGTTTTTCCTGAAAGTAAAATTTTAATAGATTTTTTAATATTTTCGAACATTTTTTTTGTCAAAATTTCTCCCGTGATTTCTTTATATTTTTTAAAATTATCCAATCTATGTTTTATGTCCATCGCTAGATAATCTACCAATTTCTTGCCGATCAATTCTTCCAACATTTTTGGGTTCGTGCCGTTGGTTTCTAATTCAACTAAATATCCGAGTTTTTTTATTTTTTCGATGAAATCCGGGAGGTCTTTGTTAATAGTCGGTTCTCCACCAGTTATTGCAATGGCTTCCAAAAAATTTTTTCTTTCTTTTAAAAAAGAAAAAATTTCTTTTTGAGAAATTTCTTTTTGTTTTTCAATTTTCTCCGGTAAAACTAAGTGAGGCACGTGGCAAAAAACACAACGAAAATTACATCTCCCCAAAAACAAAATAGCAGAAACTCTACCCGGATATTCGATTAAGCTTTGTTTTTGAACTCCTAAAATTTTCATTTCAAGTTTTGTTCTTTCATCTTAAATTCTTTTCTTTGCTTGAACTCTTCTTGTTTCCCCACGTTCCATTGTTGTACTGGTCTGTAGTAACCAACGATCCTTGAATAGACTTCGCAAGGTTGCTTTATGGTGCATTTTGGACAGAAAAAGTGCTCTCCTTCAATGTAGCCATGGACTGGGCAGATACTAAACGTTGGCGTAATCGTGACATAAGGGAGCTTAAAATTTTCAAAAACCTTTTTTACTAATTTTTTTACTCCTTCTCCGTTCTGCATTCTCTCTCCCAAAAAGATATGAAGAACCGTTCCTCCAGTATATTTGCACTGAATTTCATCTTGAAGTTTTAGAGCTTCAAAAACATCATCAGTATAATTTACTGGAAGCTGAGTAGAGTTTGTATAATAAAGAACTTTTTTGCTGCCAGCGGTAATGATGTCTGGGTATCTTTCTTTATCTTTTAAAGCAAATCTGTAAGCAGTAGATTCGGCCGGCGTTGCTTCTAAATTGTAAATATTTCCAGTTTCTTCTTGGTACTTAACCAATCTTTCTCTCATAAAATCTAAAACTTCCAAAGCAAATTTTCTTCCTCTTTTTGATGCAATATTTTCCTCTATAAAGTTCAAAAGACATTCGTTCATTCCAACGAGTCCAATAGTTGAAAAGTGATTCGCCCAATATTTACCTCTCATTTGCTTTATATCTTGCAAATAATATCTTGAATAAGGATAAAGTCCTTTTTCAATGAAGTTTTCCAAAACTTTCCTTTTTATTTCTAAACTCTCTTTTGCTAAATCCATGACCTTTGCTAATCTTTCAAAAAATTCTTTCTTTGTTTTTGACAAATATCCAATGCGTGGCAAATTAATGGTGACAACCCCGATACTTCCAGTTTTACTTCCCGACCCAAAAAGTCCTCCACCTCCTCGGTTGTAAAGCTCTGTAAGGTCTAATCTCAACCTGCAACAATTAAACGAAATTTGACCTAAAGAATGGACAAAGAGATGGTTTCTTTCAAGTTCAATATCATAAAATTCTTTTAATTGCTTAAATCTTTGAATTTTTATTTCTTTTAACCTTACTAAATAGACGTCGCCATTTTTAATCTTTAAACTTTCATCAGTGTGAGCTTTATACTTTTCTAAAGTATTAAGTCCGACTATTCTTGATTTCACTAATCCAGGAACTTTTGCTGTAGAAATTACCATCCAACCAGGCACTCTTTCAGCCAAAATTGGATTGTTCAACCAACCATTTTCTTTTTTGATTTTAGATTTTGCGTGTTGCAAATAAATCTTTTGACTTCTCTTTTTGAGTTTGTAAGTTATTGGTTTATCAATGAGAGAGAAAAGTAAAACCAAGTCTCGAGATAATTCTAAATCGTTCAAACGGATTTCTTTTTTTTTGTCGTAACCACTGCCTTTAAAATAGAATTCAAGAAAACTTTCAATGACACTTTTTGGACTATTAAACAAGATTTGGGGCAATCTTCCATGTTTTTTAAAGCCTGCTTTGTAGAGTTTTCTAGCTATTTCAGTATTATAAACGTAGAGATAGTAAGTATTGTATCGTGGACCTTGTCTTTCGTGAGTATTAGTATTGAATACTTTCTTGAGTAAATGTTTAATTTCTTTCAAATTTTTTCGGTCTCCGGTTTTGAAAGTAAATTGCATTCCTCTCGGTTCACCAAAATGAGTATATCCTTTTCTGTTTTCAAACAGATAATTGCCGTCTGCTACAAAATAACCTAAGATTTTAGCTAAATCCTCGTTCAATACAAGATCTTCAATTTTTTGATACTCACTAGAGAAAATGCTTTCATTTGCGCGTTTAAGGGTTAAAAGATAATCTCCTTTTTGAAGATCTTTCGCAAACTTCATTTTGATTCCTTCTGGCGTATAAACCGAAACAGGGTGTTTGAGGGAAAAGAGAGAGATTTTTCCATCCTCTGTAATTACTTCAACAGCTTTGTCATCTTTGATTTTCAAAAATCTTTTTACTGGAACCCATTCTAGCTTTAAAGTTTGAGGATTTAAAGATAAAACTTCTAAATTTCCTTCTTTTTTGCATTCTACCCATCCTTCTTTATCAAATTCACCATCTTTGTAATTTTCAGCTACTTCTTTAATTGAAAGTCTTTTTATTTTCTTTGAATTCCTAATTAAAATTTCTTCATTCGCTCCCAAACACATCGACCTAACATCGTCAGGTTTCATTTCGGAATTTATGTAGTTTGCAAAATAATTCGTTCCATACTTTGCTGAGGCCTCAAAAATTCCATCAAAAGCTGGTTCCTCCCAGGGGAAATCTTTTGTGATGTTTATCGTTGGGATTGGGAAATGGAACGGCCTTCCTTTTGCGTCGCCTTCCATGTAAACTTCATAAAGTGCTTTATTGAAAATTTTCATTTCTTCTTCAAATTCAGAATAAGTTTTATCTTGCGGTTTCCCTCCAATGATTACCGGAAGCTTTGCATAAACCGAGGAAGGTTTTAAGTCTAAAGTTATGTTTGAAAATGGAGTTTGGAAACCGACACGAGTGGGTATGGCCATGTTGAACAAAAATTCCTGCAAAGCTTGTTTTACTTGTTGATAATTTAAATTATCGTATCTGATAAACGGAGCCAAAAGAGTGTCAAAATTTGAAAAACTTACAGCGCCCGCAGTTTCACCTTGCAACGTATAAAGAAAATTTACGCATTGCATTAAAATAGCGTTGAAATGTTTTGCTGGTTTTGATTCTACTTTCCCCGGAACCCCAGTGAAGCCTTTGATTAAGAGATCATAAAGATCCCAGCCGACGCAGTATGGACCAAGGGTATCTAAATTATGGATGTGTAAGTCTCCAGATTCGTTCGCTTCTCTAATTTCTGGTGGATAAATTTTGTTTAACCAGTATTTTTTAACAATATAAGAAACGGCATAGTGATTTAATCCTTGTAAAGAAAAAGCCATGTTGGCATTTTCTTGGACTTCCCAATCTAACTTTTCAATGTATTGGTCTAATCTATCTACTGCTTCTTCTGAAACCTTGACTGCTTCTCTAATCCTCCTTCTCTGTTCTCTATAAAGAATGTAAGCCTTTGCCGTTTTTACCAATCCTTCTAAAATCAACACTTCTTCAACTGTATCTTGAATTTGTTCAACGTGCGGAATTTCTCCTTTTTTAAATCTCCTGTTTAAAATCTGAATAATTTTATTTGAAAGTCTTTTTGACCTTTTTCCGTCGCCTTCTCCAGAAGCAGTAAGAGCTTTAAAAACTGCTTCCGTAATTTTGTTTTGATCAAAAGGAACTATTGTGCCGTCTCTTTTTTGAACTTTTTCAATTTTGTTTTCCATAATTAAATTATTCAATTTTATTTTTTTATTTTACCTTTGTTAATGTAAAAATTTTTTTCATTAGATTAATTTGTTTTAAAATTCCCAACCTTCCTTTTTTACATTCTCTTTCTGAAAATTTTTTGCAACCGTCTTTTTTTGCCCCACAAATCAAAATTGGATTTGGGAGGGTGCAATGGTTCTTTTTTAGAGAGCAAGTAGAATGGTCGCCAGTGACTACAACCAAAGCATTCTTTAAATTCAAAATCGGCTTTAGATTTTGGTCTATTTTTTCAATAAATTCTTTTTTCTCTAAAAATTTTCCATCTTCTGCCAAATTGTCGCAGGCTTTAATATGCAAAAAAATAAAATCATAATTTTGGGTCGCTCTTTTTGCTGCCAAAAACTTTCCCTTTAAATTAGTTTTTATCGTTCCGTCTGCTCCCTTAACCTTTATTTCCTCCATTCCCAAATACCTTCCAATTCCTTTATACAAAGTTCCGCCGGCAATGAAAGCCGCTTTCAATCCGTATTTTTCTTTAAAACTTTTAATCTCTTTTAATTTTCCAGCACCCCTCAGCAAAATATAATTTGCTGGTAACTTTCCTTCTCTTATTCTTTTTCTATTTTCGGGGTGGTTTTCCAAAACCGCTCTTGCCTTTTCCAAAAACTCTTCCAAAATTTTAACCGTTCTTTTTTGTCCTTTTATTTTCAAAACTTTGACTCCAACCTTTTTGGGATCGTTAGAAGAAACGTTCGCTGAAAGATTTTCCCCCCTAAAAATTATACCAATTCTATGTCCGAAAGCCTTTTTTACAATCACTTTCACTCCTTTAATTTTTATCTTGTTTAAACTTTTAATCAAAACTTCAGTATTTTCGATTCTTTCTGCTCTTCTATCAATTATTGTTAAGTTTTCATCAATTGTAGCAAAATTTCCTCTAAAGCAAAGGTCTTCTTTTTTGACTCTTTCTCCAATTCCCAAAACCTCCAAAACGCCCCTTCCAGGATTTGATTTTTTTGGGTCAAAACCAAAAATTGCCAAATGAGCATCTTCTGAGGTAGGCAACTTTCCTTTTTCATGCCAAGGCAAGACTAAACCACACACTCCATTTTTTACCAAAAAATCAAAATTTGGAGTTTTCGCAGCTTCTAGGGGTGTTTTATTTCCTAACTGAGGAATTGGTTCATCGCCCAGTCCATCGATAACAATTAAAATTATTTTTTTTGACATTGATTTTTTAATTCTTCTTCAATTTTCAGCAATCTGTTATATTTTACCACTCTCTCTCCCCTTGCGGGAGCTCCTGATTTGATAAAATCTGCACCAATCCCAACTGCAAAATCTGAAATAAAATTGTCGGTAGTTTCGCCCGATCTATGAGAAACCATTATTGCCCACTTAAAAGATTTTGCCAATTTTACAGCTTCTATTGCTTCGCTCACCGTTCCAATTTGATTTATTTTTATAATAACCCCGCTACAAAGTTCTTTTTCTTTTGCCATTTTTATTCTTTTTGAATTTGTAACCGTCAAATCGTCGCCAATGATTAAAACTTTTGACTTTTGACTTTTGATTTTAAAGTTAAAGCTTTTCCAATTTTCAAAATCATCTTGGGCGAAAGGATCTTCTATTCCTTCAATCGGATATTTTTTAACCAATTCCAAATAAAAATTCGTTAATTCCTTTCCAGAAAAACTTCCAACTTTTGTCTTGTATTTTTCTCCATCAAAAAATTGAGAGGCAGCGACATCTAAAACGATCGAAGTTTTATTTTGATAATTTAAACTTTTGGCTGCTTCCAAAATTAATTTGATTGCAGCTTCTGGATTTTTAATTGGCGGAGCGAACCCCCCTTCATCTCCCAAATTTGTTGCTAACTTTCCATATTTTTTTGAAATAATTTCTTTCAACCCATGATAAATTTCAGCTCCAACCCTCAAGTTCTCAGAAAAATTTTTTGCTTTCGGACACACCATAAATTCTTGAAAATCCAAATCGTTTCCTGCGTGCGCTCCACCGTTGATGATGTTGAAAGAGGGTCTGGGCATTTCGTATTGCGTATGGCTTATGTCGGATAGCGTCCGGATGTATTTGTAAAGCGGAAGTTTTTTTGCTTGAGCTCCTGCTTTACAAGCTGCCATTGAAACGCCACAAATTGCATTCGCTCCCAACCTTGATTTATTTTCTGTTCCGTCCAAATTAATTAAAATTTGGTCGATTTCTCTTTGTTTCATTACATTAAATCCTTTTAATTTTTTTGAAATAACTTTTTCAACGTTTTTGATTGCTTTTTTTACTCCTTTTCCAAAATATTTTTTTTCTCCATCTCTCAACTCTAGTGCTTCGTGTTTTCCCTTTGACGCTCCAGAGGGTACCGAGGCTAAAAAATTTCCAAAATCAGTTTCTAATTCAACTTCCAAGGTTGGGTTTCCTCTTGAGTCTAAAATTTCTCTTGCTTTAATATTTTTTATTTTTGGCATTTTGAAATTTTACCAAATTTGTTGCATTTTGTCATTTTTTTATTTAAAATTCCTTATTATGGCAGTTCCAAAAAAAAGACATTCTTGTTCTAAAGCTAAAAGGAGAAAAATGCATTATTATTTAAAAGAGAAAGAATTGGTAAAGTGTGAAAATTGCGGCAAAGAAAAACTTCCCCATATAGTTTGTCCTTTTTGCGGATTTTATAAAGGAAAAAAAGTGTTCGAAATCAAAGAAAAAGAAAAGAAAAAAGAATAAAGTTATTCTTATGAGAAAGAGGCACCTTTCAAGAATTTTGGCTTTAGAAATTTTGTATGAGTGGAGTTTCCACAAAGAAAAAAGAGACTGGAAAGAGATTTTAAATCGAAAGTTACAAATTTCTAAAATAAAAGACCAACTTTTTATTTCTCAGTTAGTTGAAGGAATAATTAAAAATTTAGAAAAAATTGACAAAATTTTAAATTTAGCCGCCCCTCATTGGCCCAAAAATCAAATGAGCCTTGTAGATTTAAACATTCTCAGAATTGGGGCTTTTGAATTAATTTTTGGAAACAAAGAACAAGTACCTCCCAAAGTAGCCATTAATGAAGCAATAGAGTTAGGAAAAGAATTCGGAGGGTCAAAATCTGGCAAATTTATTAACGGAGTTTTGGGAGCGGTTTTCAAACAGTTAGAGGAAATAGAAAAAGAAAAATGAAAAATTTTAAAAATTTAGAAAAAAACCTAAAAATTTTTTTTAAAAACAAAAATCTCCTTATTGAAGCTTTTTGCCATCGTTCTTTTTTAAACGAAAATCCAAACTTTCCGTATCCTTGCAATGAAAGATTAGAATTTTTGGGAGATGCAGTTTTAGAATTAATCACCACCGATTACTTGTTTAAAGCACTGCCTGAGAAGCCAGAAGGAGAACTTACAAAAATAAGAGCAAGTTTGGTGAATTCAAAGATACTCGCTGATGTAGCTAAAAAACTCGGTTTTGAAAATTATTTACTTTTATCAAGGGGAGAAGAAAATTCTCAAGGAAAGGCAAAAGAAAGAATTTTAACAAACACCTTCGAAGCTTTTTTAGGAGCACTCTATTTGGAATTTGGATTAGATTTTTGTAAAAATTTCTTAGAAAAAAACTTGCTTTATCTTTTACCAGAAATTTTAGAAAAAAGAATGTTTGAGGATCCAAAAACAAAGTTTCAAGAATTAATTCAAGAAAAATTTAAAATTACTCCGACTTACAAAGTTTTAGAAGAATTTGGTCCAGAACATTCCAAAACTTTTGTCGTTGGGTTGTACATTGGAGAAAGTTTAATTTCAAAAGGTCAGGGTTCATCAAAACAAGAAGCAGAAGAAAAAGCAGCCCAAAAAGCATTAGAAATGAAAGAAAAAGGTCTTTTAAATAATTTAAGTTTTAGTTTTTAAAACAAAATGGCAATTTCAAAAAAATTCCTAAAAATTTTAGAAGAAAAAAAGATAAAATATAAAATTTTAAATCACAAAAAAGTTTATACCGCTTTGGATAAAGCGAATACTTTAAAGATTGCACCCAAAAAAGCGGTAAAAACCTTGGTTTTGATGGTTGATAAAAACCTTATTATTTTAAACCTGAGAGCAGACCAAAAAGTAAATTTTAAAAATTTAGAAAAATTCGGAAAAAAAATTTTGCTTCTCAAAGAAAAAGAAATCAAAAAAAAATTAAAAGGGATAACTTTGGGGTCTGTGTTGCCCTTGGGAATTTTCTGGAAAATTAAAACTCTAGCAGATGCTTCTTTAAAAAAAGAAAAAGAAATAATTTTAAATAGCGGAGATTGTAAAATTTCAATTTCTCTTTCTCCCAAAGCTCTAGAAAAACTTGACCCCGAAATCGTTTGGGGAAACTTTGGAAAAGTAAAATGAAAAAATTTTATAGTATTTTTTCAGATATCTATCAACAAGCTCACGAACTTCAAGCAAAAGAAATTTTTTTATTTTTTGGAGAAAGAAAAAGAATTTTAGATTTGGGGTGCGGTAGCGGAAATTTAGCAAAAATTTTAATTTCAAAATACAACTTTTCCGTTTTCGGTTTAGACATTCAGGACACGAGAATTCATCAAATTCCCTTTCAAGTTTTTGATGGAAAAAACATTCCCTTTTCTGAAAATTTTTTTGATGGAGTTTTGATAAGTTTTGTTTTGCATCACGCAAAAGATCCTATTTATCTTTTAAGAGAAGCAAAGAGAGTAAGTAAATTTTTAATTTTATTTGAAGATGTACCAGATAATTTTTTTCAAAAAATTTTTTGCTGGATACATTTTATTACTTGGAATTTATTTTTTGGAAAAACAGAAAAATTCTTTTTTCTCAAAACTCAAGAGTGGAAAGATGTTTTTAAAAGTTTAAATTTAGAATTGATCCTTGAAAAGGAAATTAAATTTAAATACCATTTTTTACATCCAGTAGAAAAGAAAATGTTCGTTTTAAAAAAGTAGAGGTTGAAAATTCTTGGCAAAATATTTAAAATTTTATATTTTACAGGTGGATAAAGTTTAAGACAGAGCAAAAACTCATCGAAATTTAGTGAGGAGCGCAGTAGTGAAAGATTTTTCCAATTTTTACGGGCGTGTGGCTCAGTGGTAGAGCGCACCCCTGATAAGGGTGAGGTCGAAGGTTCGATTCCTTCCACGCCCAATTCTAAAAAGTGGGAGAGAGGTTGGAGATTTTATTTCTCTTTTGCCCAAAAAAAGAAAAAAGGAAGCTAGGAAGCTAGAAGATGGAAGAGGGGTGAGAGCGAAGTTGATTTTACTTTGCGAAATAACGGAGCGCCAAAGGGAGGAACCCAAGGCGTTTCTTCTCTGGGTCGCAAGAGTGAAACTTTAAGATTGTGTAAAAAGAGGAGGGGGTGACAGCGAGTCGATTTTGTTTACAAAATGACGAGCGCCATTGAGGAGGAACCTTAGGTTCCTCCTATGGGTTGCGGAGCGAAGTCCAGCGGTAAATTTTACCGCTGGACGCTGGCGCAAAAGCGCCAGGGAGCGGAGCAACTTGTGGGCCTATAGTTTAACGGTAGAACGCCGCCTTTGCAAGGCGGAGGTGGCAGTTCGATTCTGCCTAGGTCCACAAAATTTTAAAAGGTCGAAAATAAAAAATAAAATTAAATAAAAAACCATGGCAGCTTGGTTAGAAGTTACTATGAATATATTTTATTTGGCGTGGCAGAGAATAGTTGAGTTTTTGCCGAATTTCTTAGCAGCAATTTTGGTTTTTATTGTAGGCTGGTTAATTTCAGCTTGGATCAAGAAATTGATTGTAAAAATATTGAACGCTTTAAAATTAGACAGAATTCTTGAGAAAAGCGGCTGGAAAGAAGCCTTGGAAAAAGCAGAGATTAAGGTTTCAGTTTCAGATTTTTGTGGTGAAATTGTTAAATGGATTTTAGTAATACTGTTTTTAATGGCAGCAGTAGAAATTGTAGGATTGACTCAATTTAGTGAATTTTTAGGAAAAATTTTGTCCTGGTTACCGAATTTAATCGCAGCGGTAATTATTTTTATTGTTGCGGTGGTTGCTGCAGACATTCTTGGAAAGATTGTAAAAGCTAGTGTGAAAAAAATTGGAACAGCTTATATTGGAATCATTGAGGGAATAGTAAAGATTTCAATTTATGTTTTTGCTATTTTTGCAATTTTGCTCCAGCTTGGTATTGCTAAGGACCTAGTAAACGCAATCATTTACGGAGTAATCTTTGCGTTATCTTTAGGTTTTGGATTGGCTTTTGGCTTGGGTGGAAAAGATACTATCGCAAAGTTTATTGAAGATTTGAGAAGGAAGATGGAGGAAAAATAAGAAATAATTTTAAGAAAAATTATCTTTAAAATAAATTTTTATTCCCTCAAAAGAGGAAAAAAAGGTTTAAATTTAAAATGAAAGAAAGAGTCGATAGATTTTAATTGAATAATGAAAGAGGAGCAAGAAAAAATGAAAAAATTAAACTCAACTCTTGTTAAATTCTGAATTAGAAAAGGTCCAAAGAAATAAATAGGAAAGGAAAATAAAAGCACGTCAAAGATTTCCAACTAAAGCAACCAAATTCTTTAAAAACCTGCCAAAAATTTTAAGGCAGGTTTTTTATTTTTTTAGTTTTTTTCCCAAGAGTTCAGTAAATTCTGCCAATCTACAAGAATACGCCCATTCATTATCGTACCAAGCAACTACTTTTATCAAATTTTTATTCACCTGGGTTAATTCAGCGTCAACTATCGCAGAGAAGGTGTTTCCTATATAATCTGAAGAAACCAAAGGAGCGTCTTCTACCCCTAAAATTCCTTGCAATCTTTTCTCGTGAGAGGCTTTCTTTAACACAAAATTTACTTCTTCTTTTGTAGTTATTTTCTTTACCACACAAATTAAGTCCAAAACCGAAACCGTGGGTACTGGAACTCTAAAGGCGATTCCGTCTAACTTTCCTTGAAGTTCTGGTAAAACCCTTCCGATAGCTTTGGCCGCTCCAGTGGTAGTAGGGATAATGTTTAGGGCCGCCGCTCTTGCTCTTCTTAAATCTTTGTGGGCCAAATCTAAAATTCTTTGGTCGTTAGTGTAAGCGTGAATTGTACTCATAAAACCCCTTTCAATTTCAAAATTTTCGTTCAAAACTTTTACTATTGGAGCCAAACAATTAGTAGTACAAGAACCCATATCGCAAATGTCAAACTTTGAAGGATCGCATTTATCTTCGTTCACCCCCAACACAAAAGAAGGAATTTTGTCTGGGCTTTTTGATGGGGCAGAAATTATCACTTTTTTCGCTCCAGCTTCCAAATGTTTTTTTACACCTTCCCAATCTGTAAATTTACCGGTACACTCGAGTGCGATATCGATATCTAAATCTTTCCAAGGTAATTTTGAGGGGTCAGATTCGGCAAAAACTAAAATTTTCCTTTTGTCTCCTTTTCCGTCTATTAAAAGCTCTCTTTCGGTAAACTTTATCGCTTTTTTATAACGACCATAGACAGAATCGTACATTAGCAAGTGAGCCAAAGTTTTGGTATCGGTAAGGTCGTTAATCGCTACCACTTCCAAATTGGGATGGTTTTCTAAAATTCTTTTGAAAACCAGCCTTCCAATCCTTCCAAAACCATTGATGGCCACTTTTATCGCCATATTTTTATGGTTTATTTATTTTTTAACCTTTATTTTAAATTTAAAATTTGGTCAATTTTTTCTTTATCAAATCCTATCACAATTTCGTTATCAATTTCAATTACCGGAACCCCCATTTGTCCTGATTTTTTAATCATTTCCATTGCCGCATTCTCATCTTTCGAAACGTCGATTTCTTCAAATTCAATTCCCTTTTCTTTGAGATACTCTTTAGTCATAAGGCAGAAAGGACAAGTTGGCGTTGTATAAATTTTAACTTTTGGCATAAATTTTATTCACAAGAACCGCTGCTTGAAGAGCTAGTTCCCATTCCAAAACCCGGGGAAGTTGATTCTTCAAGAAGTTTTTGATTACACCCTTCGGGAGGGTTTAAAAATGCATTACAAATTGCTTCTTTTACTTTTTCGGGCGACCTTTCTGAAATTTCTACTACTTTGTCATTAATCACCAAAGTAGGAGAACCCCTGACTTCGTATTTTTCGTTTAGATCTTTGTGAACATTAAAAGGAGGATATCCAGTTTCGGTAAAATTTTCTGAAATTTTAAATTCTTTATCTGTAGAGCTTTGACAATTTTCTAACTTATCTTTGTCAATTTTAGCGTTCTTTAAACAATTCTCCGAATTTCCATCTTTAACGAAGCATTCCAAATATGCTAAATATTTTTCTTTTTGTTCTTTTTGAATACAATACTGTCTTAAATTTTCTTCCATCTCCTTTTTGCCATGCATAATATAATCAACAAAATAAATTCCAAAGTCAGCCTTTTCTTTTAATAACTTCCAAACAGGCAAGATTGCCTTTTGCATTTGGAGTCCAAAAGGACAATAAGACATTACAAAAAGTTTTATATTTGGTTTTTCTCGTTTTTCAGGATTTTGAGTTGTGGTTTGGGGTTGAGTGCTCGTTCCAGGCTCTTCTGATGTTATTAAGTTTGCTTCTATGGGAAAAAGATATTTTCCATCTTTTGTCATGAACGCAGAATACTCTTTATCATCTATTTTGAAATTGATTTTATATCCTTGGGATTCTTCCTGAAAAGAAAGAAACTGAGCTGTTTTTCCAAAAGGAGCTAAAATTTTATTTATTTGTGCTATTGCTTTTTCGGCCAAAAAATTTCCTACTTTCTGATTTTTTTGGGGAATCATCAAAACTAAGGTTCCCAAAAGAGCCGAAACAGTAATTATCACAAACATTGAAATTAAAATTTTTCTCGCTATCTCTTTTTTCATTTTATTTTTTCATTTAATTTTTTAATTAAACCTTTCGCATTAATGTTATAATTTTTGCAAATTTCCCCTATGGTTAATTTTTGCATTTCCATTTTTGAGAAAGGGCAAAACAAACAAGGAATTCCAAAATCCTCCAAAATTTTTATTAATTCTTGATACTCTAAAATTTCTTTTAAAGTAGTTTTTTCGGTAATTTCTTTCATCGAGAGAATTTTAAGATTTTTTTATAAAAAAAGCAAGACCACTTTTTATTCCACAATTTCTATCCAAGTAAAATTTATTCCAAAAATTTTTGCCTTTTCTTTTTCATCAAACCAGACATCAAAATGAAACTTTGATTTATCTTTTTTCATTCTATCTTCTACCACAAAGATTTTCTCACCAAAAAGCTCAGGAATTTTAATTTTTGTTCCAAAAGAAAAAAAATTATTGGCCACGATTCCGTCTTGAACAGATTTCCCAGAGGCAGTTACAAAAGGAGTTTCATCTGTTTCTTCTTCTGTCGAAGAATAACCAGTAACGATGGCAAAAATTTTTATTCTTTTTTGATCTAAAGATTCTTTTCCCAAAATTAAATCTTGAGCTACTAAAGTGTTTCCTTGAAAAAAAACTTTTTCTTGGTAAGGGGAAAAAACTGTTTTGGGAGTATCTGCTAAAGAAGGCAGACCAAAAAGAAAAATTAACAAAAGAGGAATTTTAAAAATAAATTTAGGAATACGCATTTTTTTGAAAAAGTATATAATTTTATAAAAAATAAAGCTTTTTGTCAAGTATTAATTTCTCTTGGCTACAATGATACTGAACACTTTTACATAAGCAAGGTTGAGGCTTTTGGGAAGATGAAGAATTATCTGGAATGAAGGTAGGAGGCGCTCTAAAATTAAGATTAAAGGTCGAAGAAATATCTTTAACTAGATTAAAGAGTTGGCCTCCTACTATGATAATCTTATCACAAACTTACTTTATGCTTAAAAAGGAGACAGGAGCAGATTTTGTAAGGAGGGTTCTTTTGGAGAATCTGAAAAAAATCATCAGGAAAGGACATCCAGAAGAAAATCTCTTTTGTTGAAAGGTCTCATCAAAGAGATGATTTTGAGTTTTACATTCCCCATCTCTTAAAAGTCAAAAACAGAAAAAAGATTTTATTAAATTGGGAAAGCTTTTGTGGCAAAAAGTTTAAAATTCAGTGAGACCGCATATTAAATTGAACAATACGACCCCCTACGAGAAATTAAAATCTTTAGGTTATTCTCTTTCACAAGAATTTTGTCTCTTTTCAACCTTAATTTTAGACCGTGTGGGTAAGTTTTCCAGAAATTCTCAATCACTCAAAGAGTGTTCAGGATTATCTTAACTATGACCTAATCTTAAATTAACTAAGGATTTCTCTAAAAGACTCTTTAAGATATCGAAAGATTAAAAAAGCTTTAAATTTTTTGGAAATTTAAAAAAACATTTTTTGTAAGGAAGTGAAAATTAAAGTAAAATAAAGTAATGAAAATTTTAATTTGTATCACACACGGAAACGTAGGAGGGGCGACGAATTCTGTTTTTTGGTTGGCAAAGGGATTAAAAAAAAATGGTATTGAGGTTAAAGTTGGATTTGGCGAAGGAAAATATTTGAAAGAAAAGTTGGAAAAAGAAAAAATTGAATTTGTAAATTTTAAATGGTTAAAAAGGACTCATAATCCCCTATACAACTTATTTTTTATTTTTGAAATCAAAAAATTTTTAGACAAAGAAAAATTTGATGTTTGCCATTTCAATTCAACGAACGCTCTCTTTGGCGCAGTGGGGGCAAAAATTTCAAAATCAAAACCAAAAACAGTTTTTACTTTTAGAGGATTATCTATTTTAGATCCAAATTATAAAAAAAATTTATGGTTAAAACCTATTTATTGGTTAATTTTTAAATTTTTACTTTTTTTCATTGATATTCCTGTTTTTGTTTCACAAAGGAATTTAGAAGATGCAAAAAAAATAAAATTAATAAAAAATGGTGTTGTTGTTTATAATGGCATTCCTGAACCAGAATTTTTAAAAAGAGAAGTCGCCAGAAAATTTTTTGAAGAAAAAATAAAAACAGATTTGAAAGAAAAATTTTTAATTGGCTCTATCGGCAGATTAGATTATTCAAAAAATTATGAGTTTTTAATTGAAATTTTTCCCGAAATCTTAAAAATAAAACCAAATTCAATTTTATTTATTATCGGCGAAGGTCAAGAAAGAAAAAAATTAGAAAAATTAATTTCAAAATTAAACTTAAAAGATAAAATCTTTTTAATTGGAGAAATAAAAGACTCTTCAAAATATTTGAAAGGATTTGACTTGTTTGTTTTACCATCAAGATACGAAGGGCTCTCGTTAACATTAATCGAGGCCCTATTCGCCGAAATTCCAATTTTAGCTTCGGACGTTGGCGGAAACAAAGAAGTGGTAGGCAAAGAAAACGTCTTTCCCCACGAAAAAAAATCTTTTATAGAAAAATTAAAGAAAAATAATTTACCGAATAAAGAGCGGAGCGAAAATTTCAAAATAGAAAAAACAACAGAAAATTATTTGGGGTGTTATAAAAAGCTTAACCTAACCAACGCTCAGCCCAAAGTTGAAAAATAAACAAAAGCCAAATTTTATTAGATAAACCTTTCTCATTTTTTTTATAAAACCTGTCTAAAATGTTATTTACGTGTTCAGAGTTTAGAATTTTATATTTTTTAATTTTTTCAACAGATAAGTAAGACTTGACCATTTTATCAATTTTTTTTCTCAACCATTCTTCCTGGGGAATGGCAAATCCATGTTTGGGTCTTTGCCATAAATCTTTGGGAAGGTTTTTTTCTAATAATTTTCTCATAAGATATTTTCCTTTGTTTCTTCTGATTTTAAATTCGATTGGGAGTGGAGCGATAAAATCAATTATCTTTTGGTCCAAAAGCGGTTCCCGCGCCTCTAAAGCAACGTACATGCTTGCCCTATCAACTTTAGTTAAAATATCCTCACTCAAGTAATATTTTGCGTCCAACAACATAATTTGAATTACCGGAGACAAATTTTCCATTTTTTGATTATCAAATCTAAAACAAATTTCGTCTTTTATTAAAAACTCTTCACTCAAAAGGTTGTAATAATCGTCTAAAAAATGAGAAGTGACTAATGAAAGTTTAATTTTAGTAGGAACGTTTTCTAAAAGTTTTAAAAATTTTTTTATTCTCTCTGCCGGTTCTCGTTTAGCTTCTAAAATAAATTTAAATAATGATTTAAATTTATTATTAAAAAACATCTTGTTTTCTAAAATAAATTTATAAACCCAATACCTGTCGTAGCCCCCAAAAAATTCGTCGCCCCCATCGCCACTCAATATTACCTTTACTTTTTCTCTGGCTATTTTAGAGATTAAATGAGTCGGTACAGCCGAACTATCTCCAAAGGGTTCATCATAAATTTCTGCCAAATATGGAATGATACTTAATGCTTCTTCGATTGAACAAAAAAATTCGTTATGTTCTGTGCCCAAATATCGGGCAACTTTTTTTGCCCATTTACTTTCATCATATTCATTTTCATAAAACCCTACAGTGAAAGTTTTAAGTTTTTGATTTAGGTTTTTTTGCAAAATAGTGGTTAAAGTTGTAGAATCAATCCCTCCACTCAAAAAAACACCAACAGAAACATCTGAAACTAAACGAAGTTTAAAAGAATCAATAAATATTTTTTCTAATTGGTCTATTAATTCAATTTCATTAAATTTTTTGTCTTTAATTTTAAAATATTTTTCGTAAATACTTTCTAAATCCCAATATTTACCCTTAACAATTTTTTGATTTTTATCAATAACCAAATAACTTCCCGGCTCAAGCTTGTAAACGTTTTCCCAAATTGAATAGGGATAAAAAATGTATCCGTACCTAAAGAATAAAAATAAACCTTCTTTACTCAAATTTTTTTTAAATTTAGGATGGCACAAAAAAGCTCGGGGTTCAGAAGCAAACATAAACAAACCTTCTTTATGGTAATAGTACAATGGTTTTACACCCATTCTATCTCTAATTAAAATTAATTTCTCTCTCTTTTTGTCCCAGAAAACAATGGCAAACATTCCTCTTAATTTTGACAAACAATTCAACCCCCATCGTTTATAAGCATAAATTAGAACTTCAGTGTCCGAATTCGATTTAAATTTATAACCATTTATTTGAAGTTCTGCTTTTATTTCTTGAAAATTGTAAATTTCTCCATTAAAAACAACCACAATCTCGTTTTGGGCGTCTGCCATTGGTTGATGACCGAGAGGAGATAAATCTAAAATAGCCAACCTTCTGTTTGCTAGGCCCAAACCTTTTTCTATTTCAACATAATTACCGGCATCGTCTGGCCCTCCACGTCGCAAAGAATCTCTCATTAAAGTTAAAACATTTTCCAAATTGTAATCGTTTTTAAAATTAAAGTCCCAAAATCCCGTTATCCTGCACATAATAAATTTTCCCACTCTTTTATTATATTCTCGATTTTAAATTCTTGAGCTCTTTTTTGAGATAGTGTTCGATAGTGAGATAATAATTTTTCATTAAACAGTATTTCTTTCAAAAGCCCACTCCAAACCAATTCCTCTTTGGTTAAAATATCTTTAGCCTTTTTTAATTTATCTTCAAAGGTAGGCATTAAAATTCCGTATTTAGCAAATTCTACTGTTTTTGTGGAAAAATTAAAATCAGTATCTGGTGCCAAAATCTCTCGGGGACCAGAATAACAATCAGAAGAAACAATTGGTAGTTTACAGGACATAGCTTCTAATATAACATTAGGAAATCCTTCAGCCAACGATGTGAAAACAAACAATCTTGATGCCGATAAAAACTTAAAAGGATTACTCTGGGAGCCAAGAAAATAAACATCGAAATCTTCAGAAACTTTGTTTTTATCCCAAACATACGTTCTCAAGTTCAGGTCTTTCGAAAGTTCAACAAGATAATCTTTAAATTCTCCATCGCCAAGAATAACAAGTTTTAAGTTTTCGACCTCTTTTTTAATTTCTTTAAAAATTCTTATCAAAAACCATTGTCCTTTTTGCCTGCTCAACCTTCCAACATTAATTAAAACTGGATTTTTAAAGATAGGCGCATATTCGTTCAAAGATTCTTTTGATTTTTCTTGGCTTTCCTTTATTGAAATTGGATTATATATAACCTTTATCTTTGCCTCATCAATACCCAGATTAACCAAACTTTGTTTAACTTTTTTGGATACTGAAATTATTAAATCGGCCCCAGGATAAATTTTTTTCAAAAAAAGCAAAATAATTTTCTTTCTTCCTCTATAGTATTCTAAAGGATCAATTCGAACTGAAATTATTGCTTTATGCTTTTTGAAAATTTTAGAAACAACATTAACAAAATTAGCCCTTTCCAAAAAAGAAACAACAATGTCGTTCTCTTTAAGATGTTTAGATAATCTAAAAGAATAAATGGGGACATAAAAATATTTTAAAAAAGAATCTACCTGAGAAGAAGAGTTTGACAAAAAAAATAAATTTTTATTACTGTTAAAGCCTTCCCCTTTTTCTAAAAGAAAAATTTTTTCAGATTTTATGTAATTTGACAATTTCAAGAGAACGTTTTCTGCCCCTCCCCTTTTTAAAGAATTGATTAAAAAGTAGACCATTTTATTATGTTTAAAATTACTTGTTAACAAAACTAATTGTAAAAAGATACTTTCCTTGAGAAGTGGGTTCGATATTGTTAACCTTTTTCCATTCTATCAAGCAATCATTTCCCATAACTAGTTTAATTTTATTTTCAATGTCAATCATGTCTTGTTCGTTTTCCTTGTCGGCAACGAAATAAATGACTATCTTGTTAAAATCAATCTGAACAACTTGGAAGGCCTTAATCCACTCTTTAAAATAGAATAAATGAGTAAAGTATTCACCGTGAATCAAATCACCGTTTTTATTTTTAAAATGATCCGTTACCCTTCCGGTAATTTTCTCTAAAACAGGGGTTTTAATATCACAATCACATTTTTCGCCCAAAACCGCAGTGTCGCCAATCTCATATCTAATTAACGGCATACTATAATTGTGAAGGTTCGTTACTATCACCTTTCCCATTTCTCCTGTCTTTACTCTATTCCCATTATCATCGATAACTTCGACAAAATTGTTAAAATTGAAAATATGCATTTTTCCTTTTGGGCATTCGCCGGCTATCGCTCCCACTTCTCTTGAGCCATAATAATCGTAAACCTTACATTTAAAAATTTCCTCAATCAAATCCCGCATAAACGGCCTTAAAGTTTCTGCGGAAGAATAAATAAATTTAGGATGATGAATTTTTAAATTATTTTCTTTAACAATTTTTGCTAATTGATACAAGGAACCAGCATAACCTTTTATATACTCTGGCTTTTCTTTGTTTATGATTTCAACATATTTTAAAAAATCTTTCTTGGTTATTTTAAAAGTGTTTAAAAAAATTTCTTTCCTTAAAAAGGCAGCAAGTTTTGAACTTAACGACTTTTTTTGTCGAAAAATATCTCTTTCAGACCCCCAAAGCAAAACCTTTTTAGCTTTAAATGGGTCTATCTTTATTATTTTTTTAAAGTAAAAAAATTCTGACGCCAACATCCAATTTTTATAGTTATCGTCTTGAATAAAAGTTTGAGGAATGCCCGTGGAGCCTCCAGAACTATTTTTGTACCACCTCCGCCTACTAATATCTTTTGAGAGAAAGAGTGAAAAATTATTTTTTATAATATTTTTGTTAATCACAGGAATTTTGTAAAAATTTTCTAAATCCAAACGGTTGTTTTTGACCAAAGCGATGCGATCAAAAATTTCTTTGTAATAAGGTACATTTTTGTAGGAATGCAACAATAATTCGTGTAAATATTTCTCCTCAAGGAAACTAAAATCATTAGAAACTATTTCTTTATATTTTGGATACCAGTTTCTAAAAATCAATTCTAAAAACCAATATAAATAGTATTTCATATTACAATTTTGCCATAGCCTCCCTCCAAAATTTTGGAGGTTTAAATTTCAAATTCGGCAAATCCTCAATTTTAATAATTGCTTTTAAAAAAGACCTTTCTTTTTCTAAAAAAACAATCTCTGTATTGTTTAATCCTTTAGCAATAATTTCTGAATCAAAAAAGGGTGACTTTTCATTATAAAAAGCGTTATAAATAGTGGGTATTTTGTATGGGTCATATCCCATTAATTTACTGATGGCAAGGTCGTTAATGGCTGGGTTAAAAGAAAGTGTTACAATGCCAGTTTTTTTATCGCTTGGAGAGAGCGGACCTTCTCCTTCTCCGGCAATAATGCCGTCGGTGATATTTAAAATTTTTTCCCTGTTTGATTTCCTAAAACCTCCCATCGAAGGGTCGTATTGGAATAAAATTTTATTTAAATCTAAAATAGTTCTCCAAATAGTATCGTTTCCCATCCAATTACCTTCGTGTATCTGATCCTTACACAAAAATTTAGAAACCTTTAATAAAGCTTTAAGTATGATCCGAAGAAAAATATTTTTGAACCAACTACTTTTTTCAAATCTCTCCCAATAATAATCGTAAATATTTTCGTATATTCTTTTTAAATAACATTTTTTAAAATAAGCGTCTCCGCCTTCATTCTTGGAACCTTTTCGATGATGAGGCAAAAATTCTTTGTGCCCATTAATTCCTACGATATTTTTCAAGCTCGCAGTTAATCCTGCTTTTTTATGCGTTTTCATTTTAGACAAATTTATAAAAACATCGCATTCGAAAATATCTTTGGTTATTAAATATTCGTGTTTTTTTTCTTTGTGATGCGATAAAAGCAATTTAGGATTGTACATGGTGACTCTCAAAATATCATAATATTTGGGGTTTATCTCTGAAAAAAAACTCTCTTCTTTCAAATCTATCAAGTAAAAATTTTCTTCATTATCAATGTGTTCTTGATCATAGAAATCTATAAACTTATTAGCTATTATTTTTTTCTTAAGAATGGTTAAGCGCCAATCTTTTATTTCTATAGGAACGTTAATATTTTCTTTTTGATAAAATTTTAACAACTCTTCTAATTTTAATTTCTGTTTAAGATTTTCAAAATTGCATTCTTGAATGGGAGCGTCTGCCAAAATTATTTTTCCTCTTCCTTTTAAAGCAATTAAAACATAATCGATAATACACCTTAAAAAAGATGTATGGGTTACCAAGCTATCTATAGAAGAATTAGACCCATTAAAATCCCTTACCCAATTAGGCTTTATTAAAACAACGTTTCCAGGCGCCACAATTTCTCCCAAAGGGTTCCAATTTTCTTTACCAAAATTTAAAATATCCAAATCTAAAGATTTAAAGGACTCTCTAATTGCTTCGTAAACGTAATTGCTATTTTCAGAAATATCAGAAAAAGAGTATTCGGGATACTTTTGATGTGGCGAATACGGAAATTGGGGATATTCTGGTATTGTTTTTACTATAACGGTTTTTGAAGACATTACAATTCTATTTTAAACTTTTCCGAAAACATTTGCCTTGAAAATAAAATGGAGTACTCTTTACGAATGGATAGACAATCAAACAAATTGGTAAAAGAAAAAATAATCTTAAATTTTTTAAAAATTTTATTGTATTTTTGCTCAGTTTATTTTCTTTATAATAAGAATTCTGATACACCTTTCTTTTTAATTCTTTTTTAAACCTTGAGGTAAACTTCCCTATTAAAGCAACTTCTAAAAACGTAGCTAAATGAATTAAATCCTTGTTTTCCCAAATATTAATTTTGAAATTTTCTCTGCCAAATAAATTTAGGAGAGCTTTTTTTGAAAATCTTAAAAAATGATGAGGTGGCAAATCTGTTTTTTCGTATTTTCCCCTATATAAATTAATAAAACTCGAATCTCTATTGGGAACGCTTCCAGCAATATAACCTTCTTCAGATAAGAGCCCTTTTACTATTTTTATAAATTCGACTGGATTGTCTTGATGTTCTAAAACCTCAAAAAATGTAATCATATCAAATTTTAAATTTTTTTCTTTGGCAAACTCATAAAATTCTTTCAAGCTTAAAGGATAAACATTTTTTAACCCGGCTTTTTTTGCTATTTCTATACTTTTTTTATCAAAATCAACGCCCCAAACATCAAATCCCAATTTTTCGGCTTCTTTTAAAAAAGCTCCGCTCCCACAACCAACATCTAATAATCTTCCCTTTAAAATAGGATTTTTTTTAAAAAATGGTAAATGCTGTTCTTGCAAATCCATTATCCCTTCGTGATAGAGCGAATAACAACTTTCTTTTTCTTGCTCGTATACTTTTAAATCAATTCTCAATGGCCACCAAAACTGTAAATCACAATTTTTACAATGATAAAGCTTGTATTCTTGATTGTCCAAATCTGATAAAAATTTCTCTAAATAATTACCTCCTTGAATTATTTCTCTGCAAACAGGACAGTTTACGTTCATTTATTTATTAAAGAAAAAAATTTATAAAATAGAAATTTAAAATAAATTTCTATAAAGCAACTTGGACAAGTTTTTATTAAATCATTTTTAAAATTTTTTAAAAATTGTTGATAAACTTGGTAAAGTCTTTGAGAGTTACGTTTTTTTATAGAAAGCCTATCTTCTAATTTATTATTGTATATTCTCAAAACTTTATTTGAAAAATAACCTGAACCGTATTTTTTTAAAAATTTGATCCATGCGATTGCCTCTCCGCCCCTAATATTTTCTTCGAATTTAATTTCCAAAAAACAATCTTTTCTAACAATGGGCAAAGCTTCTCCCTTGATTTTACAACACAAAAAATCTTTATAATCGATATAACCTTCGTAATTTTTAATATTAATTGGAATATTGCCATCTAAATCTTGACAATTAAAAATGAAAAAATAGACCTTGTTGAGTTTTTTTATATATTCATAAGCTATTTCTAAGGCATTATCTGTTAAAGAATCATCTGAATCTAAGAAAACTAACCACTCACCATTTGCTTTTTCTGAAGCAAAATTTCTGGCAATGTTAGGACCTTTATTTTCTTTGAGAGAATAAAAATATATTCTTGAATCTTTTTCTATATAGGTTTCAACTATATCTTTTGTATTATCATTCGAGCCATCATCTATAATAATCATTTCCCAATCTGAAAAAGTTTGTTCTAAAACACTTTGAATTGTTTTTTCGATGATGTATCCACGATTGTAAGATGGAGTAATAATAGAAAAAAATGGTTTTTTCATATTTAAAAACTTATAATTTTTATTGCTATAATAAAATTATAACAAAAATTATGAAAAGAATATTTTTTTACATTAAATCAACTTTTCGAGAAAGGCAATGGGATACGGTCGAAACAATAAAAAATGAATACGAAGTAATGGTGCCTAAAAATCAGCAAAAAACCTCATCTATTTTTATTTATCAAAACTTCCAAAGCTGGCGTTCTAATCTAAAAACCCTTATTATTAACAAGATACCACTGATCAATTTTAAAATTTTACCGCCAGAACACAAAAAAGCAGAGATGGTCTATTTGTGGGGCGCTATACCGTTAAACTCAAAAAAGAGATTTATTATTGAATTTGACAATCCTTATGTTTGTACTTTTTATAATTATTCTGCGTTCTTGAAATATAAAAATATTCTCAAAAATTTCTACGATAAAGCTTATAAACTAACTTTTATGTCGCAAACTGCCAAAAACCATTTTCTTTTCGAATTTAATAACATTTACGAAAATAAAAGTTTTGTAAATTATCCTTTTCTAAAAAGAAATTATAAAAATCGCAAAAACGATAAAAAAGAAATAAGTTTTGTTTTTTCTGCTTTCAATTTTAAAGAAAAAGGAGGTTATGAACTTTTAGAAGCCTTTCAAAAAATTAAGGAAAAAAGAATAAAACTTTATATTTTCTCTTATGTGCCAAAAGAAACAAAAGAAAAAATTAAAGACGAAAGAATAATCATTCAAGATCCTATTCCAAGAAAAAAACTTTTAGAAATTCTTCCCGAAATGGATGTTTTTATTTTGCCAACTTTTTATGAATCTTTCGGGTTAGTTTTGTTAGAAGCTTTATCCTCCGGATGTGGTTTAATCGCAACTAATGTTTATGCCATCCCAGAAATTATCGAACCCAATAAAAATGGAATTTTATTGAACCATCCTTTTTTGGTACCAGAAAAAATAAATGATTTTGAATTTGTAAATTGTGTAAAATATAGAGCCGATAATTTTTATAGAAATTTTATTTTAAAAGAGTTCTTTTTTTATTCGTTATATTTGCAATTAAAGGAGGCCATCGAAAAAGCAATTTATGAATATCAAAATTGGCAAAAAGAAAGTATTAACATTTATGAGAAAAAATTTTCAGAAGAGGTTTGGTTGGTTAATTTTAAAAAAATAATAGAGTAAAAATGACCAATCTAAAAGAAAAATTTTCAGAGCTAACACCATCCGTTGAAGTTTATTTTGTTATTAAAAAATATTTAGAAAAATTAATCCCAGGAAATTCAAAAATATTGGAATTGGGCGTTGGCAAC
>Ga0315298_1002763_pt1 | contig 28999 bp, 27 predicted proteins | sample WHS_1_MG_FD_203077 | JGI IMG/M metagenome (GOLD analysis project Ga0315298, IMG submission 203077) | Extremophilic microbial mat communities from Washburn Hot Springs, YNP, Wyoming, USA - WHS_1_MG | ecosystem: Environmental > Aquatic > Thermal springs > Hot (42-90C) | place: USA: Wyoming... | reverse complement strand
GATTCTATGGCATTGACTTGATTGTTTAAGTTAGATAAAATGAGCCCAACCAGCTTGGAACTTCATTTTTTAAGTGTTTAAAAACCCGAGAGCTAAATACGTACCTTTAAGAATTTGGGGTTTAATCTGGAGATTTGGTATTCCTCTGCCTCACAATTAACGCAGAACCTCTATGAGGGTTTGATGGCATGACTGATTCTTCGCTTTTGGCCCACCTCCCAAACCATCTATGCGGAGGTGGTAAGAAACATGCCCAATTGGATAGGACTGGATGTCCACAAGCGAATCTGTCATGCCACGGTGCTGGATGAGCGTGGAGTAGTCATCCAAACAAAGCTCCAGAATGAGCCAGAGGAACTCAAGCGGTTCTTTGAGAGATTTGATGACGCCAAGGTAGCGATGGAGGCAGCCTACTTCTGGCAGCCCGTTTACGAGCTGATCGAGAAGCTTGGCCGCGTGGTGGTACTGGCCCACCCCAAGGAGACCCGGATCATCGCCAAGCGAAAGGTGAAGACCGACGCCAAGGACTCGGAGGCCCTCGCGTACCTGCTGCAGCTCGGTTGGTTGCCGACCGCCTACGTCCCGCCCAAGGAGATCAGGGGTCTGAGAGAGCTGGTGAGGCTACACGTGTACCTAGTCCACGAGCGGACGCGGTTCAAGAATAAGGTTCGGGCCGAGCTCGCCAAGCGTTGGTTCAAGTTGACCATGAACCCGTTCACCAAACGCGGGAGGCAGAGGCTTGCAGAACTCGATGGCAGAACCGTCCGCATCTGCACGGATATCATAGAATCTTTGGACAAGAACATCAAGGAGCTCGAACGGGAGTTGAAATCCAGGGCCGGAGAGAGCGAGGAAGCGAGACTCCTGATGAGCATTCCAGGGGTTGGATACTTCTCAGCACTCGCGGTGCTGGCGGAGCTTGGAGATGTCGAGCGCTTTCCGGACGAGAAGAAGGTCTGCGCCTACGCGGGACTGGTTCCATCGCTGCACCAGTCCGGGAACCTCAGCAGGCTCGGCCACGTAACCAAGGAGGGGAGCCCACTGCTCAGGTGGGTGCTGGTCCAGTGCGCTTGGATGCACATCCAGCACGCTGAGAACACAGGGCTGACGAGGTTCTTCTGGAGGATAGCGCGCAGGAAGGGTTCGAAGGTGGCCATCCTAGCGATGGCGAGGAAGCTGCTGGTGACGATGTACTGGATGCTGAAGAGGCATGAGGAGTTTCGCGCTCATTAAAGCGGGGCGGGGGCACCTCGATTTTTCTACTGCGGCTTTGACCGCGTGAGCTTGAGTGAGGACCCCTCGAGCGCAAAACCATAGTGGGGCATCGACCCCGGATAGGTGTATGCGTGCGCCGCCCCAAAAAGAGATAAAGGAGCGTGGGATAAAAGAAAAGCGGAGGCCTGGACGGAAGCGAAGAATCAGCATAGGTGTAGAAAATCAGGTACATCGCCAGCAAAAATATCGCAAAGTTAACGATAACCCGAAATCGATCAATCCCGGATATCCGCTTCTACCCAAGACAATCATAAAGAGGCCAACTATTACAGTTACTGTGCCGACGACTTGAATGGTTCTTCTGGACGCTTTCTCGCTTATCTCGTAGACCCGTTCGTCCACCAGAACTTGCTCGACCCGGCTTTTGATTGAGTACAAAACCAGCAGTCCTATGACTACAGAAGATATCGCCAAAACTCCCCTGTAATGGCAGACAGCCCGACAAGGAGGGCTACGGCGATTATTATCGCCCGTCTATACAATTCATATTTTTAAACATTCATTTTTTTCTCACCATGTCAAACATAATTTACATTATGTTATTCAAACTTTGTAAAAATATGTGTACTGAAAGGCGATTTTTAACCACTTTGACCAGAAAGCTCGGCATTTTTCGCTGTGCCTCGAAGCTGCCAATTAGAACCAACAAAAAATAAGCTCTTTTACCTTGGCAATGGATTAAATCCTGGGGTGATGGTGTGGATGTTAAGCTCTTAGTTGATGGCGAGGAGATCGATCTGAATAAGTTCGTTGAAAAAATACTGAGTGGTGCCATCATTGGGGCCGTGACCTCGCTTCGAGGGATAAAGAAGGACTGGAAAGAAATAGAAATCAGGGTAAAAAAGTAACCCAAAATCAGACGAGATTTAGAACGGCCACATAGCCCTCTTCAGAAGGTTTGATGGTGAAGCCCATCTTCTGGGCCAGGCGAAGCATCTTCTTATTTTCGCGCATGATGATGCCATATATGCTCTCGAGACCTTTTTCTTGAGCAATTTCAATGAGCATGTCCATCAGCTTGGTGCCCAAACCCTTGCCCTGATATTTGTCCGCCAAAACAATCGCGAACTCACCACGCTTTTTACTCGGCTCGGTTATCAACCTCGCCACACCAATCTCCTTCTTTTTGTCGCCTTCTCGAAGCTCGGCGATTATCGCCATTTCCCGATCATAATCTATGTTGCAGAAGCGCACCAGGTCTTCGTGAGACAGGTCCTTGATTACTCTGAAAAATCTGAACCTGCTGGTTTCCTCAGAAAGTCCCTTGATGAACTCATATTCTATTTGCTCGTCCTCCGGCCTGATTGGCCTAAGGATCACCTCAGTCCCGTCCTTCAACCTCCATGGAACCACATATTTGGTGGGGTAAGGCAAAATTGAGAGATGTCCATAAGGATCGGTGAGCTGCAACGCCTCAACATCGATGGTTGCCCTAGCATCGAGAGCGGTGATCTCACACTTTGAAGCCGCGAGCGGGTTTATGTCGATCTCAGCAAATTCGGGAAAGTCGACTATCAGGTTGGAAAATCGAACCACGATCTCCTCCAAAGCTTTCATGTCCAGCGGCGGCTTGTTCCTCATACCCCAAGAAATGGCGCGGTAAACCTTCGTCTCCTCCATCAATCTCCGGGCCAGAGTCTGGTTCAACGGCGGCAGGGCTGTGGAGAAGTCCCTGTAGAATTCAACACCGATGCCACCCTGACCGAAGAGTATAACCGCGCCGAAGTCCTTGTCCTTTCTGGCCCCGAGGATTAGCTCGTAATCAAACTTTTTCATCTTCTGGACGTAGACCCCATCTACTTTTGCTTGAGGGGCGGCTTTTTTAATTGACTCCATCATAGCCCTATACTCCTTCCTTATGTTCTCCTCAGAATTAATGCCCACGACAACTCCACCGACATCGGTCTTGTGCACGATATCAGGAGAAGCCACCTTGAGCACGACCGGATAGCCCAAACGGGATGCAACGGTAGCGGCCTCATCTTCATTCTTTGCCAAACGGGCCTCAGGCCTAGGAATCCGGTAAGCATCAAAAAATTTGTCTATTTCAGCCTGAGTCAAGTTGGTTCTTCCCTCCGCAACCGCTTTTCGGATGATGAGCTTCAGATGGCTCTTCGGCGGGGAAAGATCCACCGAGAGTTCTTCGGGCGTCTCATAAAGAAGTTCAAGGTTCCGCTTGTATTTGTACATGTACATGTAGGTTTTGATGGCCTTTTCTGGTGTGGGGTAAGTGGACACATCATTTTCGTAAAATATTCTCCTAGCCTCCTCAACTTCATTTTCACCCATCCAGACAGTTAGAATCGGCTTGAGCTTTTTTCTTGCAATCTCGACAACTCTTTTGGCCAGTTCAGTGGACTTGGCAGCGCCCTGAGGTGTGTAGAGGACCACTATTCCGTCAATTTTGGGGTCAGAAAGGCAAGTTTCCAAAGTTTTACAATATCTTTCCACATCGGCGTCACCAATAATATCCACTGGATTGCCCTTGCTCCACTGTGGGGGTAAAAACTTATTTAAAGTGGTCACGGTCTCGCTGGAGAGCTCCGCCAGCTCCCCCAGATTGTCTATGATAGCATCGGCCGCGATCACCCCGGGACCACCCGCATTGGTTATCACGGCAATGTTTGGTCCGGCCGGCAAATACCTTGAATCGAGAACGCTCGCACAGTTGAAAAGATCTTCAATCTCATCCACTCCTATCACGCCGGCCCTTTTGAAAGCTGCCCGATAGACCTCAAAATTGCCGGCCAGTGCGCCAGTGTGCGATTTAACCGCTTTGGCACTCTCTATGTATTTCCCAGGCTTCAGGACGATGATCGGTTTGGTCCTAGCAAACCCTCTGGCGGCACTCATGAATTTTCTGGCGGAGCCAACACTCTCCATGTAGACGATTATGCTCCGCGTGCGTGGATCTTCTCCCAGATAATCTATCAGATCACCGAAATCCACATCCAGCATTGAGCCCAACGAAGCAAACAGGCTGAAGCCAATATGGGTGCTGACCGCCCAGTCCAGTATGGCGGAGCCGAGAGCCCCGCTCTGCGAGATAAAAGCTATTTCGCCTGGCTCCGGACAGCTTCTTAAGAATGTGGTGTTAACAGCTTCGTGAGGCCTTATAAACCCAAGACAATTGGGACCTAAAACCCTGAAACCGTATTTCTTCTGCAGCTTCTTTATTTCCTCCTCCAGCCTCGCCCCCTCTTCTCCGATCTCCCGGAATCCTGAGGAGATTATCACAATACCATCTACGCCACTTCGGCCGCATTCATCAACCACGGCCGGCACGCTTTTAGCCGGTATCGCTATTACTGCCAAATCAACATGTTCTGGAACCTGAGTTATACTTGTAAAGGACCTTAAACCCATGATGGTCGGATAGGCAGGATTTATAGGGTAGATGGTCCTCCTATTCTTGCCCGCTAGGAGGTTCTTCATAACCTGGCTGCCTATTGAGCCCTCCTTTTCACTGGCGCCGATCAACGCTATGGCTTTAGGATTAAGCATGTTTTCTATTCTGCCCATTGGCACACCAACTGTATGTTGCTGGACCCGAATTTATAACATAGATGTAAGTTCTAAATGCTCATATATCTGCAACCGAGCCCTTTCAGCCCCGACCCATCATTGCCCGGTAATTGGGGCAACCGCAGTATGAAAACAGTGGGCAACTAAGCTATGCTGTAGCGCTGTTTTTCTGTCTCTTTCGACCTCAACGCGGCGTGGGCAGCCGCCAGCCTAGCCACGGGTATCCTGAACGGTGAGCAGGAAACGTAGTTCAGTCCAAGCTCGTGACAGAATTCTATTGACGATGGATCGCCGCCATGTTCTCCACATATGCCTATCTCCAGGTCAGGTCTCTTCCCCCTGCCCAGCTCCACCGCTATCTTCATGAGCTTACCGACACCTTTCCGGTCAAGCCTCTGGAATGGATCAACCTCAAGTATCCCGTGTTCTATGTACTGGAAGAGAAACCTGCCCTCGGCATCGTCTCTCGAGTACGCGAAAACCATCTGCGTCAGGTCATTTGTCCCGAAGGAGAAGAACTCGGCGTACTCCGCTATCTCGTCGGCTGTAAGCGCGGCGCGTGGGACCTCAATCATCGTGCCAAACTTGTAGTGCAGATCCACGCCATTTTTCTGCATCACCTCGTGCGCGACCTTCTCCAGCTGGTCCCTAACAACCTTCAGCTCATTCACGTGGCCGACCAAAGGTATCATTATCTCCGGCCTGGGGTTCTTGCCCTCCCGCTTCAGCTCACAGGCCGCCTCAAAAATTGCTCTTACCTGCATTTCGTTGATTTCGGGGTAAGTTATGCCGAGCCTGCAGCCGCGTAGCCCCATCATCGGGTTAGCTTCACGCATGCTTTCCACCCTCTTCAGCAGCTCCTCCTTTTCTTTGAGCTTCTTCGGGTCGCCTTCCTTTAATCTAAGCTCAATCACTTCCTCCAGCAATTTTTCGTAGCGCGGTAGAAATTCATGTAGAGGGGGATCCAGAAGCCTGATTATCACCGGAAGACCATCCATGACTTCCAGTATTTCCTTAAAGTCACCCTTCTGAATCTCAAGCAGCTTTTTGAGGGGTTTCTTGCGTTCCTCCCTCGTCTCGGCCAATATCATCTCATGAACGAGCGGCAACCTGTCCTCTTCAAAAAACATGTGCTCAGTGCGGCACAAACCTATTCCCTGTGCACCTAGCTCCCTAGCCTTTTTCGCGTCTCTCGGGTAATCGGCGTTGGCCCAGTTCTGAAGCCTCTTAACTTCATCGGCAAAGGAGAGAATAGCTAAAAGTTCCCCAGACATCTTCGGCTCAATAAGCGGCGCCTCGCCAACGATGACCTCCCCCGTGGTACCGTTTATCGTTATTAGATCTCCCTCTTTCACGACCTTTCCATTCACTTCAAAGCTCCGAGCTTCCACATTGATCTTTATGCTCTCGCAGCCAACCACAGCAGGTTTCCCCAGCCCGCGCGTCACGACCGCGGCATGACTGGTGACTCCCCCCCGGGAAGTCAGGACTCCCTGCGACGCGATTATTCCACCCACATCATCTGGGCTAGTCTCAGGCCGCACAAGAATGACCTTCTCACCGGCTTTGCCCATCTCCTTAGCTCGTTCGGAATCAAACACTGCCTTACCCACGGCAGCTCCTGGACTGGCATTTAACCCCTTGGCTATGACGGTAACCTTGGCCTTTGGGTCAACCTGCTTGTGCAAGAGTTGCTCTATGTGTTCAGGCTCGATGCGCAGCAAGGCCTCCTCTTTTTTAATCAGTCCCTCGGCCACCATATCTACTGCTATCTTGACCGCTGCCTGGGCGGTGCGCTTGCCGGCCCGCGTCTGAAGCATGAAAAGCTTTCCCTGCTCCACCGTGAACTCAACATCCTGCATGTCGCGGTAATGGCGCTCCAGTTTCTCCGCTATGTCCACGAGTTTATTGTAAATTGCAGGATACTTTCTATTCAAATCATCTATTTTAAGAGGAGTGCGAATCCCAGCGACCACGTCCTCCCCCTGCGCGTTGAACAGAAACTCACCGAAAAGCTTGCGCTCACCGGTGGAAGGATCCCGCGTGAAAGCGACGCCGGTCCCGGACTCTTCTCCGATGTTCCCGAACACCATCGTGACCACGTTAACCGCGGTCCCCAGATAATCTGGAATCTTGTAAAACCTCCTGTACTCAATGGCGCGTTTATTTTGCCACGAGGAGAAAACGGCCCCTATGGCCAGTTCGAGTTGTTTAACCGGGTCAGATGGAAAATCCAAGTGGGTTTCTTCCTTCACAACTTGCTTGAACTTTTTTACTATCGTCTTCAGGTCATCCGCTTTAAGATCTGTATCAAACTTGACCCCGACCTTTTCTTTTTGACCTTCGAAAATCTCCTCGAACTTCTTAGCATCGACGTTCAATACTATCTTCCCAAACATCTGTATGAAACGGCGATAGGCGTCGTAGGCGAACCTCTCATTGTTCGTGAGTTTTGCCAACCCCTCGACGGTTTCATCGTTCAGGCCCAAGTTGAGAACAGTATCCATCATGCCGGGCATCGAGAACATCGACCCGGAGCGGATGGAAACCAATAATGGATTTTTCGGGTCACCAAAACGCTTACCGGTAATATTCTCCAGCTTCCTCATCGCAACTACTACTTCATCCATCAGACCTTCAGGCAATTTCCCGCCCGCGTCGTAATATTGTTTGCATACTTCTGTCGTAATCACGAAGCCAGGAGGGACTGGAAGTCCAAGCTGGGCCATCGTGCAGAGGCCAGCTCCTTTGCCACCCAAAAGCCTCTTGTTATTTCCGTCTCCCTCGTCAAAAAAATACAATCTCTTTACCATGGCATCCCTCATCAGCTTTTAGCGTGCTACTAAACTTAAAAGCCTTTGCCCCATAAGGTAAAACACCGCCAAATGGCAAGATCCAAGGATCTGGGAAGGGATATGAAACAAGAAGACTTGATACCGGTCAGGCCGGGCTTCGGCGGCTTCGATTTTCCCTACGAGAGATCAGAGGTGGTCTTCTTGGGTGCCCCTGTGGACATCACATCAAGCTACCGCCCTGGCTATCGATTCGCCCCTGCTAAAATAAGGGAAGCGTCGGCAAACCTTGAAACCTACATCATGTCGGCTGGATTGGACGTCTTCGAAAAGCTCAACATCACCGACCTCGGCGACGTAATAGTCACGCCGACGGATCTGATGCAAACCGGTGAAAGAATCACGCGCGTTATCAAGAGCGTTCTGCAGGACGAAAAAATACCTGTCATACTGGGGGGCGAGCACACGGTTTCCTATTTTGCGCTGAAAGCCTTCGATGATGTACTTGTCATTCACCTCGACGCACACCGGGATCTCCGCGACGAGTATCTTGGTGACAAGCTATGCCATGCAACCGTTATGAGGAGGGTGCTCGATAGATTACCAGCTGATCGATTGGTCCAGCTCGGTGTGAGGTCTTGCTCAAGGGAAGAAGCTGATTTCGCCAAAAAAGCTGGAGTGACGGCCTACACAACGGAACAGGCCATTGACGAGACCAGCTGGGTGATTTCTGACGTGAAAAGACTGGCAGGGAAGTCAAGAGTTTATCTTTCAATTGATCTTGACATCCTTGACCCGGCTTTTGCCCCTGGCGTTTCAACACCTGAGCCTGGTGGCTTAACCACCGTTGAACTACTGCGTCTGCTGAAGGAGCTGGGAAAACTGAACCTATCAGGCTTTGACATCGTTGAGCTGGTTCCGCCCCATGACGACGGAACCACGGCCTTTGTCGCGGCTAGAATAATTTATGAATTACTATCCGTGATGGGCTCTAAAAAGTAAACCATCATTGAAGAAATTCTTGACCTTTTTCAACGATGATCTTTGACTGCAACGGAATTTTCAGGTTTGCCCTACGGAGAGCCTCCTTGGCAACATCCGCGAACTCTTTTTTGCAACTGATTGTCATCAGCTTCTGGCCGACGCTGACGCGAGCAGCCGTTCCAATTGGCCTCCCGAACGCTTTTCTCATTCCATCCGAAACTCTATCTGCACCCGCCCCCATGACAATTGGGTTCTCGCGAAGCACATGGTGCGGGTAAGCCCTAAGCTTGAAGTGGTAGTTTTCCTTGCCGGCCTTCAGTTCAAGTAAACGATTGGCTGCGACCCTTGCTGCTTCCAAGCTGTTGTGCCTTATCTGGCCAGACTCTGTCATAACCATCGACATTACCACATCAAAGTCGCCTTTTGGGTTGCCCATGTCAAAGAAAGTCACCCTCACGGCCGGCACGCCCTTGACGAACTCACGACGGGTGTAGGCGGGGCCGCTAAAGCTCCTGTAGCTCTTGGCCGGTCTCAATGGCATTTGAGTCCCCTCATCAACCCCATAATTTTCTTCTTTCTTAATAGATTTGTTGCCTTCAAAAATTGTGGGACCATATATATAACCCTTTTAGTCAACAAATTGCCTTAGCTATGAACTAATCTTTATACAACTTGGCGATTAATTAAATATGGAGTTCCACGATATCTTTGTCCCCGAGCACATAGTCTCTCGGAACCTGCTGGCCCGGAAACTTTGTGGATCCCCAGACCTTGGCAAACTTTAGATCCTTAGCGAAGTCCCTGTGTACAGAACGTGCGACCTCCATTACGGTAGAGCCCCGAGGCACGACCAAGGGGCGCTTCGCCGGCTGCTCGTCAGGTCGCTTTGTGTATATGCGGATAAGATCCAGTTCTTGATAAATGCTCTTCTTCAGAACATCTATGGGCTCACCTGTGTGCAGTATTTCAAAATCGCCACCGAACTCGCGCTTAATTATTTCCAGTTTTCCGTGAGCGTTCGGTGCGTCAAGTTTCGTCAACAAAATGAAACCGCGCAAATAGACCGTTGACTCTGAAAGAGCCTCCTCAAACTCGACGCTAGTAACGGGCTCTTCGATCACGATGAAAGCATTATGAATGCGATGATCCTGTAGGATGCGTTTTATTTCAGCCTCGCCTCCTTCCACTAATTTTGCACCCTTTATCTCGACTCCTCCGCTCGAACGCCTCTGGACACTGATCTTGGGCGGCTTACGGTTCAGCTTGACTCCAACAGCGTCCAGTTCACCGAGCAATATCCTAACCTGCCTAATTGGGTCATCGGTGGCGTCAACGACGAGAGCTATCGCATCGGCATTGCGTGCAACGCTCAACGGGCGGGCTCCAAGCCCTCTACCGATGCTCGAATCCTCGACTATCGCAGGCACCTCAACCAGCTGTATTTGCACGTCTTCGAACTGCATCATACCCGGAACAGGCTCCCTTGTGGTGAAAGGGTAGTCAGCTACCTCAGTTCGGGCGCTCGTGAGGTCTCGTAGTAGTTTCGACTTGCCTGAGTTTGGCAAACCTACCAGAGCCACTTGCGCCGCTCCCTCTTTTTTAACGGCGAAGCTGGGGCCACCTCCCCTGCCAATTCTTTTCTCACGCTTCTCTTCAAGTTCCATGCGTAACTTTGACAGGCGGCGCTTTAGCGTCCTCAGGAGTTTCGCAGCGCCCTTGTGTTTCGGTGCGACACGGATCATTTCCTCGGTGGCTTTGATTTTCTCCTCAAGCGTCCTAGCCTGTAGATAGCGCTCTTCGGCCTTTATGTACTCCGGAGTCACGTTGGCTGGCAAACTAATCAATAAACTTTTGGCATTACTGGACAAAAAATTTGTTGGCACACACCAACAACCTTAGAATAAATACCAAATAAACTGGCTCTTTTCATCCCAGAAATTGAAATAAATACAATTACCAAAACGGAAATATTTCCATTTTATAAAAAATCCTTAAATAAATAAAACAGGAAACCTTTGTTCGGCGGGGATGGAAACTCGCGGAGGAGGTCGAACCGGAGCCTACGGGCAACGGGGATCCGTGTAAAAACCCGGGCGAGAAACCGGGGAAGGACGCGGATAAGTTCCGGGGAGGAACGGGACGAGACATCGACCGTGAGAGAAAGGCCCTGACGTGAAAAGATGGCGAGTAAGCGAAGTGGTCGAGATTCGCGAGCTCGTTAGAAAAGTAACGGAAGGGCCGAAGTCCCCGCCACTTTTTTTATAGTTTAGCCAAAGAGTGAGTGTATTTTAAGGCCCTTTTGATGCCGATTGATCTGAAAATTTCTGGAGCCTTTAACATCATAGCACGGATTAGTCTTTCGTGGTGGTCAAAGTCAAAATTTTCCAGCAAGATATCCTGAATATCTTTTCTGTTCAGCAAATCAATCAAAAAATCTAGATCTTCATCTGACATTCGCTCGAACAATCTTCTAGCGCAGACACCAAACTTGAACTCCGCCCCAAACTTATCCATCACCGCTCTCTCATAATCATCGAGCCTTTTCATTTCACCGCTCTCGAGAGCTTTTATCACGGCTTCCGCTGCAAGTTTCGCGCACGACAAACCGACATAAATGCCTCCGCCGGTGAGTGGCTTGACCTGTCCAGCGGCATCGCCTACCAACAGTACACACCCGGTATGAATCTTACGGGACATACACTCAGGAATCAAACCCACGCATGTGCTGAAAGCCTTACCCCCAACCTTATGAGAAACAACCGGATGTTTGGATATAAAAATTTTCAACATTTGATTCGGGTTGCCCTTAGTTGTGCCCAATCCTACTCTACAGATATCACCGGCTTTTACCAGCCAGCCAAAGAATCCGGGGGCGAAAGACCTGCCAAAATAAACCTCTGCAATTTCATCGCTCGCCTTTGCCATCGTTTCTACCTGAGCGCATTTGATATACTTGCTGGCTTTTAATAAACCGGCCCTGCGAGCAACAACGGAAATAGGACCATCAGCACCGATTACAACGCGAGCTTTCAGCTCATTTTCTTTCCCGCCGCCTATTTTTATCACTGGCCCATCGTCAAAACAGAGATCCAGACATCTGCTATTCAGCAACAGAGTCGCACCAGCCTCCGAGGCCGATGCAGCAAGCGACCGGTCGAATTTCACCCGATCTATTACAAGCGCTTCTACTCTCTGCCTTGTTAGCTCGAGGGAATTGTTTGATGGAGAGTAGATCACGGCACCTCTCAATCTACCCAGTATCCATTTTTCAAGTTTTATTCCGAGTTCCCTGAGGCCACCTACACCTACTATTCCTGTACAGCAGACGGGTTTGCCCACCTCACCATGCTCTTCAACTATAACGACCTTGATCCCCCGCTCTGCCAGTTTTTTGCCGACAAAACACCCGGCCGGTCCAGCACCAACAATTGCGACGTCTGCCCTCATAAGTACCTCATAACTTTTTAGGCTGCAGTTAGATAACGCTAACGAGTGATGGTATGCTTGAAGCGGTGGGGTATGTGGTCCTGGGATTAGTCTTGTTGATGGTACCTGGTTTTCTATTCTCAACCGTAATTTACCCAAAGGTGGAAAACCTTGACTTCTGGGCGCGCATGGGCGTCAGCCTAGGTCTCGGAGCTATGGTCGCAGCCATCGTGGGGTATGTGATATCAATTCCAGGCGTAAGCACGCTCTCGCTTGGTCCTTTTGTTATGACAACATCAATCGTGTGTGTAGTTTTAGCAATCATTGCTTACCTGCGCGGCGGACTTATTATCCTGTCAGCGTACGCGGGACATATTTTAAAAATTTTTCGCAGACCAAAGACTAAACAGGAACCACAAACTAAAACTACTGAGGAAACCAGAACAACAGTTTAGATGGTGGCCTCAGTGTTTAGGTACAAGCAGGTCATAGTGGTCAGAGCTGATTTGGGCATGAGCCCCGGGAAGCTCGCAGCCCAGGTCGCCCATGGTTCCTTGGGAGCAGCGGATAAGGCCAGAAAAGAGCACAGAAGATGGTTTTACGCGTGGTTTTCGGAAGGGCAAAAAAAGGTTGTCGTGAAAGTCAACAGCGAGCGTGAACTTCGCGACCTTCATGAAAAAGCAAAAAAGGCTGGGTTACCCAATATGTTGGTCGAAGACGCAGGACTGACGGAGCTTGCCCCTGGCACGGCCACGGCTCTCGGTGTTGGTCCGGCACCGAACGAAATTTTGGATAAAATCACGGGCGAACTACATCTCCTTTAGGTGATGCCGATGAAACTCAGAGAAGCTGGGGAGCGAGCCCTTGTTGAAAATGCTAGGAGGATATTCAGGAAGGGGAACCGAGTCAGGATCGGTATCGGAGATGACGCAGCAGCTATTGACATATCAGAAAAAAAATGTTTGGTGGTGACGACCGACATGGTGGTTGCCAGCATACACTTTCCTCCCGGAACTAAACCAGAACAAATCGGCAGGAAGGCCGTCGTCGTCAACCTCAGTGACCTAGCAGCGATGGGTGCAACACCACTTGGACTTGTGTTTTCCGTCGCGCTTCCAAGGGAGTTGGAGGTCGAAATCGCGAATCGAATAATGAAGGGTATGGACTCCACTGCGGGGGAATACAGGACATATGTCGTTGGAGGTGATCTGGACGAAGCCGAGGACATAACAATTGCCGGTACGGCGTTTGGGCTGTCCGATAAGGATAGACTTCTCAGACGCTCGGGTGCGCGGAAAGGCGATATCTTGGCGGTTACTGGAGAACTAGGCGCTGCCTCCGCGGGCCTTAAGATTCTTACGGAAAAAATTCCGACAAAGGGGTATGAAGAACTCGTTAAAGCCCAGCTGGAGCCCAAGGCCAGAGTAAAAGAAGGCATAGCGCTCGCCAGAAGCGGCCGGGTTAAAGCAGCTATAGATGTATCTGATGGACTGGCGTCAAACCTCTGGCATCTATCTCGCGAAAGCAAGTCTGGATTAATTGTTGATTATGAGAAAATACCGGTTCACAGATTAGTCAAGAAATTCTCACAGCAATATGGTTTTAACATCGATGAATTCACGCTGTTTAGCGGAGAGGATTTTGAACTGATTTTCACAACCCGCCCACAGAATTGGAATAGCGTGAGGCTTGCGCTGAAGCGCACTGGCACAACTGCAACGCCAATCGGGAAAGTAGTTGAAGGTAGCGGAGTCTTCCTCAAAAAAGGCGAAAAAATGATGAAGCTGGAAGATCGAGGTTACGAACACTTTAAATGAAAAATAGTGCCGGTTATGAAAGTAGGGTTAACTCAGAGTTTAATTTTCTGATACATTTTCCATGATAGAATGGGTTCACGCGAAGCTTTTATTTCATCTAGCCTGCCTACTGCCGTGGCGGTTGGTGAGCCCTTGACCTTCTCAGGGTCTGATCTCGCCTCTTGAGCTATGATCTTCATTGCATCTATAAATCTGTCCAGCTCCTCCTTTGACTCGGTCTCGGTCGGCTCGATCATGAGGGCCTCTTGAACTATCGGTGGAAAGTAGTAAGTCGGAGGATGTACGCCGAAGTCCAGCAGGCGCTTTGCAACGTCCTTAGCCGTGATCCCAGTCTCTTTTTTGAGGGGCTCAACACTGAGAACCACCTCGTGCTTGCAGGGGCCATCGAACTTAACCTCAAAGCTGTTCCCATCGGCCAGCTTTTTCAAGAGATAATTTGCGTTCAGGACAGCGGTTTCCGTGGCCTCCTCAAGACCCTCAGCGCCCATCAACAGTATATAAGCATAGGCCTTTACGAGGACGCCGAAGTTTCCGTAAAAGGACTTTATCTTGCCTATGGATTGCGGGCGATCGTAGTTGAGCCAAAAGCGCTTTCTGTTTTCATCGTACTCTATTAACGGCACGGGCAGGAACTTCTCCAGCTCTTCAACGACGCCCACCGGACCTGAGCCCGGGCCTCCTCCACCATGCGGTGTGGAAAACGTCTTGTGAAGGTTTAAGTGGACTATGTCGAATCCCATGTCCCCCGGGCGCGTTTTCCCGACTATTCCATTAAGGTTTGCGCCATCGTAGTACAGGAGCCCACCCGAGCCATGAACCGTCTCAGATATTTCCAAGATCTCGTCCTCAAAGAGTCCTAATGTATTGGGGTTTGTCAACATGAGCGCTGCAGTGTCTTCAGAAACCGCTGCTTGGAGCGCCTCTAGATCCACTCTGCCCCGGTTGTTCGACGGCACCACTACAACATTAAATCCAGCCATCCCGGCGCTTGCAAAGTTAGTGCCATGGGCGGAGTCAGGAACTATGACTTCCCTTCTCTTTTCACCCTTTGCCCTAAAGTAGGCGTGAACCAACAACATACCCAAGAACTCACCGTGAGCCCCCGCAGAGGGTTGCAGGCACATCCTAGACATTCCTGTTATCTCACAGAAGAGGCGCTCAAGCCGGTACATGAGTTCAAGCGCCCCCTGAACAGTTCCCTCATCCTGATCGGGGTGTATATTCGCCGCTTCGTCCAACTCGGCCAGCTCTTCGGTCACCTTAGGATTGTACTTCATCGTGCACGATCCAAGGGGATAAAATCCGGTGTCCACGCTGAAGTTCATCTGCGAGAGCCTCGTGTAGTGCCTCACTATCTCAGGCTCGGAAAGTCCCGGGATATCCAGCGATTTTCGTGAGAGTTTTTCCGGAACATTGATCTCAGCCGGAGCGCCCCTTGGTAATGAAGTACCTATGCTGCCCCTGTTTTCCCTCTCAAAGACCAATGGTTCTATGCACGCCTCACAGATCCAACGAGCTTGACGATAGTTCATCTTTTACCTTCCATCGCCTTTTTTGCCGCTTCCACAAGGCTGTCCAAATTTTCCCTCGTGTGCAGCTCTGTGGTGCACAGAAGAGCAACTTCACCCAGCTCCGGAAACTCCCTGCGAAGCGACTTTCCACCATGTATCCCCTGGCTGAGCAATTCGGCGTTCAGATGTTCCACGCTACCGTTTGTGCATTGAAGCGTGAACTCGTTGAAGTGAGGAGATTTAAAAAGAGGAGCTTTGAGCCCTTTTACCTCGTTCAAGCGCCCCATCAGGTAACTGGCGTTTGCTGCGCAAACTTCGGCGAGTTCACGTAAACCATTGGGTCCAAGAGTGACCAAATAAATCGCCGCCGCAACCGCGCAGAGGGCCTCATTGGAGCATATGTTTGAGGTAGCCTTCTCGCGCCGGATGTGCTGCTCCCGCGTCTGGAGAACCATCGTGAACCCGTGAGTTTTTCCGTCAAGGGTCTTCGTCATCCCTATAAGGCGGCCTGGAAGCTGCCTCACCAACTTCTGCTCTCCTCGACAGGCAAATATCCCAAGCGTCGGCCCACCGAAAGACACATGATTTCCAAGCGGTTGGCCCTCACCGATCACGATATCCGCACCATAATCCCCAGGCGCCTTCAGGAGGCCCAGCGAGATGGGATTTACCCCAACCACAAATAGCGCGCCTCTTCGGTGAGCGGCTTCAGCTATCTCATCGACCTGGGTTTCTAAAAAACCCAGATAGCTCGGGTTCTCAATGTAAACACCAGCCGTGTCGTTGTCAACCTTATCGTCAAGTTGCCCCACATTCAACTGACCGGACTCTTGATGGTACCCAACTTCCACAAGCTCGATCGATGGTCCGGCGACATAATTTTTAAGCACTGCGAGTCGATCTTTGGAGATTATTCTCGGAACGATGAACTTACTTCTACCCGTCACACGGGCACACATCAGGGCAGCCTCACCAAGTGAGGTCGCCCAGTCGTACATCGAAGCGTTAGCTACGTCCAGACCAACCAGCTCGGCTATCAGACTCTGGTATTCGAAAAGGGCTTGCAGCATGCCTTGGCTGGTCTCCGGCTGGTAAGGAGTGTAGGAAGTCAAGAACTCAGAACGTCTCACGATCTGGCGAACGTGAGGTGGAACATGATGAGGCCATACTCCGCCGCCCAAAAAAGAGGGCATCTTGGTAAAAGATCTATTTTTTGAGAGAATTGCCCTGACGTGGTTTATGACATCTATTTCAGACATTGTTGAGGGTAAATTCAACCTCCGTTTCAACCTTATCTCGGCCGGGATATCAACAAAAAGCTCGTCTATGTCCTCCAGCCCAATCTCCCGGAGCATTGATTCACGAGTCTCCCTCGAGTTGGGGATGTAGGGGTGGACCATCTTCACCAGCTACTCGATTTTTTTCAGATATTCAGAATATGCCTTGGCATCCATAAGCGCTTTAAGCTCTTTTTTTAGGTCATCGGGGCTTATAACGCAGATCCATCCCTCATCATAAGGACTGGTGTTGATAATTTCAGGACGCTCCTGAAGAGAGGTATTCACCTCTTTAACGGTACCGCTGATGGGGCTGTAAACCGTGGAGACGGCTTTAACGGACTCAACTGCGCCGAGTTCCATATCCCTGCTCTTTGGCTCCGTTAATTGCTTGACGCGCCTGCCGATCACAGGAAGTTCAACATAAACCACATCACCCAGCCTGTCCTGAGCATATTCCGTGACACCCACCCGAACTAGTTCTCCTTCTATCCTCACCCACTCATGCTCACGGGTATAATAGAGACCTTCACGAACTTCATAACCAGATTCTTTCACAACCTCACCTCACCAGCTAAATTTGTGCGCCTTACTTAAAAGTTGAGGTGCCATGTAAAAATATCATATGAAAATTGTTCGAAAGTTAGGCTATCAAATTCAAGGCCTTTTTTATCTCATCGACATCGCTACACTTGGGTTTTCGGGGATAATTGTAAATCGGTCCACGCGGGGTTTCGTTGTAAAAAGGACGGTTACACCCGGGACACCCTGAAGTGATGAAAGGCTCCCCGGATTCTACAACCTTATTCAAAACGTCTTGATCAATCCCGAAATTTGAAATACGGCTCCCTTCAAAACTCATGCGCTCTGCACTGCTCAAGTTTTTAACTATCAAAAATCTGGCCAGTTGAATCCTGCGATAACTGGCTATGTCCGGTCGAGGCTGTTTTGAGAGAGATGTTCCAGCAATAGGGGTAAAAGCGAAAAGCGCGAGTGTTACGCCACGGTCGTGAAAGAACTGAATGGCTCTGACCATATCCTCTTCACTCTCACCCAAGCCCACTATTAAGTGCGTCGAAACCTTGTCACCAAAGATGGCCTTGGCGTTTTCAAGGGCCTTTAGGTGGTCCTCCCAAGAATATCCAGTGCCCTTGACGCTGTCGAAAATCTCTTTAGTTGCGGCATCCAACGCCACGCCAACTCTTTCAACTCCCCTGTCCACCAGCTTATTCATGTCATCGAGAGTCAGTGGCTGGCAAGACACTGTCACCGGTAATTTGCAGACATCCTTCACACCGGACACAAGCTCACAAACAACATCCACAACGCCGGGAAAATTGACTGCTTGAATGCAAACTCGCTGAAATCTGTTTGAATTTTCACCGAGCGCTGCCAGGACACTTTCCAACTCAAATCTAGGCCAAACCACCCGGGAAAGCATCTTTAAATCCGCGGTGCTGTCCCGAGCCTGAGGACAGAACTTGCAATTTCCACTACATCTTCCATCGAAATATGTCAAAAAGTGGGCCGTTGTCGGGGACTCTATCAGTTGCCCGCGCCATAGGCCAAGCACTACTCCGGTGCCGAACGCCACCCTCACTTTACTTACTGTATTCTTTTTTTCTTGAACGGCCTCTCCCATAAGTTCACTCTACTGTTAACTGAATTGACCTGTGCAATATTAATGGCTGAGCTTGAATTTGACCTGAATCTCTTAAATTTTAAACCCAGATATAATACCCTCTGGAACCGCACAACAAGCGCGCAATTTTCTGACGCTTAACCCAATGGCGCGCGCGGCTTCAAGCGTCCGCTCACTTGGCAGCTCAATCCTGTCGACCCCGGACTGAAGCGCGGCGAGTTCTATTTCGAAGCGATTGAAGTCACGCGGCCGCATGCAACCCAGCGCAAGCTCGGCTTTCGGGAACCTGAGCCTCGCCTCGACCGCAATTTTTTTAAAGATGTCTTTAGAGGGGGGGGCTAATTTCCCGAACTCGGTACCGGCGGTGGGTGTGAGGACAAGCAGTACTAATAATCGTGGTTCTATTTCCGCAGCCAAGTCGAGGGCCCTGAACTCGCCACGAAGCTCACCGGAGTGAAGACCTACGCATATGTGTGGCACGACGTACGGTATGGATCCCTTAAGAGATTTCATCGACCGCTGGTAGTCTTCAACTGTCCTGTCAATCCCGAGCACCAGCTTGATGGTATCATCATCCCCTATCAGGTCGAAATCAGCCAGGTCTATGCCTGCACTTCCCAACTCCCGGGCAAGCCACTCTGGAACCAAACCGGTATGGGCACTTATGAAAAGCCCAGTTTCACGTTTCACCTGCTCAATAACATCCAGGAAGGGCTCAAAGGGAACGTAGCCTTCAGCATTATACCCACCGCTCAATAGAACTCCTTTTACGCCATTTGAAAAGAACTTGAGGCACTTCTCAAGCAAAGCTTCTGGTGCAGCACACGGAACCATGTTCTTCAGGTAGCGACGGCCGCAGTGCTTACAACATAGCATGCATTTATCGCCTGTAATCGATACTGTTGGAAAGCTCGGGTGTGGATAACAGGCAAAAAAATCTCTACTGCGCTTGAGTTTTACTGATAAGGCCCTTTGCTCATTTTTGGCGGTCATCAGCGCTTCCTCAGCCACTCATTTGAAGCATACTTGGGCTTGAGCTCCGCTGCGAGCTCAAGCTCATCATCCGTCATCCCCTCCTCGACGAGCTCGATGCCGAGGGCTTTTTCAAATCCTTCCTTCATCGAATCTCGCACGTGCTCAAAGCTTGGCCTTTGCCCGAGCTCGCGCTCTACCGTGGTTACCCTTTCGAAGACGGAGGAGATGAACTTGTCCGATAACTTTTCAGGGCTGACCTTAAGAAGCTCAAACATCAGACGAACGTCGGGAGAGATCAGGACAGTTCCGTGCTGCAGAACCGAGCCCCATCGTCGCGTCTGAGCACTTCCGGAGATTTTCCTGCCATTCACCTGAACGTCGTTGACCGGTTTGAACTCGGCATGAAGCCCCAGACGCTCAAGCCCGAGCACTAGTCCACCGCATATCAGCTTGTAAGAGTCCACTATATCGTGGGGCAAATCGCTTTGTCCGCAAACCACGCTGTAGGTCAGCTCGCCCCCGCAATCGTGGAAAACAGCACCTCCTCCTGTGATGCGCCTGACCACATCAACGCCGCGGCGCTTGGCCACGCCAAGGTCGACCTCGCGCTCCACGCTCTGAAAACATCCCAACGAAACGGCGGATGGTAGCCAGCGCCAGAAACGGATTGTGTTGGGTGATTTCCCCTCTGCGTTTAACGTAAGCAGGGCCTCATCGATAGCCATACTCGTGAAGGCATCATCCACACGCATGGGTAGCAATCTCCACTTCAACCGATCAACTCCTGGCGGCTTTCAATATTGCCTCGACCCAGTGCTCCGGCTCGAGCATCGGCGTGCGAGCGCCGGTGTTCTGGTAAAATCTTTTCACCGCCGACATCAGGCTATCAAAGTTCACCTTGACGCTGGAAAGTGCTTCCTCAAGCTGCCCTAGGGCTTCTTCAGGGTACATGAAGAAATCCCCGCTAAGGGAAATTTTAGAGATGGCGTCACCCGACAGAGACAGCTCAACCTTTATGACACCTTTAGGGGCCTTGAATTCCGCGTATTGCAAGTTCCCGCCAAAACAACTATTTCCACTTAGTTAAAATCTCCTCCCTCTGGAAAGTCACCTGGCTTAAATAAAATAGCCCTGCATCTGCCAAAACGAGCAAAGCCGCAAACACAGCTAGTTCCACCCAATCAAGCCTCAGCAGCCCATCCAAAAACATGAAATAGAATCCAAGCACGGGCACTATCGAAACACCGCTGAGCTGCGTCGCGGCGCGCACATCGCTTACCTTGGACGAGACAAACACGGAAATCGACACGGATAATATCGCGATCAGCGGGCAGAAGATAAAAAGCATTGTTAAGGAAAGCAGGTTGGGCAGTAACAGGTAACTAAAGATCGGAAATGTCAACACATCAACTAAGACCATCATACCAACAAAAGAGGCAAAAGTGACCCCTATTGCGGGCAGAAAAGCTCCCAGCGCCTTACCAAGCAAGAGCTCGAAGTCTGTCGTCGGAGTTGCAAGAAGAGGTTCAAGTTGTTTGTTGATCTTCTCGCCGACAAATGTGTAAGAAGCTATCACAGATGGCACGAACGCCGGGATGAACATGAAAGTCAAGCTCCCCAAGTGGACTAGGCCCAAAATCGTGGCCTGTTTGACGGAATATCCCGGCGGAGCAAACGGTGGTAATTTACCACCTGAGATATTATCAGAACTCAAAACAGGCAGGAGAGATACCAAGGGCATTAAGATGGCGAGCACGAGTGGTAGTGCAATCAGACCGTAGAGCACGTACCTGTATCTTCTGACGCTTGCCACATCCTTCTTCGCAATCTCCCAGATCCTATCGAACCTCATCCTTGCCCACCAGTTTCAGGTACACGTCTTCCAGTCCGTGCGCCCCACGGGTCACGTAAAGGATTTTGCCTCCACCCTTTATTATTGCCTCCACTATCTCAGGGTTGGCCGCTTCCGGATCCTTGGACTGAACAAACAACTTGTCGCCCGAGACCTCAACATTTAAGACATACTTGACGCGTTTAACCGCTCGCACTATTCTCGAGCTCACTCTCTTAAGCTGAATTTCCGTCTTGCCCGGCCCGAATTCTCTCTGCAACTGGCTCGGCGAACCAAGTGTGATTAGCTTTGTGTTTATTATCGCCACCCTGTCACAAATCCTCTCCACCTCGTAGAGATTGTGCGTGCAGATGAATATCGTCCTCTTCTCGTGCTTCAGCTCCAGGATGAAATCCCTGACGATTTTCGCAGAATCTGGAGCCAGAGCCGCCGTCGGCTCGTCTAGGAATAGCACCTTTGGCTCGTGGACCATCGACCTTGCGATCGCTATCTTCTGCTGCATACCCTTGGAGAAGGTTCCCACGGGATCATTCCTGCGCTCCCAGAGATCCATCATCCTAAGGAAGCGTTCAATGTTCTCCTCGCGCTTCTGCTTGGGCACCCCATAGAGCTTGGCGTAAAAATCAAGGTTGCGGTATGCGCTGAGCTCACCGTAAAGGCCGGGCGATTCAGGGAGTAGGCCGACTATCTCTCTTATCTTTATCGCATCCCTGTCCACCTCATAACCACCCACGATGGCTTTGCCCTCCGTGGGTCTAATCAAACAGCACAACATCCGCACGGTGGTGGTCTTGCCCGCACCGTTAGGGCCGAGGAGGCCAAATATCTCTCCTTCATTGACCTCAAATGTGAGGTCGTCGACCGCGGTAAGCCCATTGAACTTGCGGGTGAGGCCGTCAAGGCGAATCATGGTTAAAACCCATCTTCATTTTGACGACACTCCATAATTAAACATTCTTCAAAATTTCAGCAAGGTTTTGATGTTCGAGTAAGTGACCTTTTCCACATCCACCTTGTCTATACCGGCCTCAATCATTGCTCGCGCAACCTTTGGAAGTGTGAGCGGGTCAGATGGTAAGTTGCTCAGGTCGCTGTTTATTGTGATCCCTTCAGGGCCAAAAGATCTTACAATCGATGCTGCGTCTTTTTCTGTCATCTTTCCAGGCTGGACTGTTAACCCTGCGTTGGCGCCAATATCCCTCATCCTCGCGACCAGCTCCGCTGTCAGATGGTCGATAATTACTTTACCCAGGTCGACTTTCCCCTTCAGGATTAATTTTATCAACTTCTCAAAGATCTCGCCCTTGTTTTGTCTTGGTGTGTGGAAAATTATCGGCAAATCATACTTATTTGCGATGGCGATCTGCTTTACCAGCACATCCTTCTCCTCCTCGCTGGCAGTCTCCAACCCGACCTCTCCCAATGCAAAGGCTTTCTTCCGCTCAAAAAAACTCGAGATATTATCCAAAACTTCATCCACGCCTGAGAACGGGATCGACCTGGGGTGAATCCCGATGGCCGCTCTCGAAGTCAACCCATAATTTTCGAGACGCTTCGATTCGTCCTCGGTTATCCAGCGGTGCAGGTCGACGAGTGTGGAGGGCCCAGTTGGTTTAACTGGGAAGTAAGAACAGACCACCACGCCCTCAACACCTGCCGCAGACATGGACTCAAGGTCCTGAGCACTTCTGAGATAAACGTGGGTGTGGGAATCTATGAACCGCACAATGACCACTAAATCTAATCGGAAAATCGATTAAAAATGCTTTTATCCTAAGCTAGGATTTCTATCTTTCTCTATTGCCTTTTCCCAAGCCTCGACCATATCTTTATCTATGTCGCAGAGGACGACCTTTTTCAACGACTTCGCCTCCCTTCCGAACTCATTTAGCGCTTTCAACATAGCTTCGGCGGCTTCAACAGGGCGAACACCTCCGACACCTGTACCCATACCGGGCATGACTATGTCGCGAGCGCCAATTTTTTCCGCACAAAGAAGGGCGGCCTTGGTGGCCTTATACACCTTTTCAACAGTGGTGGGCATTGCCGGGCGCTCCATTGTCGGTGCGTGTATAACCCATTTTGATTTTAGCTTTCCTGCACCGGTCGCCACCGCCTTACCGATGGGGAGGGGAGCGTGCCTCAAAGCCTCCCGCTCTATTTCAGCGCCGCCGACCTTTCTTATCGCCCCAGCCGCGCCACCCCCCATCAGCAAGAGACTGCTGGCTGGATTACATATAGCGTCCGCTTTCTGCTTGGTGAGATCTCCTTCCAAAATCTCGATCTTTAAATTACTTAAATCGGACATTTTTCACGATATAATATCGACGCCGGACTAAAACAATTTTCCTGAAATGAAACCACGACAGCACAGGAGAAACAGTTGCCACCTATCGCCGGAAAAACTTAAAATCATTTTATTGAGACTTTTACCCGTACTGGTTATTCCAAGAAAGGGGAAGCCTTTGACACTCACTGAAGAAAGCCAGCACCTCCTCCTTCGTGAAGCCGGTCCTGCACTTTATCTTGCCGAAATGTAAATGCAACAAGTAAACCTTCCACAAGGACAAGCGAACTGAGCTGATCATGCGCGATAGTGAGATTTTGAGGTGGAAGATCTGGAACAGGTATTTCTGCTGAACCCAAATCTGACTCAGCCTAAACAACACGACTATTCCAAACCCGACGCCCAAAATTGACAACCCATCAGAAAAAAACAGGCTGACGCTAGATACACCTGATTCCAAAGTAATGCCTGCGGCGGCCTGGTTCTGCTGTGAATTTGTTTGGTCGCTCAGATTTTCCTCCATTTCCTGGGGTTGATCATTCTTCGCCGTCTGACCTACAGATCCTTTTGTCTCTAAGACTTCACTCACTTGACCTATGTTCAAGTTTTCAGCTTCTGGCTCGCCTTGGTTTTCCGAGTGGGATTGGTCATTTTGCAGAGTGGCCCCCGGTTGAGGGTCATTTCGAGCTTGTTGGCCCGAGTTGCCCGGCTGGCCCGGCTGATGACCGAAATCGTTGCTCGGTTGCTCTGGCTGATCATCGAACTCATTATCTAAATGACCTTGATCTCCTGTATTTTCAGGCTGGTCCTGAACGTTGTCTACTGGTTGCTCGAGTTGCTCCGAGACATCATTCTCAGGCTGTCCTTGAGTAGTGTTGTCCAGTTGCTCCTGAGTATTGTTGTCAATCTGGCTTGGAATATCGTTGCCGGGCTCGTCTGGCTGATCCTGACCTAGATTGTTATCGGCGGGGGTTTTGTTTTCCGGCTCATGCTTGTCCTCTTTAACTTTGTTTTCCTTGTCCTCATCCCTCTTGTGGGCCCCATTATCGCCTTTATGGTTTTTTTCGGGAGCCTGAGTGTTATCATCGGCACCATCCTGACCGCCATCTTTCTTTCCATTTTCTGAATTCTTGGCTGCGGATGCAAAAGGGGAAAGGACTAAAGAAAAGACCAGAAACAGCGCTATGGCTAACACCCACTTCGACCCACGCACGGCGTAAACCTTGCGCTTCATCCGCATTACCCGGTCCAATCTCGTCCTTACGGCCTTTTAAACGGGAAAATCTAGGGATATTATTTCGAATTTTATCGAAAAAAATAAAAATATTAAAAGACGAAAAGGACTGCCCTTTGGCCCCTGAAACGGACTGATGCGACGATTTAGAGCGACTTTCGAGATATGAGATAAAATAATACAACAACGTGCAAGCCATGGCATAGGCCATCACGGACAAAGTTACGACATAAAAACTGTACATGGTCCTATTTCCAAGAAAATATATTGAAACATATCCAAGAAAGGTAAAAAGGAACCAGAAAGCCGGTACGATGGAATCTCTGTTTGCCTTGTACGCTATGTACGGGGTGAAAATCAGGGAAATCAAAGCTAATATGTAAACCGCTGGATTGACCGAAGCGAAGACATCTGGGTTGGAACTCAGCATGAATGGACTTTGGTTCACGAACCATCCCCACGGATCGGAGACAGTTGGGCCGGGCGGTCTGGAAGTTAAAAACCACCGCAGGCCGTTTTGAATTTCTCCGATCCATCCCTGCAAGCCCCACTTTATTACCAAGGGGGAATTAAATGCAAGCCATACCAAAAATGGAACCACAAAAGGGTAAAATATCAGCTTCTTGACGCCCGACCTGCGGAGGATCAACATGAGCAAAAATAGCGCGCCTATCGAGAATATCCCTGTGAACTTGGACGTGGACGCCAATCCTATGAAAATGGCAGATAGGAAGTAATTCCTCCGCAAAGCGAACCACATTGACAACGCTAAGAAAAAAACCACGTAAATGTCGAGCATGGCCACTGAGGACATGGCCCTTAAAATCGGGTCTGTGAAGGCCAGGGGGAAGACCAGCAGTGCGATGGCTTCATCGTTCAACAATCTTGCAACTAAGAAATAAGTTATCAACAGCGCCAGAGAGCCCGCAATTATGCCGGGGATTCTCCAGATTATCGGATGATCCCCAAGCGTTAGCATTGAAAGACCCAGTATGTATTTCACAAGCGGAGGATGCTCAGCATTCATGTAAGAGTCGGCGCCAGAAACATCGGGATAACAATATCCACTCTGGATTACCTTCACCTCCGGAAAGACCCTGACAACAGCCTCCCGGTCCAGCTCTTTGAACGTCGCTATCGATATCGCAATCGCTTTATCGTAATCCTTTGTTATGGCGCCGTCAAATTCATTTATGATGAAATTCCTGAATCTTTCGTTGTCATTCTTTAAAGCTGAGCGGGACTGAAAAAACACCGTGTAGTTGTATCTGCCGCTGAAATCAACATAGGACGGCTGAACGCCGAACACCTCTCTCAGAATATTCCTGGAAGAGATAACGTACCAAGTTTCATCTGCAACGTAACCAGACGTGCCCCGCATCTGCGCGGCCAAACTGAAGCAAACGAGGGCAAAGGCCGAGGCAAAAGCTACAGCAATTGCAACGCAAATTTTTTGCCTCTCGTCCATACAATCAACTTTTAATAGCCGCGGCATATTATTATCTCACAGCCACTTCCAAACAAAAGTTTCGCTGAGCAGGTAGTTTGAGATAAAGCCTAGGAGAATCCCAATAGTGTTTGCGATTAATATGTGCAAACCAGCGGCCAGAAACAAAGCAAACGCTGCATAGTTGACAATCGCACCCAGTATCACCGAACCGTGATATTTTACAAACCTGTGAAGAGGCCTCCCAGATTTTCTGTCCCTGAATGTCCAAAAGTTGTTCAGCAGAAAGTTGCTGATTATGGAAGATTCTATTGAAAATATTTCCGCTAAAAGTGGAATTACATTCGCTGAGGACACCAAGAGCCAAAGGATCCCGTTGTTCACGACTATCCCTGAGGCTCCGACGGACATGAACTTTAATATCCTGTACTCTGAAAGCCTGAGGAGCTGCTTCACGTAGCTGAATATTTGCCTTGAACCTAGTTTGCTCTTGCCCGCAACTCTGGTCCTAAAGGTGTAAGGCACTTCGACAACATTTCCATACTTTCCTTTTACCAGAATTTCGACAAGCAATTTGAAGTCCCTGACATCGATCGAAGCTCCCTTTATTACATCCCTTTTAAAGAGAAAATAACCGGACAAGGTATCCTTTACATTTTTTGTTTGTGGAAGAAAAAGGTGCGACAGCCAGAGCGCTCCCCTTGAAATTAACTTTCTCATCAAAGACCAGCCCTTAACAACTCCTCCTTTGACATACCGCGACGCTATCACGATGTCAGCACCCGCCGTGGCCTTCTCCAGCATGACTTTTAGCATCGCCGGCGGGTGTTGCATGTCTGCATCAATTACGCCGATAATATCTCCACTAGCTGCGCCTAGGCCATCAAGTATTGCTGTCCCAAGGCCCATTTTTCTGCGTCTGTGGACAACAACAATGTTCTTATGCCTCGCTGCCAACTCATCGGCCAATTTTCCTGTCCCGTCCGGGCTGTTATCATCCACAATAATTATCTCAAATTTCGCCCCCTGTAGCGAGCTGAAAATATCTTGAACTAGCCTTTCTATGTTTTCTGCCTCATTATAGGTTGGAACTATTATGGAAAGCTTAACCACAATACTGAAAGCACCTGATTAAAATAAAAACACTGGGCAAACTTCTCCACTGTAAAAATATCAATTCTAAACAGAAAAAGTTTAAAACAAAAGACCAAAAATCATTCGGAGGTTTGAAAAATGAAGCCAACCATGAGATACATACTGTTCGACTTCCTGTTCGGCGGCTTATTGGTGGCCGGAGCACTTCTGGTAGCTTCGCTACTTGGGCCCACAGCTGGCGGTATCCTCGCCGGGGCCCCCATCAGGACGGGCAGCGTGATCTTCCTTGAGTATCTGCACAAAGGTCTTGACTCAGCTGCTGAGATGACGCGCGGTGTGGTCTTAGCGATGTTCTCAAACGTCTTCTTCGCTATCGCTCTATACATATCCCTACCGCGCGTTGGTATTGCGGGCGGGTTTCTGATCGCTGGCGCCGTGTTTGTGATCGCTGCAGCCATGCTGATGAACTTGGTGCCCTAAGGTCCGATCACTAAATAGTGCGCCCGGTCAGGGCACGGATCAGCCTGTTTGTAGTTTCTGCGAGCGAGCGCTCCTCATAAGGAACGTACGGCAGGTTAGCCCCCCCGGCAACTACTTTCGCCAGATTCCCAATCGCCACCGAAGCGTCGCACTCAGGCTCATAGACCACAACCGGCACTCCTTCCCGCTCCGCTTCCTGAACCTTGGGATCCTCAGGTATATCGGACAAAACCGGCATGGTACCGAGCGCGCGGCTCATGAAAGTTTCCACTTCATCTATCGAAAGATCGGCGGCCTTTCCCGTGCGGTTTACCACCACACCACGTGTCCAAGATCCCAGAACGTTGGCCAGCCTCACAATCTTATAGGCGTCAACCAGACTTGTGTAGGTGGGATTGCAGACGGGTATCATCTCTCTAGCGGCTGCAATGGAGATTATCGTAGCGTCCTGAATTCCAGCAGGAGCATCGATTAGAAGGAACTCTGTCTGGTTGAACAGTTCCTTTATCACCTCCTCGACCCGCTCGCGCTTCACCTTTGAAAGGACCTCATGAACATCCTCGAAACGGAAACCCATCGGTACGACCTTTATCCCGTAATTTTTATAGACGATACTGCTGGTGTCGGCCTCGCCTGTTAGCGCATCGAGAAATGAAAGCTCACATTTGTGCATGCCAAGCACAATTGCCAAGTTGGCCATCGCAAGATCTCCATCCAAAATTATCGTGTCCCTGCCAAGCGCTCCAAGCGCGACGCCCAAATTGGCCGTCAATGTTGTCTTGCCAGTACCTCCCTTACCAGAAGTTATGGATATCGAGCGCGGTTTTAATCGCAAACTTCTCCCTGAAATTTATTAGGAGTAGTTTACTTAAAAAGCGAATTTTACAAAGTAGCTTGTTTGTTATATTTATAACAACTGCCCTTTTTAAATCTACCTAAAGCAAGGTTATTACCTTTGATGGGTGATACTACATCTGTAAGTACGGTCTTGCCATACTAGATTTGTAATATTACGTTTGTAATACACTTCCTTTTTTATCGCACTATCGCATTAATTTTCGATAAAATGGCGATTGATTCGATAGTTAGATTAAAGTGCAAAGCGTGAGGTTTTGAATGACAACAGCGCAGGATGCCGCGAAGATTTGCAAATTGTCGCTAAAATTATATTTAACCACAATAGACCCAAGAAATCAAAATTTCATGCGATAATCCCAATTATAACGCATTTAATAAATTTAAGTTAAAGTATGTATTAAGCTCGTCCACCCGCGTAAAACGCACTCATTTGGCAAAATTCCCGTGTTTATTGCGGGTTTTTAGCAAAGCCTTCGTTTTCACCGATTCTATGGCATTGACTTGATTGTTTAAGTTAGATAA
>Ga0315298_1002762_pt1 | contig 29004 bp, 23 predicted proteins | sample WHS_1_MG_FD_203077 | JGI IMG/M metagenome (GOLD analysis project Ga0315298, IMG submission 203077) | Extremophilic microbial mat communities from Washburn Hot Springs, YNP, Wyoming, USA - WHS_1_MG | ecosystem: Environmental > Aquatic > Thermal springs > Hot (42-90C) | place: USA: Wyoming... | reverse complement strand
CAGTGAAAAGAGATTTTATTTTCAAGACATTCGGTTTTTCAAGGTGAGGGTGAGTTCACCGCTCCCGAGCCTGAGCAGTTGCATTGCAAACTTTGCGTAGCGTGGGCGGGCGGGTTTTCTTTCGGTTACCTTTCTTTTGCCCGCTCAAAAGAAAGGTAACAGTTGGTTTGTAACTGCTTTCCCTTGAAAAGCAGTAAACTTTCTTTTGGCCGTTCAAAAGAAAGTGAACATGAGTTCTCTCTTTCTCATCGCTGAGAAAGAAAGTAAGATAGGGTTTCCCCTGCTTTTTCCCCAAAAAGTGACAGGAGAAAAGATTTCTCATGGGTGTAACAGTAAGAAAGAATCGAAATTACAGAAGGGTTTCACTGAAAAATGCGAATTTCAATGCAAAGGGACATTGTTGTGAAGGGATGATTTTTTCCCTGGCCGATGGTTATAGTCCAAAGCAATCTGTCAGTAGAAAGTTTATTGGTTCGCAGTGAAGATTTATTGTAATGAACATCTTATTTTAAATTCTCCTCCATATAAAGCTCAAGTTCAATCATTCTTTCAAGAAGCTGTTCCTTGTTCGCTTCAAGAAAATTTTCAAGAACAAGCTCTTTTGCAAAAAGTCTTGCAATATATCGTAGTTTGCGAAATTGATTCTTAGAGGCATAAATAAAATCCGCATGACCATTATTGATAATTATTATATATCTATCCGCATCATATCTACTTCTCCATAATTCCCCCGGAGCATGCTGAAAAGTATATCCCGGAAGGCCCCTTTTCTCTCCAGAAGAAACTTTTCTTTCCCCTTCATTAAACAGTTCCTTTGTTACCGTTATAATACTTTCGGCAGTCAACTTTATTTCGTTCTGATGAAACTCCGCTTCTATTCTTGCAATTCCCGGCTCTTCAGGTGCGATATATTCAGTAAATAATCCTTCGGAAGTAGAAAGTCTTCCAGAACCATCTAAGATTTTCCAGAAAACACCAATACCGGAATCTAAAATCCTTCCTTTTTTATCTTTTGCAATCGCTTTAAGCTTCTTAGTTTCGCCAACACCAATAACTGTAGAAGCTGGTGAAATTGAAACAGAGTACAACTCTTCAGGTAAATCAAAAATTTTTTCTCCTTGATCATCATTATCTTCATCTCCTGCTTCACGAGCAATATAAACAGGCTCCATCTCTCCACTTCCAGAAAGATTCTGAAAATCTCCCTCCTTCTTAATTATCTCAGCCCTTTTAAAATTTCTAACACTAAGCCAATCATATTCTTTTTCAGGTAAAAGCTGAAGTGCTTCTCTTAAAGCCTTTGTAATTTTTTGTAAAATGCTCCTGCTTACCTTTTCCTCTTCAGCCTGTTTTTGCTCTGCAATCCTTTCTGACAACGCATTTGTAAGCCCTTCCATTGCAAAACAAAAACTTTCAAATGCACTATCATAAATAACCCCGCCCCTTGTTCCAGGGGTTAATTGGAGAAAAGAAACATCAATTATCCCTTCAAGATATCCCGAGGCCCAGGGAAAACAATTAAATTGTTCAATTTCGGTTATTGAAGGAAGCACTCTTGTCCCGGATTTATAAAGACCAACCTGATTTTCAGATGAAGGCTCTGTAAGATACAATTCATAATAAATCTCCCCCAGCGGGCTTTTTACCTCCGGAAGATTATGCAACAGCACACCTTTAAACTTACGAGGTTCAACATTATATTCCCTGCGCGCTATATGATCTATTATCTTAATTTTCACACCTGTTTTACTTATCCTGTCTCTTAACTCTGATGCAAGATAATTTTGAATCTTCTCTCCAGAAAGTTGCCTTATTCCTGGTAAAAGGGGTTTTATTAAAAGTTCAGTACCTGTATGCTGAAATAAGGTTTTTACTTCCGAAATAAAATAAGCAGGGTTGTTCTTCACCAGCTTCATCCTTCTGCAAATCCCATCTTTTCCAGTAGAGGTAATGACAAGCTCTTCTCCAACTGTCCAGAAGCTTAATAAGCCTATACCAAATTCCCCCTGAATACCCTTTATCCCGCTTTTCTTAAGCTGCCGTTTAATTGAATCTCCAATATGTGTGGCTACATACTTAAAGTCATCAATACCAATTCCGTCATCAATCACCTTTAAAAACAGATTTCCATGTTGTCGCCCTTTAATTATAGTTATATGGGAAGCGCTGGCATCTATACTGTTCTCAACAAACTCCGCTATTGCCTTAAGTGGATTAGTCTGAGAAAGGGCTATAATAGTTATAGCATTCCAGTCATCACCTATTTTTAGTTTGCCCATCTTGTCCTTATCAATACTTTCGTGAGACATAAAAATTCCTCATGGAAAATATATTCACTTATTATAGCTTTTAAATCTGAAAAATGGAAATATATGGATTCATCCAGCAATAGGCGACAGGTTATAACTCTAAATTTATTTTGTTCGAATAGTTCTCTTCCATATCAACAAAGAAGAAGCCACAAAAAGTAGCGATAGAAAAAGTATGCTCACTGGCATCATCCCTATTCCATACAGATCCAGATATTTTCCAATTCCAGATGGAATAACAAATCCTCCAAGTGAACCAAAAGTAAACATTATTGAATTAATAACACCTGTACTATCTGGATATTCTTTTGTACTCAATACCAGAATAGAAGGGAATAAACAGGACAAAACCAACCCTATTAACGATGCAAGCACAAGGGTTAAAATATTACCTGAAAATACTACCCACAATAATGATAATAACAGAAGTACCACGCTGGAAATAAGTATATATCTTGCCACACCCATTTTATTTATCAACCCTGTTAGAAAAAGCCTTCCAGAAGACAAAGATATCCAGAACATGGTTGCTGTTAACGATGGAGCTATAAAAAACCTGCTATAGCTCTTTTCATAATAAGATGGTAACCATCCATAAACAGAAACCTCTATTCCAACATAGATTAAAATTGCTATTCCTAAAATCCATATCTTATAATTCTTTATAATACCTAAAACATTAAAGTTTAATAAACTTCCGGTAACATTCTCATACTTAAAGAAAACTAAAAGAACATTCACAAGAAAAGGAAACACACTAATAAAAGCAAAAACAATTCTCCAGCTTTTTAGTAACTCAGTGCTAAGTGATACAAGGATTGGCCCAAGTATAGCCCCTATCCCGAAAAAGAAGTGCAGAGAATTTAATATTCCCGCCTGTTTTTCACCGGAACATTCCTTTATATAATCAATAGATATAGAATTAAGACCTATGTTATACACGCCATAGCCAAGGCCCACTATAATCAAACTCGTTAATAACATTATATAACTACTTGCCAGAGTACTCCCTGCAAGTCCAGAAATCAAAAACAAACTTCCAGCAAATAGGCATCTCTTCTTTCCATATTTATCTGCAAAATATCCACTGATTAAAACAGATATCATTATTCCAAAAAATTGCGCAGATAAAATTATTCCAGATAGAAAATAATCCATTGGTATATCTTTTTTTATTGATAGCAGTAATGGTCCAACAACACTCGATGTAAAACCAACAGATATAAACCCAAAAGCTAAAATAGCCAATAATAATTTATTCTTCATGATTCAAAAATCCTATGCATGCGGATGATGCTTTGCATAATCTTCTTTTAATTTACCGATGGTCAGGTGTGTATAGACCTGTGTCGTAGAAAGACTCGAATGACCTAAAAGCTCCTGAATAATTCTAATCCCCGCCCCATTCTCAAGCATATGCGTGGCAAATGTATGTCGAAGTGTATGAGGTGAAACATGCTTTTGTATCGATAATGCTTCTATGTAGGCACTTATAATATAACGAACCATCCTCTCCTGAATTCTTTTTCCGCTTTTTGTAAGAAACAATGCTTCTCTATCACCGGAAGGATTATCCAGTTCTTTTCTATAAATAAGATACCTGTTCAAAACTTTAAGGCATGTATTCCCCACTGGTAAAATGCGATGCTTATTACCTTTGCCAACAACAGAAATAATACCTTCTTTAAAGTCAACATTCTTTAAATCAAGCCCACAAAGCTCCGAAACCCTAAGTCCCGAGGCATATAAAAGCATAATCATTGCTTTATTACGAAATGATATGGCATTTCCATCCGGTATGGAATTAATAAGACTAAAGATTTCATCCTTTTCTAAAACTGATGGTAACCTTTTATCCTTCTTAGGAGAACTTATTAAAGCAGCAGGGTTCTTTTTAACAATCTGATTCTTCACCAGAAACTTAAAGAATGATTTTATTGATGCCACCTTTCGCTCAATACTAGCTGGCTTTAAACCCGATTTTCCCATCTCCGAAATATAGGCATGAAGAATTCTATAATCAATATTTTCTATATATCTTATATTGTAACAATATAGAAAATTTATAAACTCTTCAAAATCCTTTTTGTAAGATATTAATGTATTTTCAGAATATCCTTTTTCATAGAGAAGATATTCAAGAAACTGTTTAATATACTCTTCCATAATCACTCTTAATTTTCGGAAAAAAGCCATTTTTTAAAAGATTCTTTGTCAGAAAGGCTACTTATTCAAAAAATCCACCTTATATACCATGCCAAGATACAACCCAAGAACATCGTATGTTGTACTCCTTCTAAGATTGTTATTCCAGTATTCCTCATACTTTCCATGCAATTCAAGATGTACCCTTGCCTCCACACCAAAGTCACCAAAAAAGTAAATTGTAGAAATATTTAACGGTGGAAAATCCTGCTTTATAATGGTCTTTTTTTCTCCTTCCAAAGTTGTTTCTACCCGTGTTGAATTAAATATAAGCCCCACTATCAATCCTATCTCCCAGAATGAATATGGATTCCAGGTCATAAACAAAGCAAGAGGAAAACTTTCTACTGATTTTTTTTCATATTCATTAGCAATATCATTTGTGTTGATAGCCACTATTTTTTGAACATCCATTGCACCAAGACCAATAGCAACCGTATTATCAAACCATGGAAGGTAGTAGCTTAGACCAAATGTAACAGGCATTAATGTTTCTCCACCTGCAGTTAACACATTCTTTCTTCCATCATAAAAAGGTGTCCCCGGCAAACCACCAATTAGAAGATCAACCCTAAAATCCCAATATCGAAAGGCAAAACCAAATGTAACAACAGACATTGGAATATTACCTTCATAATATTTAGGATAAGTACTATCAAGTTCCCATCCCATTTTTTTGTTTCCAAACTCTGTAAAAATCCCAAATCGAGTATAAAAAAGCCTCTTAACCTTAATCTCCTCTGTTTGATAAACTGTTTCTCGTATCTTTTTAATACGAGTTTCACTTTCTGTAGTAAAAGAAGGCAGAACCTCTTTTATTTTCTTTAGCATATCTGCAGACATTTCCTCTATTGTATCAAAGATATCTGCTGTTATTTTTCCGGTATAAACCTTCCTCATCTTAAGCTGTTTCTCCAGAACATCAAACACTTCAGTTGATACTAAAAGATTTTCCCCTTCTATATAATACTCACCATATATAACAACATCTGCCTTTACTTTTCTACCCGTTTCAACTGCCTGGTTATAGTTTTCTATTATGCCTTCCAGCCCTTCATCTGAAGCAAGAGCAAAATCTTTTTCCTTTTGCAACATAAGAGAAATGGATTTCCTTATAGTAAGCCCAATACTTTTATCTTTCTTGGCTGATAAATCCTTCCATTGTAAGACCAGCACATTCCATTTTTCCACAGAAAAAATAAAGGACATCGGAATGAAAAAAATAAATAGAAAAACAAATAACTTTCTACAACTCATACATCAATCCCACTCCAATCAAACTCTGTGAAACACTAAGCTCTCTTAAAAAAATGCCAATACTACTATTTAGAGGTACAGGCTTTATGCTTGAGCTCTCATTAAAATCAGAATGAAAGCCACTTGAAAAGAATGAATAATTTAAAATAAGATGAAATCTTTCCCATACCCTCCAGGTAAAGCGTATTTTTAAAAAAGGAGGTCCACCACCTTCCCCGACTGGAACTGTTTCTCCAAGAGGAGGCTTTAAATTCTCATCCTTAAAATGAACCTTAATACTTTCCAGACCAAATTTTGGGAAACAACCTGCTAACTCTATAAAATAATCCCTTGTTATATTAATCCTTAAATAAATTCCAAATAGTAATTTATAGAAAGACACATCTGGCATAGCTACTGGAGGAGCAGTTGTTCCAGATTCATTTGTATTTATAGCATATGAGCTTGTAAAAGTCCCATAATCAAAAAAGCCCTGAACCCCCAAAACAATAAGACTCTGGAATAAGCCATACCCAATCATAAAATCAGAAAATACGCAGTAACTATTTGCACCTTCCTCACTACCAAATGAATAACCTGTTCCAAGCAATGCATTCAGAGCCCTATATTGATAAAGTAGCTCTATATATGGAGAAAAAAGAATTGGCGAGGATATGTTTCTACAATCATAATGTCCTCCACTTGAGTTGGATATACTCAGCCCGACCTCCATTCTCGATATATTTAAAAGTGGCAAAACCTTTAATCTAAATGAGGATACAGGCAACTCAAACTCGCTCAAACTTACCTTTACAACTTCTATCTTTTTCAACTCCTGTACAGGCTTCGGAGGAAATTTTAAGGCAATAATATCAAGAATACTTGATGCTGCACTGTTTATAGAAGAAGACAAACGATTCACTTTAAACTGAACACTATTATCAATCAAAATATTTGTGGTTTTCTCAATAGAATAGATATTTACAATATAATTCTCGTAAGCCCTTTCAAGTTTAAGTAATAAATTTGCATTTACTTCTTTAATCCCGATTGTCTCAAGGTTTTCAATTCCACCCGCTAATAAAACAATTGTTTTAGAACCGGAAGCTGCACCAAGAACTGCTTTTTGCAACATCAATTCAACAGAATAAAACGGGCTTGATGAATCTAAAGAAATGGTTACTTTTTGCGGAATAGTATCAGCACAAAAGACTTTTGAAAAAACGAAAAGAATAAAAACTAAAAAAAACAATTTTCTTAACATAAACATCCCTGCTAATCTAAACATAACTATCAGTTACTATTTTATCACTAAATAAAAATAAATCAAGATATTTTTGTTAAAAAACAAAAAAAGCCCCGAATTTTTGGGGCTTTTTTATTAAAGAAAAGATTATCTCTTTGAGTACTGAGGGCCCTTTCTTGCCTTCTTAAGACCATAATGCTTTCTCTGAACCATTCTGGGATCTCTTGTTAAAAGCCCTACATCCTTAAGTGGCTTATGATACTTATCTCTATCAACTTTATCAAGCGCCCTTGAAATTCCATGACGAATTGCCTCTGCCTGCCCTGTTAGACCACCGCCTTTTACTGTACAATAGACATCAAACTTACCAAGGCCATCTATTACCTTAAACGGTTGCAGAAGAACATCATGATAAAGGGCAGGAAAATACACTTTAAAATCTTTTTTATTTACAACAATCTTACCACTCCCCTGAGGAGAAACAAACACCCTTGCAACGCTTGTTTTTCTTCTTCCAGTTGCATATATCTTTTCAGCCATTTTTACTTTCCTCCGCTAAATCTCAATAGTCTTTAATGAAACTTTTTTAAAATCATGCTCACTTCCCTGATAAAGGAAAAGCTTCTTAATCATCCTTTTAGCAAGTTTATTATGAGGCAACATTCCCTTTATAGCCCTTTCCATAGGGAAAAGGGGTTTCTTAGCCATCATCTCTTTAAAAGGGGTCGCATTCATCCCACCAACATAACCTGAGTAATGGTAATATATTTTATTCTTTGGTTTTCTTCCAGTAAGCAAAAACTTATCAGCATTAATTATAATAACAAAATCACCATTATCGAGATGACTTGTATAAGTAGGTTTGTGCTTGCCCATCAAAATATGGGCAGCCTTTGAAGCAACCCTGCCAAGCGGTTTCCCCATAGCATCAATTAAATAATATTCCCTTTTAATCTCCGGAGATTTTAAAACATATGTTTTCATGTAACACCACCCGAAAAATTTCCGTATATTATATACATTTTAAAAATGATTGTCAAATTATTGAATTGCTAATAGTTCTACCTTAATCTTGTTTTTTATTAACAAAAAAGCTAAAATTTTACAATCCTGAAAAAATAATTGACATAGAAAAGGTAAAAGCATGCATATTTCCAGCAAAAAAAGGACAACCATAGCCCTACTTATAGATTGGTTAAATACGCCATACCATATGGAAATACTTTCGGGCGTGGCTGATTACTCAGAAGAAAGTGATATAAATCTTATATGCATTGCAGGGGGCCGTTTAAAAGCTCCTTCTGAATGGGAAAGGAACCGAAATGTACTTTTTGATTTTGTAAATGGCGAAAGGATAGATGGACTTGTAATTGCCGCCTCTTCCCTGGCTAATTACGCAGGCAATAGCGAGCTTGAAAATCTGCTCGAACAGTTTAGAGATATACCTATGGTAAACATAGGTGAAGATTTATTGAACATACCTGCTGTGCTTCTTGATAATGAATCAGGAATCCGTGAAATTATGAAACATATGGTAGAATATCACGGATATAAGAAAATTGCATTTATATCCGGATTATCCGTTAATACAGAAGCAATAGCCCGCCTTAAAGCCTACAAGGATATGTTATCGTACTATGGCTTACCCTTCAATCCTGATTTTGTCTATGAAGGGAACTTTAGCATTAATTCTGGAAAAGAAGCAATAAAAGAATTACTTGATGTCAGAAAAGTAGAAGTAGATGCTATTGTATCTGCAAATGATTATATGGCTCTTGGTATTATTGACGAACTTCAGATGAGAGGGAAAATTGCCTCAGAAATTATTCCTATAACCGGTTATGATGATATAAGCGAAAGTAAAAGTGCAAAACTTACAACAGTTCGCCAACCAACCAGGACGCAGGCTTACATAGCCGCAAAACTTCTTCACAAAAAAATCTCCGGAGAAGAAATACCAAGGATAACAAAGATGCCGACAGAAATTGTTGTCCGGGAATCCTGCGGCTGTTATTCTACAGGCATATCTTCTTCCATTACGACCAATCATTCTTTAAAAGAGGATGTGCCTTTTAATAAAAGTAAAAATTTAATCATAGATAAAATTGCACAAACCAACATTCTTGTGGCAGACTGGGATAAAGAGTGGATAATAGCACATGCCAGAATTCTTATTGATTGTCTGATTAAAGAACTGGAACACGACAAAATAGTGTCTTTTTTGCCGGAATGGAATAGAACCATCCAGGAATACTACAAGAAAAACGAAAATATTTCTAATCTACATATACTACTTTCTATCTTAAGGAGAAATATTATCCCTTATATAAAAAGCAGAGAGAAATTAGAGGAAGCGGAGGATCTCTTTCAGGAAGCGAGAATTATTTTAGGGGATGTTCTACAGAAAACTGGCCTATTTGGAAAAATCCTTGAAACCTCTAAATTAGAACTTCTTAATGACTTTGGGGCAAGACTTACAAGCACCTTTAATCTCGAGGAACAATTCGATATTATTTATTCCGAATTATCCTCTCTTGGAATAAAAAGTTGTTTTATTTCATTATACAACTTTCCAGAAGATCCATTAAAAGAGGCAAGACTTATTTTTGGATTTCAGGATAAAGTTCGTTTAAATCTCCCTGAAGAAGGTATTGCCTATCCTTCAAAAGAAATAATTCCATCAGAATACCTCTACAATAATAGAAGATTTACCTACATCCTGGAAAATATGTTTCATAGAACAAGCCAGCTTGGATTTATCATCATTGAATATGGTCCTAAAGATGATCGAATGTACGAAATAATTCGCACAAAAATAAACGATAGCATTATGGGAACCATAATGTTTCAGAAAATTCAAAGGCAGGCAGATAATCTTGAACAGTTAGTAAGAGAAAGAACTTCGGAGCTTTATAACACAAATGCAAGGCTCAATATTGAAATACAGGAAAGACGAATGGCAGAAGAGAAGCTAAGAAAAAGTGAGGAGCGCTTTCGAGAAATGGCTCTTTTTCTACCATCTGTAATCGTAGAAACCGATGTTTCACTAAAGATTTTATTTCTAAATAAAGCAGGGCATGAATTACTTGCGATAGGTGATGAAGATATTAAAAAAGGTATTTCTTTCCTTGATTTTATAGTGGAGGAAGAGCGCAGTCGTGCTTTAGAATGTGCAGAGAAAACACTTCACAATGAAAGGACAAGCTTTTCTGAGTTCAGAATTCAGAAAAAAGATGGAACAAAAATTACCTTCCTTACAAAAACTGCCCCATTATACCGCGAAAGCATAATAGAAGGTATACGCTGGAATGCAATTGATATCAAGCCATTAATTCTAACTGTTCTTGAGCCCGGCGAATCATTTTTTAAAAACTATCCCTTTACTCAAAGAGAAAAATCAATCATAAACTATATAATCCAGGGTTACAAGAACAAGGAAATAGCATCAGTAATGTTCATTCAAGAAGGTACAGTAAAGGACCACATCACTTCTATATTTTCAAAGGTTGGAGTAAAAAACCGCGAAGAATTTTTTGAAAAGCTTCAAGGCTATCAGGTAAAACGCTTCGGATACAATTCCTTTATCTTTTCTGTTTTAAGCACCCTACTGAAAGACTAGAAATATCCGACCAAAAGTCGGCTATTATTATGACCTATAGTCGTGTGTTTTCATGACCAAAGGTGGGTTGGAAAGTAAAAGACCTTTCATTATAATAATCCACAAGATTTTGTTATGGAGGTTTTTTATGACTGGCAAAATTTTTGTAAACTTACACATCGTTGTATGTTCAATACTGCTATACTCTGCCATTTCAGGATGTACTGTAAATCCTAATGGTGAACTGGATGGGAATGGTTCCACCAGTTATGATGGAAACACTTCCACTGCACAGAAAAGCTTTATAGCCATACCTAATACATATAAGTATGGTTTACCGTATGCTCCCTGCCGCATGAACGACACAGAGCTTTTAGCAGAATACAACAGCTGGAAGAATCAATACGTAGTAAGTTCCGGATGTCCTGCCGGCGCTCTGAGAGTAAGGAGAGATTCTACTTCTCAGGATGATACTGTATCCGAAGGCATTGGCTATGGTATGCTGCTATCTTTCTATTTCAATGACAAAACCACCTTTGATGGTCTTTATAAGTACGCTCTGGCACATATGACAGACAGGGGTTTAATGCACTGGAGAGTAAGAGCAGATGGTGTTAATATATCTGAATTCAACATCCCAACTCCTCAGGAAATTCCATGGACAAACACAAACACGGGTGGACCCATTGTAACCCAGAGCACCGCACCTTCTGGAACAGGCTGGGTAAAGATGGCGGAAAATGGAAGAAAACTTACCTCCGCTACCGATGCAGACGAAGATATGGCTTTAGCCCTCTGTATGGCAGCCAAAGTATGGGGTTCCTCGGCAAACTTTAACTACTTAACAGAAGCAAAAAAAATGATAAGCAACATAATGACATACGATATGCATCCAGGATGGGGAAATCCAGTTAATGCATACAGTCCTGCCCTTGGAGCTGGATACTATACCGGCGGAACATGGGGTGGTATTAATCCAGGTGAAAAGCCCGGCTGGAATCCAAGCTATTATACCCCTGCTTATTACCCGATATTCTATGAAGTAAGCGGTGATAGCTCCTGGCTTCAACTGACAAACACTATGTGGCAACATATGGATATAGTAGGACAGGCAAATAATGGCACAGGCCTTTTCCCGGATTGGTGTGACACTTCTACTTTAATCTGTAAACCCACCTATGGATGCAGCGATATTCTGCCTTATAAAACACAGAGCTATAATTTTTATTACGATTCTGTAAGAGTTCCATGGAGAATGGCAGTAGCCGCAAGCTGGTTTAATGACCAGAAAGCATTAAGAATAGCAAAGCAGAACGCTGAATTCTTCAAAACACCTTTTTACTCAAGCAACATAGTAGATGGATATGCAATTGACGGTTCTCCATGGAATCCAGACAATAGGGACCCCCTTAATACAGGTGTAGGTGGAGTAAACAAAATGGGGGCAGTTTATGTTTCCATGATAGGTTGCGCTACCCTGCCTTATGAGGATATATATTACGCAAACAGATTCTATGAAGTAATAAAGAACAGCAAAATATCCTATTCCGATCCATGGGGACACTACTATGGTAACACTCTAAGACTTTTAGCTTTGTTATATCTTAACGGAGAATTTGTTAACTACTATGATGCAAACAACTATACAATAATAACCATAAACCCTGTCCCGGGAACAATTAATGCCGAAGACTATATAGCCACTAATGGCGTAAATAAACTCACAAACCTCGGTGGTATTGCGGCTATTTCTGCAAACTCCGGGATTATTTCATACGCTATTTCAAATACTTACTCCGCAATACAATATGGTTTATACAGAGTTATCTATACAATATATAGATATGGCACATATTCCTCTCCAGGTCCACAATATGGTGGTGATTCAGTCCTTCTTTACATAGATAATATGAACCAGCAGGAAACGCGTAGTTACTGGCCTTTAGATACCTGGGTTACTGTAACAAATTTTATGTTAATGACTCCTGGATTCCACACTCTTTCTATTGTAAACAACGCTTATAACCCATTTGGTGTGGGATCAATAAAAGTAGAGTATCTGGGCACACCGCCAATTTCTCCCATTAGCAGCCTGAATCTTTTAAATTGTGCAACTACAAATGGTATATACACTTTAAAGAGCGATTATATTGGTTTCTCTTTATATTACAAGCAAGGATATTATGTAACATATCTTGTTAATGTACCCGGTGTTCCTGGAGGTACGGCGAAAAATTACACTGTGTCTTTCCAGGGATACTATTTCGGTTATGCTAATAGCGCAACTTTCTCCTTCTGGACAAATATGTCAGAACCTTATACCTCGGCTACAATTAGCTATGCAACTTCTCCTGTACCATCCCCGGGAACAGGAACTGTTTCTCTAAAGCCAGGCTTGCAGGTTCTTATGATTTCAGGAGCAGCCTCCGGGATATCAAACCTGATAATTTACTAAGCAGATACTGTACCGGTAAAAAATCTGGGCACCTCCAGAATCTTTTAAAAGATTCTGGAGGTTGTCCCGTTTTTATTATTATGGAGGAATGATATGATAAAAAGGATAAATTTTTTAATTCTCTTTTTATTATTGTATGCCTGTGCTGTTTCCCCTGATAACAATCATACAAAAAATGAACAGGAAGATCTTTCTATAAATTTAACCATTGCGACTGTAGCTGGAACACCGGAGAACTCGGGTTACGATGGGGACGAAGGGGATGCAACTTTGTCCCATCTAAACCTGCCTTATGGTATTGCAGTAGATTTTAATGGGAATTTATACATAGCAGATTATGGATGTAATGTAATAAGAAAGGTTTCCACAAATGGAATTATTTATACAGTTGCGGGAAATGGCACCTGTGGATTTAGTGGTGATAATGGACCTGCAACAAATGCCTGTTTAAATATGCCCTGGGGGGTTTCTGTTGACAAAGATGGAAACATTTATATTGCAGACAGTGGGAATCATGTCATAAGAAAAGTCTCCACAAACGGAATCATCAGTACCATTGCCGGTTCACCTGGTTCTACAGAAATCTTAAACTTTCCTACAGGCGTTTGTGTTGATTTAGATGGAAATGTTTACATTGCCGACAATAATAATTTTGTAATACAAAAACTTAATCCCGGCGGTACTATGAGTATTGTTGCCGGCATTAAAGGTTCCACGGGCTATAGCGGAGATGGTGGAAATGCCACAAGCGCCCTTCTTGGAACACCAAGAGGTGTTTTTGTAGACAACAAGGACAATATTTTTATTGCCGACTATGGATATAATGTCATAAGAAAGGTGAATGCGTCGGGAATAATTACAACAATAGCAGGTACAGGAGTTGCTGGCTATAGTGGAGATGGTGGAAAAGCCAGCAAAGCCAAACTTTTTGCTCCAGCCGGTGTTTTTGTAGATACTCAAGGAAGTATTTACATAGCGGATACAGGTAACAATGTAGTAAGGAAAATTCTTACATCGGGAACAATAATAACAATAGCCGGAACAGGAACGGCAGGATATGGTGGAGATAATGGAGATTCCACTTCTGCATTATTAAATTTCCCATCGGGGGTATGCGTGGATTCTTTGGGGAATATTTATATTGCTGATGCAAACAATAGTATTATCAGAAAAGTTTACTGATTCTACTTCATTCCCATTACAATAATTGCAAAAATAGGAATAGTTGCAACAGACAAAAGGGTTGTTAAAAAAACAGCCTGCGAAGCAAGTTCAGCATTGGCATTATACTCTTCGGCAAGAAGTACGGTATTTGCAGCCGCTGGCATAGCAGAGATCATCGCCGGCACAGCGGTAAGATAAATATCATTTGAAAAAAGCCTTAGAGCAAAAAATGTTGCAAAAGGTACAACAATCAGTCTGAAAAAAGAAAGCATATAAAGTCTAAAATTTAAAAAAACCTTTCCCCAATCCCCTCTTGCCAGAAGCATTCCTATTACAATCATTGAAATAGGAGAAGTAACTCCACCAAGCATATCGAGGCTACCCTGAATGACATCAGGTAGTTTTATATTAAATAGAAAAAGCCCGAATCCTATTAAGATGGACACAACAACTGGATTTAAAAAATGTTTTATATCAACACCTATTTTGTGTTCTTTCCTTCCCTGCAAAAGAATTATAATACCAACCGTAAAGGCAAGAAGATTAAACGGCAGATTTAAAATAGCAGTATAAAAAATAGCATTTTTACCAAAAACAGCCTCCGTTACAGGGTAGCCTATAAAGCCCACATTGGAAAAAATAATAGAAAACCTATATATTCCTGCGTCCTCCTGAGAAACAAAAAGCAGCTTTGCAAAAGGATATGAAAGCAAGATCAAAATAAAATAACTCGAAAAAGATATAAGCAAGATCTTTCCACTTTTCAAAAGCAATTCTGGAGAAAATTGCATACCCGACATCGAAACAATAATCATAGCAGGTAGGGTTACTTTTAATATAAGCGAAGTAAAACTTTTTGGAGCATTTTCTCCAAGTATATTAAACTTCTGAAGTATAAAACCCACAATTAGGAGTATAAAAAGTATTATCATCTGATTAAGAACCTGAGCAAAAAACATAGTGCCTCTCTTCTAAACGCTAAACCTTATAAGCAAAATATCCCCATCCTGCACAACATAATCTTTACCCTCAGACCTTACAAGCCCCTTATCCCTTAGCTCGCTCCAACCCCCTTCCCTGATAAAATCTTCATAACATGTAACCTCAGCCCTGATAAAACCCTTTTCCATATCGGTATGAATTGCACCCGCCGCTTCCGGAGCTTTTGCACCTTTGCGGATGGTCCATGCCCTTGTTTCCTTTTCACCAACCGTAAAGAAAGTAATTAACCCGAGCAGCTTATAGCCTTCTTTTATTAAAGCCTCAAGTCCACTTTCTTTAAGCCCAAGACTTTTTAAGTATTCTCTTGATTCTTCGGTGGAAAGCTCCGAGATTTCCTGCTCTATACGTGCAGAGAGAACAAGAATATCCGCTTTGATTTCTTCAGCACGCTCTTTTAGTTTTTGATAGAGGGGATTTTTTTCATAACTATGAATTTCAGACTCATCCACATTTGCAACTACTAAAAGCTCCTTTTCTGTTAAAAACTGATAGGGCTTAATGATTTTCTTTTCTTCTTCTGAAAGATTCTGATTTTTAATTAAAATTCCACTGGAAAGCCCATGATGCACCTTCTCAAGAACCTCTACCTCTGCTATTGCCTCTTTATCCCCTGCTTTTGCAGACTTTGATTTCTTTTGAAGTATATTGTCCAGAGTCTCCATATCCTTTAGCATTAACTCAAGATTCACAATGTCTATATCTCGAACAGGATCAACTTCACCAATGTGTATAACATCAGGGTTGCTGAAAAGTCTAACAACCTGTACAATAGCATCCACATTGCGTATATTTGATAAAAATTGATTCCCCAGCCCCTCTCCCTGACTTGCCCCTTTTACAAGCCCGGCAATATCGACAAATTCAACAGTTGTGGGTGTTATCTTCTTTGCAGAGACCAATTCTGCTAACTTAAAAAGTCTTTCATCGGGTACATTTACAACCCCTATATTTGGATCAATAGTACAGAATGGATAATTTGAACTCACAGCATTTGCCTTTGTAAGTGCGTTAAACAAAGTTGATTTTCCAACATTTGGTAAACCAACAATACCACAGCTAAAGCCCATGTTTCCTCCGCCCTCTCTATAATATTCAGGAATGTTTATTATAAAGAAAAGTAAGAAAAGAAGCTATTATCGTAAGGAATACCTGCAATTCCCCATTTTTGGAAATTATATAACTTTAGTGTCATTGCAAGGCAAAATGTAAGAAATATAAAAGTAGCACTGGCTGCGCCAGTGCTACAATGCAAAAAAAACCGCTGTGGAGGGTAGAGGGTCATTGTCATCATCTTTCCTTTCCTCAGGTCTTGCTCAGGGGAAGGGCACGGAAAATCTACCCTCGCACATTCGGCCTCCTGCCTCATGTGCTCGGGGCGAAATGCATCCTGCATTTCTTGGCATAATGTCGGGTAGGATTTTCCTGTGGGTGCAAGCGCAAGACATTCGACGGAAAGATGATGACAATGACCGGAAGTATAAACCACAGCGGGGATTATGTAGGTAAAGGAAATAAAAAAATAAAAAAGAAAAACCTCCGACACCGCGGCACGGTTATAGTAATTTGTGTTTAGAGGAAGCATTGATTATAGATAAAGCGTGTTAACCGCTATTACATAAAGGAGAAGTTTACTACGCCGTAAAGGACTACGGCGGGGCTTTTGAATCAGCACAGGATGTGATGATGAAAAAGCCATACAGCAGAGAAGAAAGGTAAAAAATAAAGTATTAAGGTTAACACCATTGGTATAGAGGAAGAATTGGCCGATAAAGCGGTGTCGGCGATTCTTTCTTTGCTTACTTTCTTTCTCATCGCTGAGAAAGAAAGTAAGAAGGTTTTCCACTGCTTTTCCCATTAAAAAGAAGCAGAGAAGATTTCTCAGAAGTGCAGCTGTGAGTTAGAATCGAAATGACAGGTGGGGAGGTTTAACGAGGACAACCCCCTGCCCCCTTTGATAAGGGGGATTTGAGGGAAAAAACCGACACTGCAATATGGTTGCAGTTAAATAAACCCGCCATAGCGGAGCAAAGTGTAAGCAATGCCTGCGAAGGCGAGGTGTGAGAGCGGTGTTGTTTGAACCCTCACCTTATATAAAAAGTAAAGGGATGTTTTTAAACAAGGAAAAGGGGTTGTAAAGTAAATAGCTTTCAAGGTGAGGGTGAGTTCACCGCTCCCGAGCCTGAGCAGTTGCATTGCAAACTTTGCGTAGCGTGGGCGGGCGGGTTTTCTTTCGGTTACCTTTCTTTTGCCCGGACAAAAGAAAGGTAACAATGGGTTTATAACTGCTTTCCCTTGAAAAGCAGTAAACTATTTCTTTTGGCCGTTCAAAAGAAAGTGAACATGAGGTTTTACTTTCTTTCTGGTCGTTCAGAAAGAAAGTGTGAAGGGTTGCTTCGTATGGATATCAGTACCAGTAATGACGATTTATTGTAATTCAATCGAAAATGGAGAATTGCTGAGGAATACCTGCAATTTCTTATTTGTAATCCAATCAAAAATGAGAAACAACTCAAATAGAATGTTTATCTTAAAAAGATTTCTCAGGAAGAAAAACAGGACAGAAGTAATCATGCTGGGACTTGTAGAGTTTTAAAAGAATGTTATAATCAAGGTTATAAAAGGGAATTGGGTATATAGGCTGGGACTTGTAGAGTTTTAAAAGAATGTTATAATCTCGTTGGCTTCTAACTGGCGAAGGAGAGAGCTGGGACTTGTAGAGTTTTAAAAGAATGTTATAATATAATTTAGTTAAATTTCACTAATCGGGTAGCTGGGACTTGTAGAGTTTTAAAAGAATGTTATATTGCAAAGATAATCGATACATCTAAAGACAAATTGAAATCAGCTTGACTTCTATTCATAATCAGATTAAAATTAAATGTTAGAAAATTGTAAGATTTTGTTATATTGACTTAAAAATAGATTCTATATTTAAGTAAGATAATTTTAAATAGAAAGGGGACTTGAGCATTTCTTCTGTTATCCCTTCCGGAGAAAAAATGTCGAGTTTTGAGAGGATATGTTATATCCACAAAAAGATACAAAACTCAAAGGCAGTCTCCTATCAAGATGTCAAAAGCAATTTTAAAATTTCTCTTCGTCAGTTTCGTAGGGATTTAGCAAAGCTTAGATCCTGTGGAGCACCAATTCACTTTCTGAAAGAAAAAAATGCTTATGGATATACCTATCCTTTTGATGATTTTGATTTTATAGAAGAAAAGAACCTTTTATTTTTTACATTTCTTGAAGGGGTTTCAAAGAACAGAAGCTATCTTCCATTCGTTGTTGAAAATGTGTTGAACTCTTTGAGAGACAAATTATTGCCAAATCGTTATAAAAAACTTTTGTCCCACATAAGTTATGAATGTGAAGAATATATTCCATTCAAAATGAATGAATTTAAGATCTTTATAGAAGGAATGATGGAAAGAAAGCAAATTAAAATTAAATACAGGAATAGTAAAGGCATAGTCAGCAAGAGAACTGTAGAACCTCTGTATCTTATGTGCTATGCCAGCCAGTGGTATTTCATAGCTTATGACTGCCAGAAAAAAGATATTAGGACATTTCATTCGGGAAGAATAGAGGAAGCAATCCTTACCGAAGAATATTTTAAAAGCTATATTAGAGATGATAAACTAAAAAAATACATTGAAGATACCTTTGGAATTTACAAAAGCGATAAAGTAAAGAAAGTAAAAGCAAGATTCTATGAACCAGCTTACTATAATGTGCTTGGACAGGTCTGGCATAAAGATGAGAAAAAAATTGAAGGCACCCATCCTGAATATGGAAAATATATTGAAATAGAAATTCCTGTTGGAGATTACGGAGAAGTAATTGGAAAAGTTTTAAGATTCACTCCATACTCGGAAATTCTTGAGCCTGAGAATCTAAGACAGGAGTGGCTGAATAGACTTAGGGAAAGTACAGAAAAATTTTCGTAAAGTGACATTATTTGGCAGTGATTTTTTGTATAATAAATATATAGAAGAATAAAAAGGAGATTATTATGAGGTTCTCATGTAAAGTATTTCTGGAAAATCCCGCTAATATTGTTATCCCACCGGACTATAGAAGTTATCTCCTCTCAATGATCAAAGAGGCTTTTAGATTAAGTTCAGATGATGGCAATGAATTTTTCGATAGAGTTTATTCGGGTAATAATTCAAAGCCCTTTACATTCTCTGCTTATATACCTATGAAAAGGGATGGAGAAAATTTTAAGCTTGAAGATAGGAAAGATTTTTTCAGTTTCTTTTTCTCTACGAGCGATTATGAATTTTTGATGAGAATTTATAATGGGCTTAATAAAATTAAGTCAAGCAAAAATTTCCAGCTCTTTGGCCAGAACATAAAAGAGATAAAGCATTTCTTTCTTTTACCGGAGAAAAGTTTTAATAAGGATAAGTTAGTGTTTAAGACACTTTCACCATTCCTTGTAAGAAATCCTGAGGATGGGAATTATTATTTTGTGCCAGAAGGATTATTAAAAGGTAAAAGTTTTAAGTATTCAGTTGAAGTATCAGAAAAAGAGTTTATCAATGCACTAAAAAAGAATACTGTAAGTCTTGTAAAAAAATATTTAGGTAAGGAGATTGAGGAAAATGAAATAAATATTAGCTACGCAAATTTAGAATTATCCCCTTCTATTCATAGTTCAAACAAAAGTAATTTTAGAATTACTCTGCCTGCCATAAAAGGCTTACTGGAACTTAATACAAAACCAGAAGTCTTAAAACTTCTTTATGACACAGGAATTGGTGCCCGTCGTAGTGAAGGCTTTGGCATGCTGGAGGTGGTGAAGTGAGTTTAAAAAGAAGCGTTCTTGGGAGGTTGAAAAATTATAATTACTCAAATCCCGGTGCCTATTTTGTGACTTTATGCACCAATAAAAAAGGGAATATCCTGGGAGAGGTTGTTAATGGCATTGTGAACCTAAATGAATATGGGCTTATAGCCCGGAAATTCTGGCTTGAGATACCAGAGCATTATAATAATGTGGAAATTGATGCCTTTGTTGTGATGCCAGATCATGTGCACGGGATAATTGTGATTCTGGAAAAAGAACCGCCATCCGATTGCGGCTCTTTGCCTTTAGCTGCCAGCGACGAACACTGTTCGTCGCTGGCAGAAACAGGGGCAGGGACAATGCCTTGCGATGGCTCTCCTTCTCCGCAATCGGATGGCGGGCAAAAGAGAAATTATGGCTTGCTGTCGAAGGTGATTAAATCCTACAAGGAGGCCGTGGTGAAGGAAATTAGAAGAAGCTATAAAGATTATGATTTTGGCTGGCTTCATTCTTACCATGATCACATTATAAGAAATAATAGCTACATTGGCAGGATTAGAAAATATATTTTTGATAATCCAGAAAATTGGTGTATGGAGGATTAAAATGCCAGAGATTAGAATTTATCCATCAAACTGGCTTTATAATGCGGGGGTGGGTAGATGTTAAGAGTATATACAAAAGACTGGTATTATAACGCTGGCATTGTTGGTTTTCTTTATGTTTTAGGAACTGGAGAAGTTGATATAGATAAAATAGAAGGCTATTATCAAGATTCTTTAAAAATAAGAGAAAATTATTTGGAATTTGATTCATCGATTCTGGATGGTTTTTTTGAAAAATATAAAAAATTGGCTTTTGTAAAGTTATTTGACCTTGATAGTTATAAGGAAAGATTAAATAGATTAAAAATAAAAGTTGATCAAATAAAAAGTAGTACTATCCCCAAAAAGTTATTAAGTGATACTGCTCTTAATGGCAAAGTAGTAAATAGTTTCATTAAAGATTTTTGCGGTGTTCCTCCATTAGAAGAAATAATAAAACAACAAGATAAAAGTGGCTTTATTTATACTCTTGATAATAAAATTATAAAAAAGTTAAATAATTACAATGATGTATTTAAAATTTATGAGGAACTGAAAAACAATAAAAACTCTAATTTTATAGATTATTTCTTAAAAATTGAAGTCATTAATAAGTTATGCAATTATAGAAATATTGAAGAATATATAAAAAAAATATCCTCAAATAATTTTGCTAATAATACAGAAGATAGCCAGAAATGTGGTAGTTGTTTAGCATATAAAAAAGAATATAAGTTCAACAATGCAATTTCCCAACTTATTGGTTTTAATAGCGATAATTCCAACTGGATATGGGGATTTAATTCAGATGAGGTTAAAATTTGTGCTCTATGTGCTTTAATATATTCTTGTGCTTTACATGGAATGGTGATATTTAAGAGAAAAGTTGATAATGAGTATAAAAATTTTCTTTACTTTTTAAATAGGAATACTGATATAAAAACAATGTATAATTCAGTAATGCTATTCAAAACTAAGTTTGAAGAAACAAAAAATCTTGATAAGCCTTTTTATATTCTTATTAATGAATTAATCTACAAATTAGTTGAAGAAAAAGCACAAAATTTTTTGGAAAATATCAATTTTATTGAAATAGAGGAAAGTAATATAAAGAAAAGAAACGGAACAAATTATAATGTTTACAATTACAACATTACTCCAGAACTTGCAAAATTCATTGTGGAAACTGACCAGAATAAAATTCCAAAAGGATATTATATACAAGACAATGATAAAAATGTAAGAATAGATATTTATGAAGAAATTTTAAGAAAAACTATAAATCTTTCTATTTGTTATACTGATTTGAACAATTATTTTAATTATTATATAAAAAATACAGGACATTACAACATTCGCAATGTAATGATTTATATATTAAAATACATAAAGTACATAAAAGGAGGATTTAGTATGGATGATTTCAGCAAAATTGTAAACAAGGGATATTATAATGGTGTAGAGCTTGCTAACAAAATTGAAAGTGAAAACAAGATAAAAGGTATAGCTTACCAGCTATTAAACGACTTAAAAATAAGTGACCGGTATGCATTTATTGATAAGTACACAAGATTATCAATGGCTTATGGTAGTTCAATTAAGCTTGGTAGTAATGAAGAGTTGGTGGATATTGATAGTTTTATGCATTTTGGCTATGCCTTTATTAATGGACTTTTAAGTAATTTTGGGCAAAATAACCAACAAAATAACAGTCAAGAGGAGGAATAAAATGTCAAAATTTTTAAGCTTAACTGTAATTTTTAAAGGTGGTAGTTTGAATTATGGTGAAAGTACAGCTAATGTAACTGCTTTAAAAAGATTGTCATCTAAAGGGAAAAGTTATTCTTACATTAGCAGACAGGCTCTAAGATATGATATTGTTAGAATTATGCATGAAGAATTTGGTATGCCTTTAACACCAGTTGGAAGTGATGGCAAGGTTGTCCAGTTTGAAGCAAATGCTAAAATTAATGAGTTTCCAGAAATCGATTTTTTTGGTTATATGAAAACTGAGGGGCAAGGTTCTAAAGGAACAATAAGAAAAGCTATAGTAAGATTAAGTGATGCGGTAAGTCTTGAACCTTGGAATAATGATGTAGACTATGGCAATAATATGGGATTAGCAGCAAGAAGTGATAACCTTGATAATATGATTTTTCAAACAGAAATACATAAAACGTTTTATACCTATACTATGACTGTAGATCTTGATAAAGTTGGTGTTGATAACAATTATAAAAGTAACTTAGGTAAAGATGAAAAAATAAAGAGAATTAATATTTTGCTGGATACAATTAAAATACTTTATAGAGACATAAAAGGTAGAAGAGAGGATTTATCACCTTTATTTATTATTGGTGGTATATATGAAAGCGGCAATCCATTTTTCTACAATAAAGTTAAACTTTCTTTTGGTAGAGAATCTGTTAAACTGATTGTAGAACCTATTAATGAAACATTAGAGAAAACTTATCACGAGAGTAAAAAAGTAAAAGATTCTACACTAATTGGTTATGTTAATGGAATATTTGCTAATATAAATGAAATTATTTTAGAAGAGAATAAAAAGTTTAGTATAGAGAGATATTTTTGTGTTATTAAGGATGAACTTAAGAAAGTATACTAAAGATAATTGAAAGAGGGTGTAATGAAAGTTGTAAAACTTAAAATATATCAAAACTTGTGTAACTATAGGAGAGAGGGAAGTTTTGGATATGTACAAACATATCCACTTCCTACTCCTTCTATGATCAAAGGGATGGCTCATGCTCTATTAGGATTAAATGAATACAAACCCTTGAAAATATCGATTCAAGGCGAGAGTGACGGTGTCGTTACTAACATCCAAAAAGTTTATAAATTTGATAGAGATCCAAAAAGTAGACCTCAAAATCCTTATATAGTTATGATAGGAAATAGTGAAAAGACAGCTACTCATGGTATTATGTTTGTTGATTTGCAGATAAATATGAAATTAATTATTCATATTCATTTTGACGAAGAAAATTTAAATAAGGACTTGGTTAACAAAATTCAAGAAGCTACTGTTGTATTAGGAAGAAATGAGGATATAACAAGGGTAGATGAAGTTAAATTAGTTGAGGTACGAACACCTACTGAAAGGTCAGTAAAGTCAAAATATCCAATGTATGTTGTTACAGATGTATTAATTGAAAAAACAGGAACAGCTTTTAGATTACCTTTTTACTATCATAAAGTTGAATCTTTTGATAAAAATAGGGTTTTTAACTTTGTGGATGTAAATTACATTGGAAAAGATGTTACTTTAAAAAAGGATTTAGTTAATGTTGATAGTGATAACGATATTATATGCTGGTTAAGTTTGAATCATGAAGTATGAAATTTTTTTTGCCAAATCGAATGGAGAAACTATAGAAGAGCACAATCAAAAACTTATAGATGCTTTTGAAAGCCTAAAAAATAAAGGCTTTTTAATTAATTGGTTAGATGAGAATCATGAGAAAATTATCCTAGAACTTATTTACTTTCATGATCAGGGAAAAAAGAATCCAGAATTTCAGAATAGAATGAGAAGAATTTTAAATTTACCGACAATTGAAGGTGATTTTGAAACAATTCCTCATGAATGGTTGTCGCCTGCGTTCATTACTGAAGATAAGGAAAATGAAATAAAGGGCATATTGTCAAATTTAAATTTGGATAGAGAACAGTTTTTTAACTTTTTTGTGTTTGCAATTATCGTCCACCACCATCGAAATTATTTGTCTGATAACGAAAAAATACAAATTATTATAGACTGGATGAATGCAAAGTATAATCTAAGGTTAGAGTATTATTATAATGTCCAAGAATTATTGAATACATATAATGCTTCTGAAGACAGAGAAAGATGGAAAAGATATTTTGTTTATAGGATTAGATGGCTTGGTTTATTACAAAAATGTGATTATGCAGCTTCTGCTGGAATCGATCCAGAGCAAAAATATAACGGTGATTTCAAGAATAATTTTGAAAACTGGTTAAAGAAAAAGAACTGGAAACTAAAAGAATTTCAGCAAAAAGCAGGGGAATATTCTAATAAAAGTATTTTGATAATTGCCTCAACAGGAATGGGTAAAACAGAAGCGGCTATGAACTGGATAAATGGAGACAAAGCTTTCCATACTCTTGGAATAAGAATTGCAGTTAACCAAATGTATAAAAGATTTTATGAAATATTTAAAGATAATGTAATCCTTCTTCATGGAGAATCTTCATTAAACTATGCAGAATTTGCTGAAGATGAGAATGATTATGAGATTAAAATTGCAAAGGCAAGACAACTATCATATCCGTTGACAGTAGCTACTGCGGATCAGTTGATTACCAGTGTTTTTAAATTTCCAGGTTTTGAAATGGTTTATCTAACTGCTTCATATTCAAAGATAATTATTGATGAAATACAAAGTTTTTCTCCAGCATCTATAGCAGCTATTGTAGTATTTTTGAAAGAGATAACTTTATTGGGTGGCAAATTCATGCTTATGACTGCTACTTTGCCCCCATTTGTCCAAAAAGAATTTGAAGGCATGGGTGATGTTGTGTTTTTAGGAAGTCACATTTTGGGTTTGAAAAGACACAGAATAAAACTTATTTCACAAGAAATAAACTCAGGGGAAACTGTGAAAATAATTAATGAAAATAAGAATAAAAAAATCTTAATTATATGCAATACAGTCAAAAAAGCACAAAAGCTATATGATTTTCTCAAAGAAAATAATTTTGAAGCCAATTTGCTCCATTCTCGTTTTATTGGTATTCACAGAAAATGGAAAGAAAGACAGATAATGCGTGCGAAGGCTCCCTGTATATGGATTACTACCCAGGTTGTAGAAGCTTCGTTAGATATAGATTTCGATTTACTTTTAACTGAACATGCTTCTATTGAAGCCTTATTGCAAAGATTTGGGAGATGTTATAGAAAACGAGAATATACCTTAAATGAACCCAACATATATATCTTTCAGGCTGAACCATCAAGGATATATGATCCTTATCTCTTTCAAAAAAGTTGGGAAGTTTTACAGGAATATGATAATAAACTTTTGTCTGAAGAAGATAAACAAAAAATGATAAAAAAAGTATTTTTAAATATTGAAAATACAGAATATTTTAAGAAATATAAGAAAATGAAAGATTTGCTGGAGCTTGGATATAGATCAGAAAATAGAAATCAGGCTGAAGAAGATTTTAGGGAGATAATTAATAACTATAGTGTGATACCTATACCTATTTATAACTTATATAAAGATAAAATGTTAAAAATACTTTCATTTCTTGAAGATTACAATAATCCGAAGCTTAAAAGAATAAAAATGCAAGGGAAACTCGCTAGTTATCTTATTCCTGTTCAAATATTGTGGAACAACAGAAGGTTATTAAGATGTATAGAACAATCAGAATATTGCAGAAAACATAGCATAATGTTGATAGAAGGGGTTTCTTATTCCTTTGAAAAAGGCTTGGAATTTGAAAATTTTCAAGAAGAAAATAATATAATTTAGAGTCTCTCCTATGCCCTCACCCATTATCACAGGCACGCAGGTTGCCTATTACAACATCTGTCATCGAAAGTTGTGGCTTTTTAGTAAGAATATATCGATGGAGCATACAAGTGAGCTTGTGGATATTGGGAAGATTATTCACGAAAATTCTTATAGTCGCAAGCGAAAGGAGATAGAGCTTGAAGGCATTAAAGTAGATTTGTTGGATGCAAGGCATGGGATTATTCATGAGGTAAAAAAATCAAAGTCTTTAGAAGATGCTCATTTGTGGCAAATTAAGTATTATCTGTATTATTTCAAGCAAATTGGCGTTGAGGTGGAGGGGATAATTGACTACCCCAAATTGCGTCGTAGAGAAAGGATCGTGCTTGGTGAAGAAGATATCTTAAGACTTGAAAATATTTTAGCCGATATTGCTATTATTGAGGTAAAAACACAGCTTCCCCCTGTGATTAACAAACCCTACTGCAAGAAATGTAGCTATTATGAGTTTTGTTATTGTTGAGAGAGGTTAATGAAAGACTACTATATTTTTAAAAGCGGGAGAATTAGCCGCAAGGATAATTCTGTATTTCTGGAGACTAACGAAGGAAATATACCTATACCTGTTGAGGAGGTTGATAGTCTATACCTCTTTGGTGAGATAGACTTAAATACCAAGGCTATAAATTTCTTTGCCCAGAAAGGGATAGTTATTCACTTTTTTAACTATTATGGCTGGTATACTGGAAGTTTTTATCCAAAAGAGAATTTGCTTTCTGGTGAAGTAGTTGTAAGGCAGGCTGAGCATTACCTTGATAATGAAAAGAGGATGCAAATTGCAAGGGAGTTTGTAAAGGCTGCAATGCATGGTTTTATTTACAATCTCAAGCGTTATCCAGAAGTTGAAAATGAAATATTTAGGACTTTTGAAGGTTATACAAATTCTGTTGATGAGCAAACGGATATTCAAGCCCTTATGGGGGTGGAAGGAAATGCAAGGGAGCTTTACTACAGCACATTTCCAGTTATAACGAAGCATAAGATTGAATTTGAAAAGAGGGTTAAACATCCCCCAGATAACAGCATGAATGCCTTGATTTCATTTTTAAATAGCCTTGTTTATACTTCTGTAATAAAGGAAATTTATCGAACACAGCTTAATCCAACGATCAGTTATCTTCACGAACCTTTTTACAGGAGATTTTCTCTTGCACTTGATGTTGCTGAAATATTTAAGCCAATTTATGGGGATAGAATAATTTTTGATTTGATAAATAACAATCAGATTTCTGAAAAACATTTTGATAAGGATTTGAATTATTGTTATTTAAAGGAAGATGGTAGAAAGATTGTAGTTAAAGCATTTGATGAAAAAATGAAAACAACAATAGTTCATAAAAAGTTAAAAAGAAAGGTGAGTTATCAAAAAATAATTAGGCTTGAGTTATACAAACTTATAAAGCACCTTTTAGGTGAAGAAATTTATAAATCCTTCAGGATCTGGTGGTAAAATGTATGTTATTTTAGTTTATGACATTTCTACAGAAACTAAAGAAGGCAAAAAGAGACTTCCAAAGGTTATGAAAAAATGCAGGGAATTTTTACATCATACTCAGAAGTCTGTTTTTGAAGGTGAAATTAGCGAGGCTAAACTTTTAGCATTAAAGGTTGCTCTGGAGAAGCTTATAAACGAAAGAGAGGATTATGTAGTTTTTTACAAGTTAGCGAATAAAAATAACCTTGAAAGGGAAAATATTGGCATAGATTTTGATCCAACAGCAAATATTTTGTAAATTTGCACTACCGACGGTTCGAGAAAATTTTAATTGATTTTTTGATTGATATTTTTTATAATTGGTTATAGGACAAAGGTTAAAATTTTTTGTCCAAATGGGGTTTTAGCTTCCAATTGTGGGATTTAAAGGCACAAACTACATTCATACCTACAACTTGATATGTCGTTTTAGCTTCCAATTGTGGGATTTAAAGCAAATTAAGTCTATGCCTGATTTGACGATTGAAGACGTTTTAGCTTCCAATTGTGGGATTTAAAGACCGTTACACCACCTGCAAACACACCAAAAGCTATCGGTTTTAGCTTCCAATTGTGGGATTTAAAGCGCAAATCATTACAGCACAAGAATTTAGAGAAATCGGTTTTAGCTTCCAATTGTGGGATTTAAAGTTGATTTCTTCTGTTGAAAGTGAAAATGTGTCTGTGGTTTTAGCTTCCAATTGTGGGATTTAAAGAAAATTTGTCAAGTTTCGAAGCGAAAATTTTTGTAGGGTTTTAGCTTCCAATTGTGGGATTTAAAGATGAAAATATTCAAAACGACTCCGTCGTTTTAATCGGGTTTTAGCTTCCAATTGTGGGATTTAAAGACCTATAGTGGCAAAAATACAACAGACAAGCCAGAAGTTTTAGCTTCCAATTGTGGGATTTAAAGACATCTGTAAGATTAGAATAAATATCTTCAAGCGGAGGTTTTAGCTTCCAATTGTGGGATTTAAAGATGCCTTCCAGTACTAATCCGATAAACTGGAAGCAGTTTTAGCTTCCAATTGTGGGATTTAAAGCAAGATTATGCACGTTTGAGATTGGCAGGAATTCTTGTTTTAGCTTCCAATTGTGGGATTTAAAGTATAAAAGTCTATAACTTTTTCGGAATATTTAAGAGGGTTTTAGCTTCCAATTGTGGGATTTAAAGAAAGATTACCGACAACATTAGCACTTTCTTTTTTAAGTTTTAGCTTCCAATTGTGGGATTTAAAGTCGGAACGGGGCGTTTTTTTGTTTTAATTTACGATAGTTTTAGCTTCCAATTGTGGGATTTAAAGACTGGAATACGCAAGAAAAACATTTTCTCTCCAGTCGTTTTAGCTTCCAATTGTGGGATTTAAAGAAA
>Ga0315298_1002759_pt1 | contig 29014 bp, 27 predicted proteins | sample WHS_1_MG_FD_203077 | JGI IMG/M metagenome (GOLD analysis project Ga0315298, IMG submission 203077) | Extremophilic microbial mat communities from Washburn Hot Springs, YNP, Wyoming, USA - WHS_1_MG | ecosystem: Environmental > Aquatic > Thermal springs > Hot (42-90C) | place: USA: Wyoming... | reverse complement strand
CATCATCTAACTGTTTTAATGCTTTATCAAGAAGTCCTGATTCCTTCGCAAAATGTTTTCCCGTTACAATAAGAGCCTTTCTTCCTAATTCAGAAGCATACTTACCTAAAGAATTGAATTCACCTTTTCCAAACACAACTTTTGTTGGAATATGCAATACAAAATTATCCATAGTTTGGCCTCCTTCTTTTAATTATAACCTAAAAGTGTATATAATATATCGAATGGAGAAAATAATTCTTGTCGATGGAAGTAGCATAATTTTCAGAGCATACTATGCATTGCCTAAGTTTTCAACATCAACTGGCATTCCTACATCTGCTGTTTATGGATTCATAAGAATGCTTTTGCGCATATTAAAAGATGAAAAGCCGAACTACCTTGCAGTTGCATTTGATAAAAAAGCGCCTACCTTTAGGCACATAGAATACAAAGAATATAAATCCCAAAGACCAAAAATGCCAGACGATCTTTCCGTTCAGTTTGATATAGTAAAAGAAGTACTCGATGCCTTTAACATAAAATACTTTGAACTCGACGGTTTCGAGGCAGATGACATTATTGCAACATTTGTTGAAAAATTAAAAGACAACAAAAATCTTTTAAAAATTATTCTTTCTTCTGATTTTGACCTTGCCCAACTTATAGATGAACATATAGAGTTATTTGTTACAAGAAAAGGCGTTACAAAGATAGAAAAATACGATGTAGAGAACTTCAAGAAGGAGTTTGGCTTCGAACCAAAATTTTTCGTTGACTATAAAGCCCTTGTAGGTGATGTCTCTGATAATATTGAGGGTATTAAAGGAATAGGTAAGAAAACTGGGGCAAAGTTGATTCAAGAGTTTGAGACGATAGAAAACATTATAAATAACAAAGAAATATTGGAGAAGTTTGGCATTTGTGAAAATACCGAAAAACTTCTCACTAACAAGTCGCTCTGTACCCTGATAAGAGATGTTCCTATTTCATTTGACCTTAAGGAGTTAAGGCTTAAAGATTTCAAAGTTTCAGAGGTGAAGCAATCCTTATTAAAGTACGAATTTAACTCAATTTTAAAGGAACTTGATTTTGAAGATACCGACCTGGATGTTAATATATTTTCGAAGAGGGACACCGAAAAACAGAGGTTCTGGGCAGTTGATTTTGACAATTTAGCAATCGTATTTGTAGATTTTCCTCCGAAGTTTGCAAAGGATAGAGAAGTGAAGGATGTGCATCTACTGTATAAAGACAGATACATTGACTTTGATTTTAGTTCTGTCCTTTTTTTAAATGAGAAAGATGTGGCTTTGCTCAAGAACATTCTCGAAGATGAAAATATTGTAAAATATACAAATTCACTTAAGCATCTTTATAAAATAGGAGAGAAAATTAATGCAGTTATCAATAATGTCTTACTCGACTCTTCTGTTGCTGTCTATTTGCTTGACCCTGACCTGGAAGAGTTTTCAATTGAAAAACTTGCAGGTTTCCTTTCCATTCCTCTTCCTACATTAAATTATAAAGAGGAAATGCTTTATTTACAGAGGCATGGAAGAGAGTTACTTGATTTATTAAAGAAAGAAGGTCTCGATTTTGTCTACGAACACATTGAACTTCCCCTTGCAGAAGTCCTTTTTGAGATGGAAAAGAAGGGTATAAAGGTTGATGTTGAATATTTTAGGTTACTTAAAACAAGAATTGATAAGGATATTGAAGCACTCGAACAGGACATCTATAAACTTGCATCCATCTCCTTTAACATCCTTTCACCAAAACAACTTTCTTCGGTTCTTTTTGATGTCCTTGGGATCGAATTTCCTAAAGATGTGAAAGAAGGAACGGGGACAAATGTGCTTATGGAACTTTATCATGCACATCCGATCATCCCTCTTATCATTAAGTATAGACATCTGGTCAAACTGAGGAATACTTATATTGAACCAATTCCCCGGCTTGTTTCAAAAGAGACAGGGAGACTGCATACGACTTATCACCAGTTAGGGACAGCCACAGGGAGGTTAAGAAGCACAGATCCTAATCTTCAGAATCTCCCCGTGAAAGATGAGTGGGGGGTTAATGTTGAGAGGGGTTTTGTTGCCTCATCATCTGATAGAGTGCTTGTAAGTGCAGATTATTCTCAGATAGAATTAAGAATCCTTGCACACCTTTCCAGAGACGAAAACCTTGTCAATGCATTTCTTGATGATAAAGATATTCACACGATAACTGCCTGTGAGATTTTTAATTTAAGGATGGAAGATGTATCAAAAGAGAAGAGAAATCTTGCAAAGGCTATAAACTTTGGTATTATTTATGGAATTTCTCCTTATGGGCTTTCAAGAGAGGTCGGGATCTCTAAGGATGAGGCTAAAGAGTATATTGAGCATTACTTCAGAAGGTATCCGAAAGTAAAAGCGTACATAGAAGAGGCAGTTGAGAATGCAAAGAGAAAAAGGGAAGTGAGGACAATTCTTGGGAGAAGGAGGCTTTTGAAAGATCTGGATGAATCGGGAGATTTGAGAGAAGTTCAAAGGAGGATTGCCATAAATAGTCCTATTCAGGGAAGCGCTTCTGATATCATAAAACTTGCGATGGTTGAGATAAAGAAAAAATGCCCTGATGTAGATATGCTTCTTCAAATCCACGATGAACTGGTATTTGAAGTTGAAAAGGAAAAATTAGGGGAGACAGTAGAAAAGATAAAAGATATAATGGAACATATTGTGCAACTTAATGTGCCTTTAAAAGTTGATATTGCCTCTGGCAGTAATTTGGGTGATGTGCGAAGATGAAGATTATAGGTTTAACAGGAAATATTGCATCTGGGAAAAGTTTCGTTAGCAGTATATTAAAAGAACTTGGGGCTTTTATAATTGATATGGATAAAATTGGCAGGATGATCCAGGAACAGAATTACCGCAATGTCCTTGAAAAGATTAGAGAAGTTTTTGGCGATGGCGTTTTCGAAAGCGATGGGACTCTCAATAGAAGAGCACTTGGTGAAATTGTATTTAAAGATAGGGATAAACTTGAAAAATTAAACGAAATAATGTATCCTCTTATGGAAGAGAGGCTTATAGAAGAAATAGAATATGCAAAAAGTGTTGCGGAAGTCATTGTAGTAGATGCTGCAATCCTCATTGAAGCAGGGTGGGATAAATTGGTAGACGAAGTATGGGTGGTGTATGCACCAAAAAATTTGCAACTTAAGCGCCTTGTTGAGAGAGAAAAAATTGATTCAACTTCTGCCCTATCTCGTATTGATGCTCAGATGCCCATTGAAGAGAAAATAAAATGTGGAGATGTAATTATCAATAATAGCGAAGATATGGAAAAACTCAAACAAGTAGTAATCGACCTATGGAAAAGAAGAGTACTTTCTACCTGAGTTATTCAAAGATTTCAACATATCTTAAATGTCCGTTGAGGTATAAGTATATATATGTGGACAATTTACCCACTATTGAAAGGGGCTATTTTAGTTTAGGGAATTCTGTCCATAAAGTACTTGAAAAGTTTTATAGTCCAGAGGAGAATTTTTTAGTGCTCAAGAAAAAACCATATACCTACCTCCTCGAGTTACTTGACTTATACTGGATTAAGAATGGTTATTCAAGCGAAATTGAAGAAAAGAAGGCGAAGGAAGTTGCTAAATCAATGCTTACTTCTTATTACAGGAGAAATATTTTTGGTTTCAGACCTGCATATGAAGTTGAAAGTGCGTTTTCTGTCCCCTTTCTTGGACTGGAATTAAAAGGAAGGTTTGATAGAATTGATAGTGAGGAGGATGGCTTTGCAATTGTAGATTATAAAACGAACAGTTTTCTTCAAGAACACTTTAGAGAAGAGGAGATTCTGCAACCTGTTATCTACAGAATTGCAGGGGAAGAAAAGTATGGGAGAAATAGTGTAAAAAGAGTAAGTTTCCACTATTTAAGGAAGGAAAAACAAGTGAACTTTGAAATCCCATTAACTCTTATTGAAAAAAGTAAAAGAAGAGTCGAAGAGATTGTAAATAATATATTTAAGGGTTACTTTCCACCAAATGTAAATGGAAATTGTTCTAATTGTGAATTTAGAGTATATTGCGAAGCCTACGCTCTTTTAAAATTATCTCGTAAATCTCTCTAACAGTGTTCTGTAGAATGTCGTTTACGACAACATAGTCATACATAAACTGTTCCTCAATCTCTTCATTTGCTCTTTTCACTCTTTTCTCAATTTCCATAACATCTTCTGTTCCCCTTTTGCTGAGGCGTTCAATAAGTATGTCTAAACTTGGCGGTAAAAGAAATATAAGGATAGCCTCCTCGTACTTATTTTTGATCTTTTTTGCACCCTGCACATCAATCTGAAAAATTACATCCTTTATGTTTGATAACCCCTTTTTTATATACATCCCTGGGATACCATAAAAGTTTCCATGGACAATTGAGTATTCTGCAAGTTCGTTTTTTGAAATCATATTTTTAAATTCCTCTTCAGTAAGAAAAAAGTAATCAACGCCATTTACTTCATTTTCCCTTGGTTTTCTTGTTGTGCAGGTAATTGCAATTTCAAGTTTTTCGTCTAATTTTATTAATTCCCTACAGACTGCCCCTTTTCCGACACCCGATGGACCTGAAATAACAATAATCATGGTTTTCTTAACAATTCGAGTGCCTTGTCTAATTGTTCGTCTTCTTTAGTTTCTGGATTATCTTTCACTTCGATATCAGGAGATATTCCAACTCCGTTAATACTTGTTTTATCTGGAAGCAGGTATTCTTCAACAGTTATCTTGAGCGAGTAAGAATTTGGTAGATAAAAAATTCTTTGAATTACACCTTTACCGAATGTTCTTTCACCTACTAAAGGGGCAATGTGATAGTATCTTATTGCGCCGACTAAAATTTCAGACGCACTTGCAGTGCCGCTATCTATAAGGACGACCATTGGGATTGAAATTTTTGTCCCTCTTATTTTTATTGCTTGAGGTGTCCCTTTTCCTTCTTTTGTATAAAGAAGGACACCACCTGGAAGTATAAGAGAAGCAACATTTTCGCATTCGTTCAACAATCCTCCTGGATTCCCTCGTAAGTCTAAGACAATGCTCTCTACTTTCTTCTCCTCAAACTCATTCAATGACTTTTTTACATCGTTACCAAGCCCCTCCGAGAACATAAGTAATTTTAGATATCCAATTTTTCCTCCATCCAGGTATTCAACTTCCGTAAGTGGGATATTTATGTTCTCTCTTGTAATTTCGAATGTAAGTTCCTTGTTATCTCTTTTCACTTTCAGGGTCACTTTTGTGTTGACCTTGCCTTTTACCATAGATGAAACTTTATCCAGGGTGAGATTATATGTAGATATGCCGTTCACTTCAATAATGATATCTCCCTTTAGAAGTCCTACCTTTTCTGCAGGAGAGTTTTTGAATACAGTGACAATTTCCGGATATTTAAGTCTCTCATTTTCATTTATCATTACGCCAATGCCTGCATAACTGCCTTTCATTTCTGCTTCAAGTGCCTCTGTCTCTTCTGGATTCATAAATACAGTGTAGGGATCATCGAGTGAATTTACCATACCCTTAATAAGCGTCTCTTCAGTAACCGGCTTGTAAAAGTTAGTAAGGAGGTAATCTGCCGTGCGTGTTAAGAGTATATGATTCCCGGTTTTTGTAACGCCGATAGGATATCTAAAGCCAATATAGTAGCCTGCAACAAAAGAAATTATAAGAAGTAAGACAACAGTTAAGATTAAATTTTTTTTCATAGCGCTCTCCTAATCAAGGATTAGTTTATCCAAATTTTCTAATTTTTCAATAGTTTTGAGGACTTCTTTGTAATTTTCATCTCCCATAAGTGCATGAGTAATTTTCTTTCCAACTTCGACAGAAGGCTGATCTATTGGGTTTATGTGAAGTAACTCTCCCAGGGCAAGGACCTCTAATTCAAAGAAATAAATAAGTTCTCCGATAGATTCTTCGTTTATTTCTTCGATTTCTAACGAGATATGTGGTCTGTGGTTTTGAGAGAGTGCATATTTTGTAGCAACATATTCGTTGTAAAGTAACTCTGAGTATCTATGGTCTCTTAAAAATTTTAGTTCAGGATATTGGAGTGCCTCTTCATTTATATAGGCCTCTTTTCTAAAATGCTTTACTGCAAGGAACAGGATGAGTTTATCGAATGGACCTTCCATAAAGAGTTGTAGAGTGGAATGTTGGTGAAATGGTCCTCTTGCAACGACAGGTGTAATACCTGCAAAAATCGTTTTTCCATCTCTTGCAAATTGCTTTCCTATACTCTCTGCGAGTAATTGCTCATACCATTTTCCTGCATATTCGAGTGCATCAGAATACGAAAAAATTACATTGATATTTATATTCTTTTCTTTAAAAAGTTTGTATTGAATGAAAGGGAGAATCAGCGTACTTTCTTCCTCGGGCCTTGATAATCTAAAATGCCTTTTTCTCTCTCTTGCTGAAGCGAGGATTTTTTTTATATCTATCCCCTCAAATGCTGCCCCGAAGAGTCCCACATGTGATAGAACTGAATATCTCCCTCCAACGAGAGGGTGAATTGGGTAGGTTTTTACATTCCGTTCCTTACCAAGTCTTCTTAAAAATCCTTTTTCTGGGTCTGTTGTAAATAGCGATTGTCTATAGAGGTCTCCACCTGCTTTTTTCAATAGATGGGAGATGAGGAGCATATTCAGAAGTGTTTCACTTGTGTTCCCTGATTTTGATATGAAATTAAAAAATGTTCTTCTCAGGTCAACTGTTTCTAATAGCGTGAGGTTTGTTTCAGGGTCAATGTTATCGAGGAAATAGATTTTCTTTTCTGCCGTTAAATTCCCATAGATCCCTTGAAGTGCGAAGTGTAAAAGTTCGTTTCCAAGGATTGAACCACCCATCCCAACTACTACAAGGTTATCAAAATTTTCTCTTACAGACTCTGCAAAGGTTACAATCTCATCACATTCTTTTTCCATTATCTCAGGGAGGAGCAGTGGATAGTAATCTCCCTTTTCCTTTTCAAGAATTGCCTCTTTAACTTTTTTGAGTAACTCTCTGTTTAATTCTATCTCTTTCCTTTTAATACCGTGTTCATATGCTATCTCTTCGCATGCATTTGTAAAGTCAATTAACATATCTATCGCTTGCCTTTCTAAAGATCTGTATTGCAGTTTGTGATAGTTGCTCTATCTTCTCTATCGATGTTCCCTCAATATATATCCTCATCTTTGGCTCTGTCCCGGAAGGTCTGTAGAGAATAGAGCTTCCATCTTCGAATAATAGTTGAATTCCATCTGTTTCATCAATTTTGTCTATGCAAAGTGCATCTTTTTCTTTATATACAAAATTCAACAGAACTGAAGTTACTCTCTCTTGAAGAGCGTGTTCGAATGAAAAGTCAATCCTTCTATTGTAGACTTCACCAAAGATTTTGTATAATTCATCTCTCAATTCGCTTAGACTTTTCCCATAATGCGAGACAATTTCAAGCACAAGGAGATTCACAAGGAGTCCGTCTTTTTCCTGTAGCCATCCCTGGATGGAAGCCCCACCACTCTCTTCTCCACCAAAGATCGCCTTCCTTTCAAAAAGTGCGGCTCCTATATATTTAAATCCAACCGGGGTTACAATTGCTTCATAACCATATTTATGTGCGATTCTATCAAGAAGTGATGTTGTAGAGATCGTTCTAACAATATTACCTTTCATTTTTCTTACCTCAAGGAGATAGTAGTAGATAATAGAAAGGACAATGTTAGGAGGGATGAAACTGCCATCTTTATCAATGATCCCAAATCTATCAGCATCTCCATCTGTAGAAAGTCCTATTGCTCCATTATTCTTTAATACACTTTCCTTAAGGAGGTTGAGATTTTCTTCAATAGGTTCTGGATGTAATTTCCCGAAGAGTGGATCTCTTACTCCATGGATCATTGTAAAATCAGTTATACTTGATAGGACTTCTGGAAGAAATCTTCTCCCTGTTCCAAAAAATGGTTCATAAACAACTTTTAGATGTCCACTTTTAATTTTGTCCAGGTCGACCAATTTGGTTAATGCTTCAGTATAGGAAGTTTCTTCGAAGACTTCTATTATCCCTTCTCTTAATCCTTCTTCAAATGGTAATTCTTCGATTTTTTCTCTCTCTATCTCAGAAATATGCTCTTCTATCCTTTTTGTTTCCTCAGGGAGGGCAGGTCCGCCAGTTTTGTTGGAAAATTTCAGTCCGTTGTACATATAGTCATTGTGCGATGCGGTGAAGTTAATACCTCCGTCGCCCTTTTTTTTGAGGATTTCAAATGCAACGACAGGCGTTGGTATATCATAGTTCGATAAATATACTTTTATTCCGATTTTAGCAAGGATCCCGGATGCAACTTTTGCAAAATCTTCCGAAAGAAAGCGGGTATCATAACCTATAACGACACTTTTTCCTCCAATCTCTTTGAGGTATTTCCCGATACCAGAGACTGCAAGTCTTACATTTGCAAATGTAAAATCATCTGCAATAATCCCACGCCAACCTGAAGTACCAAATTTAATTTTCATTTTAACTTATCCTTTTTTACAAGTTCCTCGAATACCTTTAAATATTTTTCTCCCATTTTTTCCAAACTAAAATTACAACTCATACCAATCTTAATTAATTTTATCAACAATGCTTTATTTTCAAAAACAGAGCACGCATATAAGATAGTGTTCGTAAGTGCATCACTGCTGTATTCATCAAAAGAGAAGCCGTTCCCACAGTTTATTATTTCAGAATAATTGAAAACCGTATCTTTTAATCCGCCTGTTTCATGGACTACGGGAAGGGTGCCATATCGTAAAGCGATCATCTGCGAAAGACCACAAGGTTCATACCTTGATGGCATCAAGAAGAAATCTGAAGATGCGTAGATTTTATGGGCAAGGACTTCATCAAAAGCAAGTATTATCTTAAATTTTTCAGGATAGAGTGCACCTAATATCTTTAACTTCTCTTCCAGTGGTTTCTCACCTGTGCCAAGGATCACTACATTCACATTTAATTTGAGGATTTCTTCAAGTGATTTGAGCAGTATATCCATACCTTTTTGAGCAGTAATCCTACTTACCATGCCAAAAAGTGGGAATTTGTAATTCTCTAAACCGTTTTCTTCTAAAAATTTCCTTTTGTTTTCTTCTTTATCTTCAATTGTATTTATACTGTAGTTTTTATAAATCAATGGATCGGTTTGAGGATTCCAGATTTCATAGTCGATGCCATTTAAAATACCCACAATATCTTTCTTCCTTGTTAAAAGGATGCCATCCATCCCTTCCCCATACTCTTTTGTAAGTATCTCTTTTGCATAAGTAGGGCTTACGGTGCTTATCTTATCTGCAAATACAATGCCTGCCTTCATAAAACTCATTTTTCCATAAAACTCAATTCCATCAATGCTAAAGTATTTTTCGTCTATATCAAGTATTCTGAGGAATTCCCTATCAAAGTTTCCCTGATAACCAAGGTTATGAATTGTGTAGAGCGTTTTAAAGGGAAGATTGTCATCCTTTATAAAAAGTGCAATTAAAGCACTTTGCCAGTCATTGAGATGGAATACATCGATATGAAGATCGAACTCTCTTGTTGCTTCAAGGACTGCTTTATCAAAGAAACCGAATCTTATTGCATTGTCAGGATAATCTACACCTTTTTCTCCATAGAGATCGTCCCTATCAAAGAAATCGTTTTGTTCAATTAATATGGCATATGCGTCTTTGTAGAACTCTTTTAAGTATGCATAGCCTTTGTATAGTTTGTGGTTGAGTGTGATTGCTAAATCTCTCTTCTCTTCAAAATCTTTGAATTGTGCCTTTGTCCTTTTGTAATAAGGAGTAAAGAGATAGACTTTTGCACCCAAATGGGGGAGGACTTTAAAGAGACTACCAACTACATCTGCCAAACCCCCTGTCTTTGAAAATGGGACTGCTTCGCTTGATACAAGCCCTATGTTCATTTTTTAAACTCCTTTCACCTTCCTTAAATAGTTTGCTGCTTCTTCTGGTATCATTGGATTGATGTAAAAGCCAGAGCCCCATTCGAAGCCTGCAAGTTGAGTAAGCCTTGGGACAATGTGTATGTGAAAATGGTAATAGGGGATACTAAGATTGTCAAGAGGCGAAGTATGGATGTAAAAGTTATACGGGACACTTGGAACCGCTTTTTCGAGCATCATAAGAGAGTTCTGTAATATTGAGGCAAGCCTTGAAATTTCGTTTGCCTTCAATTGACCAAAATCAGAGATGTGTTCTTTAGGGAGGATTATTATCTCGAATGGCATAGCGGCTGCAAATGGTACAAATGACACGAATTTTTCATTTTCGTCTATCAATCTCTCTTTTGTCTCAAGTTCCTGCTCTACAATATCGCAGTAGATACATCTTTCCTTGTACTGGTAGTATTTTAATGCCATATCAAGTTCGAGTTTTACTACATCTGGAAGCACAGGTGTTGCAATAAGCTGACTGTGCGGATGCTCAAGAGAGGCGCCTGCCCTTCTCCCCCTGTTTTTAAAAATAAGAATGTACTTAAGTCTTATGTCTTTTCTTAGATCAAGCATCCGTTCTCTAAACATCCAGATCACTTTTTCTACCTGTTGTAGTGGAAGCGACTCAAGGGAATGGTAGTGGTCTTTTGACTCTATTATGATTTCATGGGCACCAATTCCATTCATTACATCATAGATACCTCTTCCATGTCTATTCAATTCACCTTCTACTTTGAGTGCGGGGAATTTATTTGGAACAACTCGGACAAGCCATCCTCCTTTATTTTCCTCACTTCCCCCTTCTCTTATTGCGGTAATCTCGGGTGGCGTCATAGATTCATGTCCAGCACAGAAGGGGCAGTCAATAGGTCCTTTAGTAACATCTTCTTCGCTTTTGAAATCTGTCGGTCTCAGTGCTCTTTCTGTTGCAATAATAACCCATTTGCCTGTGGTTGGGTCCCTTCTTAGTTCTGGCATTTAATTACCTCCTTGTATAATATGTTTAGGCTGTAGAGCAGATAGACATATAATCTATCTCTCTATCAGTCATATTAAAAATACTAATATATTGCTTCCTGAGAGAAGGCAAGAGAAAGCTTACTCCTCCTTGGGAGGGAGTAGAAATGCTCTTATCCCTCAAGATAGACTGCTTCTCCTGCCTTCTACCTGAAACACCTTTAACTAAGTTGAGAGTGCCTTTTGAGGTACATCTCTTTTTTAAAACAAGGCTGTGTTGGTAGGAGTGCTGGAGAAAATGCCTTACTCTTTGGAAGAAAGAGAAAGGAGATAAAAGCATATGGAGAAAGAAGTTAAGAAAGTAATGTTCGTAGGTATTGATGTGGGAAAGAGGAAACACGAGGCCTGTTTTGTTGAGAGTAATGGGAGAGTTGTGAGGTATATGCCATTTAATAACAGAATACAAGGATTCAAAAGGTTCTTTTCTCTTATCGAGCAGATGAGGAAAGATGAGGTTAGCATAACCATAGCTCTTGAAGCAACTGGACACTACTTCCTTAATCTCTATTCCTTCTTGAGAGGACATGGTATAGATGTAACTGTTGTCAATCCAATTCAAACGGATAGTTTTAGGAATGTATTCATCAGAAAGACAAAAAGTGACAGAAGAGATTCCTTCGTTATTGCAGAACTTGCAAGATTGGGAAGGGCGAGGAAATCCAACATAGATAACGAAGGAAGCAAGATCTCTAATCTCAAGATGCTTACAAGATTCAGAGCAGATTATGCTCACAAAGCTTCTAATATGAAGAAGAAGCTTTCTTCCGATGTTCTTAGAGTATTCCCAGAATTTTTTGATGTATTCAAGGGATTTAATACCAGAACTTCCCTCATGATATTGAGAAACTACCCTACACCAAGAAAACTTCTCAAGGAAGATAGAACTATACTCTATACTCTTGTAAAGAACTGGAGCAAAGGAAGGATAGGAGAGAAAGTTGTTGATGAACTCATAAGTCTTGCTGAAGATTCTGTTGGGTCTCCCATCGACATTGATGCAATAGAGGTTGAAATTCCCTTTATCGTAGATGAGATATTTTTCCTTGAAGATAAAGTGAAAGAGGTGGAGAGCTATATCGAGGAACAATCTTTGGAAATTGAAGAAGTTGAACTTCTCAAGACAATCCCAGGGATAAGTACAGTTAGTGCTGCATCCATCGTAGGAGAGATCGCAAACATCGACAGGTTTGATTCCGTTAAGAAACTCAGGGCATACGCAGGTTTTGACCCATCTCTTAAAGAGTCTGGAGACTCTGTAACGGGGAGAAGTACTATCTCTAAGAGAGGCTCCCCGTATTTGAGAAGAGCCCTCTATTATGCTGCCAATGTCAGTAGGCGATTCTCTCCTACCTTTAAAGAATACTACAAAAGGAAACTTATTCAACATCCAAACAGGGAAAGATATGCTATCGTATCCGTTGCCAATAAACTTATTACTGTTATCTACTATATGCTTAAAAGCAAAAAACCTTTTGACCCACTCTATGAATTGAATCTTAAAAGAAATCCATTTGAAAAAACTCCTGTTACCCAAAACTTGGAAGAAAGGAGTGCAGATGATATCTTCCATTAATATGCACCCTCTTTTTGAGGCGAAGATACATAACTTTTCCTCTTCTTATTTAAATTCCCTCTTCCTCTTAATCTCCTTAAACTTTCTTTTAAAATCTCTTTCATTTTTTCCTTCAGGGTATTGACTCATTATACTAAGTCTATTGGATATGTTTTGATTGGATAAAATAGATAATCCGGGACAACATGTTCTTCTTTATACGCCTTTATTAGTCTTCCTCTGAATAGGAAATCAAAATCGAAATTAATTTCCCTTTTATGGAGATCACTATACCACCAGAAATAATCACTTGCCTCTGCTTTTAACAGTTCTTCAAAGGCCTCTTTCGTATGAAGCGTTCTTCTTGCCTCAATAAGATAACTCCATGCCTTATTTGTCTCTTCACATCCAATCCATGTATCAAAATACCCATTAATCCATGAACCTGGTCTTATCTTTTCGATTCTTTTTGCCTCCTGTAATTCGCTTCCTAAAGCAGTATGTTTCTCATCAAATCTGTTAAAAAACTCCTGCAGGAATCCAATACCGTAATCTTCATAATATTCCCATGGGTTTTCTCCATCAAGAATAAGTATAAGCAGGCCACTATTTTGCAAATTTTCCATTAAATCCTCAACTGCAACCTTTCTGTCCATTTTATTATAGGCAAAACCAATTTTATCAGAAATGACATGGTTCCTCAGGAAAAGCCTTATCCCGTTATATTCATAAACGCCCTGGTTTAATCCAAATGGCCTTACAATGAGTTCATCACTTCCAATCCATTGAATTGGATAACTTTTAAGTAAATCTATGGTTTCATAAGAAATTCCTCCCTCCGCAGGCCACATCCCGTTAATCTTCGTGTTAAAGATTTCTTTGCATAAAGTTATGGCTCTGTTTACCTGTTCATCTATATCTTCAATAAAGCGTGTTGAGAGGTCAGGGATGATTGCATCACTCTTGCTTTCTTTTGCAACATTTATATCAACAAGAATTGGAAGGATCGGATGGTGATGCGGGGTAACGGTTATCTCAACCTGTCCCCTCTCTACGAGTATTTTGTATAATGTAAAGATGTGTCCAATAATATGATTTTCAAGATTTATAAGTGTATTTTTTTCCTCTTTTGAGAAGTTTCTTCCTTTCTTTTTAAGTTCAATAACTTCTTCGTGTAGTGGTGCAAAGGAGGAGATTTTAAAAATTACCTGTAAGTCAAGCACTTCCTGTGGCGTAAGTTTTCCTTCTTTTTTGAATTTTTCTTTTATGGAGGAGAATCTTTCGCTTTTAAAAGAGGAGGGGACATCGAATCTGTCCACCATAAATGCAATATCTGAAGGGCCTAAAGTATCAGGTTCTGCATTTTCGTATGATGCAAACACATCTTTCTCTCCATTTTGATATCTTTTTATTTGCTCGAGAAGAATGCCTGAAAAGTTGATATTTGCCTTAAAATTACTTTTTAAAAGAAGAGCAGGGATTGAATAGTAACCATTAAGTAAGTGTCTTCTCACCCAGGGAAGCACTATCTTTCCTGTTAAACTCTCTAAGTAATCTGGTTGATGCATATGCAACCATAAAAATATCTTTTTTTCCATTATTTACCCTCACTTCGTTTTTGTTTTTTCATTTTATGCATTATAATATAAAAAAGGCAACTTTTACAAAGTGTAAAAGTAAGAGGTGAAAAAATGGCAGATGTCACATTAAAAAATGTAACGAAGAAATTCGGAAATGTCGTTGCAGTTGACAGCATGAACATTGATGTGAAGGATGGTGAATTTCTTGTGCTTTTAGGTCCATCAGGCTGTGGTAAAACAACAACATTAAGAATTATTGCAGGGCTTGAAGAAGTAACTTCAGGAGAGGTCTATATTGGTGGAAGACTTGTAAATGATGTCCCGCCTAAAGACAGAGACATTGCAATGGTTTTTCAGAATTATGCGCTCTATCCACATATGAATGTCTATAAAAATATTTCTTTCGGTCTCGAATTGAGAAGGACACCTCGTGATATCATTGATAAAAAGGTAAAAGAAGTTGCCGCAATGTTAGGGCTTGAGAATCTGCTTCATAGAAAACCAAGAGAACTTTCAGGTGGACAGAGGCAAAGAGTTGCGCTTGCGAGGGCAATTGTAAGGGACCCAAAGGTGTATCTTATGGATGAGCCTCTTTCAAACCTTGATGCAAAATTGAGAGTTCAGACGAGGGGAGAACTTATAAAACTGCATGAAAGACTTGGTGTTACGACGATTTATGTGACGCACGACCAGGTTGAGGCAATGACTCTTGGCAACAGGGTTGTGGTTATGAACAAAGGGTTGGTCCAGCAAGTGGGGGCTCCAAAGGATGTATTTGATCATCCCGCAAATAAGTTTGTTGCAGGTTTTGTTGGAACGCCACCAATGAACTTTTTTGATGTGACCATTGAGAAGGTCGGAGAAGACATCGTATTGAAGGGAATGGATTTTACGATTAAACCTCTTAAAGAGCATGCAAAAATCTTAGAACAGGCAAACTTAAAAGGAAAAGAAGTAACTTTAGGCATAAGACCAAAGGACATTTTCCCTAAAGAAGAACTTCTTGATAATATGAAGGATTTTGTAGGAGAATTAAAAGCACCGATTGATTTTGTAGAATTGATGGGCTCTGAAACCTTTTTGCACTTTAAGGTGAATGATACTCTTGCCGTTGCTCGTGTATCAGCAAATGCGCGCTATTCTATGGGAGACACAGTTGAACTTTATGTGGACTTAAGAAACATCCATGTATTCGATAAAGAGACAGAACAGGCGTATTTCTAAATGATCATTGGAGTCTTAAATGTAAAATGTGTGGTGCCTGATGCGCTTTCTTTGAAGGATAAGCGACAGGTTACACAGAGTTTGGAAAGAAAATTGAGGAATAATTTTAACATTTCTATAGGAGAAGAAAGTAATGATTCATGGAAGGATGTGCATATGACAATTGTAAGCGTAAACAGTGATAGATCACATCTTTTTAGTACACTTTCAAAGGTAACTCAATTTATTCAGAGTGAACCAAGGATTATATTGGAAGATTATTCGATAGAAATTTTATGAGGGGGAAGAATGAAAGTTGTGTATAATGGAAAAATTGTTACTCTTGATGAAGAGCATCCATTTTATGAAAAAGGAGCAATTGCTTTTGAAGATGGGAGAATTGAGGGTGTTGGTCCAAATGAGGAGATTATAAATAAGTATAAAGGGGCAGCACTCATTGATCTTGAAAATAAATTTGTTATGCCCGGTCTCATTAATACGCATATGCACCTCTATAGTACTTTCGCAAGAGGTTTTGGTTTTGGCGGTGCATCTCCATATACATTTAGGGAAATCCTTGAACAAATCTGGTGGAGATTGGACAAACTGCTTGATACAGAGGAAGAGATTTACTACAGTGCATTGGTTTCTGCACTTGAAGGTTTAAAATCAGGGACAACGACCATTATAGACCATCATGCATCTTACGGTTTAATCGAAGGCTCGCTTGATATTGTTGAGAGGGCATTGAGGGATGCAGGTGTAAGAGGTGTTCTTGCCTATGAAACATCCGATCGGTGGGGAAAGGAATTATCCGAAGCATCAATAAGAGAAAATGAAAGGTATATAAAGAAGGAAAAGGACAAAGACTTTTTTAATGCGCTTTTTGGGCTTCATGCATCCTTTACGCTCATGGATGATACTCTTCTGAAAGTTTCAGATATTGCAAAGTCATTAAGTGTGGGTTTCCATATTCATGTGGGAGAGGGTATTGAAGATGTTGAAGATGCACTAAAGACATCGGGAAAAAGGACAGTTGAAAGGTTGAATGATTTTGGAATTCTTGGAAATAATACACTTGCAGTTCATTGTATTAATATTAATGAGAGGGAGATTGAGATTTTAAAAGAGACCGGTACTACAGTTGTCCATAACCCTGAATCCAATATGAACAACGGAGTCGGGGTTGCGCCTATTCTTGAGATGGATAAGAAAGGTGTTCTAATTGGACTTGGAACTGATGGTTATACACCCTCAATGATTGAATCAGTAAAGGTGGCATATATTCTTCCAAAATTGCATTACAGAGACCCACGGGTAGGTAGCGCCCTCTCAAAGAAGATGCTTTTTGAAAATAACAGGATTATTGCAAGTAGATTTTTCAATAGCGAAGTCGGAGTAATAAAAGAAGGTGCATATGCAGACTTTTTAGTCCTTGACTACTATCCCCCAACGGAGGTAACAAAAGATAACTTCTTCTTCCATCTTATTTTCGGTATAAGGGATAGTGCTATTAAAGATGTATATGTGCATGGCAAACTTCTCGTAAAAGACCATAAACTGCTTACCATTGACGAGGAAGAGGTTTCAAAAAAGTCTCAGGAAGTTGCAATGAAATTCTGGAGGAAATTTTAGCAATGGAATTCAACAGAAAAAAACTTTCAAACATTGTTGATGTAGCAAGGAGGAGAAAAAGTGCTGATGTCATTATTAAAAATGCGAAGATTATTAATGTGTTTAATGAGACAGTTGAAGATGGAAACATTGCAATTGCAGAAGGTGTTATTGCAGGGATTGGCGGGTATACAGAAGGAGACACAATTATAGATGTCGAGGGTGCGTTTGTTGCGCCTTCCTTTATTGACTCCCATATGCATATCGAAAGTACAATGCTTATTCCAACAGAATTTGCAAAGGCAGTTGTGCCACTTGGAACTACTACTGCAGTTGTTGATCCACATGAAATTGCAAATGTTGCAGGGATCCCTGGCATACAATTTATGATTAATGCCTCTAAGAGTCTTCCTATGGATATATATTTCATGCTTTCAAGTTGCGTGCCTGCTACAAACCTTGAAACATCTGGTGCAACACTTTATGCAGAGGACCTTGCAGTCCTGAAGAATCACGAGAAAGTGCTTGGGCTTGCTGAGATGATGAACTATCCTGGCGTAATTAATAAAGATCCCGAGGTACTGGACAAGATTGTTCTTTTTAGAGATGGAATTATAGATGGACATTCGCCTACTCTTTCAGGCTATGACCTTAATGCGTATTTAGCTGCAGGTATCCTTGCAGACCACGAATGCACAACAAAAGAAGAGGCAATGGAAAAGTTGTCTAAAGGGATGTGGATTATGATGAGGGAAGGTTCGGTTACAAGGGATTTATTGAACTTATTACCTCTATTGAACGATAGGACGAAACACAGGATTCTTCTCTGTACTGATGATAAGCATCCTGAGGATCTCATTTTGGAAGGTCATATAAACTTTGCAATAAGACTTCTTGTTGAAAATGGAGTGCCATTGCCTGTTGCGGTTAGACTTGCTACACTTAATCCTGCACAATTCTTTGGCTTTAGAAGAAAAGGAGGTGTTGCTCCTGGCTATGCAGGAGACCTTGTTGTGTTTGAACATCTCAATAAGATGAATCTTGTTTTTAAAGACGGGGTTGTTGTTGCAAAGGATGGAATGCCCCTTTTTGATGTCGAGGAACCCCAGCATGATGACGCAGTTAAGAATACAATAAATCTTAAGACAGCAACCTTTGAAAAATTGAAGATTGCAAATAAAGGAAAAAAGGTGAGAGTAATCGGCTTGAGGCATGATTCTATTGTTACTGATGAGTTGATAATGGTGCCAAAAGTTGAAGACGGCTATGTTGTTTCTGATGTAAAAAATGATATTATAAAAATTGCAGTTTTTGAAAGGCATAGAGCAACAGGTAAAGTTGCTGTTGGTTTTATTCACGGTCTTGGGTTGAAGAGAGGTGCATTTGCAACTTCTATTGCACACGATGCACATAACATCATAGTTGCAGGAGAAAACGATAAAGATATGCTTCTTTCTGTAAGTCAACTTGAAGCAATGGGCGGAGGAATTGCAATTGCAAAAGATGGTGTTGTGCTTGATTATCTTCCCCTTCCTTATGGTGGACTTATGACAAATCGTTCAGTTCACGAGGTTGCGGAAATCTTAGAGAGGCTTCATAAATGCGCACACAACGAACTTGGTGTTACATATCCGGACCCATTTATGGCGCTTGCATTTATGCATCTTGAGGTAATTCCAAAACTTAAAATGACTGATTCTGGACTTGTTGATGTTAATAAATTTGAGTTTGTTGACCTTTTTGTAGAATAGGAGGTCAATGTGCTTCTAAAAAACGCAAATATTATTACAGAGGGGAACAATACTAAAAGGGTTCATATACTTGTTGAAAATGGTAAAATAACTAATATTTTTGAAAATAACATCCCGAAAAATATACCACAAAATGACTCTATGGATTGCTCTAACTACATTGTATTTCCAGGCTTTATTGATGCACATGTCCATTTTGATGATCCGGGCTATACGGACAGGGAAGATTTTTTGACAGGCACAATGAGTGCAGCAAAAGGTGGAGTGACAACAGTGATAGATATGCCGTGTACTTCAATTCCAGCGGTCACCTCAAGAGAAAATCTGCAATATAAACTTGATGTTGTTTCTAAAAAAGCCTGTGTGGATTTTGCATTTTGGGGAGGTGTTACACCGAAGGAGATCCACTCCAATGAATACAAAAAGACAATGAGGGAACTTGTAGAAAGTGGTGTTGTGGGATTCAAACTTTATACTATTTCGGGTATGAAAACCTATCCAAGGGTTGATATCTCTGAAATGGCACTTATTTTTAAGGAGGTAAGGGTTCTAAATACAATTGCAGGTATACATGCGGAGGATTTTGAACTTGTTGACTATTTTACAAAAAGGTACAGGGATGAGTTAGGGAATGTAACAGGTTTATCCTGGGCAAGGGGGAGAAATTATGAGGCGGAAGCAGTTGCAATCTTAAGAGTCATTGCCCTTGCAAAAGAATTTCATAATAAAGTGCATATTGTGCACCTATCAACGAAACTTGGATTAAAAATGGTTGAACTTGCAAAATCTCAGGGTGTTGATATAACAGCAGAAACCTGTCCTCACTATCTTGTATTTAATGAAGAAGATTATGATAGATTTGGTGCAATTCTAAAGACTGCGCCTCCTGTGAGAAAAAAGGAGGATTCAGAATCTCTCTGGGAGGGGCTTAAAAAAGGTTCAATTGATTTTGTTACAACAGACCATGCAGGTGGGATATACCCGGAAGAGAAAAATAAAGAAAGTTTTTGGGATAACTATGCAGGTATTCCAGGAGTTGAGACACGTTTCAATGTATTATTTACCTTTGGATATAAGGCAAATAGGCTTACGCTTGGAGACCTTGTAAATGTCCTTTCTACAAAACCTGCAGAGAGATTTAAACTGAAAAATAAAGGAAAGATTGAAGTGGGTTACGATGGAGATTTCGTAATTGTGAATCCAGACGATAGATTTGTTTTCGATGCCTCAAAAGATCTTCTTTGCAAAAACAGATATTCGCCTTTTGATGGTTTTGAATTTTTCGGCACAATTGAAAAGACTATTTTGAGAGGCAAGGTCATATACGATAGGGTAATGGGCATCGTTTCAGAAAGTGGCTTTGGAGAATTTATAAAAGCCTCATATTAATTATTTCTCGCCCTTTATGAATGGTTCTCCTAATGCAGATGGTGCACCTATGTGTAATCTTTTCACTTCTCTTGCTGTAATGAGGAGGATAATAAGAGTTGCGATGTAGGGGGACATTTTGAGTATTGGCACAGGAATCCCGAGTGATTGCAGGAGGTATTGGAGGACATCAACACCACCAAATATGTATGCCCCGACAATTGCTCTCAGTGGATTCCATTGAGAGAAGATAGTAAGTGCTATAACAATCCAACCACGTCCACCTGTCATTCCTTCAATCCAGATAGGCATATATGCAAGTGTAAGATACGCCCCTGCAAATCCTGAAAAACATCCACCTATGAATGTTGAGATATATCGGATCATTCCAACATCGATGCCCTGGGCGTCTGCTGCCTGTGGATTTTCACCTACAGACCTTACATTTATCCCCCAGCGTGTCTTAAAGAGTATAAACCACAAGAGAATTGAAAGGGAAATTCCTATGTAGAATAGGGGATCTCTATCAAATAAAATCTGTCCTATGAACGGTATCTTTGATAAACCAGGAATTGGAACTTCAAGAAATCTCTTAGGTAAGGAAACTCCAATATAACTTTTCCCAAGCATGCCTGAAATACCCAATCCGACCATAGCAATTGCAAGACCGGAAAGTGTTTGAATGCCCTTAATTGTAATCGAGACAAATGCATGTATAAGTGCAAGAAGACCACCCGATAGAATCCCTGCTATGAGGCCTATCCACGGGTTTTTTGTAGTATATGTGACACTAAAACCTACTATTGCGCCTACTGCCATCATCCCTTCTACGCCAAGGTTTAAAATACCTGCTCTTTCTGCAATAATTTCTCCTGCCGTGCCCAGGAGCAGTGGTGTGCCTGCAACCATTGTTCTTTGAAGAACTGATATTATAAGATTCATTTTATCACCTTCTTATTTTTATTCTGTATTCTCTGAAGAAACTGCCAATCATTACAAAGACTAAAATAAATCCGTTAAAGGCATTAATCGTAGAAGAAGGGAAACCAAGAGAAGTTTGGATCACATCACCGCCAACGAGGATTCCACCAAAGAAGAGCGCAGAGATGACTGCAAGAATTGGATTCAATTCGCAAAGCCAAGCAACAATTATTGCTGTATATCCATAGTTAGAAGAGATTTGTTCAGGATATGTAAGGTGTTTGTGGACACCTGCAACTTCACCTACTCCTGCAATGCCTGCAAGTCCGCCTGAAATAAGCATCATTATAATTGTTATTTTTACAAAATCGATGCCAGAATACTCTGCTGCATGGGGATTTTCTCCTGCAACTTTTATCTCGAATCCATATTTTGTTTTTTCGATGAAAAAATACACCACGATCGCCGCTATCAAAGCAATAATGAGAGTAACATAACTCACTCTGCTGCCAGGAATTTGAGTGAGAGTCGCGCTTTGAGGGAAGTTATCGGTGTATGGAAAATTGTGTTGTGTTTTTCCTTTCCATGGTCCATAGACAAGATATTCGACAAAATCCTCTGCAATATAGTTGAGCATGAGAGTTGCAATGATTTCATTAATTCCAAGTTTAACCTTTAGTATTGCCGGGATAAAGCCATAAAGAGCACCGCCAATAAACCCTGCAAGGAACATGAGAGGTATTGTTGTTGTAGATGGATGAGTTGGACCAAAATGAAGAGCAATATAGGTAGATAGGGTTGCTCCAATAAGAAGTTGTCCATTTGCCCCAATGTTCCAGAATTTTCCTTTGAATGCAACAATAAGACCTTCTGCAATAAGTAAAAGTGGTATTGCTTTAGCGACAGTTTCTTTTAGACCAAATGTGGAACCAAATGACCCTATGAATATTTTAGAGAAGGCATAAAAGGGATTTACCCCTCTTAGAAGAAATATAAAACTCGAGCATATAATGGCTAAAACAATGGAAAGTAAGTATATGGAAGTTGAAAAGGCTCTTTGAGTATATCCTCTTTTTTCGACTTTAAGTTGCATCTTTACCTCCTACATTCTTTTTGAGCCAGCCATCATAAGTCCTATATCTTCAATGGAGACTTGCTTTGGTTCAAAAACGCCCATAAATTCTCCCATAAACATGACTGCAACTCTGTCACTCAATTGCAATATCTCTTCAAGATCTTCCGAGACAAGGAGGATTGCAGAGCCAGATTTTCTTTTTTCAAGTAACAACTTTCTTATATATTCAGTCGCTGAGATATCAAGGCCGTAGGTTGGATGTGCTGCAACAATGAAATCAGATTTTGTGGTTGTTTCTCTTGCCAAAATGAGCCTTTGAATGTTTCCACCTGAAAGGTATTTTACTTTTGTTTCAATGCGTGGAGTTGCAATTCTAAAGTCCTTCACAAGTTTTATAGCAAATTCTTTTATTGCCTTATAGTTGAGTATGCCTTTTTCGGATGAAAAAGGTCTTCTGTAATAGTCTCTTAAAACAGTATTTTCATAAACAGGCATATTTCCCACAATCCCATATTTTATCCTTTCCTCCGGGATATGAGCAACTCCTCTCTCTGCAATTATCCGTGCACCCTGGTTTTCAACCTCCTTACCCTTAATTATGATATGTCCCTTTTCTACAGGTCTTAATCCCGTAAGGGCTTCTACTAATTCTCTTTGTCCATTACCAGAGACACCTGCAATACCAAGTATTTCGCCTTTTCTTATTTCAAAAGAGAGACCTTTTACAGCCTTTAATCCTTTGTCGTTTAGCACTTCAAGATTTTCTACCTTAACTGCTATCTCCCCTTTTGTACTTTCTTCTTTTTCAAGGTTAAAAATTATTTCTCTTCCAACCATCATTCTTGCAAGTTTTTCTTTTGTTGCTTCTTCTGTTGTGAGTGTCCCTATAATTTTTCCTTCTCTTAAAACTGTTACAATACCACCCAATTCAAATACTTCTTCTAATTTATGGGTAATAAAGATAATAGAATGTCCGTCTTTAACAAGTTTCTTAATAGTTTTAAATAGTTCTGTTGCCTCCTGTGGTGTTAAGACAGAGGTTGGTTCATCGAGGATAAGAAGTTTTGCACCATGCATTAATGCCTTGATAATTTCAACTCTCTGCTGTTCTCCAACTGATAGTTGCCATACTTTTGCATCAGGATTTACATGCAAGCCAATTTCACTACTGTATCTCTCAATTTCTCTCCCCATTGACTTTGCAGGATCTATAAATCTTGTTCCTTTAAGCCCAAGTGCAATATTCTCAGCAACGGAATGGTTTCGAACGAGCATAAAGTGCTGGTGAACCATTCCTATCCCATATTTCATTGCAGTTTTTGGAGAATCAATAAAAACTTCTTCGCCATTTATATAGATCTCACCTGAATCAGGCTGATATATACCATATATGATGTTCATAAGAGTTGTTTTTCCTGCACCGTTTTCTCCAAGCATTATATGAATTTCTCCCGCATTAATCTTAAGAGATATCCTGTTGTTTGCAATGATGCCTGGAAACTCTTTATAGATGTCTTTTAATTCAAGTGATTCAAATACAACACCTTTTTCTTCCAAAGTTTCACCTCACTAATTCAATTGAAGGGGGGCATTACCCCCCTTGCAGTTTTACAACTCTTTTAAACTACTTAGGAATCTCGCCTACGACATTGTCAACAAACCAATCAACACTCCACAGAATGTCGTGAGATGCTCTTTCCCCGGGCTTTAACCTCAAAGTGCCTTTCTGATCTTTTATTGGTCCTGTGAATGGGTCAAATAGCACTGTTGGTTCACTCATCTGTTCTTTTCTCTTCATTACAAGGTCGTAAACGCTAATTTTTCCAAGAATTGGGTCAGTAACTGTTTTTGCCTTAAGTGCATCAACAAATTTTGGATTGATAGGTGTATCAAAATCTGCTCCCAGGATGCATGCGCCTTCCTTCATTAGCCACCAATAATCCTGATTGGTCCAGGTGTTTGTATATAGTCTTCTTATGATGTCCTCGTACAGTGGTTCCCAATCTGCAAGTTGACCTGAAACTACTGTATCCGGACCATATTTAAGCATCGGGCTGTAGTGAGAGAAGGTATAAATTTGTTGACCCTTTTTTGTGTGCTCTTCTCCTACATCGACAACAGCAGTTGAGTCTTCTGTGTAAGCAAGTGCATCTACTCCCTCTGAAATGAGTGACTCTGCAGCTTCCTTCGCCTTTGCAGGGTCGTACCATGTGAAAAGCCATTTTACATAAACTTTTGCATTCGGATTAACTTCTTTTACACCAAGTGCAAATGCATTAATATGTCTTACAACCTCTGGAGTTGGTTGTGCTGCTACATAACCAAGTTTGTTTGTCTTTGTCAGTGCACCTGCCATAAGTCCTGTTAGATAATAAGCCTGGTAGAGTTCTCCAAAGTATGTCCCTGAATTTTTCTCTCTCTTGTAACCAGAGCAGTGTTCAAAGATCACATTCGGATATTTTTTTGCTGCCTCTACAGTTGCATCCATGTAGCCAAAACTTGTCGTGAAGATAATGTCACATTTTTCCTCGTTTACAAGTCTGTCAATGTAACGACCACAATCTGTTTCGGGAACTGATTCAATGTAAACCGTCTTAAGCCATGGGAATTTTTGCTCAAGTTGTTTTCTTGCCGCATCATGCGCTGCGGTCCATCCATAGTCTCCTGTAGGTCCTACATAAATAAAACCAGCCTTGATTGTCTTCTCCTGTGTTTGTGTGGTAGTTGCAGGTTGCTCAGAAGGCTTCTGTGGTTTGCATGAGACAGTTGTAAAGATTAACATAAACAGGACCAACGCCACCAACAAAACTTTTGCTTTACTTTTTAACATACTCCACCTCCTTCGATTAATATTTTATTCATTTTTTTAAAAAATGCAAGATGTTTTGTTAGGATTGAAAATTCTGTATAATAAGAAAAATTAACGGAAGGAGAACGCTTATGGGTAAAGTGAAAATGCTTAAATGCCTAAAATGCGGAGGTGAATATAGAGAAAACGAGGTTTTGTATACCTGTAAAAGTTGTGGGAACGAGGGGTTACTTGAAGTCCATTATGATTACGAAGCGATAAAAAAGGAATTTTCGATAGATTATCTTAAAGAGAATAAAAACTACTCAATGTGGAGATATCTTCCACTTATCCCGATAAACGATCCATCAAAAATCGGGCCACTTCAAGTGGGCTTTACCCCACTTTATGAAGTGAAACGAATAAGAAAAGACCTTGCTGTAGATAATCTTTTTGTAAAGGACGATGGAAGAAACCCAACTGCCTCTTTAAAAGATAGGGCTTCTGCTGTGGTAGTAGTAAAGGCACAGGAACTTGGTAAGAGAGAAATTACCTGTGCATCAACCGGAAATGCTGCTTCCTCTCTTGCAGGGGCAACTGCTTCTTTGGGACTGAAGAGTTTTATTTTTGTTCCCAAAACTGCTCCAAAAGCAAAAATTACGCAACTTCTTGTCTTCGGCGCAACAGTGTTTGCAGTGAATGGCTCTTACGATGAGGCGTTTGATTTATCAATAAAGGCAACAGAGGAGTTTGGCTGGTATAACAGGAATACTGGTTTTAATCCGTATACAGTTGAAGGGAAGAAAACTGTTGCACTTGAAATAGCTGAGCAATTGGGTTTTGAAGCACCCGATTATGTGTTTGTTCCTGTTGGCGACGGGAATATTATCTCTGGTGTTTACAAGGGATTTTTTGATTTATTGAATCTTGGCATTATTAATAAGATACCAAGGCTTGTAGCAGTTCAGGCAGAAGGTTGCAGACCCGTTGTTGATGCAGTGAACGGTGATGGTGTAATAAGACCAGTTTCTCCGAAGACGATTGCTGATAGTATTTCAGTGGGAATCCCTCGCTCTGGCATAATGGCAGTAAAGTATGTAAAAGAAGTTAATGGCTTTGGTATAGCAGTTTCTGATTCAGAAATTCTTTCCTCAATAAAATATCTTGGTAGTATGAGCGGTATCTTTGCAGAACCTGCAGGCGCAACCTCTTTTGCTGGCTATCTTAAAGCACTAAAAGAAAGAAGGATTGGTAAAAAAGACAGGGTTGTTGTGATTATTACAGGGAATGGTTTGAAAGATGTTGATAGTGCAATGAAATCCGTTAGTGCCCCGATTTTTATAGAACCCACAATAAAAGATGTGAAGGAACAGATAAAAAAGATGGGTATTTAAATTATTCAAGGGGTATAATAGCCACTATTTTATCTTTATTAATGAGTATAAAATCTCTTTTTTCTATTTCTTCATGTGAAGAAAGTAGTTTTATTTCTACTTCTACTGCGGGTAAAAACGGTATTTCCTTTTGAAAACGGTTAATAGCATCTGAAAATCTCATATTTACAGGAATATGAATTTTACCTCTTATTAGAAAAGTTTCTGTTAAAACTATCGCTTCAACCTTTTTTGTATTTGGATTTATTGCCATATTCTCTCCAAAACGAAAGGCAGGCATTAAGCCCGCCTTTTTTACTTCTTTTTTGTTTCTTTTTGTTTCTTTTTTACGCTTGGTGGGACATAGTACCTTCTCTTTTTAATCTCTGTATAGACCCCATCTTTTGCGCATTCTCTTCTAAACCTCTTAAGCATCTCCTCTAAGGATTCGTTTTGTCTTCTGTGTACTTCCGCCACTGGTTTTCTCCTAACCCGTTGTTAGGATAATCGCCTCCTTTCACATTTTTCTCATTATAAGTTTACACATTTTTTGAATAATGTCAAGAGATTTTACTAAATTTTTCTTAAAAATTTTTCTGTTTTCTCTTGCAAAGTATTACTTTTATAGTTATAATTTATACGAGGTGAAAAATGGGTGAGTTTATACAGAATAATTTGAGTAGAGATGAAAGGCTTAATCTAATGAGAAAATTGTTGATAGATATGGACAAGGGTCTTATTTCTCCTCGAGAGGTAAAAGAACGTTTTAAAAAGATTTTAGAGAATGTTCACCCTGCAGAAATTGCAATAATAGAAAATACATTAATTGTTCAAGACCATTTCCCACAAGAAAAGATACATAGGCTTTGTGATGTTCACATAGATATTTTTAGAGAATCTCTTGAACAAGAGGAAATTAAAGTTAGTAAGGGGCACCCTCTGTATTTGCTTTTTGATGAACACAAAAAAATAGGAGAGTTGCTCGGCAAACTTATGCAAATTGCAAACAAAATAGAGCAAAATAAAGACCCAAACTATATCAAGGAAATTCTTCAAGAAAATGCTCTAATTTTTGAAATGATTTTCGATATTGAAAACCATATGGTAAGAGAAGAAAATGCTTTATTCCCATTTTTAGAGAAGCATGATGTTGTTCAACCTCCACAGATCCTTTGGAACGAGCACGACTCACTTAGAGCACGGTTCAAAGAACTGAAAGGTTACTTAGAGAAAAGTAAGAATAATAATCTTACTCAAGAAGAGATTGATAACTTACCGAATCTCTTAAAATATATTGTTGATTTGAAAACCTCTCATATTTATAAAGAAAACAAAATTCTTTTCCCTACCGCACTTGATAAACTCGAAGAAGGTGAGTGGAATAAAGTTTCCGAAGGAATGATTGAGATTGGTTTTGCAAAATTTACTGATAAAGCACTTGTCCCTGAAGCAAATAAAGAATCATCTGAAAAACGAACGACCGAAGATAGGTATATTTATCTTGATTCGGGTAAATTTACACTTTATGAATTAAATGCCTTTTTTGAAACTCTTCCAATCGAAGTTACCTTCATTAACAAAGACGATATAGTCCAATTCTTTAATAGAGGCGAAAAGAGAGTTTTTGTAAGGACAAAGTCAGTTTTAGGAAGAAGTGTGCAAAATTGCCACCCTCCAAAAAGTGTTCATATAGTCAATAAAATACTTGAAGATTTTAAGAGCGGAAAGAGAGATTTAGCAGAGTTTTGGATAAATTTGCAAGGAAGGCTAATATATATTAGGTATTTCGCTGTAAGGGATACTTACGGCAATTACCTTGGGACACTTGAAGTTACCCAGGATGTAACTGATATTAAGAAATTAGAAGGAGAAAAAAGAATCTACTCGGAAGAATAGGTAAAATGTATCCAAAGATTATAGTTGAGCATTTTATGAATCCAAAAAATGTTGGTGTAATTAATGATGCAACTACCACAGGTTCATCCGAAACCGATGGTGGAGGAAAAGCAGTATTTTACCTTTTAATAGAAGGTAATGTTTTAAAGGATTGCAAATATCAAGTTGATGGCTGCCCATATGCGATTGCAAGCGCTTCTATTCTTTCAGAAGACATAAAGGGTAAAAGTATCACTCAGTTAACTATGATAGACACAGATTATTTCTCGAAATTTTTTGAACTTCCAACGGAAAAATTAAATTGTATAAAACTTGTAGTTGAAGCTTTTAACGACGCTCTAAGAAGATTTAAGGTAAATAAATAAGTATGATAAACCTCGTGCACCGTACAGAAGAATCATTGCTTTAGATGCAGTATCAGAAGGAGTGAAAGAAAAACTTAGGAAAACATACGGAAAATTGAATCCTCTTTCACATAAAAGGCAAATAGACACAATACTTAAGAATTTTGGAAGGCATATAATAAATTTTTCTGTTTTCTCTTGCAAATATTACTTTTATAGTTATAATTTATAGGAGGTGAAAAATGAGTGAGTTTATAGAAATGAGAAGAGGGTTACAGTCCATAAGGTTCTCGAGGGCTTTTAAAAGCGAAAAAAGTAATTTGAGAGTTTTGGATAAATTCGTAAGAGGGATAATATATAGAGATGTTACTGGTATTAAAAATTAAAGGAATATGGAGGAAAGAATGGTTACAAAAGAAGAAATCATTAACGCTTTAAAGAATGTTTATGACCCAGAAATTCCTATTAACATTGTTGACCTTGGTCTAATTTACAAACTTGATGTTGACGAGGAAAATGGTGTTGTAAAG
>Ga0315298_1002757_pt1 | contig 29034 bp, 29 predicted proteins | sample WHS_1_MG_FD_203077 | JGI IMG/M metagenome (GOLD analysis project Ga0315298, IMG submission 203077) | Extremophilic microbial mat communities from Washburn Hot Springs, YNP, Wyoming, USA - WHS_1_MG | ecosystem: Environmental > Aquatic > Thermal springs > Hot (42-90C) | place: USA: Wyoming... | reverse complement strand
GCCCGCTTCTTTCTTTCAATAAAGTTCTAGCAGTTCAATAAGAAAAATACAAGCAAATCAAAGGAGAATTAACAAACAAAAATTATAGACTTGAAACCCACTTCTTTCTTTCAATAAAGTTCTAGCAGTTCAATAAGAGAGTACATTATAAGCAAATCAAAGAGGGAATTAGCAATCAAAACAATAAACGATTACAAAATCAAGAAGGAATAAACAAACAAAAGAGATAGGTTCGAACTTCTTTTTCATTCAAGAAGTTCTTAGTAGTAATTTAGAATCAAAAGCAAAAAAAAGATTAGATCCAGAACTCGTTTCTTATTCAAGAAAAGACAATTCAGTAATATTTTTTATTGTGTAAATTGCTTTATGGAATCTTCTTCAATACGCAAACTTTTCAAAATCCTTTATTCAGAGTATGGCCCACAGCATTGGTGGCCCGCAAAAACCCCTTTTGAAGTTTGTGTGGGTGCGATACTTACCCAGAACACTTCTTGGAAGAATGTGGAGAAGGCCATCTCTCAAATGAAACGCAAAGGGCTCATTGATTGTAAATCAATACTCGATTCAGACATGCGCACACTTGAAACAGCAATCATGCCCGCAGGGTTTTACAAGCAGAAAGCTAAGCGCCTAAAGCAGTTCTGCGAGCGCGCATACTTCAATGCGCTCCACCACATGTCTGTACAGGATGCGCGCGCCTATCTTCTCTCGATAAAAGGGATCGGGCGCGAGACTGCAGATTCCATTCTTCTCTATGCATTCAACAAACCCATCTTTGTAATAGATGCTTATACAAAACGCATCTATGGCAGGATTTTTGAAGGAACGTATGAAGGCACCACCCGTGATTATGATGACCTCCGCATTGAATTCGAACATGCACTCGGCTCCAGTACAAAAGTGTTTAACGAGATGCATGCCCTTCTCGTGGAGCACGCAAAACGCTTTTGTACGAAGGGAAACCCAAACTGCTCCTCTTGCCCTGTGCGAAAGATGTGCAGGTATTGGGCCAAGCATCAAACCCGTAGAAAACTTTAAATTACATAGCTTTTCATATTGCTTATAGGTGTTTTTGAAATGGCTAACTCAAAGAAGGAAAAGAAAATGAATGGAAACGGTGAAGGGCTTGCACCTGTTTTGGAGTTTAACGCTCAGAAACCTGAACCTGATGGTGCTATGAAGAAGGTGGGTGCAAGAAAGAACGAGTGGCTGGATTCACAGCTTATAAGCGCGGTACGAAAGGGAAACGCAGACGAGGTGGAGAGGCTGCTGAATATGGGTGCAGATGTGAATGCAACGGACACGCAAAGCGGATGGACCGCGCTCATGTATGCAGCATACTACAAACAAAACGAGATTGCAGAGCTTCTGATTTTAAGAGGCGCCGAAGTAAACGAAAAGAGTTTATTGGGTGAAACAGCACTAACATTTGCGTGTGGAAACGGGAATAAAAAGCTCGCAGAGCTTCTCATATCCAAGGGCGCGGATGTAAATGCAAAGACTATCACCGGTATGACTGCCCTGATGTATGCATCTTCAAACGGCTATAAAGAAATCGTAGAACTTCTCTTATTAAATAAGGCAGATGTTAATGCAAGGAACAAATACGGCGAAACTGCGCTTATGTTTGCATGTGAGAATGGGCATAAAGAGGTAGTTGACTTTCTCATATCTAAAGGGGCAGATGTCAATGCAAGAACAATGTCAGGAAGAACTGCACTAACGATTGCAATAAAAACCAAGCACAGGAACGATGAGATAGTGAGGATGCTAAAAAACATGCATGCGGTTGAGTAATTTTTTACAATTTATTCTATTTCATTCATTGCCTTAGCAATACTCTCTTTGATTATTTCTCTTATCTCCGAAGGCGCTTCTTCATTATGTGGTAGGTTCTCATAAGTTGCGATGTAATCCCTTAACCCATGATCTGATGGAAGAAGATGGATGTGAACATGCTTCTCAGACCTTCTCGTTAATGGGTTGATAGCCACAATTGGATAGTATCCATAAACGATTTTCAGCGCTTTCGAGCACTTCTCAATTACCTCAAACATCTCCTTTGCCTCTGCAGCAGTGAGTTCATCAAAACTTTCCCAGTGCTTCTTCGGGAGAATGAGTACATGGCCGGGTTTGAGCAGTCTGAGATTCACAACAATGAACACGTGCTCTCCTATATATGCGACATGCCTTGTATTATTGAGTTCATTGCAAAGTGCGCATTTATCGCTCATATGCCCACCTATATCTCAATCTCCTGGAATTTATAGTAAGCAATATCCGGCCCATTCACAACCGCAATTATGAAATCCTTTCTTACCTTCCTGATTTTATCCCTTAATCTGACCATCTCTTCAAGCATCATCTTTTCATCTTCAACAACCTTTACAGCAAACTTGCTCTCTGCATGTTTAGGTATCATTCCCTTTTCATACACGAGTATAATATCATCTTTTTCCACATAGTTTGCCACATGCATTCTCTTTCTCAAATCCTTGAAGACTGCATAAACACGCGTAAGCTTTTGATCAGAATTCACCCTTTCAATCGCATCTGGAAAACTTGCTTTCCCAATCTCTGTTAGATACGCTGCCTGCAACACATCAACATAATACTTCCCGTCCTTGCTGAAGCCTATCCCCCTCATCTCAAGCTCGCGTGCAAGCCCCGCATCCTTCACTTCATATTCCATGCTATTCTTTAGCAAACCAACAAAATAAAAACATTAGGCGCTTATTTAGTATATGCCTAAAATGAGGGTCGGTTGGATAACGTTTACATGCAGTGAGGACAGCACAATCTTATTCTTAGAACTCCTGAACAAACACTTCTTTGAATGGTCTGAAAAGATAGATTTTGTTTATTTCAACGCACTCAAAAAATCCGGCAATATCTACGAATTGAAAGATGTAGATGTATTCTTTGTTGAGGGCGCGATCAGCAATGATGATGAGAAGAAAAAACTAGAATACATACGCAGCATCTCCAAATATGTGGTTGCTATTGGTGCATGCGCATGTACAGGCATGCCCTCTGCACAGCGCAATTTCTTCGATGAAAGGACAAAGGAATTAATTCGGGCACGGCTCGAGAAGTTCCATCTCAATGAGAACGTACTCAGCGTTCCACAAGTGATCAAGGTTGATGATATGGTAATGGGCTGTCCAATGAATGAAGATGCATTCGTAAAAATCCTGAACAAATACCTTACATTATGCGGGGTGCAGTAGGTGTTTTTATGCACAAGGAAAACTTTGACATAACTTTGGAATCCATATCAAAGATAGAAGGGCACGCAGGCCTTGATATTCATGTGCGCAACGGCGAGGTTGAGAATGTCAAGTTGAAGATAAGCGAGAACATGCGCTTCTTTAAGGAGGCAGTGCGGGGCAAGCGGTTTAACGGTGCACACCAGATCGTATCCCGCATATGCGGTACGTGCAGCACAGCACACCTGCTCGGATGCATCGAATGTGTTGAGAATGTATTCGGCATTCCTCTTTCAGATCAAACCCGCGTTCTCAAACATCTCACAATGAACGGGTTGCAGATAAGAGACCACTCAATGCACCTGTTTTTCTTCTGTCTACCTGATCTATTCGGTAAAGATTCTGTTCTCGATTTCAAAACCGATGAGGAGAAGGAACTCCTTCATAAGGCCCTCCACGTGAAAGAGGTTGGCGGCACCATGGGGAATATGATTGCTGGCCGGGCCGTCCACCCGCCATACCCAACCGTTGGCGGTTATTCAAAAACACCCTCTAAGGAAGATGTAAACAAGCTGATAACAATGATAAAAGAGGAACGCGAGAGTGCAATCGAGTTTGTAGACCTTTTCTATGAATGGCAAAAATCATTGGAGAGAAAGACCAAGTATGTGGCCACAAAGCATACTTTCTATAACTTCTTGGAAGGAGAACTCTGTGATTCTAACGGTGTATGCATTCCCGACTTTGCATTTACCAAGCACTTGCATAAGGTAGTGATACCATATTCTCAGGCAGAGGGTTTTCTGTATAAAGGCGAGACGTACATGGTGGGTGCGCTTGCACGCATGAACATTGGCCGCGACACACTCCATAAAGATACAAAGAGAGACCTTGGCAAATACCTCTCAGTTTTTCCGAGCGATAACATATACCATAACAACCTTGCGCAGGCGATAGAGATCGTGCACGCAATGGACCATTCTCTCGAACTTCTCGAGACCACAGAGTTCAAGGAGGAGAAACCGCCCCAGATAGAACCAAAGGAGGCAGGGGGTACAGGGATCGTTGAGGCCCCACGCGGCACGCTCTACTATTACCTTGAATTTGACAGTGCAGGAAACATTGCGCTTGCCGACCTCGTAATCCCAACTGCCCAGAACCAAGTTATGATGGAGAAGGATATAGGCTTACTCGTTCAGCAGTGCTTGGATCAGAATATGCCCCGCGACCAGATAGAGCGCGAGATTGAGATTCTAATTCGTGCATATGACCCCTGTATGAGCTGTGCAACCCACTTCCTGCAAGTCAACTGGAATAATTCCGGCAAGTAATCATTGACTAATAAGCAACTTCCTGTATTTCTCAGCCAATAGCGATGGGAGTCTTATATCCGTTTACCGGCTTCCTTCTCAATCCAGTAATCGCAGGTGCAGCAATGGCATTTAGCTCTGTGAGCGTGGTTTCAAATAGCCTCCTTATGAGAGGTTTTAAACCAGAGATGTAAAAAATGAAAATCGGGATTAAAGATCTCAAAGAAAAGCTTTTAGCAATAGTAGGCGTCATATTTTCTACCTTAGGATCAGCTGGGATTTTAGGTCTTTGTTGTAATTCCTTAACAGGTTGGGTTTTTGCATTATTTGGAACATCCTTTATTCTATTTCTGTTAACATACGATTGGTTATTCTTACTGATCGGGATCTTCTTGCTAATCTTGTGGTTTTTTTTATTTCAGATGGAATAATTGTGAGCGCAAGAAGCACTAAGGGGTATGGAAAGTAGCTAATTTTTAGAGATTGCTTCAAGCGCAACAGGAAGCTCTACAATAACGTCTATAACATAATCTGCACCGGCGCGTTCGAGCTCCTCTCTTGGGAACGAGTTGGTAATCCCAATGCATTTCATCCCTGCGGCCTTTGCACTTTTGACCCCATTTATTGAATCCTCAACAACAACACACTCCTCCGGCCGGACCCCCAACTCTTTTGCCGCTTTCAAGTATGGCTCAGGATCCGGCTTTCCTTTCTCCACATCGTCCCCCGTGATAATCCTATCAAAGTACTTGCTGAGTTCAAACCGCTGAACCACAATCTCAACAATGGGCTTTGGGCTCGAACTCACAAGCGCAACATTGTACTTTGACTTCACAAGCGAGAGTGCGGTGTGCAACCCTGAAAATAACCTAATATCATCCTTGAATTTCCCGAAAATTGCAATCTTCTTCTCAAGTATTTCCTCAGGTGTTGCGCCCTTAATATTATACATCTCAATTGCTCTTTTGTAGACATCAAGCTCCCGCATCCCCTTTATCTCTTTCCATCGTTCATCCAGTGTAACCCCGTACTTCTTTAAGATGAATGCATCTGCCTTCTCGTGCGCCGGCTCGGTGTTTGAGACGACTCCGTCCATATCAAAAAGAATTGTTGAAATCATAAAAATCAGATCTTTCTCTTAACGAATGCGCCGAGACCTATCACTGCAAGCAGGATGGCACCCATCCCACAGCACGATATGTTGTTTGTACCGCTTTCATATGGAACGCATTCCCCATTGCTGTTGCAGTACTCATCTTCCGCGCAATCACCGCTCGTATAGCACTCACGGTAGGCATCCCATGCAAAAACCACTCCAAAGAGGATCAGCAGGGCAATAGCCACAAAGCCAGTTCCGCTCATGAACATATTTCAGTACAAAAATTAAAAAAAGGAGAAAATTTACTCTACGACAACCCTTCCTTTCCCTCTCAAAAGATTGCCGGCCATCCAGTAGAGATTGTACTCAAAGCTTGAATCGGCAACAAACTCAACATCCTGCAACTCTCCCGGTTTGAGTGCGGGTGCATTCTTCCAGCCCGGACTTACTATACGTACACCGGCAGGGTTTACATCCTGTCCCACTTCAAAGTGGAGTTTAACAACATCTCCCTTTTTGACAGTAATCTCGGCAGGCTCAAACCCAGAATCACTCACCTTTATTGAGTACTCTTTTACTGCCTGGCCCTGCGGGCTCAAGACGGTAAACGAAACCTCCCCACTCCAAATGTTCTTGCCGTCAACAACAGTGTACGCCCTTGCGTAGTATGTTCCCGGCTCATCTATCTGAATAGAATCCGTGAATTCCCCGGGCAGGGTATACTTAGTATTGCTCTTAACCGTGGATAATGTATATGTGGTCTTCTCAGGGGGCGTATTCTCATTTACAGGGTTGCTTTCCTTTCCGATGTATACGGCATTGCTCATAACAGTTCCCTTAGCACCGCTCACAGACCACTTGAATGTTGCAACCTCGCCCGCATTGATCTGCGTGGGGTAGGATTCAAGGACAATCTTCGGCGTCTCCTTGACAACCTCCGTAACCGGTTTTTGTACTTCCTCTGTGGTTACATTTTGTGGTTGTGGTTGGGCCGGCTGTCCGATGCATCCCATTGCCAGCACAAACAGAATAAATAAAGGTATTGCAAAGTATATCTTCATAGTACCACCTTTCCTTGCTTAATCTGCGCATTAAGAATTTTTAAGCATTTTTGGAGGAATTGCATTATGGGATATATCCTAAAACACATAGATGTAGTTTCTGCAGTTAAGGTAATGCCCTAATAGGCACCATCCTCTCTTTTCTTCTTGGAATTGTATACGGAGGCCTTTCAGTCATCTTGCCTCTCTTGAGCGGTAATCTTGGTGCGGGTGCACTAGCAGGGGGCGCGCTCTGTATCGGCTCACTGATTGCATTCCCATTAGCCGGTGCAATAATTGGTGCGCTATTCGGGCTAGTGTATGCATTCATCTACAACCTCGTTGCACAGTATATAGGCAGAATAGAACTTGTCCTCAACGAAAAGCCGGGGCAGGCAGCGAATAAACCCTTGCCACAGCAGGAGAAGAAACCTCAAAATTAAGTGTTAAGACAAATAAAGCGAGCAAAAACAATAGATGCAGTTGTATGTCTTGGCAGAATACCTTCCACAGAGAAGGGCAAGAAAGATCTAGGGTGTTAGATAAGTGAAACGAGCAAGATAAGAAGTGAAGCGAGCAAGAACAATTAGATGCATTGTATGTTTTGGTATAATCATTTTATACAGAAGAGTGCAATAAAGATCTAGGGTGTTAGATAAGTGAAACGAGCAAGAACAATAGACGCAGTTGTATGTCTTGGTAGAATACCTTCCACAGAAGAAGGTAGGAACGATCTGAGAAACCGTGTAAGCACAGCAGTCTCTGTCTTTAAATCTAGGAATGCAAAATATCTCATACTGAGTGGCGGGTACACATACAGCAAAAAGATTTCAGAAGCCGCTTATATGATGAAGGTTGCAAGGGAGCAGAAAATTCCAGTGCGCAGGATAATTCTTGAAGAGCGGTCAAAGAGCACATATGAGAATGCACTCTTTGTTTCAGAGATTGCCCGCAAGAAGCATCTTCATTCGCTTGCGATCGTTACCTCAAATTATCATCTCCTGCGTGCAAGTTTGATTTTCAGGAAAATATTCAAAGGATATTCACTCATGTTTATCCCTTCATCCTATCCCTTCGGGATCTCACTTATTGTCCGCTACATTAAGGAATTCATGCGTATTTTAGGTCTCGGCAAATGAATGATCAGCGCCCAATACTTTGTATAATCTCACGGAGCTGTGCGTATGCCTCTTCCTCCTCCATGCCATAAGGAACCCCGATTATTTTTATTTCCTTCAAAACACCCAATCTCGAGAGCAATTTAAGATGGAATGTAAAATCAAAATCGTGTGCACTCACTTTTGGAAAATCCCTTAGTTTATCTATATCTTTCTCAGTGAGTACCTCAACACGTGATAACCCTTTCACAGCATCAATGAAATAAACCCCGTCTTTATCCTCGAATATCCCAACCCCCTCATTCGGATCATATTCTGTAAATTCGTGTTGTGGAAACGCCCTTCTCAACCTATCCATAATCTTGTGCACAACGTTGTCTCCCTCAATTACAGGGTTTCCCACAATCAGAAAAATGGCCATCACTAAGCAATAGTGCGGCCAACAATATAAACAAAAACTCAGGACAAGAGTAATAATATAAACTCCGCCACCAATGTATTGTTTATGATAGTCCGCGACCCCCTAGCAGATATTATGGCCGATGGCACGATAAGGTGCAAGGCATGTTCGCGTCGTTGTATAATCCCTAACGGCTCCACCGGTTTTTGCGGTATACGAAAAAATGTTAATGGCCAGCTTGACCTGATAGTACACAGCAGACCCGCGGCGTTTGGCATTGACCCAATAGAGAAAAAGCCCCAGTTTCATTTCCTACCCGGCACAGAGGCATACTCGCTTGGCACATACGGGTGCACCTTTATGTGCAAATTCTGCTGCAACTGGGAGCTTGCACAAGCATTTCGCGAAAACCTGCCGACAGATTATTGGATGGACCTACCACCTGAAAAAGCCGTGGAGGGCGCAAAGCAGTACAACTGTGCATCACTTGCATATACCTACAATGAACCAGCGATATGGTACGAATACCACCGCGACATTGGAACGCTCGCAATGAAGGAAGGGCTGTTCAACATCCTTGTGACAGATGGGTATGGCACTCCGGAATTTTGGGAGAATGCATCCAAATACCTCCACGCTACGAGTATAGATTTCAAGGGGTTTACAGAGAAGGTATACACTCAATTAACCGGTGCGCATCTTGAACCCGTAAAACAATCCCTTAAAGAGGCAAAACGCCACGGTTTATGGGTTGAGGCCACTTCGCTCGTCATACCGGGATGGAGTGATAACAAGGACAAGCTGCTGCAGGAGTTTGAGTTTATAAAAGATATAGACCCTGAGATGCCTCTTCATTTGATAGCATTCTACCCGAGCTATAAGATGATGGACACGCCAAACACAAAGAAGGAGCATCTTCTTATGCTCAGGGAAGTTGCACTTGATGCGGGCCTCAAGTATGTTTATGTTGGCAATGTATATTCTGAAGCTGAGAATACATACTGCCCCAAATGCGGTGCACTGCTCATAGAACGCAGAGGGTATAACGTGCGTATGACCTCCGCATTTGACCCCGAGAAATCAAAATGCACAAACTGCGGCCAGAAGATCCCCGGTGTGTGGACAGTGGAGCAGGCCCGTGCACTCAAACGATAACGCTAAAAATAAACGCGAATAATAACACACAATAGTAAAAAGATAGGTGGCGAGGTAATAATATGAGGCGACCGGCAGTTGCAGGGAGTTTTTACCCTTCGGATGGACAGGAGCTGCTCAGAACGATAGAGAACCTCCTGAAAAATGCAAAACACAACGACGTGGAAGGGAGCATGCGCGCTCTAATCGTCCCCCATGCAGGCTATCAATTCTCCGGGATTGTGGCGGCAGCGGGCTATAGAATACTAAAAGAGCACAGGGATGATTATGACGAGATAATACTCCTGGGCCCATCGCATTATATGACATTCTACGGTGCGGCAACAGTTGTTTCTGATGTGTGGGAGACACCGCTCGGCACAATTACGATGCAGCCCATGGCGGGCAAACACATTGTACCGCTCCGGGAGCCGCACGAACCAGAACACTCATTAGAGGTGCAGGTTCCCTTCATTCAGGTATGTGCACCAAACGCAAAGGTCTTCCCGCTTCTTCTTGGTGGTAGCGTCACTTCCGAGGATATGGCAAACGATATCTACAACCGGCTCACCGACCGCACGCTTGTGATTGCCAGCTCGGACCTCAGCCACTACCATCCATATGAAGAAGCGCTTAAGATAGATTCAATAGCAAACGAAGCAATACCTGCACTTGATGTTGCACGCGTCAAGCGCGATGTTGAGGCCTGTGGCAAGGAAGGGATTCTGGTTATTATGTACTTGGCCCGGCACTTCAACTGGCAGGGCCGATTATTAGACTACCGCAACTCAGGGGACACCGGCGGTGATAAGGACAGCGTGGTGGGCTATGGCTGTTATGCATTCTTTGCATAGACTGGTGTATATATATGTGTGAATATGAATACAGGCTTGCAGAGGATGGAAGGCAATACCAACTTAGTTATGTTGGTTATGCATTCTTTGCATAGATAGGTGCATATATATGTGTGAATATGAATACGGGCTTGCAGAGGATGGAAGGCAATACCAACTTAGTTATGTTGGTTATGCATTCTTTGCATAGATAGGTGCTTATATGTCTGAGCAGGGGTTTACAGAGAAGGAGAAACAGTACCTGCTTAGGGTTGCGAGGGAATCAATCGAGGCAACCCTAGACGGCAAGGAGCACTCTCCTCCACAGCCCCCAAGCGAGCGGCTTCTTGAGAAGCACGGTGTTTTTGTCACACTTACCATTAACGGTGAACTGCGCGGGTGCATAGGCTATCTTGAGCCACTGAAACCACTGGTTCATGCAGTCATTGACAATGCGGTCAATGCAGCATTTGAAGACCCGCGTTTTCCGCCCCTTCAAAGGAATGAGCTTTCAAAGATAAAGATTGAGATATCCATTCTCTCAAACCCGGAGGAGATCCACCCGCACAGCCCGGAGGAACTCCTAAAACAACTCAAACCCGGTGTGCACGGTCTCATAATTAGGAAAGGGTGGGCCGTTGCAACATTCCTCCCGCAGGTATGGGATGAGCTGCCCACACATGAACAGTTCCTTGCTAACCTCTGCGTGAAAGCGGGCCTCCACCCAGACGAGTGGAGAGAACCAGGCATGCGGTTTTTCATATATACTGTTGAAAAGTTTGAGGAGGAAAAATAGCCCCCTTTACATTATTTTTGTCCCTAGACTCCAATCTTATATAATTATCAATCCTAACTTAATTCATGGCAGAACTGGAGGGAGCAACATCTATTGACCAGAAGATTGAGAAAAAGATGGAATTGTGGAAAGGGAAGCTCCTCGATGTCTCTCTCAAGAATAAGCTCATAAACTTCCGCGAGGGCAGTTCTCAGATAAAGTTATCCATTGCAGATAAGCAGGCATTTTACGAACAGCTCATAAGTGAGGGATCAAGGTTTTTCTTTGCCAAAGGCGCATCAACAGACCAAAAGCCGACCGTGCTCCGCACAAATTACTCTGATTCTGAGACATACCGCAGGTTATACCAGATCTATCTTGCCTCGAACGAGAGCCTTTCAGAGCAGGGCGTCAACACGCTTTATATCACATTTGGTTTCCTTGAATATGAGAATATGGATGTAACGCCGGCCCTGAGCAGGGCAAAGGGCAGGGGCAGCAAACAGCGCCCACTTATGGCAGACCAAACCTTTCCAAATGAAGCCGCGGGCCCGCATCTTCTTACAGCACCCCTCATTCTTGTCCCCGTCAAGATTGAACGCAAGAAGGAGACCGCAAGGGACAAGCACCCATTTTCCATTACATTCCTTGATGATGATATCTTGATCAACCCTGCACTCAGGCAGAAGCTCATAATACAGAATAACATTGACATAGATTTTGATTTTGAATCTGTGGAAGATTACCTGTCAAAGCTTTCCGCAGAAGTTAAGAAGTACGGCTGGAAGGTATCTCCTGGAGACGCATACCTTGGCATATTCTCATTCCAGAAGCTCTCGCTTTACAGGGATATTGAGGCGCAGCGAGAGCGCATAGTGAAGCACCCAGTGGTTCGTGCGCTGGCTGGTGATCCCGGCGCCCTGGAAGCGTGCAATGCAAGGTTTGAGCCGGTTGATGTTGACTCGCTGGACCCGGAGGAATCTTTCTTTGTGCTCGATGCAGATTCCAGCCAGCAGGAGGCCATAGTTGCAGCGCGGAAAGGCGTCTCTTTTGTTCTTCAAGGGCCCCCCGGCACCGGCAAATCACAGACGATTGCAAACATCATCGCACAGCTGCTTGCAGATGGTAAGAAAGTGCTCTTTGTGAGCGAGAAGATGGCCGCACTTGAAGTCGTGAAGAAGCGGCTTGATGCAACTGGGATAGGCAACTACCTGCTGGAGATGCATAATGCGGACACTGCTGGAAAGAAATGGGTTCTTGAACAGCTTGAGAAAGCGCTCATAGAAAACAAACTCTACCCGAATGATGAGAAGCTGGTGAAACAGCTTAAGGAGTCGCGTTCAGTGCTCCGCGCATACGGCGATGAACTAATGGGCGCCGGTGATGACTCAATGCCCCTCTATAATGTTCTGGGAAGGCTTGCAAAACTCGACCATGTTAAGCTGTCAGATGCGGGCCTTGGTGTGCGCATTGATTTCTCCGTGTTCCCCCACAACCTGCACCTGATGGAGGAGATTGACCTTTACGAGAAGCAACTCAATGAATTCAACAAGAGCATGCTGCGTTATGTCAATCATAAGAACTTCAAAATGTTCACCGATTTCAAACAGGAAGCGCTCAAAGAAGTCATAGACCGTGCAATAGAAACAATACAGTATGTGAAAGATGAGTCCGAACAGCTTGAGGAGAAGGCGGGCCTTTACTTCAGGCGCATATATGATTTCAAGCTGATGGAGAGGAAGCTACAGCCACTCATAAATTTCCCGAAGACTTCTTACAAACTCAAGGAGGAGTGGTTCTCGCTCGACATTCCAGCACTGGAACTCAAGCTCAACAAGTATCAGGTTAAGCTTAATGAGCACGCAGCGCTCAGGCAGTATTTCCTTTCAAAGTATAAGGAGAACCTGCTCAATCATTCAGTGGATGAACTTCAGGAGATGGTCTCAAAACTTGACGGCATCTACTCGATTGAGGTTATGCGCTGGGTCGACCCGCGTTATAGGAAGATAGCAGAACATATGCACACGCTGCTGCTGGAGAAGGCCAACCTTACTTATGAGGAGATCGCCAATGATTTGAGACAGCTTCTGCTCTACAAGAAGATATGTGCAGAGCTTGAGGATGATGCGCGGGAGCTCAGGTTAATTATAAAAGAGGAGCGTCTTGAGCCATCTGAATTGCAGGCAATATTTGCGTGGATGCGAAATGCAAAATCTGTTGAGGGGCTGTGCAACGGCCGACTCATCCGCTCATTATGTGCCGGTGTAGACCTCTCCCCACTTGCGCAGAAGTTCCAGGCGCACGCATCAGTGCTCTCGGATTGCTATCTCACGATAAGCGAGTATTTTGAGACAGAGGCATCCGAGCGTTTCCTGCTGTCTGCATCGTGGGAGCGGCTTGAGGAGCGCCTCGAATTTATAAGCCGTAGCACCGGTGAGATCTCTAAATGGGTCGAATTCAAGAGTGCCCTTGATAAACTGGACCCGGAGCTTCGCAGGATATTTGACAAGTACATTTCAACCGAGAACCGAAACTATAAGCTGAGCGAGCTTTACGAGAAGATTTTCCTGCAGGAGTATCTCTCCCAACTCGACTTGAACATTGTCCGCAGGAGTCGTGAATACCTGGATATGGTGCACAGCAAATTCCTTGAGAGCGACCGCGAACACAAGTACTATTCGCGCAACCGCATCATTGAGATGATTGAGGCCAAGAAGCCAAAGATAAGCCTCACATCCCGCAGTTCTGAGGTGGGTATACTCTCAAAAGAGATAAGCAAGAGCAGGAGGCACAAGCCCCTGCGCAAGCTGTTCTCAGAAATCAGGAACCTTGTATTCGTTCTGAAGCCCTGCTTTATGATGAGCCCGCTCTCAGTGGCACGCTTTATAGATCCGGAAGTGATAGAGTTTGATACGGTCATCTTTGATGAGGCCTCACAGGTTATGGTTGAGGATGCGATCAGCTCAATCATCCGCAGCAAGCAGGCCATCATAGTGGGCGATTCAAAACAACTCCCCCCAACAATGTTCTTCAAGGTAAATGAGGATCTTGATGTGGAGGAAGGGCTGGAGGAGGCAGTGAGCATTCTTGATGAGGCATCATCCGTGATGGGCACGCATATGCTCCGCTGGCATTACAGAAGCAAGGATGAGTCGCTCATAAATTTCTCAAACAGGAACTTCTACAATGGGGAGCTGATTACATTCCCAAACAATAAGGTTGACAGTTTTGCACTTGAATTTACATATGTGCGTGATGGTGTTTATGAGCGCGGCGGGAGCCGGCAGAACCGCGTTGAAGCAAAGAAGGTAGTTGAGCTGATCAAGAAGCATTTTGATACCACACCCGAAAAATCGCTGGGCGTGATTGCATTCAGCATTGCACAGCAACAGGCAATCTTGGAGGAGCTTGATAATTTCATCACATGGCACCCCTCTTACCACAAGTATTTCTCTGGTGATGGCCTCCGCGGGTTCTTTGTGAAGAATCTTGAGACAGTGCAGGGCGATGAGAGGGATGTTATAATAATAAGTGTTGGGTACGGCCGCGACCCGGAAGGGCATTTTACGATGAATTTTGGCCCGCTCAATCGAGAGGGCGGTGTCCGCAGGCTCAATGTGGCCATATCAAGGGCGATAGAGCGCGTCATTGTTGTATCATCAATACTTCCTGAAGATATAAACGAATCGCGTGCAAACAGCGAGGGCATGCTCTTACTCAAGAGGTATTTGCAGTATGCACGTGCAGGGGAATCTCAGGTTCGGGGGCGCAACGAGTTTGAATCTGAACTGCAGGAGGCAGTATACAGGCGTCTTCTCTCTCTTGGGCTTGCAGTTGATAAGAGCATCGGGAGTTCGCGGTTCAGCGTTGATATTGCTGTGCGCCGGGCGGATGATGGGAATAAATACCTGCTCGCGATTGAACTTGACGGCAAAGCGTATGGCACCGCTAAGAGCGCACGGGATAGGGACCGCATCCGCAGGGAGATGTTGGAGTCGCTCGGGTGGAAGGTGCACCGTATATGGTCTTATGACTGGGTGCTGAACCCCGAGAAGGAGGTGGAGCGCATAATTGACATTCTCAAATCAGCCGAGGCGGCAGCGCCAACCCTCCCGGGCAGTGGGGAAGACCGTACGCGTGTGCAGGCAGTAGACAGCGAGCTCAGTTTTGCAATAAAGGATTACCCAACAGTTGTGTGCCCCGCGCTTGGTTCCCCGGATGATTTCATGCGGTTTGATTTCTTCAGCAAGGTGCGCGATATTGTTGCGCTTGAGAGCCCTATCCATAAAGATTTGCTGATGAAACGGCTCTTTGAATGCTACGGGGTGAAGGATGGCACGCGCGCAAGAAACAGGTTCTATGAAGTTTTGGATTCGCATACGCCGTCCCAGGAGATCATAAGCGATGGCGAGTTGTTCTGGTTTGGCGAGCCAAGGTTCATGTTTAATATCAGGAGAAGCGATGCGGAGATACGCCCGCTCAATTATATACCCATCCCAGAGATACGGCTCGCAATACTTCTGGTGGTGAGCAATTCAATCAGCATTTCAAGGGAGGATATTCCCAAAGAGGTTGCGGCATTGTTCGGTGGGCAGAGGCTCCAGCCAAAGTTTAAGGGCCGTGTGACCCTTGCAATAGATGAGCTTATAGAGAAAGGATACCTTTCTGAAGATAGCGGAAGGATCGTCATCAACAAGGAGTTTGAGAAGAAAGCGGAGGAGAGCCAGAAGAGCAGGAAAGAACAGCAGGGCGCGGATGCTAAACCTCCATCAGATAATGATAGTGCGGATACCGGTACCCTGCACTATAAGCCGAGGCTACCTGGAGATAGCGGGCCGGCAGGCGTTTCATTTAGGTGATATGAATGGCAAGGCGTGCGTTAATCCTTGATTTATTTGGCGTGGTCGTTGATAACCCACATTTTCTCTCGTATTTCCTTATTCCAGAGATGCGCGGGAAAGAGGGCTATCCGCATCTGAAGGAAGTATATTTTGATGTGTGCGAGGGGAGGGCATCCGAGCGGGATTTTGCCAATGCACTTGCAGAGTATAAGATAGATTATGAGAGCAGGCTTGAGTTTGCCACGAGCAAGATGGTGGAATTCATAGACCGCTCCTTTTTCTCGCTTGACAGTGTAGGCGACGTATTCCTTTACACGCATTTCTACAGCAGGCCACTTAGGATATTCTTGCAGAAGTCGGCGCTAGATTCAAGTTTCAGGTTTGTTTTCTGCACGGATAATATGGCAATGAATAAGGAAAGCGGTTTTTCTGTAGTAAAGAATTACTTAGAAAGCCACGGTTATATGATAGAGGATGCAATTGTTGTGGATGATAAGAAGAATGTGCTTCAAGCGGCTAAACGATCTGGTTTCGGAATTACGCTGCAGAAGATTACAGAACCTGTGAAAGTCTCAGAACTTGATGCGGATTTCGTAATCTCTCGGCTCGAAGATATCCATAAAGTTGTGCCCTATTAGGTTTTTGCACCTTGTTCAGAACAAGGAGCCTATATCCTCATCATTATCGTCAATTTTATCGCGCAGGTCCCTACTCAGATCCTCGAGTATCCAGTACCTGCCACATTGGCACTTTGCAGAAAAGATGTGTCCGGCCCCCTCGTGCTGTTTAAGCATAAGTTTTCTGCCGCACTTGCATTCTATATCCATAATCCCACTACTGGATTTAGGCCAGGTATGCGAGCACACCTGAGAGTATGAACTGAACTCCCCAAGCAATTGTTACGATCCCCATCATTGTTGAGAGCACTTTCATACCGCTCTCACCGAGCAGGTTGGTTATCGGCCTTACAAACAATAAAGAGAGGAGGACCACGATGAGTGCGGCTGTCCCTGCAATGAGCGTTGATACCACCCCCTCCTCCTTAAGCAGGATTATTGATGTTGCAATTGTTGCCGGGCCGGTTATGATGGGCGTGCCTATAACAACAGCGATCTCGCTTAGGTCCTGCCTTTCCTCTTTCTTGAATGAGATTCCGAGAACCATCTGTATTCCCAACAGTGTAAGGACAATGCCACCCGCAACTTTGAAGCTGTCTAAGTCCACACCGAGTATTTTTAGTGCAGTATCCCCACCAATCGCAAATATGAAGAAGACAATGGCTGCCACCATAACTGCCTTGAAAGCAATCTTTCTTATCTTGTCTCCGTCATTCTTTTTTATGAGCGATAGCATAACACTCATGCTAACTAGCGGGTCCATAATCACAAGAAGCAGTATGAATGATTGCAATATCTCCTGCATGCGTTTTTTAAGGAGCGGTACATATTTATATCTAAACCCGCCAATTCTGTATTATGCCCCGCTCAAAGGAGAAGCCGCACAAGCAATTGCCATACCCGCCAGCTTCACACATCAGGGCGCAGTTTACCTTGTTAAAGATGAAGAGCGAGAACAATTATGAATATGAGCTTATGGAGGCGGCGCGTACGGGTGATGTGCAACGACTCAAAAATGTGCTTATTACACCGGGCGTAATCCTAAGGGACAGGAACTCTCTAGGTAGATGTCCTTTGGTTGAGGCGGCTAAGATAGGATGTTTAGAAGCAGTGAAAATGCTCGTTGAGGCAGGGTTTAACCTAAATGTAATGGATTGCAACGGCAAGACGGCGCTTATGGGCGCTGCACTTCACGGTTATTATGAAGTTGTAAAGTACCTGTTAGAGAATGGTGCGGACCCAACAATACTTAACAAGCAGGGGCATGGTGCATACACGATTGCAGTTTATGGAAAGCACATGGATGTTGCTCAGTTGATCCAATCATACATACAAAAAATACGACAGAAATAAAACCAAAAGCCTCAGATTTTCCCAGTTGATCCAATCATACAAACAAAAAGTACAGCAGAAATAAAACCGAAACCTTCAGATGTTGTCCAGCTGATTCAATCATACATACAAAAAAATACGACGGGCATAAAATTGGAAACTTCAGATGTTGCCAGTTGATCCAATCCAACAAACAAAAAATACGACGGGTATAAACCCGAAAACCTCAGATTTTCCCCGTTGATTAAATCATACAAACAAAAAATACGACAGAAATAAAACCGAAAACCTCAGATGTTGTCCAGCTGATCCAATCATACAAACAAAAAGTACAGCAGAAATAAAATCGAAAACCTCAGATGTTGCCAGTTGATCCAATCATACAAACAAAAAATACTGCAAGAATATACTCAAAATAATCAAAAGCCCCAGGGGAGATTTGAACTCCCGACTTCGTCCTGATTGGAATATGCTTTCAGCATTTTACCAAGGACGCACTCTACCAGTCTGAGTTACTGAGGCGCAAACACATTTTTAAGTGCGTATTGTTTTTTAACATTTCATACTGCATTTTCACATGGTAGATCAAATGGAGGGAAAAATACAAGGGTTTGATTTTGAAGATGTCAGGTCTTTTTCAAAACTGCTCAAGGCATACGGCAATATTGGGATACAAGCCTCAAATCTTTCCCGTGCCAGCGATATCTTGTATGAGATGGTGCAGGACAGCAATATGCTGCGCTTTTTCTCTTTCACATCAAATGTGGCAAGCTCCGGGTTGCGTGAGGTTGCCGCACAGTTCATAAGGGATGCACGGCCCGGCATTATAATTACGACAGCGGGTGCAATCGAAGAAGACATAATGAAATCGCTGGGCAGTTTCTATCTCGGCAGTTTTGATGTTGATGATGCCAAGCTGCGGGAGGAGGGCATAAACAGAATTGGCAACATCTTTGTCCCAAACCAAAGGTATGAGGAGTTTGAGGCGTATTCCATACAGGTGCTGAAGAAACTGGATGCAGAGAAGAAAGGAAAACCCATATCTGTGAGGGAATTGATTACCGCGTTTTCAGAGCCAATTAAAGACAACGGCTCCATACTCAAAGCGGCGCGCGATGTGGGTGCAAAGGTATTCTGCCCGGCAATAACTGATGGTGCACTTGGCCTGCAACTCTATTTTTACAGGCAGAAGCACCACGAGTTCATACTTGACCAACTCGCCGATACGGGAGAATTCTCTAGCACAGTGCTTTCCGCTGAGAGGACAGGTGCAATCATAATAGGCGGCGGTATAGCCAAACACCACACGATAGGCGCAAACCTGTTGAGGGGAGGTCTTGACAGCGCAGTTTACATCTCAACTGCGCAGGAGTTTGATGCCTCACTAAGCGGTGCATTTCCGCGCGAGGCTATAAGCTGGGGCAAGATCAAGCCGGCATCTAAGAATGTTCTAGTGAATGATGAGGCCTCCATATCATTCCCGTTGTTAGCGCTCTCCCTGCATGAGAGAATTCAGGCAGTTGACAAAAAGAAGAGAAAATGAGCAGACACTGAAATCAGAAAAAACAGTAAACCGAAACCAAACCAACCAAAACCCAAAACAAGAAAGAAAACCGAAAACAATGGAACCAGAAAAACAAGAACAAGAGAACCACTCTAGAACAAAAAACCTAACCTAACACAAAACTCAAAACAAGAAAGAAAAATCTAAAACAATGGAACCAGAAAAACAAGAACAAGAGAACTTGGCAAAAGATCCCGAAAAACCTCAAGACAAGAAAAAGAATCAGAAAGAAACTCAAAACAAGAAAAGAAATACTTGGTACTTGCATTCTTTTTTTTGTTAGAGAGATCAAAATCTCAAGATAAAAGAACTTGGCAAAAGACCCAGGAAACTCAAAACAAGAAAAGAATTACCAGGTACCCGCATTTCTTTTTTTAGTTAAAGAGAAATCAAAACTCTTGACAATAAGAAAGGAAAAAGAGAGATTACTTAATGTATGGAGTGAGGATCTTGATTGCCCTCATGATGGCGTTCTTGACTTCTTCCTCGCTCTTCCCGCCTGTGCAAATGATCTTCCCGTTCTTGAAGAGGAGCAGGGACGCCTTTGGATTCTTGAGTTTTAGAATTGCACCCGGGAACTGCTCGGGCTCATATTCTACATCATCAACTTCCATCGCAATGGAATAAAGGTCAAGCTCAACGTTGAGTGCAGCAGAAGCGACAATGTTCTCAATCCTGAACTTCGGTTGTGGGATTCTTTTAGGCTTTTTCGGCATTATACCACCATTTTAAGTAGTTATGTATTAACTACTCAGTTAAGTTTAAAAAGGTATAAAAACCCAATAACCCAATAGGGCGATGCGCAAGCGCAGCGTTAGGAAGGTTGAGAACATGGTTAAGAGATCAAGAGGAACATTATCAACATATACAAGGTCGCTCAAGTCCACAGGCAGGCTTGGCGTAACCAAGATATTCAAGATATTCAAGGAGGGCGATAAGGTTACAATAAACCTTAAGGCCGGCCATCCCGGGATGCCGCACCCGCGATATAGGGGCAGGCATGGCGTTATTGTAGGCCGACAGGGCAGTTCATACATCGTGGAGATAGTGGATGGGGGCATGAAGAAGAGGCTCCTCTCACAGCCCGTACACCTCGAATATCTCCACAGCTGATGGTGTCAAAATGATAGGGAAGGAGATAAAAAGCACCAAGGTAATACCTCTTTCCGAGGTATCACGGATACTTGAGGAGAGGCAGAAAGATGGCGAGCTTGGCTTTGAGCAGAAGTCCGCGCTTGAGTATGCACAGAAGCACAGCCACGTGAGCCAGGAAAAGGCACACGAACTCATATCCAAGATAATGGACTTGCAGTTTGCATCTGAGGCGATAGCAGTCAAGCTTGTTGACCTCTTGCCCAAATCTGAGGATGAGGTGAAGCTGATCTTTCAGCAGGAGAAGCGCGAGATTACCAGTGCGCAGGCAAAGCAGGTTCTTGAAATATTATCTTCATTGTAATGAGTGGTTGTAATGGGGTCTGAACACGCTGGGTTTGAGAAGCAGATGGAGGAGCATGCATATGTAATGGACTTCCTCCCCTACGGTAAGTCAGATGACCCGCGCAGACAGCCAGTGGTACAGCTTATTGGGGAGAAATTCTTCACCCTGCTTGAGGCCTATCCAAAGGTGGGTGTTACTCTCACAATAGGCGAGCGCGTCTATGTTGGCAAGGGTGAGAGGGAGAAGATAGCCAGTATAAAAGGAAGGATATTCTTCAATGATTTGACTTCCACCTCAAAGAGCAGCCTGCACGATGTAATCATAAAGATAATATCCCAGCGCGAACAGGAGTTCGTTGATTTCTTCAACAGGTGCGGGGCCATCAATATACGCGTGCACCAGCTAGAGCTTATCCCCGGTATTGGCAAGAAGATAATGTCTTCAATAATTGATGAGCGCAGCAAGAAGCCGTTTGAGAGCTTCACTGATATTGAGAAGCGGATCCATGTGAACCGGCTGCCCGATTTCCTTGCGCAGAGGGTTGAGGAAGAACTTCAGGGTTCAAAATACTACTTATTTGTGAGGCCTGCACGATACAGGTAAGAATGGCTTTTTTCAGCTTAAGCATAAAAATCACAGCTGGTAAAAAATAAACATGCGAGAGGTTATTTCCTGGTGAAACTTGGAAATCACTTGATGGCTTGAAAAAATACGGGGGTTATTTTTGGTGAAACGTAAAAAATCACTTGGCCAATGTTTTCTTTCAGACCCAGAATATCTTGATGCTGAGACAGAGATTATTTCGCCAAATCAGAAGTTTGTGCTTGAGATAGGTGGCGGCGACGGCCGGCTCACCGAACGCCTTGTTTCCTTAGGCGCAAAGAAAGTATATGTAGTTGAAAAAGATCCCGAGTATGCCCTCCTCCTAAGAAAAAAATTTGCCACTAATAATGTTGAGGTCATAGAGGATGATTTTCTTGATGTTAAGCCGTTCAAGGTTGATATTATCTGCGGCAATATTCCTTATTATATCTCCTCAGCAATTACATTCAAGCTGCAGGAGTGGAGGTTCAGGCGCGCAGTGCTGATGTACCAGAAAGAGTTTGGGGAAAAGATGTGCGACACGGGAAACCAGAAATCGCGCCTCTCATTTTTCACCCAGTACTACTTTGAGTGCGAGCCGCTGTTTACAATCCCGCACACAGCATTTAGCCCTGCGCCTAAGGTTGATTCCATCTTGTTAGAGCTTATTCCAAAGGAAGTAGACCCGCTCCCACCCACGGTTTCAAATGTAATCTCTGCATTGTTCCAGCACAGGCTGAAGACAATACGCGCTACCCTGAAAATCATATGTAAAGGGAATAAGGCCCCTGGCAGATTGCCCACTATTGATGAGTTGGCCTCGCATATAGACCTTTCAAAACGCATCTTTGAGCTCAGCAGTGATGAGATACTACTGCTTGGGAAAGAGATCGCACAAGAAATAGAATTATCAGATAGGACCACAGATTAGAAAGACCGTTGTGTATAGGATAAAGAAAGAAGGGAGATGAGAATATCTCTCCTTGCCTCAAAAGGCCCTTCGAATAATGATTATCTCCTTCTCTTTGCAGATGCCCTTTCTGCCTTGGCTTTCCTGTTCCCGTATTCCATTGCGATCTCGTACACATCAATCGCTGAAAGGACGAACACCACAGGCGCTATGAAGAGAGCAACTGCTGTTGAGAGTTTCTCGAAGAACATCAGCATTGGGTTTGCAGATATTGTTGCTATCACATAGAACGCAATGGTACAAATGAGCATTGTGGTGAGCGCTCTAATGAATCTCTCAAGATGTGTATCAAATATGTTCACTAGACCTACGATTATGCCGAGCACCATCAGCAGACTGTATGTATTATCACTCGCAACTCCAGTTGTCCCGACCCATATTGCGATCAGAACACCAAACAGGAAGGAAAATTCTGCAACGGTTTCCCATTTCATAAATACACTTCATATAATGTCTCTGACAAAATATTTATAAATAAGATAAGGTGTTTAAACCCACCCTCAAATCCTCTCTTTGCCATTCATATACTTTCTGAGCGTTTCAGGTATGGTAATCGTTCCATCCTCATTTTGGTAGTTCTCAATAATAGCAACGATGGTTCTCTCAGTTGCAAGTGCGGTTGAGTTCAGTGTATGCACGATCTGCCGCTCACCATTCTTTCTCTGTACACGGACGTTCATCTTTCTCGGCTGGTAATCGGTTGTGTTAGAGCAGGAGACCAGTTCCCTGTACGTATTCTGGACAGGCATCCACACCTCAATATCGTACTTTCTTGCAGCATTATCGTTCATATCGCCGCTCGCAATATCTACAACGCGGTACGGCAGGCCCAGCCCTTGTATTATCCTCTCGCTCGTGTTGATAAGTTTCTCGTGCCACTCCCAGCTTTCCTCGGGCAGGCAGTAGATGTACTGTTCGACCTTTTCAAACTGGTGCACCCTGAATATTCCTTTAGTATCCTTGCCGTGTGCGCCCGCCTCTTTCCTGAAGTTTGTTGAAAACCCAGCAAGCTTGATGGGCAGGTCATCCTCATTAAGCATCTTATCAGCATAGTATGCAGCCAGTGGCTGCTCAGCAGTTGCGATCAGGAATGCATCCTCACCTTCAATCTTGTATAATGTGCTTTCGAAATCCGAGAGTTCAGCGGCCCGTTGCATATACTCCTTTCTCATAATGAAAGGTGTGTGCACGGGCGTATACCCCTCCTTGATTAGGAAATCCAGTGCATAATTAATTATTGCAAAGTTCAGTTTTACGAGATCCCCCTTCAGGAAATAGAATCGTGCACCGCTTATCTCGCCCGCAGTATCAATATCTACAAGCCCTCTTTCAATGAGCAGGTCAACATGGCTCTTTGGTGTAAACCCCTTCTCTTCAATTGTACCCCATTTTCTTACAATGCGGGCGCCACTCTCATCTTTCGCTACAGGTACATCCTTATGCAGGATATTTCCTATTGTATACCTTACCTCATCCCTCTTTCTTAAGAGTTCTTCGCATTTCCTTTCGAGTTCTTCAATCTCCTTATTAGTTCTCCGCATCTCCTCAATCTTATCCGCTACATCCTTGCCCGCCTTTTTGAGTGTATTAATCTCCTGTGAAACGTCATTCCTTTTCTTCTTTAACTGCTCCATCTTCTGTAAAGAGGCCCTCCATTCGTTATCCAGCCTTATGACCTCATCCACCCTGCTCGGGTCCTTGAACCTTCTGCTTTCGCTATCCTTTATAATCTCGGGATTTTTCCTAAATAGCTCAATATCCAACATGATTCAACTTAGGAATTCAACATTTATAAGAGGTTGTGCTACTCCCTTTTTGCCCCTATTTTTGTAACTCTTAATCCATTCGCCATATAAAAAATGGTGGGCCCAAATTAAACTTCTCTGCGTTTTACCCTTTGGAATTCATTATTGCATTCTTTATTTATATATGTTTCCATTTAATTATAAATACAATGCACACAGGACGTTTAGCAGGGTTCGTATTTCTCTTTGATATTGTAATACTCCTAATGTTAATTGGTATCCTCTCTATTTTTCCCGGAGATGTGTATAACACTTATGTGGAAAATGTAAACAATTCATCCGTCAACAGTATTGCACCTTCCACACAAAATGAAACCCTCATTAATTGGTATGCAGATATCTCACCGCAATCGGCCTCTCCAAATCCACCAACTTACCAAGGGGAGGCCCCTGCACCCGTTTATGTAAGTATAGAAGATGCTGCGAATGAAAACGCAGGCCCAAACATCTCACCCGGAGAGATTAGCAATCAAACTACCTCTCCAAACGAAAACCAAACCTCTCAAGGAACTCAAGCACAACCAAACGGCTCCCAAAATGAAAATCAAACAACTCAAACACAAACAAATAGTTCTGAAAATGGTAACCCGCAATCACTTTCAGGATCACAATCAAGTCAATCTTCAAATGAAACCCAAACCTCCCAAACACAACCAAATGTTTCTGAAAATGAAAACCCGCAACCACTTCCAGGAGTGCAATCAAACCAATCTTCAAATCAAAATCAAACAATCCAAGGAACTCAAGCACAACCAAACGGCTCCCAAAATGGAAACCCGCAATCACTTTCAGCACCACAATCAAGTCAATCTTCAAATGAAAATCAAACCCTCCCAACTCAATTAAATGGCTCCCAAAATGAAAACCCGCAATCACCTCCAGGAGTGCAATCAAGTCAATCTTCAAATGAAACCCAAGATGGACTATCTTCATTACCAAATGCAACCTATGCAAACATTGAAGACCTTGTGAATGAATCCGAACCTGCACAACAACTGCAGAATCAATCTCTCTATATGGATATTGAGGATGCAATCAACCAAAACATAACAATCACCCCTCAACCAGCAAATGAAACAGAGATTATGTGGAATTCCAATGTTACCCCAGAGATTCCAGCGGTTAATGAGAGCATCAACGAGAATATTACTGCAATGGAAAATAATTCAATTCCACCAGCAGATCCTCTGCTAATGGATGCAGTTTTCAATGAAGAAATTCACGATGGTGTTAAGGAAGTATCAACTAAGAGCGTTCGCATTTCTTCACCATCTGTTGTCTATTGTCTTGCAGAAAATCCTTGTGATATTCCGATTGATGTTTACTATGACGGACAAGCAAGTGATTTTGACTTTTTGGTAGGGCAATTAGATTTCTCAAAAGAGAATGTAATTTCCAAGCCGCCAGATTTCTATTTAGGAGATGTAGGCGAGAACAAGGCATCGTATCACTTGAAAGAAAGATTAGCAAAAAAGGAAATTCCCTCACTCAGTAAGACCAATCCTTTCATTAAATTGCAGAAAGGAGAGAAGAGAACGATATTCCTTAGAGTTGTTGTGAGCGATGCAGTTAATTGGACAGGTCGTTTTTACACACCTGAAGGATGGGTTACATTGGATCCAACAGTTAACGTAAGCAGTTGTACAAATCTAACTACCGCGGGTACAACATATGTTCTAATTGCTAACCTCACGGGTAATCAGTCGAATGGTATTTGTCTTAACATTACTGCAAGTAATATTATTTTGAACTGTAATGGTTCCTATTTAGATGCCGGTCAAAACCAGCCGTCTAATACATACGGTATATATGCAGCCAGTGTCTCAAACATAACAATAGCCAATTGTTCAATTTACAGATACGAAAGAGGTCTATACTCAATTTATACAAGGGATCTTACAATAACCAACACAACTTTTCTGGGAAACAAATATCAATTGGATGTAAAATTTTCTAACAATACAAATATTTTGAATGATATGTTTAGATATTATATGTTGCTTGTTCCTATTACTGGTTACTCCGGTATTTCTCTTAACCAAACCATTAATACAACGATAAACAATTGTAATATTTATGGTCACACAAATTATGGTGTATACGCATCTTCGCCTTCTACCAATCCAATAACTAATCTTATTATTAATAATTCTCGTTTTGGTTCACCTGATGATGGCTCTAGTCAAAACAACAAAAGTGTTTATCTTTCTTATGTTAAAAACTCAATCATAGAACGAAATAATTTCTCTTTCCCAAGCGATAATCCTGATAATTATGGGCAGTATATAGTTAATTCAACAAACATTACAATCCGCTCAAATGTGGTAAACAGCACAAGCTATGGTTTTTATCTCTCCTACAGTTCTAACAATACCTTAACCAACAATACAGCATACAACAACTCATACGATGGCTTTTATCTCTCCCACAGTTCTAACAATACCTTATCTAACAATACAGCATACAACAACTCATACGATGGCTATCTCTCCGACTTCAGTTCTAACAACATCCTAACTAACAATACAGCATGCAACTCACTGTATGGCTTCTATCTCTCCTACAGTTCTAACAATACCTTAACCAACAATACAGCATACAACAACTCATACGATGGCTATCTCTCCTACTCCAGTTCTAACAACATCCTAACCAACAACACAGCATACAACAACACACAGTATGGCGTCTATCTCTATCTCAGTTATAACAACACCCTAACCAACAATACAGCATACAATAATTCACAGTATGGTTTCTACTTTGACCTCAGTTCCAACAATACCCTGACCAACAACACCGCTTACAACAATTTACAATACGGTTTTTATCTTACCGACGGTTCCAACGACAATAATCTTACGAATAATTTAGTTGATAGAAATCTAGTAGGTATATGGATAGAAAACTCAAACAGCACACGAGTGGAGAGAAATATAATCTCTAACAGTAGTTCTAACGGTATTTATGTTTACCAAGGTTCATACAATATCATTAACAATAACACAGTAAGCAATAGCAGTAGTGGTTCAGGCATTTATCTTAACACATCTTCCTCTCAGTATAACCTTGTTTCTAACAATACGGTTAATTTGAGTGGAGCTTATGGAATAGTATTAGAGAGTGCTGGGAACAATAATATTACTGGCAACACAGTTTACTTAAATACAAAGAATGGAATTGCATTAACAAGTTCAAACAATATCGTAAGGGACAATATTGTACATTCAAATAGCATTTATGGTATTTCGCTTGCGAGTTCGAATTATAATGTGATATACAATAACACGGTTTACAATCATACAAATACAAGTTCGGGTTATTTGATTTACATAACGAGCAGCAGCAATAATAATGTGACCTCAAACAAAGTCTATATTGGCAATTATGGTATTGTAGTGGTGAGTTCAGGCTCTACAAATAACAATATTTCATATAACACTGTAAACAGCACGATTAAGGATTGTTATGCGATAGGATATAGTACTAATTTCAATACTATCTCCTTCAACAATGCATCAAATTGCAGCGGCCAGCACGCATATCATGTTTATGCGAGTGCATATAACAACACATTGACAAATAATACGGGTTACTCAAGTTATGCAGGTATAGTGATAGATACAAATGCAACAAATACAACCTTGATTAACAACACAATATACAAGATCACTTATTACAGCTTATGGATGAACAATGCGAGCGGGGTTATAGTTAATGGAGATCACTATTATAATAACACAAATGAGATTCGTGTTGTAGGTCCAGCAGTATTCAACTTAACAAAGGTAATTATAGATAATCCCATAGGCAATTATGAGAATTATACAATGCTCTCGGTGAATGATTCAGCAGCTACAGGTGAGCAGTATTATATCAAGTGGTCAACCAACACGACAACATTGCCCACTCAGACAATCTCATTTAGGCAGAAGTTTGTAGATATTTCTCAAGTGAGTGGAACTTCTTCAATAGATAATATTGTGTGGCAGTGGTTAGATTCAGAGCAGAGCAGTTATCTTGAAAATAAGTTTGAGTTATGGAAGTATAATTCAAGCGGTTGGTTAAAGCTAAACAATACGCCTAATACTGCAGCTAATACACTCTCACTTACTAATGTAAATCCAGCAAGCATCTATGGAATCTTGCAGAATACTCAATCAGGATGTACCATCATTAGCGATTCAGGTACCTATACACTTAATAACAATATTACCGGGGCCCCATATCTAGTGAACCTTAACGATGCAGGAATGCAGATAGGAGTATGCATAGAGATAAATGCATCTAATGTAGTGCTTGATTGTGCTGGTTATAGTGTTATTAATAATGGTACAACAGCACAAAATGGAACAGTAGGTGTCTTTGTAGACAGCAGCAGATCAAATGTAACAGTAAAGAACTGTTTAGTTTCCAATTACACACACGGTATTGCAACTTATGAGGCGAGCAACAACTATATCTACAATAACACAGTATATAACAATACTCAATTTGGTCTCTTGTCTTTCCTACTCTCTAACTACAATGTATTTGAGAACAATACCGCTTATTACAACCCTTATGGTATTGGTATACAGGTTCAATCCTCAAGTAATAATCTGACAAACAACAGGATTTACAATAATACGCAGATTGGTGTTTACATATCTGGTAGTTCGAACAGTAATAACATTAGTTTCAACACGATTGAAAACCAGACATCGAATTATGCAAATGGAATATTAGTTGAATCTTCAAGCAATACAATAATAGCACAGAACAACATAACAAACAATTACTTGAGCATTAAAGTAAACGGTTCAAATTACAATCTAATAACAAACAACAAAGTTATATCCGCTTCAGAACATCTTGTTTATCTAACTCAAAGCAATTACTCAAACATAACGAACAATATTATTTCATCTGTAGCTACGGGTGTCGGTGTCCTACTTGAACAGTCTAACAACAATATTGTAAGAAAC
>Ga0315298_1002755_pt1 | contig 29048 bp, 28 predicted proteins | sample WHS_1_MG_FD_203077 | JGI IMG/M metagenome (GOLD analysis project Ga0315298, IMG submission 203077) | Extremophilic microbial mat communities from Washburn Hot Springs, YNP, Wyoming, USA - WHS_1_MG | ecosystem: Environmental > Aquatic > Thermal springs > Hot (42-90C) | place: USA: Wyoming... | reverse complement strand
ACCGTCTGAGGAACACGAATTTATTTTCGAGTCCACCTATATAAAGCTTATGTTATCTTTATGTTACTACTAAGGCGAGGATTCGGTTTTCTGAGGCGGATTGACAACTAACTGTCAAACTCACGTTAAATAGTATTTTTTCTTGTTTTTAGAAGCAACAACCAGTCCAACGTTTCAGAAAAATTTCAGTAATCCCCTCTGAAAATTTTTGAACGCCACAACGATAGATTTATAAAGTCATCGTGCTCTAAATGCTCGAATAAGTTGGCGATGATAATGGAGTTCTGCCCTAAGTGTGGTACTGTTCTAGTGCCGAACAAGGTAGGTCGCTCGAAGAGGTTGACCTGCCCGCGGTGTGGCTATAAGGGCAAAGTGAAGAAACCATCCGCTTACAAGATAAGTGAAAAGGGCAAGGAAGCGCACGAGGTGGCCATCATCGTGGAGAAAAAGAAGAATAAGAAGCCGTTAGTAAACGAGTACGAGATTGAGCCTCCCGATTATGATGAGGAAATGTATGAGTAAGCCCGTAATTTTGCATCTTCACGAGCCTAGCGGCATTTGCAAGATATTTTCCGCGGAATTGATTGGGTGGCTTCGAGGATTAAATCTTGGGCTTGCTCCAAGGTTTCACTTAGGGTCTTCAGGACGTTGCGTGACTTTGTCCCCGAGATACCTGCTCAAGTTCGTGGCTATTCCTAAGACAGCATAGCACATCCTAAGTTCGTGCGCTAACACATTCTGGAACGTTTGGCATTCTCAAGTGTCAGTGCCAACTTCATTGTAGGCTTTTATCTCGACGGTGGTTTTAAGCCTAGGCCCTTCAGTACATGCATGGGTGGCTTTCGGTTGATTTTTCCTGTTTTCAGTGCCTTGTTCAATACCTCACGCAGTTCAGGACAGTATGGTTAAGAGACGTCAATAGGAGCAACTCCGGACCCATCCTCACTTGTAAAAGTATGAGGGCGACATTTGGTGAAATCTAAGTGTTAAAATGACCATTTTTTGCCATGCGCACCACCATGGTTGATAGATCCACAGGCAGTTGTCGCAAGTAACTTCTCTATACTCATCTTGGTTAGGGGCCAAACATTAGGCGGTAATTGATGACATACAGTAGTAGAGTATTTTTTGCTGTGCTTGAGGAAACGCCACTCCGTAGCCGCTCAACGAGTGAATTAGAATCTCCAATGAAACGCCGTAAGGTGTCGAAATTGATGTTTTCTTAGCTTCCTTAAGCGCCAGTATTGGGTACAAACCTGAGCCGCCGATGATAGCGATCTCAGCCTTTTTCAGTCACTTCCCAAATCTACGCTCTCGGCTTTGATAGGTCCTGATGGCCCTCAGGAAATCTATCTTGCTGAAGGCCGGCCAGTTTGCTTCACAGAAGTAGAGTTCGCTGTAGGCAGATTGCCAGATTAAGAAACCGCTCAGACGTTCTTCTCCACTCGTCCGTATGATAAGATCAGGATCCGGTAAACCGGCGGTGTAAAGATAATTGTTTATCAGATTTTCGTCCACGTCTTTTGGATTTATTTCACCGTTTTTTATACGTTCGCAAATTTTTCTCACCGCTTCAGCCAACTCAGCCCTGCCTCCGTAACCAACGGCAACGTTCAAAGTACGGCCATCGTAGGCTTTTGTTGCCACCTGAGCTTCGTCTATAGCGCGCTGGACTTGCTCCGGCAAAGTTCCAAGGTTGCCAATGGCCCTTACACGTATTTTATACCTGTGAACGCGCGGGTCTTTCGCCACTTCTCTGAATTTATTGGTCAGTAGTTCCATCAACCTTTTAACTTCTTCTTCGTCGCGCTTGAAGTTCTCCGTGGAAAAGGCATAAACAGTTATGTGTTTGATGTCTAACTCTTGGCACCAGCCGATTACTTCCTCAAGTTTTTTCGCGCCAAAAACGTGACCCTCAAATCTATTCATACCTTTTTTTTCCGCGAATCTCCGGTTGCCGTCAAGGATGATCGCTATGTGTTTGGGTATTCTACCTGAGCTAATGACTTCGGCAAACAGCTTGCGCTCGTAGTACTTCGCTATTAAGTTTTGTATTTTAATTATACCAGGAAACCTTTCGACTGGTATTTTTTCCACTTCCATCTTAACCAAGTGTTATTCTGACGCTAGTCTTTAAAAATTCTTGTAATTTTTACGAACTTGTTTCATCCGCGCCGGCAAGCTTTTGCAGACCATCATGGCATTGAGGGGACTGAGACATTTTTGGTGTAAAATGTCCAATAAAACCCGTTAAAAGACCCGCTAACAAGTCATTATATACTCAACATCTAAAAATAGGAGGAGAGCAACATGAAGCTGATGTGGCCACCTCAACGCATGAAACACCGAAACATGGTCGCTGCACCACTGGCAGTTTCAGCTGTCTTCCTGTTTGCAATTCTGGTTTTTGGCCTGCCGGTGAGCAGGGACTTTAGAGGGGGGACGCTCGTGATGGTCAGGGGAGTGGAAAACGTCCCAGATATTAACTATTTGAGGTCACAGGTTGAGAGTCTGACTGGATCGGTTGCTGATGTTAGGGCCACCTACGAGGGCTTCGACATCGAAATGGATGCTTTAAGCGTAAATTCAGAAAATGAGATCAAAGGCATGCTCTTGACCCGCTTTGGCCTTCAGGAGAGTTCGATAATAATTGGCACGTTGGGTCCCTCCGTTAGTAGCGCTCAGATTTTGCAAATTATGGTTCTAGGCATCGGCGCGCTGGTCGTCATGGCTGTTGTTATCTTTATCTTCAGGCGCCGGGTTGCAGCAACAACCGCGATGGTCACTGCAGGGTTAGATGTCCTTGGCATTCTGGGCCTCATGGCGCTATTGCGCGTGTCCCTCAGTCTGGCATCAATCCTCGGAATTTTGATAATTTTTGGTTATGTGATCGACACAAACGTTCTTCTCGCCTACCGCCTTTTGAAGGGTGCTGTGGGAGATCCAAAGGAGAACATTGGTGAGGCGATGAAGGCGGGGTTGATAATGAGTATCGTTGCTTTAGCCGCTCTTCTAAGTATCAATATCCTTACGATCGCAAGCTCGATCAAAGAGTTCACTTTCGCACTCATTTTCGGGATAATCGTCAATTTTCTCAACACTTGGTTCTTGGGCGCTGTGCTCTTCCTAAGACACGTAGAACGTAAAAAGGTTGTGAGTTATCATGTCAGCATTTAAGACCCGTCGGGCCAAGCTGCTACCCTTTGTGTTGTTGATCGCAGTCTTGCTGTTGTGGCAGCCGTGGTCCGGTGTTGAGCCAGTCCTGCGAGGAGTTAGAATGGGAGTTGATGTTGCAGGTGGCTCACAAATGATGTTCGAATTGTATGCTTCCCGGGTCACTGTGCAGGTCGCTTCAGATAATCAGGAAAATAATGTTAACAATGTTGCTGCAACACTTGAAACTGGACTTGAAGTATCTGTGCGCTTGGTTAGTTATGACCATTCCACCAAGCAAGCAGTTTTCGATGTTGGCAGATACTTGACCGAACCTGTGGTCCAAAAAGCGCTGAGTGGCTTGGGAACGGTTGTGAACATTAGCGCACATTTGGAAAGGGCAGAAATGGAAAAGGCGATTTCTTCCCTCAGGGCCCGCTTTGACCCCTATGATGTGTTGGGAGTTCAAATTAGATCGTTTGGAGAATCTTCGATAATCTTCGAGGCCTCAGGTATGGATCCGAACCGCGCTAGGGACATCTTGGGCAAGCAAGGCAAGCTTGAAATATTTTTGGATAACCAGGCGGTGCTGAGCAACGATGATATTGAGAGCGTGACAGCACCAATGGCCGTTGATAGCGTGGCATATGTCCCTGTAAGTTTGACCAAAAGCGGAACAGAATTGCTGAGGCGGGCTTCCAGCGGGAAAGCAGACCACCCCCTTACCATATATTTAGACCGGCCATCCGACGCGATTTTGGTTTTTGATAACAACATATTGAAAAATTCAACCGAGCTGTTTTACGATGAGAGGTCAAGGGAGTTTTATGTAATCCGCGGGTCAGGCCTTGCCAGTTATATTTATTACGTTTCAGTATCAGCTGTACCGGTTTCTGGTGGGAGCATTCCTCAGGACATTAAAGTCTATTTACGGGAACAAGTCAGTGAAAAGACCGTGGTTATTTTACTGGGTTCACAGGAAGACTTCCCAGCTGAGGTAATTCAATGGATTGCGGCCAACTACAAGATTAACACAGTCCCCAGGCGCGAGGGCGAAAGTGTGAGTGATTGGGTTCTTCGAGCATGCGGAGTACAGTCATCTCCGGTTGTCACCCCAACAATGGCTGCAGGTGGGGTGACCAGCGACTTGACCATCCCGTTCATTGAAAAGACCCGTGCGCTATCCATGTTAAAAGCGCAGAATTTCTACAAGGCGCTGGTAAATGGGCTTGATTTTTCTATATCCTTCGTGCGGGAAACACCAGTGGTGTCAACTTTGGGGCTAGGCTTCAAGGGAGAAATATTAATCGCAGGTGGGTTTGCACTCTTTTTGATGTTTGCCTTGCTGTACATCGCTTTCTCGCGCATTAAAGTTGTGCTCGCGATTCTCATTTTTGTGTTTGTTGATGCGATACTATCCCTCGCGGGAATCTCCATATTCAACCTGACGTTTGGTTTGCCAGCCATCGCAGGAGTGCTGTTTGTGGTTTTTGCAGGTTTGAACCAGCATATAATCATAACAAACGAGTTGCTGAAAGGAGTGCAGCCGCAGGAGGGGGCAAGCGTGGGCTGGAGAACTTCGCGAGCACTTTCGATATCATATCTAGCAACGTTTACGACTATCTTAGTTTCGGCTTTGATGGCTCTTTTAGGATTTGGATCCATTCGCATTTTCGCAATAACTGCAGCTGTTGGGATGACAATTGCCATTCTACTGACTAGACCAGTTTTTGCACGGATGGTAGAATCAGTTCTGTCAGCTAGACCGAAGATGGCCGTTTCCGGGTCAGCGGCCAAACCTGAGCAGAAGCAGCAGTGAGGCAAGAGCCAAGAACCCAACCGTTAAAATCAGTCCCAAGTATATCTTTTGTACTCCAAATGTCACCAGCGCTTCTTTGGTTATCAGGTAAATGGAAACTGCGGAGATGAGGTAAAACCAGAGCGTCACCGCACTTGTCAGTAGTGGGTCCATCTTTAAGAGTATCATCAAGAACGCTATCAGGCCCGCGGAGATGGTGGCTACGCTGAGGGGATAGAAAAGTGCCATCAGTATTCTCCAGCGAGTTTCCACGTCATCACCAGATGAACATGTACTGAGTCGTTGTGGGCAGTTTCCTTCTTATTACAGCCACCTCGGGGCGGTAGATGATCAGCTCGCTTTCTTTCCTTTCTTTCTCCAATATTTTGCAGATGACCTTCACCTCGGCCTCTCCCCTTATCCTAGCGGCACCCCTGCCAAGTTTTGGCTCGAGCGAGATAAAGATCGGCAACTGCAGCGAGTCCCATTCACCTTCGGGAAGTAGCTTTGAAAGAAGTTTCAGCTCGTCCCTCTTGAAATGATGAACACTACCGTCCTTCGTAAAAACCACGGGCTTGGCCGAAGATAGGGCCAATTTTAACGTTATGCGCCTTTCCGGAATGTGGGCGTTGAGCCTTCCAAGCTCGAACTTTACAATTCGTTCCACCTTCACCTGCGCTCCTCGAGTATCGCTTTTATGCGCTTCAGGCGGGTGAAATTCTCCCGCTCCATCTCATCAAGTCTCATCATTATGAACCTCATCGCGTCCTTGAGTCTTGGTATCAATATATATTCCAACGCGTTAACGCGTCTCTTGGTCCTCTCCAGCTCCCTCGCTATGGCAAAGGCCGTTTCCTCTAGCTCTGCCAGGCCTATCAGAAGTCTCAGTGCCCGCTCCAGCTCCTTGGCGGCAATATCCAGTGATGACGAAGTCAGGTGCAGACTGTATCCTCGGGTCAGGGCGTTTCTCTCAGTTTCTCCAATTTCTACGGTCGGGACCTGAATGCCCATTATGTTCCTCGTTGAGACCTCAATTTGGACCTCCTTTCTCGTTTGCCTTGCCGCCTGCATTGTCTCAACTGTGCCTAAAACAGCCATACAATTTGATAGAGCGCTGTAGCTTTTTCTGAGCTGTTCCATTGCCTTTGCCCTAGATTCTTGGATTCTTCTTAACGTGTCGAACAGCTCCATAACTAGGGCGTCCATCTTGTCCTTGAGCAGGTCATGGCCTTTCTGTGCTAGGGCCGTGCGCTGCTTTAGCTTGATGAGTTCCATCCTGTTTGGTGAGACGCTTAAAGCCGCCGCCATTTATTCTCCTTCCCTTTTTATTATTATCTCGGCGCCCACCGTGCGCCTTATTATCTCGCGTAGTTCATCAGCCTTCGGCGCGTAACCTGTTTTGTCAGGTATTCTCAGCACCAGTGGTAGCAGTTTTTTATCCTGCAACATCTGGTTTAACTCAGGTCCAAGATCATCAGCGGTCCTGTGGGTTATCAATATCAGCCCTATTTCACTGCTGGCGAGGAATTCCTCAAGCTTGGCCAAGGTTTCTTCTTTTGCCCTGTGGATATGGGAGTAGGTGACGCCGGCTAGGGCAAAGCCCGTAACAGTGTCCCGATCTCCAACGACTGCAATCCTAAGCCCCAATTTTTGGCACTCTCCTTATTTTTTCTTTTATTATTTTTGGTTCGACTCCATCTGCTTTGAGCCTTATTACGATCCGCAGGTTCTTCATCTCGTTCTCCTTCAAGTAGATGAAGGATATCACAGGGGCTATGCTAAAAAACTGGGATAATTCAAGCCACTTGTAAAGCTTGAGTTGTCCCTGCTCTAGTGCCCTTTCCGCAGCGGGTATTCCTTGTTCTTCTATCTGTGGGAGGGCGTCGGCTAAAAATTTGCCATATGTTGTAATGTGGATCATGTGTATTGCGGATCTGATGTCTTCGGCAGCCATCATTGCCTTCAGCATATCCTCCGTTAGTTCGTGCCCCGGCTTAAGGAGGTATCTGTTTATTTCATCAGTGGGGATCCCATCACTCTTGAGGCGCAATATCAGCTTGATGTTGATGGAGTCCACTTCATATCCAATCATAGCTTTCAGCACAGACCTCTGGTCACGTTTAGCTTGCACCTGCCTCCAAAGGCTCGTGTAGTAGTGCTTGTCAAGGGCTGACAGCAGGGCGAGTAACCCGTGTTTTCGGTAGTCCTCCAGTGCGGAGGAGATAACTTCGAAATACTCACTTCCCTTCAGGAAGTCCAGTAACCCGGTCAGATCATCAGCAGATGCCAGCATCTCAAGTCTTTCGTTTGGCATAGTCGGCGAGGGGATAAGCTCCCGTAGTCTTTGTTCCTTAGGGACCTTTTCGTGAATCATTGAGATTAGGGCCTTTAGATTTTCAAGATCCGTCTTCTGGAGCAGCTTCAGAAGGATGTCCTTCCTCCCATTGGGGACCATGTTCAACAGCTCTCTGTAGCGCGCGTTCACGCTTTCCTTCAGAGCTCTCTCAATAGATACTATTTCCAGTTCTCCGCTTTTGGTGCTCTCCGCTAGTTGCGTTCGATAGTCGGTGTCCTCCAAGGCAGTGAGTACGTTCGCCAAAGAAGGTGCTTCAGCGAGTTCCGTTAGTCGGGCTTCGGATAACAATCTCGCTTCCCATGTGCTTATGGTGGCGTTGCAGAAGACGTAAGCCATGGAGCGCTTTGAACTTATGATCACCCACAGGAGCATAATTCCGATCAAAGCAAAGATTAAGATGAGAAACTCGTTCATTTAGACCCTTCAAACAGAACTCTTGCTACTTTCACCCGTAATAGTTCCGTTTCCCTGCGCAACTTTCCGTCAAAGGTTTCATCTATTTCTACCTTGCCGTCTTGAGTGGTAACCCTGACTCCGCCGAAAGTCTGGATGGGTTCACCAAATGAAATGCTGGCTCCGCTTTCAGATTCTCCGAGCTCTCTCGATATTTGCCCCTTTATTTTTTCTATCAGCTTCAAGTCTCGGCTGTTGGCCTGTATGACGACGCGGTTGGAGCCCAACTTTTTGCACGCGCTCACAACTATTCTGGCTAGGTCCTTCTCATATTTTTCAGATCCAGCGTAATCAATAAGTTTCTTTCTCGCATCATTCAGGACTTCGTCTATCAGCTCTTCCCGCTTCTGCAACAGTTCCCTTCTAGCTCTCGTCCTGCCTTCAGCCAGTATCTCCTCATGAACTAGTTTTCCTTGAGCATGGGCCTTTTTGATCTCGCTTATCTCCTCCTCCTTAGCATCAAAACGGGCGGCGTCGAGTATCGTCTGGGCCTCTTTTTTCGCTGCGCGGATGATGGTTGCGGCTTTTTCCTCCGCTTCCCTGAGGATATCTTCCACTATCAGCTGCGCGCCCTTATCAATAGGCACAGTTTTGCCTCCTTACAAAGCGTGGATGCTAGTAAGGAACAATATGGTCGCTAGGAGTCCGAGGATAGCATATAGTTCCACAGTGATTATGTACATCATGCTTTGCCCAAAGATCTCCGGCCTTTTTGCAACTGCGCTGACGCCCGCCACGGCGACCTTCCCCTGCGCATAAGAAGTGAATCCCTGAAGAATCGCCGGTAGGGCGGCCATCAATATTGCCAAGCCAGTCACGCCTGTGGTAGCGATCTTTGGATATGCGACGAACATCAACAAGAATGCCGCGACGAAGCCGTAGAATCCTTGAGTCCCTGGCATGACCTGCAGCACGAACATCTTTGAGAACTTCTTGGGATCCTCAGCGGACACGGCGGCTGCAGCAACTCCAGTCATGCCAACGCCCAAAGCTGCCATAATTCCAGGTATCCCAACCGCAAGTCCTGCTGCCAAGATGACGAACTCTTCGCCCGCCAAGTTACTCACCTCCTTTTACTTTGGTGAACCTCCTTTTAACCTTGAAGGTGCTGAACTTTTCGCCGCCGGATTCGTAAAATTTACCAAAAAACTCCGCAAAATGCAGACGCATGGTGTGGATGAAGGCACCTATGCTGTTAAGGAATATGTTAAAAGAGTGGGCGGCGAGGAACAGGAAAGCAAGCCCTATGAGTACCGGGATAACATAAATGGCTGAAAGTAACGTTAGTTCCTTTGGCGCGATGCCAGAATAGAGCATCCCGAGTATTAGGTTTATGGAAAATGATATGACGCTTCCAGCGATTGCTAGGGCCATAAGTCGTGTGTAGGAGGAAACGTCTGCAATGTATCCGATCACGGTGTTGTAAATGAAGTTGAGCGGGCTACCAAACCTCCCCTTGATATCTCGGGCAGTAAAGACGGCGCCAACCAAGCCTAGAATTAGGCCGATGTAGAATAATGCCCTTAGTGATGTCAGCACAGCTCCAGCCGGTTCAAGCGGATTAAATGCCGAAAAAAGCTCCGTCTGGGAAAAAGAGAAATTAATCCCGAACTCATAAAAACTGAGACCCAGTATAGAGAAGACTAGGCCAGAAAACCCTATTATTATCAGGACAACTGAAACGCGGTTGATTATCAAGCTCTTCCAATTGCGCCGGTATATATCCTTTAGTACCCCAGCAACACCCGACGCTATGAGAAGATGGAAGATACCTATAAAAATTACCAGCTTGAGCAGCGGTATTGGTCTCTGTATTGGATTTACCCACAGGCCGTTTCCAAAGCCAAAAAAGCCCCCTATAAAGACGCCGACCATTACCGTAAATATTGCGCAAACGACCATCATGTGCCTCAGTCTGGGTGAGAATATCTTGGCAAGCCAGACCCCAGATCCCATAAAGAGCCCAAGCGCCAGGCCGTAACCAACATCGGAGAGCGCTATCCCAAAAAACAGCGGAAACGTGAGGCTTAAAAGGGGGGTGGGGTCTATCTCATCATATCTCGGCAGCCCATACATGCCTGTGACAAACTCAAAATTTTGCACAACTTTGGGATTCTCCAGTTCAACCGGGACTGCTTCAACCTCTTCCTTTGAGGGGTCCTGCAGGGTGAAAATCTGTCGGCCTCGCGTTACAAGACTCAGCATGTTTTCCACGTGCGCTGCCTTTTTTGCCATGAGCCATCCTTCGATAATGGTAGTGGCATCCGTGTGGCCGAAGAGATTAACACACTCAAGGCGTTCCTTTTGAATTTCTAAGATTTCAATCATCTGGAAAACTTCCATCGATTTTGCTCGGGCCAGCTTACTCACCTCGGCTTCCAAGTTTTTTTGCCGGGTTTCAATTTCAGAGAGTTTCTTTTTCAGCTTTGTTAACAGAGCAGCCGGTGAACCCAGGCCCCTCGGCAGTTCCAGAGTTTCAACCTCAAACCTGTAAAGAACTGCGGTAAGTTTCTGGTAGTCTGCAGCGCGGCAGACGATGATGATTATTCTCTTTTTTCCCGCTCCAACGGTTGTGGTGAAAACACGCTGCATCAGGGCTTCTTTCACGGCACCAAAGAGTTCATCGATCTTTTCCTCAGTGATGCGACCAACTGTTACATTTACTTCCTCCGTCGTGGTCAGATATTCTAAGGGGAATCTGATCTCCCTGAAGCCTTCCAAAGTTTCAATTTGGCCCTGCAATTTTTGACTTTCTTGTTTGAGTTCATCCCGCTTTTCCTTGAGTTTTTTTACTCTGGGTTCAATCTTTTTCAGGCTTGTCTTGGCAATTTTTATGGTTTTTTCAGGCGTTTCTTCGTTGACAACGGCTGATCCACCTTTTGGTTTCCTTAGGAACTCACCAATATCCCTGAATTTCGCGAGAAGCGAGGAAATTTCAGCGATTTCCTCGCCAGCGGTGGTTCTGCTGACTTTTAGGGAGATCTCCTTCAGCTGAACGACTCCAGCTTCATGAAGTTCCGCGATGACCTTTTCCCGTAGTTTCTGCGGGAATATCAATCGGAACTTCTGCATCCTCGCTGGTTTAAACATGTCCTCACCTGAGGATGGTTTCTAGGATTAACTTAATTGCTTCCTCTCGCCTCTCGTTTGCTTTTTTTTCCATTGCCAGCGCCTTTCTCTGTGCGTCCTTTAAAAGCGCCTGAACCTCGGCCTCCGCCCTCTCCCTAGATTCATCGATGATCTTCTGTATCTTGGATTTCGTCGTTGCTCTTGACTCTTCCTTTATCTTCTCGGCTTCCTTGTGGGCATTTTCTAGTATTAAGGACGCCTCCCGCTTGGCTGCTTCAATTTGACCCCTTGCTTTTTGCTCTGCTTCAAAGATTGCCTGAAGGCTTTCTTCGACCAGTTTTACACACCCACCCAAGCTAGTTTTGGATAATACATAAAAGTTCTTATTATAAAGCATATCCATAAAAACAGAGCGTCTAAGAATAGTGGGGGCCCAAATTTGGGAAAAATAGTGAGGATAACTGGTCCTGTTGTCATTGCTGAAGGCATGCGCGGCTCTGAGATGCATGAACTCGTCAGAGTTGGTGATGAGCGACTGATGGGTGAGATAATTGGCCTTACGGGCGACCGCGCCACGATTCAGGTGTATGAGGAAACCGCCGGCATAAAACCAGGTGAGAAGGTCGAGGGCACTGGGAAGCCCCTTTCAGTTGAGCTGGGCCCCGGGTTAATTGGAGCAATTTATGATGGTACTCAGAGGCCCCTTACCGTTATAAGGAAACAGGTCGGGGACATGATAAAGCGAGGTGTCTTCGCTCACGCCCTGCCTCGAGATAAAAAGTGGGAATTTGTGCCCAAGGTGAAGAAAGGTGCCGAGGTAGTTGAGGGCGATATATTGGGGATTGTAAATGAGAGCAAGATAGTGGAACACCGAATACTGGTTCCGCCGGGGATAAATGGTAAAGTTTTGGAAATTTCTGATGGAGCACACAAAGTAGAAGATGTCGTTGCAACTATCGAGACATCTGAAAGCAAGAAGGATATCCCGATGATGCAGGTTTGGCCTGTCAGACGCATGCGCCCCTTTAAGAGAAAATTGGACCCGACGGTGCCCCTGTTTACCGGGCAGCGCGTCGCTGATACTTTCTTTCCGATAGCAAAGGGCGGAACCGCTGCAATTCCGGGAGGATTTGGTACAGGTAAGACCGTCTTCCTGCACCAAGTCGCGAAATGGGCCGACGCCGATATCATCACTTACATAGGGGCCGGTGAGCGCGGCAACGAGATGTGTGACGTTCTGATTCACTTTCCACAGCTCAAAGACCCCCGCACTGGAGAGCCCCTGATGGAGAGAACCACCCTGATAGCCAACACTTCAAACATGCCCGTTGCCGCTAGGGAAGCGGGGGTTTACACCGGCATCACAATCGCTGAATATTTCCGGGACATGGGGTATGATGTAGCGCTTATGGCGGACTCAACATCTAGGTGGGCTGAAGCCATGCGCGAGATCTCTGGAAGACTTGAAGAGATGCCCGGTGAGGAGGGCTACCCTGCCTACTTGGCCTCGCGTTTGGCAGAGTTCTATGAGCGGTCCGGCCGCGTTCAAACGCTGGGTTCCGATGAACGTTTTGGCTCCGTCACCGTTCTCGGTGCCGTTTCACCCCCTGGAGGGGATTTCTCAGAGCCGGTTTCTCAGAACACGCTCAGGATCGTCAAGGTATTCTGGGCACTTGACACAAACTTGGCTTACCGCCGGCATTTTCCAGCCATAAATTGGCTCACCAGTTACTCGCTTTATGTGGATAATGTTCAAGATTGGTGGAAGTCAAAGATGGGGGACGATTGGAAAAGCCTGCGTGATGAGGCAATTGCGATGTTGCAGAAAGAGGCCGAGCTGGAGGAGATAGTGAAACTCGTTGGTCCGGATGCCTTACCAGAGCCGGAGCGGGCCGTGCTTGAGTCCGCCCGCATGATGCGGGAGGACTTGCTCCAGCAATTCGCTTTTCATGAAGTTGATACTTATTGTGCGCCGGAAAAGCAGTTTGGAATGTTAAAAATAATACTGGATTTCTATCGCAACGCTGTCAAAGCTGCAAAACACGGTATCCCGGTGGAGGAAATCAGAAAACTTTCAGTCAAAGAGGATATAGCGGGAATGAAACGGCTTACGGCAGAAAAATTTGCAAAGGAACATGGAAAGATTGAAAAGCAGATTAAAGAGCAGTTCGAATCGTTGTTGGAGACAAAAAAAGCCCCAGTTAAGGAGGATAGGAGTTCAAGGTGATTTGATGAAGAGCCGTGAGTATCTGACGGTCATGGAAGTTTCTGGGCCACTCATGATCGTCGGCGGGGTCAGCGGTGTGGCGTATGGGGAGGTTGTGGATATAACTACACCAGATGGAGAGATCAAACACGGGCAGGTCTTGGATGCTTACGAGGACCGTGCCGTGGTTCAGGTGTACGAGGGGACAAGGGGGATAGACACCTTCAAGACAAAGGTCAGGTTCAGGGGCGAAACAGTGAAGTTTGGTGTCGGGCTTGAGCTGCTTGGCCGGGTTTTCAGCGGGAGGGGTGCGCCCATAGATGGAGGTCCAAAGCCAATATTTGAGGATGAATGGGATGTGCACGGGGCACCGATAAACCCTTCTGCACGGGAGTACCCGAGTGAGTTCATCCAGAGCGGCATCTCAGTTATTGACGGTATGAACACTTTAGTCCGTGGTCAGAAGTTACCTATTTTCTCTGGAGCCGGCCTGCCGCATAACGAGCTGGTTGCTCAGATAGCCAGACAGGCGAAAGTTCTAGAGGGAGAGGAAAAGTTCGCTGTGGTTTTTTGCGGGATGGGGATAACCCATGAGGAGGCTGCGTTCTTCATAAAGGATTTTGAGAGAAGCGGCGCAATTGAACGCGCGACCGTCTTTCTGAATCTAGCCAACGACCCGGCGATCGAGCGAATAATCACGCCGAGGCTGGCTTTGACCACAGCCGAGTACTTCGCTTTCACTCAAGGAATGCACGTCTTGGTGATTCTGACAGATTTAACCAATTACTGCGAGGCCCTTCGCGAGATTTCGGCCGCAAGAAGCGAGGTTCCGGGTAGACGCGGATATCCTGGGTATATGTACACAGATCTTGCTTCTATTTACGAACGGGCCGGCAGGATAAAGGGCAAAAGGGGCTCGGTCACCCAGATGCCGGTCCTGACAATGCCAGGTGACGATATCACCCATCCGATCCCCGACCTGACTGGATATATAACCGAAGGGCAGCTGGTTATGGATCGAGAACTCCACCGAAAGGGGATCTATCCACCAATAAATCCATTGCCCTCTTTATCCAGGTTGATGAAGGACGGCATAGGTGCCGGGCACACTCGCGAGGATCATATGGATGTTTCAAATCAGCTCTATGCTGCTTATGCCGAGGGCAGGGATCTTAGGGCACTGGTAGCGGTCGTTGGTGAGGAGGCCCTGACGGATAGGGATCGCAGCTACCTTATCTTTGCTGACCGATTTGAGAGGGAGTTCGTGAATCAGGGCCGTGATGAAGACAGATCGATCGAAACTACACTGGACTCGGGTTGGGAACTATTGCGCACGTTGCCCGAGTCTGAACTCAAAAGGGTTGACCCCAAGTTTATAGCCAAGTACTTGAGGCCAAAATAGATAGCTGTGCGCTCGTGACTCAAGATCTTCATCATCAGATCAGAAGCCCGTGTCTTCATCGCGCAGTGTAATATCAGAAGCTGGCTTTTAAATTATATTCCCGTATGTATTAAGCTCGTCCACCCGCGTAAAACGCACTCATTTGGCAAAATTCCCGTGTTTATTGCGGGTTTTAGCAAAGCCTTCGTTTTCACCGATTCTATGGCATTGACTTGATTGTTTAAGTTAGATAAAATGAGCCCAACCAGCTTGGAACTTCATTTTTTAAGTGTTTAAAAACCCGAGAGCTAAATATGTACTATTCCCCGGTGCACGTTAACCCAACAAATCGATGCTCTTCAAGCACAAACTTTTTTAAAACATAACACCGTTGTTTGTTGATGAAAATGAACGGGCAAAAAAGGTTTGTGATTCCGGAAAATGTCAAGAGCTTTCTCGCGGCTGTTGGTAGAAAGGATCCCGTCTTTAAGATAAAGCCAAATTCCTCGGCTCTTCTTGTAATTGACATGCAGCGCGATTTCCTCTGCGAGGGTGCCCCTCTGGAAGGCTACAAATGCCGCGACATCGTCCCTAATGTTAAAAGGCTGATAGAATTTTCTCGGGAAAATGGCATCCCGGTCATTTGGGCAATTCATGTGCATCGCTCGCATGGTGGTGACATGGGCCTAATGGAGGAAATGTGGCCCAAGACTGGTCCAAGAGGGGGCGGGCTTGTAAAGGGAAAACCCGGGGCAAGAATTTATGAAGGCTTACCACAGCCTCTGGAGTCGGAAATCCTCATTGAAAAACACAGGTACAGCGCCTTTTATCAGACTGACTTGGAGCTTCACCTCAGAAGCTTGGGTGTCGATACCCTCATAATCACGGGAATGCACACAAACATTTGCTGCCAGACTACCGCGCGGGACGGGTTTATGAGGGATTTTAAAATAGTTTTAGTTTCCGACGGGGTGGCATCTTTCACGCCGGAGTTGCACAACGCTGGCCTAGTGGACATCGCTGTCGCTTTTGGAAGGGTGTTAAGCACCGATGAGGTGATCAAGGAATTGAGCACAAAATAGGGCACCGTTGAGAGGGTTTAAATATCCTCAACTATTTTTCTGACTTTTGGCAGAGCCCGCTTGTATTTGGCGCGGTGTTCCTTAAGATATCTTTTCATCAGTTCTATCGCTCGATTTTTACATTCTCCGCAGATCATCCTGCCGGACCTGCACAGCCCGCTCACTTCCGAGAGATTCTCATCATCCGGCAACAAGTGATAAACGTAAAGCTCATATACTCTACATTTGGTTGGATCCCCTCCCAGTTGGCGCTGTTCTGCAGCTGTGGGAAGCCCACCCGTAAAGGCGTTCTTTATTTTTTTCTCCAGCTCACTATCTGTGTCGGTAAGAAACACAGCAGTTTCGGGCCGGCTGCTCGACATCTTGTCGCCTGTTAAGCCCGGTAGCAGACGATGGTATGTGGATGAGGGTAAGATGAAGTTAAACTCCTTCTGAAACCTTGTCGCCACATCCCTTGCCAGCCGGATGTGCGGATCTTGGTCTATCCCGACAGGAATGATGGTTGGGCGTGGTCCACCGAACTCCTTTAACTGAGGATGCAGGATGTCTGCTATGTCGATCATTGGGTAATATATTTGGGAGATACTTGATTCACCAACGAAACCGTATATCGCTTTCATCTCGCTGAGGTTAACACGCTTTGACAGCAAAAACGCAAGGTGGCGCACCGCGTTGTTTGTGGACTGAAAGTAAACGTGACAACGCTCAAGGTCAAGCCCAAGCGCTTGGTAGTTGGCCAGGTACTCCTCGACGGCGAGTTTCTTTGACTGCTCTAGGGAGATTCCTCGGGCGGAGTAGGCTTCCAGGTCTGCCACACAGAGGAAGATGTCTGACTTGTGGGATTGGTACCAGATTAGCTGGTCGATGACGAGCTTGTGTCCGATGTGCATTCGCCCGCTTGGCATCAAGCCGGTCATAACCGCGAATTTTTTTCCCTGTTTCATGGCGTTTAGCACTCTCATGAAATCGCGGTGGCCGAATATTATCTTCCTCTTCATCAGCGGGTGGGGATCGGGGATACTTTGGAGAATACTCTCGAACGGAGATATCCCGAACTCTTCCATGACTCTGGTATAATTCTCAGGGATGGCTGCGCCCCACGGATCCAGCTTTGTCGGCATTTAAGGTCTCTCCCTTGTTATTGAATAATAGGTTATATCACCTTCGTCATCAACTACTGCCCAATATATTTTTTTGCGCACGCTGTGGGCGAGCCTCACAGCCCTAGCCAGTTCAGTTGGAGTCATTTTTACGCTTTCAGGAATAGCGTGAACGAGGAATTTTGAATGAGTTTCGCCTGGTTTTTCTCCCCTATCGTAGACGCGAAAGTGGGCGCCGAACTTTAGGCCAGTTTTGATCACATAACCCCTTGAACGCAGGTCGGCATAGGCGGTGTACTTCAGCATGAGCTCGGGATCTGTTTCGGTGAACTTTTCAGCCAGTGCTTTAAAACCGAGCTTTTTACCGTCACTATCTGTCACGCTTATTTTTCCCGTTTCTATAAGGTAAAGAGCCTCGACTGGAGCGAGTTGAAGTTTTCCCCCACTTAACGGTTTGCCGAAAAAACCCCGCTGGTAGAGGTGGTTCGCCTGCGCCTCGTCCCAGACGATTATCTTACCCTTATACAACCTTGCCTCTGAAACAGGAATTTCGGCCTCCATGCCGTCCCCTCTCTAAAATACCCAACCACGGTTAAGAAGATTGCTTTTAACCGGCTGGATTGGCATTAGCGTTTTACTTATGTCAATTTAAATCAGCCAGCCGATTGGGGTAGGACTTGGGATCTTGATTTAGCCTGCTCAAGTTGCTCCCAATAGCGGATATTGTGGATGCAGCCTGGGTCAGGGGCCTGCACGTCGCCATAGTATCCGTAGGCCCGAGCCCTGCACCCGCCACAGATGTATTTGTACTCGCATTGGCCGCAGCTCTCTAGGGCATCGCGGTTTCTCAACTTCCAGAGCAACTCTGATGAATGCCAGATTTCGCGCAGGCGATTCTTCCTTATGTTGCCGAGCTTGATGGGCATGAAGACGCACGGGGTAATGTCTCCGTTGGGCTCTAGTCCGCAGTAAAGTCTACCCGCCCCGCATCCCCCTAGGAACTCCGCGAGGCTCTTGGTCCTCCCCTGCAGCGCTTGTATCGCCCCTCTATTGGTGAAGTGTGTGGCCACTACCGGCGCCGATTCACCGCCGAAAGCGTACTCCCAAGAAATCGTGGAGTATTGAGGCGCAGTGGAATAACAAATCAACCTGCAGTTATTGCTAATCATCCGGTTGTAAAGGTATTTGAGGAGTTCTTGCCGTTCCTCCGGGTTTAGGTCTTGGTCGATGATGTCTTTTCCTCTGCCTGTTGGCACGTAGTTAAATATTATCACCCTTTTGACGCCCAACTCTTTTTCAGCGAAGTCAACCAGTTTTGGAATCTCATGAAGATTGTAACGTGTGGCTGTCAAGGCAACGCAGGTGTCAATCCCCTCAGCCACGCAGTTCTTGATTCCTTCGCACGTAAGCTTCCAGGCCCCCGGGATCCCTCTGAACTTGTCGTGTGCAGCCTCAAATCCGTCGAGTGAGATTTCGACATAGCCGAAAACTTCTTTCATCTTCTTCGCCAGATCACGGGTTATCAGCGTTCCGTTGGTGGCAATGCTGGTGTAAAAACCCCTATTTCTGGCGTAACCAGCGACATCAAAAATATCTTTCCTTATCAGAGGTTCTCCTCCAGAGAATGCTATCGCCACCACGCCCGTGTCCTCGAACTCATCTATAACCCGTTTGGCTTCCTCAGAAGTTAGTTCGTCCTCCATTGCCTTTGGCCCAGCGTTTTCGTAGCAATGAGCACACTTCAGGTTACATGCTTTAGTATAGTTCCAAACAACGAGAAAAGGCGCCACCGAGGTGAAGGGCCTCCGGGCTCCGTAGCGCGCGATGCCTTCCAGCACGTTTACCATGCCGCGTCTGATCATGGGATCAGATAAGTTTTCCTTTAAGTTTGAGTTAGAGTAGCCGAAGGCGTTTGCTCCGTGATCAAGTACAAATTTGACAACCATGGCTGCGAGAGCGTCGTGCACATCACATTCCACATTCTCACCTGCGTATTTACGGAGAGCTATGTCCAGCCGGTTTCCACCGTGCTTGCTTCTGCCGCAAACCAGCCTCAACATAGCTTTGGCGACAGGGTTGTCAAGCCATCGTTGTACATATTCAATGATAGTATCCTCAGTTCTGTTGTCAGCCTCCACCTTGAGCCCCCTGTTTGAGGCCATGATACCACCGAACGATAGTGTATTCTCTTTAAATAAAACATTCTAGGTCTTTCTTTAAATTGAGTTTTGCTCTAAGATTTTGTTGTGTTGCTACGTTGGAATTTCTGTCCAAGCGGGCAGAGTAGTGTCGAAAATGGCTGAAGTCTAAAATCGACACCTTTAAATAACATTGTTAACACACTATCTGTCGTAATTAGTTTCGACAGTCACGCTAATACCGGGCGGCATAGTCGAGACGATGAAGAAAGCATGAGATTGAGGCAATAATGCTTTTTGCCGTTGATATGTCACCTCCAACCAAGTCGGTGCGACTAGCCGCCTGGTATTAAGGATTAAAAAGTTTTCTGGATTAAAGCAACCCAAAAAGACCGATGTATATAATGCCCAATACAATGATGAGTGCGGGTAGCAGGTTTTGCATTTTTGTCTCGAATTTTTCGGCTTGTTCAGCCTTCCCGGCTTCAACTAACCTCATGCCTTGGACCGAGACGATGAGGTTGTAGAGGAAGACCGTGTAGACCACCAGCATTATTCTATCAAATAGGGTCAGATAGCCGAGAGCGGGCAAACCGCTGAGGGCAGCTATGTGGTAAGCGACAGCGGACATCAAGGTTGAAACACATATCCCCACTCTCTGTCCGAAATTCTTCACCGAGATGGCAAAGGTGAGCAGCGAAATTAAAGTTATGATGATAATCGGCAGGAAGTTCTTGAATATGGCCGAGATTTTGGAGCGATAGACTGTCAGTCCGAAGGTGAACTGAGAGTAGCTTTCGTCTGGATAGTCGTGTTTTGTCTCGTACAGACGGAAGTCCTTCACATCCCAGCCAGCAACGCTCAAATTGGGGTCAACTCCACTTTCCTCCACGTCTGGCTCAAAAATCAGCTCTGTAGCGTCGTGGTTTTTGTCCTCAAGCGAGATCGAAAGGAAGTGTTCATCTAAAGGAAAGTCCCTGAAGTCGAAGGGCTCAACGTAGGCTCCCCTAACCCGATACTCTAGGTAGTTCTCGGTGGGTCGTTCCTCCTCGACTATGAGGTCCATTCTCGGTGTCCCCCTAAGAAATTCGATGTCCGGCTTCACATCTTTGTATTTGAACCAGAGGTAGAAATCTACGGTGAATGTTTGCGCCGGTGCGTCGACCTTTTCTATTGTGTTTATCCACGCGCCGACCTTCACCACGCTCGGCCCTTCCTGAGAGGTTTCTGCTGCACCCATTGGGAGAAAAGAAGCGCTGAGCAGGAACACAAATATAGCCGACGCTAGGGCGTATCTCATCTTCATGAAATCCACCTGTCTTCTTTATTACGGCCTTTCTATTTTTAAATTTGATGGGACTATTGGATTTTTAATTTATTGCCAAGTTTAGGTAGAAATTAATCAGTCGTAGCCCTGTTTTGAGGATAAAAAGGGACAACACCCCCACCTGTTTTTGTGTATTAAGATGGGGAGATGTTGATGGCTGGGTTAATTTTGTCATGCCGATTTCAAAGGAGCAAATAGCGTGTTAAAATATCGAATTTTTTCTTCAAGAAATGTACCAGATCATAATGTATAAGTTTGATTGTACTTTTAACCACCGGCGATTGGCGGAAATATCGCAATTTCATCTCCGTCTTTAAGGATGATGGTTTTCTTGATATCCTTGATATTTCGCCCATTTATCGTGATGATTCTATCATCCCTGAAGTTTTCTTTTTTTGTGTCGTAGATCTCACCAATAAATTTTTTTCCAAGCATTTTGCCCGCATTTTTGAGCAAGTTGTTTATGGTGCCGTCACAGCGTATTTCGATTTCCTTTAGCCCGTACTTGGCTCTAAAAGTGGCGTACAGCTTTATTTTTACTTTAGCCATAAGTTCAGATTTCAATCCCGAGCTCTTGTAATTTTTCTTTCTTAGGTTTGCCGTTGACCCATCCTCTGAGCTTGTAGTATTCCTTCTTCATCTTATCGAGTTCTACTGTCCGGCCCTTTGCCGGCCCTTTGGGCATGGGTTCCTTCAAAAGCCTTGGCGGCAGCGTGTCGTCTTTATCGTCGAACCCGTACTCATTTATTATTAGCCTTTCCAAATTGTAGATTCTTTCCCCAATCTTGATGAGATCGTCCTCGCTGAGATCCCAACCCGTCACGGCGGATAGCAGGTCAGAGTAGTCCTTCAGGCCCAGTGCAAATGTCACGAACAGACAGTTTACAGTTGAGTTAACTAAGCATGTAAAGTCCTGGAATGTCTTTACCCATTTTGCCTTTCCAACCCATTTCAGTGGGTCTATCTTCTCAGGTAGTCCGAGTATCTCCGGCGATATGGTGTAACCAGTAACATGGCACCCCCCTCTATTGGCCGTGGCATAGTTCAGACCTATGCCTTTTATGCCCCTGGGATCGTACGCGGGCATTTCCATGCCCTTCACGCTCATGGAAAGTTCCGGGTGTCCATAAATCTCGCATAGCCTTCTGGAACCCAAAGCAAGATATTTTCCGAACCCTGTCCTGTATGCTGTGTGCCAAATTGATTCAACCAGCGCCGCCGCGTTGCCGAACCTTAAGTCGATCCCCTGTAGATCCTCTTCAGGTATGCTTCCCTTTTCACGAAGTTCCATCGCAGCGGCTATGGTGGAACCAGTTGATATCGGGTCCAATCCGAGTTCATCGCAGAGATGGTTCGCCTTTACTACTGCATCGAGTTCCATCACTCCCGTAGAATTGCCCAGTGCCCAAATAGACTCGTACTCAGGTCCCTCTGAATACAGCACTTGATACGGTCCCTTCTTCACACTGGTCACCCTGCCGCATCCAATCGTGCAACCCCAGCATGGCCTCTTTTTGACGAGGTATTTCTTTGCAAGTGTTTCTCCACTGATTTTGTCAGCCTCGGGATTTACACCCGTTTGCCAGTTCTTGAACGGTAACGACCCAGCGTTATTTATTATGTTTACCAAAATCGATGTGCCATAGGCCGGCAATCCTTCACCGGTTACAGCATTGGTTTTCATTTTTTCCAAACAGTTTTTGGAAACTTCTTTGAACAAGTTTGAATTCGCGACCGGGACGAAATATTCGCCCGCAACGACTATTGCCTTCAGCTTCTTGGACCCCATCACGGCCCCCAATCCAGTCCTGCCGGCGGCCCTGTGTTCATCGTTGATTATGCAAGCCATGGGGACGAGGTTCTCCCCCGCTGGACCGATGCACGCGACGCTCGTGTTATTGCCGCTGGTTTCTTCTTTCAGTATCCTGCACGTATCGAATGTGCTTTTCCCCCATATGTCAGATGCGTCCAATAGCTCAGCCTCTCCGTTCACTATGGACAAATATGTGGGCTTTTCTGCAGCTCCTCTTATAGTGACTAAGTCAAAGCCGGCAAACTTAAGGCCCGGTCCCCATTCTCCCCCGGAATTTGCACTCCCTATGGAGCCCGTCAGGGGAGATCTTAGGGCCATTACATGATATCTTCCGGGGCACGGGAAACCCGCTATGCCTGTTCCAGGCCCGGTGGCAAAAATTATCACGTTTTCGGGACCCAGCGGGTCTATATCCTTGGGAGCAATGCCTTTCGCTTTGTACTCCTTAAGTTGTTGATGTAGCAAGTACAGTGCATAACCCTTACCTCCGAGGTATTTTTTTGCTACATCTTCCGAAATTGGTTTAGACTTTAATGTCTTACTTTCTAAATCGACGTTCAAAATTCTGTTAATATAGCCTCCAGACATAATCCTCGTTTTTAAAAACGAGATTTCAATTATTAACAGTTACGGTCCTGAAATCGGCTTAGATAAAAGCAGCTGGTGATTGTTTTTAGCACAATAGAAATTCTTGGTTAGAACTTAGTAAACTATTCAGGGGGGGTCGTTTTTTCTTAGCTCAGGTGTTGTTTTAGTAGCGGGGGTCGTATAGCTTCAGGTTTCAGTTTGAGCTAATTGCTATTGGTGGGTAAGAATTAGGCAAATGCACGCATTTTGAGGCAAGATTACTGCGATGTTCAGCTTGAATAAGAGGGGCAATAATTAATGAGCCATTTTTTTGGGCGCGGGGTAGCTGTTAAATAATGTTTTAATTCAGAAGCTCATCGGGCCAGTCGCATTAAAAAGTGGTTTGGCTTTTTTCTACAACTTATGCCCGTTTTGTAAGACGAGTTCGTAAGCTATCGTAGTTTTTGAAGAATCATGCGCCGATGGTTGATACATTGGGGTCACTGAGCGCTGAGATGGCAGGTATACCTCGCGAAGCTCGTATAATAGCTGCGAGGAATACATCTACCAGCACCATCTCCATATAGATGGGTATGAGATCTGTAGACCCCTCTTAATTTCATACTATTCCCCAAGATCCACCTCACCTATGATTTTTTTCATTGCCCTGATCCACGTGTCCTGCTCTCTGCCTTTAGGTTCATGGGAGAAACGATAATCTCCCTTCCTAAAGAATTCTTCGAAATCGTGTTTAAGCTCACTTAGACGCCTCAACTGCGACTTTACAATTTTTGTTATCTGGAAGCCATTTTTTCCGTTAAAGAAATCTAAGGCCTGAAAGAAGTGTTGCATGCAAAGCCCTGAAGACTTTGCGTAGAGATCCTGAATCTCGGCGTCATTCAAGGCTTTCAAAAGTTCTTCGATGTAGTAATCAGATGTTTGAGTCATGCTCTCGCAGAAGAGACATTTTCCTCTAGGCTTTACCTTCTCGACCACCTTCTCGTAATTTCTTCGAGCAAAAGATTGTTTGATTTGACTTCTTCCATGATAGTCTAAAATGGCTTTGTGTATTCGTTGAATCTTAGGAAGCTGGTTTTCGATGATCCATGAATAGATTGCTGACTTCTGCCATTCAGGCCCGATCTTTGCGACCATTTTTGTATGTTTTTCACAGAATCCCCAGTAGTCTATATACTTGTCCACATTTGAACCTCCCGCATAAGTTTCGTTGAAGAACCAGAACAATACACTCTTCAGATGTTCATCACATATCCTGCATATGGGACAGCCTTTTTTCTTAAGGAGGCGTTTGATTTCTATCTTCTTGCTCTCACATGACCTCCTCTGAATTCTGGATAGCACCTGATTATCGGGCAATATTCGCACCAAGTTCTTCCTTTGGATTCGGTTGTCTTAAGAGTAACGGTGGTTACATTGCAACGCTCTGCGTTTGCTTACCCTTGTAGCATGTTTATCGAGGCTGAACTCTCTCAGCAAAGTTCGTGAATGCTTTTTTACATTTCTCCAAAGCCTGTTCAACTTTCTTACTGCCAACGCTGTGGTTCCAGTCCATCGCTCTGATTCTTACAAACCAGCGTTCAAGTCCGCTAAGGCTTTCCTCCATCTCTTCCACTTCCTCAGCTGTCAGCTTCTTTTTAGCAATGTTATTCTCAATTTCCTGAAGGAACTCATGGCATTCTTCAAGGATTTCAGCATATCTCCTTTTTCTTTCCTCTTCAAAGAAGCGGACGATCATGCCATGATCTTTCTCACCTACAGCCTTCACCTCAAGGATGACGGCGTTTCCATACCTGCTGATCTTTTCTTTCAGTTTTGAAACCTGCTCCATTAACCTCGGTGTGTTTGGGAGAATACAGAAGGACAGTGGGGGATAGAGAGCACCGGACTTCTTCAGCTCTCTCCATACACCAAGCCTGAGTTTGGAGGGTTCGTTTGGAACATCGTATGCAAATATTACCCAGCCCTTGGGCTTTTTAGGCACCATTTTTCCCCATAAATCTTCACCCGTTGGGCTTAATAGAGATACTTTCGAAAAGACCGTTCGTTCGGTAATTTTAGGTCCAGAGCATGGTTCCCTAGTTTTCGAGATTATTAAACAAGTTACTCTTTCCTGCTTTTGTAAAGCCAGCAATGCTCTGTGTTTGGACATTACGCTACAGCAAAATTTTTTCATGTCTTAGTTTTGTCCAAACTTTAAAAATGGTTAGATATTTGGAATTAAATGCCGCAGGACACTCCCCCTGTTACCTGGCTCTCGACCTCCACTATCTTCAACTAATCTTTTGTCCTCGATTATTGGATGGACAGATGCTGTTTACTTCGGCTTTCCCTAATAAGACCAGGATCTGGACATCCCTTTGCCAAAAAGGGGCTCAAATACCGCTCATTTTAGGGAAGTTACTGGTGGGGTCGCCGAGATTCGAACTCGGGTCTCTGGCTTTTTTGCGTTGGTCTGTGTCCCATTTGGCAGATCATCGGAAAATGATCTTAAGCCAGAAGGATAGACCAAACTACCCCACGACCCCGCGTCATATTTCTTGGCGGGCGTTTAAGAATTTGCGCATGGGGTGGCTTCGGTGGCGGCTTCAGCAGCCAAGGTGGTAACTTTAGTTTCGGAGAGCACCCATAGCCAAGCCTGCCCTCGCTTACCTGTGCGTTTTATTTTGCCTTCGCGCTCGAGGATTGGGATGTGGTGGGCCTGGATAGTCGTCCGGGCTTTGCCGAGGACGGCGGCGAGGTCGTCGCAGGTTTTTTGGCCGGAGGCGAGCTGTTTTAAAATCAAATAGCGCGCTTCTTCGCCGTTTAGCACGTTTATACGTTTGTACTTGGCAAATCCTAGCTCGAACTTTTCGCGTTTGTCCGGATGGAGGGCGTGGCTGTTAAGCTCTCTGAAACGTTTTAAATTTCTGTAGCCGTAGATAGGGAATTGTCCGTTGAACATGTACTTTCCCGAAGATATTCCAAGAAGAAGTAGGCATCGTTTCAGAAAAGCAACTAGTTCAAGATCCACAGATGAGAATGTGAGGTGAAGCGAGCTGGTCTTCCTCAATGCGACCTGCCCTTCAGCTGCGAACATTCCTCTAAGAAAAGGGGTCGCATATTCCTCAATTGTAGAAACCATTGCGCTGAGTTTTCCTTGCAGACATTTCATCAAATCCGCAAGAATAATTGAATTCAAATAAAGCTGTGCGTATTCATAATTGATTCTCGAATCAAAACAAACATTCGAAAAGTTGTTAACTGGGATTCCTAATATCTTTGACCATTTCGCTCTCAAATTAGGGTTAAAACTAGGGCTGTTGATGGTAACCTTGAACATTTCCCTCTTCAGCCCAAGCTTGTTATCTGCAAACTCAAGAAATCGAAGCAAAAGTTCTGAGCTTGTGTTGCCAAAGTACAGACACTTTTTCTTACCGCCTTCACCAAGTCCAAGTCCTTCAAAGAACAAGTCGTCTAACACGATGGAATGGTTTATTGTTATCGCTTTTGATTCCCTGCCTCCGCCCCATTTGTGCGATGGTGGTACTTGTAAAGTTAGTTTGTTCTGGACCGTTCGTGCTAGGATTTCTCGCCCAATCGAAGTTCGACTAGGTAAAAATTGTGCAGTATCAATAATCAAAAATACTCCCCAATCTTTATAGTTAATTGGATAGTTAAGCGGGTTTTTCCCCCACTGAAAATATTCTTTAACAAATAAAGGCAAAATATATTCCTATCTTTCAAATATAGCATTTCTATGCCTATAATTCAACATCTAAGCCTAGTTTGTCGCATAATTCCTTGTACCTGTTCCTTACCGTGACCTCAGTGACTCTGGCGACATCCGCCACATCCCGCTGCGTCCTGCGCTCGCCCATCAGCACGCTCGCAATGTAGATGGCCGCTGCCGCAACTCCTGTGGGCCCTCGGCCGGATGTCAGCCCCTTCTTTGTGGCCTCTTTGAGCAGCTCTATAGCCTTTGACTGTACAGCTCCGCTCAGGCCCAGATCCGACCCAAACCTCGGAATGTAGTCGGTCGGGCTGGTCGGTCTCAGATGTATCAGCAGCTCCCTGGCGATGAATCTGTAGCTCCTGCCAATCTCCTTTTTGCTGACGCGTGAAACTTCGGCAATCTCGTCAAGAGTTCGCGGGACCTTGCTCTCTCTACAAGCCGCATAAAGCGCTGCCGCAGCGACTCCCTCAATCGAGCGTCCGCGGATCAATCTTTCCTCGACCGCCTTTCTATAAATGAGAGCAGCCGCCTCCCTCACGTTTCGGGGCAGGGTGAGATGGGATGACATGCGGTCGATTTCCGAGAGAGCGAAGGCCAAGTTTCTCTCGGTGGCGTCTGATACTCTGATCCTTCTCTGCCACTTTCTCAGCCGGTAGATCTGCGCCCGGCGCTTTGGCGTCAGATCCTTTCCGTGCGAGTCCCGGTCCCTCCAGTCGATCATGGTTGACAGACCTTTATCGTGGATCGTGTTATGGGCGAAAACCCCCCCGAGCCCCGCCACGAAGTTCTCGCATCCCGGCACCGAGAGGTCGTAGGCATACCGGGAGGTCGGTTTAACCCTAGTGATCTTCCTAACGCGTAGAAACGCTAGCGGGCTCTCCGCCAGCGCCAAGAGCTTCTCATCACCGACCCTTTTGGCGATTGAAATGGCAAGCCCCCTGCTTATCCGCTTCCTTGCCCGCGACCCCCAGAATTTTTTGTACTCCTGCGGGGCCGGGATGGTGTCCTCGACCGCCGCCTTTCTCCTGCGCTCCGCGACACCTTCTATGAAACCGAGATCCTTCGCAACATCGGGGTTCGTGACTCGTGTTCCGGTTAACCTGCTTTCCCCGATGATCTGACCAGTTGACCTGATCTCGTGGGCAGGTATCTCCTCCTCTCTGTATCCCGCCAAGGCTCTTAGCTGCAGGTAGAGAAACATTATGTCGTTGCTCAGCGCACCGTTTGCAGAAACCGTGTGAACCTGAACTGTGGGCCGCCATTCCGGCTTTTCCTCTTCCCTCACGTAGACGCAGCCGACTCCATTCATGTAAGCCCGCAGGAACTCCAGCTTCAGCGCATCCGGAAGCGAGAAGATGATCGGTGGCACCCTCTTCTCCAGCGCGTGTTTTCCAGCTCCAAGCACATCCGCCAGGAAAATTCCAAGGAGCCTGCTTCTGGCCTCCAGCTTTATTGAAGATCCTCCGTTCTGGATCGTTGGACTTATCCCGAATTTTGATTCTAGGATGATCTTCACATCCTCCGCAAGGCTCTCCTCCTCGCCTCCGAAGGAGAACTGGACCCCCTCGTACGTCTCTCTCACACAACCCTCGCTCACGTAGTAGCCCATCAATCTGCACAGATCCCCATCAACCTGACTTTCAACCGGAAGCTCGTTCACGCTGCCAACGACACCAAGCCTCGCACCCCTCAGCCTTCCGTTGAAGCGTTTGGCAACATGGAACGGTATGGTACTGTGACGCTTCCAGTTTTTCACGGTTTCTCTTGGAAACTCATTCTCAAGCTCGGAGTAAATTCCATCGTCTTTGATCGGCCGCACGTAGACTCCCGTGGTCAGCTCATCGGGAAGCGCCGCGAATTTCTCCAGAAGGTTGAGCCTGCTTGGACTTTCCGGGGTAGGGAGATACCTCGGTACCGCTATGAATTCCCCCTCCTTTATGTTGTCCACGCGGACGGGGCATACCTCATTTTTTCTGACCGTGAAGAGGCTGTGCGCCCCTGTTACCTTGATCTTCCGGCCGGTTTCGAGTTCTATCTCGTATAGGTCCTCAACAACCTCGTGGCGAACCACATGGCTGATGGGCCTGAACCCTATCCTGAGGTCTTTATCGAAGGCAACGGTCCTGTAGCCGCTCACCTCCGCAATCTCCACGTTTTCCGTCCTCCGGGCCCCGCTTCTCTCAATCACTTCATCCACGAACTTTCCAATCTCCACGACCTGCACCTGTCCTTCCCTTTCGATGATCACGGGCTCGGCATAGTCAACGCTAAGCGTCATTGGGGCCCCGACCCTTCCTCTCCTCTCGCGCTGCTCTTGGTCAAAGGCGCGCCACTCGGGTCCCATGTCCATGATCTTTGCGTGGATCACGTAACCACAGCTGGCGCAGACTAGCTCAGCCCGCTCGTAGTCGCGCACGAGCCTAGTGCTTCCACATTCGGGACACTTTTTCTGGCTTTCTACCTTTTGCATGCCGTTCCCCCACATATATGTCTGAACCGACCAGCTTCTCTAGGTCAGACCTTGAGACACCGGAAGCTGGTTTTATCGTGAAGTAGGGGGATTTTACGGGCCCAAATATGTCGGAGACGTTCCCTATCCTCTTGTCCGAGGAATCCAGTACGCTCTGGCCTATTTTTGGTACTTGATTGCCTCGAGCCACGAGTCCCCTGGGTGTCAGGTGTAAAACCTTGGCCACGGACCTCAAAATTATCCCCCAAAAGTCTTTTAAGTGGTCAAATTATCTTCTATTTAAACTTTTCGTAACGTTGATTTTCCTCAGGATTCCTGAGTTGCAAGCTTTTTTGAAAATACGGTCTAAAAGTTTCTTTGTTGTTGGCTCAGATTAGTAAGCTCGTGGAGATCCTTCGTGAA
>Ga0315298_1002754_pt1 | contig 29053 bp, 32 predicted proteins | sample WHS_1_MG_FD_203077 | JGI IMG/M metagenome (GOLD analysis project Ga0315298, IMG submission 203077) | Extremophilic microbial mat communities from Washburn Hot Springs, YNP, Wyoming, USA - WHS_1_MG | ecosystem: Environmental > Aquatic > Thermal springs > Hot (42-90C) | place: USA: Wyoming... | reverse complement strand
TGCTGCTCCTGAACCCGCACCGCAAGCCTCGCCTGATGGGTCTCCCGCATCCGCCATGCCCCCGCCAGCCCCATGACCGCGACGCACGTCAGCAGCACCAGCATTGCCTGGTAACCTTCCACCGGATAGACCCGAGCTCCATCCGCCATCTGCCCATGCCAGCGGCTGTCCAGCAGCCACCCCACCACTGGCTGCAGGATGGCCGCGCAGAGGAAGCCGCTGTTGGCGGTCCCGGTGGCAAGTCCTGATAGGTCCGGCGGGTTCGCCTCTTTCACGGAGGTCAGGATGAGACCAACCGTGCCGCCGGCAAAGCCCATGGCCACGAAGAGCGGATAGAGGGCCCAAAGCGGCGGTCGACCACCATCCCACAGCGTGAACGCCAGCCATACACCGCACGCCAGCACCCCCATCGCCATAATGGGCTGTCGCCGGCTCAGCAGGGAGCGATCCGAGATGTGGCCGAGAAGCGGCGCTGAGACCACCATCCCCAGCGAGGCCGCTAGCAGATAGTTGGCAGCCTGGACCCGGTCCATGTCGTAGACGTGCATCAGATAGGGGACGGCCCACAGCCCATTGAAGGTGAGATAGCTGCCCAACAGGCCGAAGTGGGCCAGGAAACCCGCCCAAGTCTGACTCGATCCCCACACGGTGGCGATGTCGTGCAGAAGGCCACCCCTGGTGGTACGGATCGATCGGCTGTCCACCGAAGCCGCCTCCGCCGCCAAGCCGTTAGGTGAGGGGAGGCCCATGTCGGATGGGCGGTCGCGCACCCACCACCAGGTGGCGACCCCGACAGCGCAGGTGACCAGCCCGATCACCAGGAAGGAGAGCCGCCATCCCATGAGCTGGGCCATGGCCGCTACCGGGGTCGTGGCCGTCACAGCCCCCAAATTGCCCACAAGCATCAGCAGTCCGGAGATGGTGCCGAACTCACGATCGAGGAACCAGTTGGACTGGAACTTCAACACGGTCACGAAGACCACCGATACCCCGAGCCCCACTAGGAAGCGGCCCAGATACGCCCATTCAAGGCCTGGCGCCAGGCCGAAGACCATCGATCCGATGCCCGCCAGGAAGATGCCGATGGCGGCCGTATAACGCACACCGAGGCTGTCGGCCAGCACCCCGGATGGCACCTGCATGGCCGCGTACAGGTAGAAGTAGATGGATGTCAGCAGGCCGACCGCCGCGCCACCCACGGCGAAGTCCGCCATCAAGCGATCTGCCACGACCCCGGGGGCTATGCGCTGGAAGTAGACCATGAGATAGCATGTTGCCAGGATCGCCCATAGCCACCAGCGAACCGTCCTCATGCGTTGGGCTGGCCACCCATCGCGTTCGACCCGCGTCATGGTGCAGGCGGGCGAGACCGGGTGGGAACCGGCACCCTTGCCGGTAGAAGGCTCTGAACCAGGACCCAAGGCAACCTCCGGCTGTCTCAAGGATCGGCTTCCCCCCTCGACGTTTCTGCTCAGCACGTAGAGGGAAGGCGCAGCGCCAGCTCTTGCCACCGGCTTTCGGAGCACCAATGGGGGATCACGACCTAGCGAGCGAGCAGTCTACCACACGATGGACGGATCACGGCCACTCCCGTCCGCGCTTCAGGCAAATGACCGACCCATCATCGTCAGGGCCGACCGCGCCAAAGGAGCAAGCAGACGCAAGGGTGCCAGATGATATGGCTATGCCGGCCAGAGCTGCGGCAGGCCGGCCACACTACCCAGAATGTGGGTGTGCCTGGTCATCCCCAGGGTCTCCAGCGTGCCGACCCCGCTCAGCACTCCGATGATCCAGCCAACGCCCGCGTTGGCACCGGCCAGCAGATCCAGCGCCGTGTCCCCCACTACGGCGACCCGACGAACGTCCCTCGTCCCCGTGCGCATCATAGCCGCGAAGATCATGTAGGGTGCTGGACGGCCCTCAGGCACCTCCTCCGTCGAGACAAGACAGTCGAAAACGCCTTCGGCCCACCCGAGTCTCTCGAGCAGAGGCAACGCCAGATCCACATCCAGAGCGCTAGTGGCAGCCACCTTGGCTCCTCGCTCCCGAAGCCAGCCTATCGTAGCGGTGGAGCCAGGGATCTCCTCGGTGGCTCTGCCGCTGTACCCCTCCCGCAGCAGGGACTTGAAGGTAGAGTACATCTCCTCCGCCCGGGCACGGCACCAGTCGGCATCCTTTTCGGCGCCGAAGGTCCGCTGGAGGATCTCCGCGAAGGCGGAGCGCTTTCCCGCGCCCCGCATCGCCCTTTGGTCGGCGTGGGAGAACGGGATGCCATACATGGTCAGGACACGTGTGAGGGCCTCCTCCATGACGCCGACATCCTTCACCACGGTACCCATGAGGTCGAAGACCACCAGATCGACCGGAAGCGCCATTCCAACCCTCCAACGACCTGTATGGAAGCGGGGACGAGAACAAAGCGCGGGCCGCTGCAAGGCGGCCCGCATGCACCATGGGTTCTCGATATACTCGGAGGCGACGAGCGGATTCGAACCGCTGATAGAGGTTTTGCAGTTCTAGAAGTAGCATCCTAACCGTCCCGACTAGTCCATTTAGGCCCGTTCTGTAGGCTGATTCACCTGTAGAACGGGCCATTTAGTGCGTCCTGTACCGGTTGGTGCTAACACGTTTGTTAGCAAGATGTTTGCAACGGGAGCGGGTGCATGCTCGAAACGAGGGTCCGGGGCTACATCAGGATGGTGGTTGTGTCAAGGACTCAGCCGGCTTTCTTGAGAGCTACCCGTTCCCTAAGTGCCTGCTGCTTTCGCTTCAATAACTCACCGAGAGGCAGAGGCTTTTCACCTCGAAGCTGCCAGAGAGCATGTGTTTCTGGCACCATGCCCCATTCGTCAAAACGTAGGAAGTCTATAATCTCGATGCCAACCACTGGCCCGGTTGGCTCGTCGTGCTCATCGGGCTCACGAAACAAGGTTACATCACTGCTGATCGCCTCAGGAAGCCAATCATCCGGAGTCGGCTCAGCTACAACCCTGAGAACATCGTGCTCGGGACCAGGCCAAGTTACGTATGCTCTGATTATTCTGGCCACAGCAACTGCTCCTTCCTCCGATACGGTTCCAAACTCCGCTCAGTGGTCACATGCATCGTCCACATGTGACCATCCGGAAGCAGTATAGCAAATCCCGCAACCAGGTTGCCACCTTCCTCCTCCCAGCGGCTGAGCACTCGGCGCCTATCTCCACGTGCCTGCCGAATCTCAAAGACGCTGGCCAGCAACCTCTCGATTCGCTCTGGCTTTCGCCGGATGCGTCCATCAACCAACACATGATATACATCGTCGAGGCTAACTTGGACAAGCTCCCCATTTGGCATCCTTACCCCGCTGCTGAGTCTCTCGTGCCAAACCTGCTCTATATGCTGAAGTTGCTCGGCAGAGAGCTTTCCCTCACGTAGGAGCTGGCTCACTTGCTCTCGCGGAGTAAGTTCGGGACTTCCCCCGGAAATCGGCTTGATCGCCCTGGTCAATGCCTGCTTCCTCCACCTATTTGCCTCGTCAGCCCCCAGTATATCGCGAAGGCTCCGCTCCGCCCGCATTGTCCCCCACCTGGGGTCCCGCGTCCGCCCCACCAGGTCCTCCAGGTCGAAGGCGCCAGCTTTCCAAGCAGCATACTTTGCGGGCCCCATCATGGCTCGCTGCACGTCCTCTGAGCAGTTTAGAGAGGGGGGGAAGGCTTGGGGCTGGAGAAAGCGTCCCTTGGTCTTTCTGGTGCGTCTGGGGGGCGTTCTGCGCCATGTCGCTCAGAAAGGGGGAAGTCCAGACCTCGCTGCATTCCTCACAACGGATGGAGACCAGGGCGTCAACCCATACCCTGCCACGATGCCGAACCACGGCATAGCCCGGGTGCAGCACGCCAAGGACGTTGCCGCAGCCCGGGCATCGGATAGTGGCGCCGCTCACACCAGGTCCAGATCGACGCCAGGGTATACCCGCACCAGGGCGCCGTCGGGAGCCCGGCCGACCACCCTGCTGCTGACGATCAGCAGCCCAGGGGAGCCGCACGTCGGGCACACCTCGGGGTCGGGATCACCCTCCCGCACCATGACGATGCGGCTTGTCACCCTGCTATCCAGGGGCTGCCCACAGTCCGCGCACCTGCCCTTGCCGATGCGCCGTTCCAGCCGTGCTATTGTCGCCTTCATGCCGCCCTCCCGTATAGCTCAGCGAGCATCTGCGCCAGCACGTCGCCCGGCCTCTTGCCGGTGGCCGCTCCCTCTCGTGCCCACTGCCTCAGCGTGACCTCGTCCGGCGGGCGGTAGGACGGGTCCAGCCGGCACAGTAGACCGCCCTCGCCGCATATGGCCACCATCACCTCTGTCCACTCACGCGCCAGCCCGGCCGGGTATAGTCGCCTGTACAGGGTCGCCAGTCTTCCTCGTATCATCGTCGCACCTCTTTCGTCGCCACGGCCTCTTCCAAGACCGTCAATCGCCTCTCCAATTCCTCAGACTCCCGATACCTGCTCGCCATCTCCAAGATGGCTCTAGCAGCTCCTAGACGGGTGGCCGGCGGGTTGCCCTCTCGAAGCAATTGCCGCAGCGTTGCCACGGCTTCACCCGCGGAGTCGGCCAACTTGCCCACTGTGCCGGTGATAAGCTCAGTCCGAGCATCCTCCACCCGCCGGCGGAAGGCATCCCTCTTCAGCCAGCGTCGGATGGTTCGGTCGCTCACCCCTGCCTGGCGGGCAACCTCGGTCATAGTCAGCCCCGCCGCAAGGCCGGCCACCGCTACAGCCTGGGCATTCGCTCGGACACCACCGGCCACCGTCGGACCTCCTACATGCTCACCCGCTCGCTCGGGTTCCAGCCGGGCATCGCCAGCACCTTACCCCCCCGCCCGGTGGCCTCTTGCCGCGCCTGCATGAAGGCGGCCATCAGCCTGGGCCAGCCGGCCTCAAGCTCTTGGCACACCTGGACGGCTTTCCGTGCCGCCGGTGGCAGGTGCGGCAGCCGGGCATCACGAATGGTGGCCAGCACAGGTTGGGTGTAGGACGCGACACCCTTTGCCTCAAGGAAGGCCGGCACCTCGGCTTCCAGGGCCCGGAGGGTAGCATCGTCGCCAGCCTCTGCCGCGTTGCGGGCCAGCTCGCCGATGCGCCCTACCAGGGCGTTGTTCTCCAGCCGGTCGAGGATAGGCCGGATGCGGTTCCATGCCCGCTGCTCGCGAAGCTCGTTCAGGACCTCGGTCTGAGGGTCAGCGTCAGCCCTCTTCTCGGCATCGGCAATGGTACGCTCAATGGCCTCTCTGGCCGCTTGGCATGCCTGCTCCAGAGAGTCAATCTGCTGGAGGGTCCGGTTACGGATGCCGGAGACGATTTCCTCCATGCCAGCGGGGGTCAGTCTCCAGGTACCGTCGGCCTCGGCCTGGATTACCTCCTGCCTAGTCTGCGCCAGCAGGTCCGCGAGCCGCTGGGGGGCACCGCGAAGGGTGTCCAGGTCGGAGCGGATGTTGTCGCTGAGTCGCTGGGCCTCAATCGAAGCCGTGATGTTCTCGATAGGGTAGACCGCCATCTTCTTCACCTCAGATAGTGTGAGTTATGGCCGGATACGCCCGGCCTTGAGTCGGTACGCCAGTTGTGCCGCCACGCCCGCCAGAACCGCGAGCAGGTTGACCATTGCCATGAACGCCGCCTCCGCTTCCATAATCACCTCCTTTCGTATCGCTCCCAGCCGCACAGGATGCAGAACCACCGGCCGGGTTCCCACAGCACGAAGCCGCCACACCTGGGGCATCGCATCCTCATGATGTCGCCACCTCCAGCGGCTGGCTGCAGACCTCACAGAGCATCGGCCACAGCCACCGTAGGTAGAAATGCCCGGTCCCGTGGCAGTAGCGGCACTCTACCTCCGAAGCCTGCCCCCAGTGCCGGCAAAACACCAGCGCCGCATCTCCGGCTTCGGCATTCACCCAACCGCAGATGGGGCAATAGGACGCCTCAGGCAGCGGCTCGGCATGGGCCGAAACCAGCTCCATCGGAGGCGGGGTCTCGAGCTGGAGCATCAGGATCGAATGGCCTCGCTTCAGGATCAGTTGGGAGCCGTCGTTCAGAGCGTTCATGGTCCCCCCCTACAGGCAATTACAGTCACGGCACGGCGGCAGCAGATCGTAGAGGTGATGGTACGCCACGTCGTAGGCTGCCGACGTCCGCATGAAATCCGGTCCGCTCTTCCGCTCCCAACCGACCAGCCGGATCACCTCCCGCCGGAAGTTGGGGTAGTACGGATACCGGCCATACCACGCGTCGTTTGCGCAGAAATGCGGCCCTCTCGGTTTGACCTTCTTGATCTCCAGCTCCAGCGCCGCCAGCGCGGGTTCAGCCTTGACCAGTTGCTCCCACGTCGGCCTTGTTCGTGTCTCGATCACTGCGTCACCTCCCGCTGCTTTTTGGTGAACACCACGGGCACCGTCCGGCCAGGGAAGTGGAGCCCGCATAGTTCGTCGATCCTCACGTCCCAACCCTCGCGCTCGGCAATGTTGAGCGCATCCTGAAGGGCACCGGTCGAGAGTCCGTAGGGCTCCGTAAGATAGACCGTGCGCCCGTCGCGGTTCACAAGCCGAACGGAATGATCGAAACACCCCCCCTGGGCCCCTCGTATGCGCCGTGGGATAGCCGCCGCACGGCCGGCCCGTTGCGCCCCCCACGGGCGCACCTGCCAGCCAGCCCGACGCAGGGACTCCTTGCGCACCGCCACGATCAAGGCGGCGGCTACCCTCTCCATCGTGTCCAGGTCGCTATCTGAAAGCTCCGGCGAGGTGCCGTCGAGGATCGCCTTCGCCGTGTCGATGGCTCGCCCTATCTCGTTGCGTCTCAGAAACCGCTTCAGTTCGCCATGGAAGTCGATGGCTCGCATTCCAGTTCCTCCCATTCCGGCACCTCGCCGTCGTAGATTTCACCGGCCGTGGCAGCCGCTGGAGAGTGTGCATCCTTTGGCTCACAGATCGAGCACACCCAATCTCCCTCGATGCCGGTCGGGTGCGGCCGGTACCAGTACTCGGTGCCGCCACAGATGCGGCACCCCTTGACGGGCGCCTTGTCGCCACGCAAGATAGCCATTGCCCCCAGCGGGGTCAGCCTGTTGATCTGTTGCTGTGAGTAACCCATAGCACGAAGCTGAGACTCCATCGCCCGGGTTATCATCTGCGGGATGCCCGTCGGGGCTTCTGTCTCGGTACGACGGGGGTCCGACTTTTCGGGTGAAGTTGCAGGTTCTGTTTCCGTACGACGGCCCTCCGACTTTTCGGGTGAAGTCACTAGGACCTCCATCAGCTCGCGGCATTCGTCGGTCAACGCCCATTTGTCCGGCACCCCTTGCCCGCCTTTCTCGCAAGAGACCAACCCCAACGCCTGAAGATCCTCCAGGGCTCGCACTACCGTCGTGCGGGCATGCTGCACCGTGTTTGCCACGTCGGAAGTCTTCACCCAGCCGTCGGCTTTTCGCAGGGCGTCCAGAGCCTTTCGTCGGATGCCAGGGATGCAGTCGGCCGCCACCCGCGCGATCCTCGCCGTATCCTCCGTCTGTACCACCGCATGGCCTGCCACCAGGGCGACGCCACGCAGCAACGCATGAAGCTGCCGGGCCAACCTCGCCGGCATCTCCGGCTCGGGGGCATACTCGAATTCGCGCTTCCACCCGTCGCGGAGAACAGGGGATCGCGCGCGGGTCACCAGGTCCGCAACCCTGGCGAGCCAGCGCCGCACCTCCGGCGGAACCTCCGGCGGGGTCTTGGGAACCGTAGCGAGGAATGCCGCGCACGCACCGGCCAGCTCCTGGCGCATCTGCTCTTCGTGATCCGCGTTCTCCATCGCTCGTTCGGCGACCTCGCAGCGATCGCTTCCGACCATGCGAAGCTGCACGAAGCGGGGTCCCAGCAGGGCCATCACCGCGTGGTGTTGATCTATGACGGGCGTCACCCCGGCGAGGAACCCGAGCCGGCCGGTCCAGTGAAGCTCCTTGCCCGTGCCCCAAGCCTTGTCGAAACGGCCGTCGTACATCTCCCGGAGCTGGGCGAGCACGGCCTGGCGCTCTTCCTGGTGCATCTCCAAGATCGTCGTCATGTCCTTCAACACCAGGATTTCATCCTTCAGCCGGGCCAGCAGCGAGGGATCATCGCCCTCGGTTTCAAGGCCGGAGGCGAAGGTGCGGGCCGTGAGCTCGGAGAGGGGATAGATCCCGGGAGTGCCCCAGGTCATGCGCAGGATCTCGGTCTTCGTGCCCGAGGGAGGGGCCACCAGCAGGAGCCACGGCGATTCTCCACCCAGCCGGTGGGCCGCGATGGCACCTAGCGTGACGGGCAGCACGTCGGCATCCTCCAGGAGTAACCACTTGTTGACGATGGCCGTCAGATCGGCCAGGGTGCGCACTTCTCCCGAAAAGTCGGCAGACCCGTCATACTTTGTTTCGTGGCCGTTCCGCTCCGGCTTGGGAGTCATGCGGATGGCTTCATCCAGAGCCAGCAGGGCTTCCTCGGGCACGGACACGCCCGGGGCTAGCTCGGAGACCCGCCGCATCACCCGCTGGCGGCTACGATCCCCCGTCAGGTTGGCGTTATCGCGAAACAGCAACCGGCCGGCCTGTTTCACGGAGAGGGTGCACCGCACCGTACCCCTGTCCCTGATGGCGCCGCTCGCCTCTAGCTCCAGGTCGCCAAACGTCAAGGTCCAAGAGCCGGGGCGTATGGCAACATCGAACTTGCTCACGCGCCCACCTCCACGGATAGTTTCTGTATGACGGGGTACCGACTTTTCGGGTAAGGTTTGACTTCACCCGAAAAGTCGGGAGGGGCGTCATACACAATTCGGAACCGGCTGCCGCCCACGGGAACTTCACCCGAAAAATCGGGAGACCCGTCATAGATTGTCTTTCGCTCCAGTGGCCGCACCGGTGGTGCCGGCTTGCTGGCCAAGTCCGCGACGATCTTCAGCGCATCGGCTTCGGTCCAGGGCCATGTGGGGTCCCAGTCCGAAGCCTGGAGCCCCTGCCAGATCGCATCGCCCGCTGCCTCAATCGAGTAACCGGCACTCAGCAGGTTCCTGGCTGCCGCCACCGCTCGGAGCCGTTGCTCACCGATGGGGGCACCCTGAGCGATGAATTGCAGGGTGCGGCGGCCCACCGGTAGCCTCACGGAATTCTGTATGCGACACCCCGCCGACTTTTCGGGTGAAGTTCCCGTGGCCGGCCGGAGCATGTCCAACAGCCAATCGGGCATCGGCGCGATCGGGGTATCGTCAGGGTGACTGCTCAGCTCCCACTCGTACCGCCTGCCGGAGGGGTGAACAGATGGCGGCAGCAGCACGTAGCCGCCGTCGGCCTTCAGGTCCAGCCCGGGGCCTAGTGCGTTGCTCCGGCACCGCACCTCGAAGCCCGGCCACTGGAGGTAGACGTGCCGACCTCCACCGCCGGTCAGACACTCCACCGTGTGCGGCAGCGGCGGCAGGTCGAGCAGCGTTTCGTCGCCTCCGTTGCGGGGGTCCACGTCCAGCACCACCACGCCCGAAGCCCGGCCGGTGGGCATGCCGATGTTGGGCTGGGCGTATCGCCGCCACCAGGAGCGGATCGTCGCCGGGTCGGTTGTGGCCGACTTGAACCCGCCAGGCACCAGGGGCTCCTTCCCGCGACGGCGACAGGGGAAGACGGGCCAGCCCCGGGATGCGTAGCAGAGAGCGTCGTTAAGCATCGATGCCCTCCGAAGCAAGCAGCGATTCCCGGAGCGCCCGTGCAGCGCGGGTCGGCCAAGGGTGGGCACCGCTCGCCAGTTGCGCCTCTCGGGCATCGCCGATCAGATCGACGGCCAGCTCCTCCGCACATTGGGGATGGAGCACCAGGTCTTCGCCAGAGCCAACCCACAGGACGGCGATTCCCTCGGTGTGCTCACCGCAGTAGAAGCACACCGTGCTCTTCATCGCCCAGTTCGCGCCGCGGTCGGCGGGGTAGAGCACCGCCATCTAAGCCGCCTCTCCGCCTGGCCGCTCGCCGTCCAGGGACGCACCCAACAGCCGCTCCAGCGCGGCCTTGGGAACCAGCAGCCTCTTTCCTAGCCGGATCACCCCGGGCAGTTCCCCACGCGCCGCGAGCTGGTAGGCACCCGTGCGTGATATGCCAAGCACCTTCGCCGCCTGCTCAACCGTTAGGGTTTTCCTCTCTACCATGTGCCACCTCCTTCAGGGTTCGGGAATTGCCGCTTGACACAACTACATCCCGGCTATATCATAGCGTCCAATGAAAGGCCGTCCAGTCCCGTACATTGGCAAAATCGGCACAAAAGGAGGGGGCAATGCCAAGACCAAGAATTGATCGTTACTGGCAAGAGAGGATCAGGGAGCTGACGGAGCAGAACCCGGAGTGGAGCTCCGCCAAGATGGCCAAGCGGCTTGAAGAAGAGGCTAATCAGCTTGGCCGCAATGACTGGCCCAGTGAAAAGGCTTGCCGTAACTACATGGCCATCCACCGGCAGGCAGAGGAGCACGAGCGTCGGCAGTATCGGCTGACGTACTGGCCCGAGTCCTTCGGAACACCAGAGCTTCCCTGGGAAGCAGCACCGGCGGTACTGGAGGCAATCCGCACCACGGGCGAACAGAACCGCCCGACTGTTCGTACAGCGAAATGGTTCTGGCGCCTCACACTCGCCGCTCCCAACATGCAGCCCGAGGATTGCCTGAAGATGGCACGGGAGATGGCCGCCGTCGAATCGTCGAACCTGCCGAGGGTGGCGGAGAGCATGCGCGGCTTCGAATGGAAACTAATCCATCTTGGGGAACCGATGCCGGAACCGCACCGCATCTATACCTCCATCGATGCCGCCGTGGCAGAAGGCGTGTTCAGCCCAGCAGTAGCGGAGGACATAAAGGAATCAAGACGCCAGCGCAAGGCAAAGGAGGGATCGGCCAATGAAGGGCCATCTTCGTGAACGGGGCAAAGGCAACTGGTGGGCCGTAGTGGACATCGGCCGTGATCCAGAGACGGGCAAGCGCCGCCAGAAGTGGCATCGTCTCGCTGCCGCCGGCAAGAGGGAAGCGCAGAAGGAGCTCGCGAAGCTGCTGGCCGAGATCGGCTCCGGGGCATACGTTGAGCCGACTAAGCTCACCGTTGGCGAGTTTTTGGAGCGGTGGTTGCAAGACTACGCCAAGGTAAACACCTCGGCACAGACGGCGCAGCGGTACGAGGTGATCGTGCGGCGTCATCTTATTCCCGCCCTCGGGACCATCAGACTAGACCAGTTGCGGCCGGCCCACATCCAGCACTACTATGCCGAGGCCCTCCAGTCGGGGCGCAAGGACGGCCGCGGGTCCGCTCTTTCAGCCCGCACCGTCACCCATCACCATCGGGTCCTGCACGAGGCCTTAGGGCGCGCCGTGGAGTTCGAGATGATCGCCAAGAACCCGGCAGACTTCGTGAAACCGCCGCGTCCCGTGGAGCGGGAGATGAAGACCCTCACTGCGGCCGAGGTGAACGCCCTACTGCAAGCGGTGGAGGGAACCAGGCTACAGATCCCCGTGCTGCTGGCGGTCGCCACCGGCTTGCGCCGTGCGGAGATCTTGGCTCTGCGTTGGCAGGATGTGAGCCTCGACGACGCCAGGATCAGCGTTCGCAGGTCTATGGAGCGCACCAAGGCCAATGGGATCTCCTTCAAGACGCCCAAGAGCGCCAAGGGCAATCGGGTTGTCACCCTGCCCTCCGTGGTAGTGCAGGCACTCCGGCGCCACCTAGCCGAACAGACCAGGCTGAAAGCGCAGCTCGGGATAGAGCACTCGGAGTCGGACCTCGTATGTGCCCGCCCCGATGGTCAGCCCCTCTCGCCCGACAATCTATCGCGGGATTTCACCTCGACGCTGAGAAAGCACGGCCTGCCGGCGGTGCGCCTGCACGATCTACGGCACACCCACGCCACGTTGCTACTCCAGGGTGGCATCAATCCAAAGGTGATCTCCGAACGATTGGGCCATTCCACGGTCAGGATCACCCTGGACGTGTACGCCCACGCTCTGCCGTCGATGCAGGAAGAGGCGGCACGTCGCTTCGATAACATCCTCACCCGGGCCGGTGGAGAGCCCGTCCAGAACGCTCAGCCGGCCGTTCTCGGTGGGTCCTGAGGGGAAATGTTAGCAAAATGTTTGCAACTCGACGGCCAGAGTCGGACCGGGTGAGAAGGGGACACAAAATATGGGGTCTGAATATACTCCAGACCCCAAGATGTTGGAGGCGACGAGCGGATTCGAACCGCTGATAGAGGTTTTGCAGACCTCCGCCTTGCCACTTGGCCACGTCGCCGAACAGCGGTCGAACACCAGAACGCCGCCTCAGCTCGATCCCTACCTCGGCGACCGTTGGACACCGCTGGAGCGGAAGACGAGATTCGAACTCGCGACCCTCTCCTTGGCAAGGAGATGCTCTACCACTGAGCCACTTCCGCATGAGCAGGTGCCGAGGATCAGAATCGAACTGATGACACCGCGATTTTCAGTCGCGTGCTCTACCAACTGAGCTACCTCGGCTCACCGCTGACAGCCAGATTCTACCGAACCCTGGCCGAGGGTGTCAAGGAATGCTGGCCACTCGGCGCTCACGCCCTCAGGCTCAATCTCGCTATCTCGGCCAGGATCGCGGCGAGCGCTGTCAGGTAGCCCGCCGTCACCCAACCTCCCTCCTTCATGGCGATATCCAGCCCCGTCACCGTCAGGGCCAGGATCGAGACGACACCCATCCCGTACACCGCCGCCATCAGCAGTGCCAAGTCCATTGCCGCCCCCTTTCGTCAACAGCCCGAGACATCATGAGCCGATGGCCCCGCTCGGACCGCGGAAGCGCGCAGTATCAACCAAGACCATTCTACATCAGCGGGGACACTCCGCAAGAGGAGAATCGAACGACCTTCATCGCTGCGCCGCCCAGCTCAGGTTCAGTTCCGCCAGCTTCGCTGAAGTGGGAACGCCCTCCGGACTCCACCCGAACATCTGATACAGGGCCTCCATGGCACGGCGGTGGGTGGCTTCATCCACCGCCCTTTCCGCCAGCGGCCCCTCTGTGAAGGGCTGGTGGAGTCGCCTCGGCATGACATCGTCGGCGCTGGAGAACCCCTCCCTCAGGTTGAAGAGACGCTGCAGCGCGATGGAGCGCTCTCCAACCTTGTGGATCTCAAGGTACGTGCTGTCCCAGCCGGTGATGGCGTTCACCAGCTCCGTGATCTTCGACGGGCTCCATGGAACCAGGATGCAGGTCACGAGGCTGTTGACCAGGTATCGCCACACCCCATCGTAGTAGAAGACCCGAAGCTTCCGCTCCCCCAGATCGTCCACGGGCACCGGCTCCAGGATGCCCATGGAGCGGATCCGATCCAGTGCCACCCCGGGTCCCGAGTACATCTGGTCGTGGATGTTGTGAACGTGGTCGGCCCCTGTTGCCGAAAGGGCATAGCCGAGCCCCAGGCCACGCTTGAATCGAGGCTCGTGCATGGGCAGCTCCTGCCCTTTGATGTGCATGGCGTACTCCCGGGCTTTCCCGCCGATGGCCTCGGCCGCCCGCCCCACACCCTCCGCCAGAAGGTTGCCCAGTCCCCTTCGGTCCGCGATCATCTCCACCATACGCACCATCGCCTCGGCGTTCCCAAAGGTCAGCCTAACGCCACCGGTATCCTTCTCCGAGATCAGCCCGGCCTCGAAGCACTCCATGGCAAAGGCGACCGCGGCCCCTGCGGAGATGGTGTCCACCCCATTGGCGTTGCATATGGCGTTCGCCTTCGCCACAGCTCCCAGATCGTCCACTCCACAGCAGGATCCCATGGCGGCGACGGTCTCGTATTCCGGGCCGCCCCAGATGGGCTCCACATTCCAGGGAGCGCCCACCCTCACCTCGCGCTTGCACTGGATGGGGCATGCGAAGCAGCTTCCGCGTCCCACCAGGATGGTCCTCTTCATGGCCTCGCCGCTTATGGCCTCGGCCCCCTCGAAGGAGCCCTCGCGGAAGTTCCGCGTCGGCAGGCCGCCAGCGGCGTTTAGCCCCATGACGATGTTGGACGTCCCAAGATCGTTCAGGGCGAAGGCGTAGCGACGCCAGTTGTCGACCATCCACCTGCCCAACTCTCGCACCCTGGCGGGGTCGGCCAGGGGCAGCTTGCTTCGTCCGCGAATGGCGATAGCCTTCAGCTTCTTGGACCCCATTACTGCCCCCATGCCGGTCCGACCAGCCGCGTGGGTGACATCGTTCAGGATAGAGGCATAGCGGACCAGCCTCTCCCCTCCCGGCCCGATGGTGGCAAGACGCAGCCGCCTATCGCCCACTTCGGCCCGGATCGCCTCCTCCGTCTCGGCCGTGCTCTTCCCCCAGAGATTGGAGGCATCCTTCAGCCAGGCCTCACCGTCGACGACCAGCAAATACACCGGCCTCTCGGCCTGCCCCTCGATGACGATGGCATCGTATCCCGCCTGCCTCATCTCGGCACCGAAATAGCCGCCCGCCTGGGCATCCCCGATGGCACCTGTCAGTGGGGATCTGGCGCCCACGCTATTGCGCCCGGCACCAGCGACCGGAACACCCGTGATGGGTCCGCCAGCGAAGATCAGGTGGTTCTCTGGCCCTAACGGGTCCACCCCCGGCCCCTGCTCCCTCATAAGGTAGTGGGCAACAAGAGCGCTTCCGCCGAGATAGGTGCGGTAGATCGCTTCGTCGAGCTCATCGACCTCTATCCTCAAGCTGGATAGATCCACCCTCAGCACCCTGCCGTTGTACCCGTAGCGCATGAACGCGTCTCCTCCCGATCCAGCATGCCCGCAGTCTACCTCAGCGGCGTGGTTAGCGCTAGGGGCATCCCCTGGATCAACGAGAACGTCGCTCCAACAGGTAGCCAAGTCCCCTGACGTTGGTGATGTGGCTGGGGCTGGAAGGGTCGCGATCCAGCTTGCTTCGGAGCGAACCGTCAACGTGAAGGTATCGTACCTGCTGGCCGATCGTGATGGGATATTGATCTCCCTGGTGGGCTATGTCGGCGCAACCAAGACCCTGCGATCGCTGAATATGGACCTGTCGGGGGCTCACAGCCTGACAGTGAACTCCAAGTATGTGATGGCCATCAAGGGCTCGGGGATATTCTTCGTGAGCCCCACCTTATGCACCGCCTGATAGCCGATGAGAACTACATCTACCTGGCCGGTGGCACCCAGGGCGTGCACGTGTACCGACTGGGCAGCAAGGCCGACGCGACCACCCATGCGGGTGCCTATACGGACACAGGGGACGTCATCGATATCCAGAAGGTGGGGAACCAGCTTTACTCTCTGGAACTGGGTGGCATTGTTCGGATCCTGGATGTGACCGTGCCATCGTCGCCCAAGCTCGTCAAGAGATATGACACCAACCTGGAGGCCACCAGACTACTCTATCACGGTGGTAATCTCTACCTATATGGTGATGGAGGATATGGTGATGGAGGAATCGCCGTCGTGAAGCTGCAGTAGTCCTGCCAGGGGCAGAACCGAGTGCTCACCCACTCTCATCAGGAGAGGGGGTGAGCCTCTACCACGATCGCGCACTTTCGGTGCTATCGACATACCCTCATCCAGTTGAGAGTGATGATCGATCTTGAAGCCCGTGAGCGGGGCACGATACGGGCAAGTCGGAGAGGAGCCGTTCGAAGACCACTTGGCTACCGACTTTTCTCGGCGCCCCAGGTCGCTCGGAGGCCGCCGCCAGCCCCTCGGTGGACAAGCGACGGTAGCGGTCGCGGGCTATCCAGGATGGACCCGGTGCTCATGTCGGCGGAGAACGCAGCCCAGCCGCAGGTCGACCTGGTCGCCTCGGTCGATGGCGAATCTCCCGCGCAACAGGACATGCTCGAACCCCCGCGCAGGTCGCGTCGGCTGCTCGTAGGTGGCTTCGTCACGCACAGTGCTTGGGTCGAAGGTGACCAGGTCCGCCACCATGCCGGGAGCGATCCGCCCGCGATCCGCAATCCCAAGGATCTCAGCCGGCAGGCCCGACATTCTCCGCACGGCCTCCTCCAGCGTCATGATCCCAGTATCGCGCACGGCCCACCCAAGGATGCGAGCCGATGTCCCGTAGGCTCGAGGGTGCACCCGCTTCTCAGCGCTGGTGACCCCCAGCTGGTCGGAGCCGACGGCGCATGCGGGGTCCTCGAGAACCGTGCGAACGTCCTCTTCCTCCAGCTGGAAGAGGACCATCACCGTGGCACCTCGGTCCCGAACCAGTAGGTCGAACACGAGGTCGGCAGGCTCTACCCCACGCGACCTGGCTAGCTCATCCACCCTGCGTCCTTCGGCCCACCGCAGATCCGGATTTGCCACGTTGGCCACCATTATGTTGTGCCAGCCGCCCGCCACCCTCAGGCGACCCTCCCATCCCGGCAGCCCAGCCTCCATCTCGGCATGGATGCGCGCCCTGGTGTTGGACAAGCGGAGGCGTGCCACCATCGCCTCCACTCCTCCCTCCAGTGCCCATGGAGGCAGAAGTTGGCTCAGGTAGGTGCTCCCGGCGGTGTAGGGATACGCATCGAACCAGATCCGCAGCCCACTCTCCCTGGCTTCGCGGATCCTCTGCAGTACATCTCTCACCCTGCCTCTGTTCCGACGCCCCACCACCTTCAAGTGTGATATCTCGACGCGCACCCCAAGCCGCTGACCCACCTCCAGCGCCTCGTCCAGAGCAGGTAGGATCGCATCGCCCTCGTCCCGCAGGTGCGTGGCATACAGTCCGTCCACCAGCCCCAGCGCGGCACCCACGCGCATCAGCTCGTCCCCATCGGCGAAGACTCCGGGCACATAGGCTAGTCCGCTGCTCATCCCCCACGCGCCTGCCTCGAGAGCCTTCGACAGCTCGGCCCCCATGGCGTCCAGCTCCGCCTCGCTCGCCTCGCGATCCTCCATCCCCATCACCGCGATCCGAAGCGCCCCGTGCCCCACCAACGGAATGACGTTCACGGCGGGGCGCACCGAATCCAGCCGCCTCAGATAGGAGCCAAAATCGCTCCAGCTCCAGTCGAGATCGGGCCCAAACCCGCTGACGAAGTAGCGCAACTGCGCGGCCAGGCCGGGGTCCTCCGGAACCGGCGCCGCGGAGAATCCACAGTTCCCGACCACCTCGCTGGTGACGCCGCGCGTCACCGAATTGGGGGCGGTGGGAAAGGAGGGAAGGGTGAGATCGGAATGGGAGTGCATATCGATGAAGCCCGGCGCCAGGACGAGACCGCCGGCATCCACCACCCGGCTGGCGATCTCGCCGGCCACCTGGTCACCGACCGCCGCGATCCGATCGTTCTTGACGGCGACGTCCATCTGGGACGCGGGTCCACCGGAACCGTCGCAGACCATCGCCCCTCGGAACACCAGGTCAAAACCCATCTCGCAACCTCCCAGTAGCCCTCGCGATCCCTGCCCGCGTGCCAGGCAGCAGGGCCTAGCCACATGCCCTATGAAACGCCACGATTGCCCCAGCCACGGCGTTGCAGATCGCCTCCAGCAAGATCCTCCCCGCCTCGGATGACGCATTCACGGGCGCGTCGGTGTAGCCACCTATCCGAGCCCATTCCCCGTGGCTCTGCACCATCAAACCTTCTGCAATCCGCCGCGCGAAAATCGCGGGCGGGTGCGGATCTGTGACTGGTAATCGGCCCTTGCGAACCAACTCCGGTGCCAGAGCCATCATTAGTGAGGTCTCAAATCCACCCGAGTGACCCGGAAATCGGCCGATGCGATCCACACCCGCATCCCGAATAGCCGAAGTGGCCACGTCCCAGTAGGAGCCGGCCCCCACGGACACCTCGTGGCGAAGCACCACCTCCCTCACCAGGAGCTTGACGCACTCGTCGTTTCCCCCATGAGAGTTGAGGATGAAGAGGCGCTTGAAACCGCTGGCCACAAGGCTGTCGGCCAGATCGTTCAGCACCGCAAGGTAGGTGCTGCTCCTCACCGAAAGGGCGCAGGAGAAAAGGTGATGGCCAGACACGCCGATACCCAGCACCGGACCCACCACAACGGGCACCTGTTCCGAGGCCAGCTCGGCTGCCCTCATGGCTATCGCCTCCCCGATTAGGGCGTCAGTGTTCAACGGAAGGTGGGGCCCGTGCTGCTCTGTTGAAGCGGTAGGCAGAACAACGGTCGCGTGAGGCGCCAGCCGTTCCACTTCCTCGCGAGTGAGATCACCCATACGAAGCGCCTTCCCCATTATTCTCCCTCATGAGCTTCCGGAATGTCGCAACCCTGCCGACGATTTGGGCCCACCGCTCGAGGTCCGCTCACCGTGATCTGCCGCGACCGCTGATCTCCCACACCGCCTCCAGCCGGCCATCGCGGATCACATGGTAGCAGTCGAACAGGTTTACCGTCGTGCAGCCGTGGCTCGGGATCAGCTCCACCTTGTCCCCCGGACGGAGGTCGTGGTTTGGCGCCTCGAACTCCAGCTTGCCATGCTCTTCAGATAGGCGGACCAGCCTCGCACCATCCACCCGGACCAGTTCCGGCAGGCCGAACTCGCTTGTCAGCACCTTGTGCCCCGCATCGGTGATCGCCACCGTCGGTGTGGGGCGGCTGATCACCGTGGCCAGCACCGTCAGCGCACACTCGAACGGCGCGCCCACGGATCTATATCGCACGTCGTTGAAAACGTAGGAGCCGGCCTGTACCTCGTCTACACCCTCCACCATGCCAGTGATGTCGTAGGTCCCGGTGCCACCTCCGCTAACGATCTCCACCTCGAGCCCAGAGTCTTCGATGAGGCGCCGCGTGTCCACCAGGCTCTTCATGGCGTCCAAGGTGCGGTGGCGGCGCTCGTCCAGGTCCGGGTGCATCACTAGATGGCCCTCGTAGCCCTGAAGCCCCATGAACCTGAGTCCCCTGGCCTCGGCAACCATGCGCGCCAGCCTCAGCGCTGGCTCGCCCGGCTCGACGCCGCACCGGTTCATGCCGATATTGACCTCCACCAGCACCCTAAGCTGCACCCCTGAATCGACGGCGGCCGCCGAGAGCTGCTGCACGTTTATGGGATCGTCCACGGCAACCATCACGTCGGCGTGATGAGCAAGGCTCACGAGCCGGGCGATCTTCTGCGGCCCGACGATCTGGTTCGCGATGAGGATGTCCTTGATGCCCGCCGCCGCGAGCACCTCGGCCTCGCCCAGCTTGGCGCAGGTGACCCCCACCGCGTTCCCGGCCTCCAGCTGCTTGTGCGATATGATCGGACACTTGTGGGTCTTGGCGTGTGGCCGCAGCTTGGCCTTCTTGTCGGCGAAGAACGCGGCCATCCGAGCGATGTTCCGTTCCATCGCCGGCAGGTCGATCAGTAGCGCTGGGGTGTCCAGCTCCCACTTGGACTGCCCGATGTGGCCCGCGTGGCTGTTCATGCTTCGCCTCCCATGGAAGATTGCTAGGACGCCAAAAACGTCGCGGACGATCAGAGCCTCTGTATTCTTGGGTCGAGGGCATCCCTCAAGCCATCCCCCAGCTGGTTCAGGCTAAGAACAGTAATCGCGATGGCCACGCCGGGGAAGACCGACATCCACCAAGCTGCGCCCATCACCGGCACCCCCTCGTGCAGCATGCCTCCCCAGGTCGGCAACTCTGGCGGAACACCAGCCCCCAAGTAAGAAAGGGATGCCTCGCTGATGACCGCGAAGGCGAAAGTGAAGCTCCCCTGAACGATGAGCGGTGACAGGCAGTTGGGGAGCGTATGCCTGATAACGATCCTCCAATCGTCAGCCCCAAGCACGCGCGCTGCCTCGACATACAGGAGCTGCCGCACCACCAGCACTTGTCCACGTACGAGTCGAGCTATGCGCGGAAGGTAAACGATGGTCAAAGCAACAATGACGTTTTCCGTGCGCGGGCCAAGGCTGGCCATTATGGCGATGGCTAGCAGTATGCTGGGGAAGGCCATGAAGCCATCCATGACCCGCATGACGGGTCCATCAACCGCGCGGAAATATCCGGCCACCAGCCCCACCACGGTGCCCAACACCGTCGAGCCGACCATTGTTGCCATCCCCACGAAGAGGGAGATGCGAGCGGCAAACAGCGTGCGCGTCAACACATCTCTACCGAAGCCATCCGTCCCCAGCCAGTGGCTGCTCGACGGAGGAAGAAGACGGTTCGCTGGATCCACTTTGAGGACGTCCCAACCCGTCAAGTAAGGACCGACAATACCGGCGATCACCACCACCACCAGGATGAACCCGCCAACAACGGCGCCTGAGTCTCGGCAGAGAATCCAAGTCCAGTGCCATTTGGATGAACGGGAAGACGCCAACGGGAAGACACGCAGCAATAGATTCTCGAGGACAATCACTGGCCCCCCTCCCGAACCCGGGGGTCAACGACCACATACGCGACATCGACGATCAAGTTCACCAGCACATACACACCCGCGATGGCCAGCACAGCTCCCTGGATGACCGGAAAGTCTCGACGTAGAACGCTCTCTACTACCAGCCGCCCCACTCCCGGCAGATTAAACACCTGCTCTGTCACTATTGCTCCACCCAGCAGACCGCCTGCTGAGTTGCCGATCACTGTGAGAGTCGGGATCATCACGTTGGGGAGGGCATGCCGTACCATCACGACGCTCTCCCGCAGCCCCTTAGCCCTAGCTGTCCGCACATAGTCCTCCTGCAGGACATCCAGCATGCTTGAGCGAACCACCCTAGCCAGGAGCGCCGCCGACTGCAGGCCCAGGGAGAAGCTCGGCATCAGCAGGTAGCGGAAGTTTCCGAGCGGGTCCTCGGCAAAGGATACGTAGCCCGCGGCCGGCAGCACCCGAAGCCGCACGGCGAAAGCCAGAATGAGGAGGATCCCCAGCCAGAAGGCAGGGACCGAGACACCTCCCAACGATATGACCATGGTTAACCGGTCGACCCAGGAGTTTCGCCTCAGAGCAGCAACGACGCCCGCTGGCACCCCAACAAGAACGGAGAACACCAACGCATACAGCGTGAGTAGGCCGGTCGGCTCCATCCGTTGCGCTAAGGACTCTGAGACCGGCTGATCCAGGAAGTATGATCGCCCCAAGTCTCCCCGCGCGACGGCGGTAACCCACCTCGAGAACTGCTCCCACAGAGGAAGATCAAGTCCCATATCATGGCGCAGCTGGGCCACCCGCTCGGGCGTTGCCTCGTTTCCGGCCATCACCGCAGCGGGATCGCCCGGCGCCACATGCACCAACACGAATACCACAACGCCTACTACAACCAGGACCGGCACCAGAGCCAGCAGCCTTCGGAGAATCTGCGTGGACACCGCGTCTCCTCATGATACTCGGATCACTTGGTCAGATAGGCATTCCAGAAGTAGGGGGTCGGATAGGTGCCGATGGCCTTTAACTTGGGACTGATGAGCCAGAGGTCTCTCACGTCGCCTAGCTTTAGAAGTGGGACCTGCTCATAGAACAAGCGCTGTACATCCTGGAAAATGCTGAATCGAGCCTTCTGATCTGTGGTTTCCAGCAGTTTCGTGCGCAGGGCGTCGATCTCCGGGTTGGTCCACCATCCAGGATAATCAGGGTTCATCCAGTCCATGAGGGAGGGGTCGGTATAGTACCCGTTCCACGTCACGAATAGCTCCCACGCATCCGGTTTGGCTCGTTGAGATATCAGTGAAGCCCAGTCCAACACCTGGAGCTTGGTGTTGAGCCCGAGTGCCTGCAGGTTCTGGTTTAGGACCACGGCCTCCTGGTACATGTTGGGGTAGTCTTGGGTCGTCAAGTACCGAATGGTCTCGCCTTTGTAGCTGGACTTCCCAAGCAACTGCTTCGCAAGGTCCAGATTCCTTACATTGAACCTCTCTGTGCCCACTTCGGTGTACCATGGTCCCTCTTTCGGCATCAGCGCCCCGCTGACGCTGTAAAAGTCGCTCGAACCCCAGCCGGCCTTCAACGCCGCCCCAGGGTCAATCACAGCCATCATAGCCTGGCGGAGATAGACATCGGCGGTGACAGCCGACCGCTTGTTAATGTAGTGGGTGGGGCACTTGTTGGGAACGCTGCTAACGACAGTAGTCACCACCTTGGAGTCCTTGAGAAGCGCGAACTGATCAGGATTGATGCCCTCAGCGTAGTCGTAGTCACCCGACTGAACCCCGGCCACCCGGACAGACTGGTCTGGAACTGGGATGAAGCGGATCTCGTCCAGGTAGGCAGGGCGCTTCCCACCGGCGCCATTCGGCTTGTCTCCAAGCCCGCCATGATAGTTGGCGAAGCGGCTCACGCGTATGTAGCGATCCTTCTGCCACTCGACCAACTTGTAGGGCCCAGTACCAATCGGCTGGCTGATCTGGTTCTTCTCCGTCGCTGCCTCGACCTGCTCTTTCGGCATGATCGCTGCAGCTTGCGAACGGAAGCTCAGCACCGAATCGAAAACAGCGTACGGAGCCTTCATTTTGAAGACCAGCGTGTATGGGTCTGGCTTGCTGATACCATCGAGTCGCGCGAACAGCATCTTCGCCTGGCCAGCAATCTTGCTCCATCGGAGTAACGACGCTTCGACATCCTCCACCGTCATCTCTTTACCGTTATGGAATTGAATGCCCCTCCGGAGCCTGATCGTGTTTGTGAGACCATCTTTGGAAGTCTCGAGAGATTCTGCCAGCAATGGGATGTTGTTCAGCTTCTCGTCAAGTGTGAACAATGTTTCGCAGATGTGGCATGTGACCTCCGTGGTCACGTTGGCGGTTGTCCACTGTGGATCCAACGAAGGAGGCTCACTAATAATGGCAGCGCGCAGAACACCACCCTTCTGCCCCGAGGTCGCCTCTGACGCGGTAGTTGTCGCCCACGATGGGCCAGCGGCTCCAGGGGCCGGTGAACTACTGGATGGCGTACTTGGCGCGCCACAAGCTGATAGAGCAATGCTGCCCGAGGCAATCGCGGCTATTCGAAGGAAGGCCCGCCGAGAAATGCGCATTTCTTCGTTCAGGTACGCCACTCTCCCACCTCCATCAGCTGGCGTCGAGCGCCCCAATCCCTCAGCCTCCGCAGAGGGGCACTTTCCACAACTCCCCCCACGATGACTACAGAATGGCCCAAGTTCCGCAGACTCCACCCGAGGCTTCCAGAACAGACTAGTTGCATCCACTGGTCCCGTCAAGTGGTCTGCAAAGCCTTGTGTCACTGCTCAGGGAAAATGTCCGCCATACTTGAGGGGTAGTATACCCGGGAGCGGTGCAAAAGGGGCGGGTGGTTGACAAGGGCGGCCACCACGTGGTCTTCATCTGTGATATGGCCGCAACCGAGCGGCAGCAGCGATTGTTGAGCTTTCGGGCGCCGCTGGATGGGCAGTCTCCTCAGCCCTCCGGTTGGGACCTCAGCCACTCGAGCAGCTGGACTGCAAACGGAGGGTTGTGAGCGTATACGGTCACGAGCTGGGTCAGCTTGGGTGGGGTCCGGAGCCCAAGCAACGCCGCGGCAAAGCGGTCGGCAGCGATCTCCCCTAATGTCGGCATTCCAGAGGTCAGCCGCACGGGTCCCGCCTTCAGGGTCGCTACTCTGTATCCTCGACTGCCGGGAGTAAGCCCTGTCGCCTCAAGATGGTGGTAGATTTCGTGGGCCAGATGGACAGGCCCCACATCATCGAGGCCCAGCAGTAGCTCAAGATGGTTTGCCCTGATCAGGTGATTGGCTTCCGCAATGGATCGTGTATAGAGGATCACGGTCGGTGGACGATCGCCATATTCAGAGAAAAGAATAGTACTACCCATCCTCGCGGCCTCGTCACTGTGCCGCACGTCCACCCCCAACTTCGCAGCAATTTCCTCGGGGCGCACTCCCCACTGCTTCACGGTCATGTCGGCGGCAGCCTGCCCGGCTTCCAAAGCATGATCTATGGCCTTCAGGTCCTCTCCGGCGCGGAGTCGGCCCGCAAGCGGGTCCTCTCGCAGAACCAGCCGGGCAAAGCGTCGCTCCGTCCCAACCTGCACGGCCTCATGCATGAGATCCTGAATTGAGCGATGGGTGCTAGAGTCCACGTGCTCCGCGGCTCCCGACGATCGCAACCGGCTCCTCCGGGTTCAGTCCGTCCAATTCGGTAACGACAACCCCCAACGCGTGATCCACACTCTGCACGCCCGACAAATCCACAATGTGGCTGCCAACAATCAAGAACAGACTTGGATATATGACACTATCACCATTATATATGGTCAGGTTCTCCCAGGACTGCTTTAGCCCATCGATGGCACACGCCCTAGTGAACTGAAAAACCGCACCATCCGAGCGCTGCAGCTTGATGAATCCTTGGTTGTCCAACACCCTAACCGGATGACGTCTGCTGGTAAAGAACCTGAATTTCTTCTCCTCTACCTCACCTACAAAGACATCACACATCCCAGTGCTGGCCGCCAGCCGCACTTTATCGCGCTCTACACCCATCGACCGAGCAGCGATCATGCGGCGTTCCTCGGGATCCAGCTGCTTCAGCATGTCCTGGGATCGCATCTCCATGGTCCCAATGGCCGTTGCCCGCACCCGATTGGTCTGTGGGTCGATTTCAACGAACACCTCAATGGACTCTGGGTTGGCACCACCCTTCATCACGGCCTGACGCGCCTCTTGCTTGATGGAGGTGATCTCGTCGGCTGTGGGGTTGATTATGACCCGCTCAACCACGTCACGCACCATCGCCAACGCGACGCCTATCGACGACATGACCTCCGCGTTCTCGGGTATGCGGAGATCGAATCCCATCCGCATCGCGGTGTGTGGGATGAGAGCAGCAGCACCGCCTCCACCACCAACGAGCACAACCTGATCCCTGTCCAACTCGTATTCGGCAATCAGGCTGTTGATCACCGGGATGATCTTGCCCGTGGCCACATCAAGGATTCGTCTGGCCGTGTCTTCAACGGACAGACCCAGGTACTCCGCCAAAGGGGAGATGGCCTTGCGCGCCGCTTCCGCGCTTCCAAACGAGTACCATTCGGGTCGGACCAATCCGAGCACGTTCGCCGCGCACGAGTTTGTGATAGCATACATGCGTCCAGACTTCGTTCGAACCGCCACGTAGTCCTCTGGATCGCCAGGCTTGGGCTGCACGAAGACGAGCTCCGGTTCCGAGATCTCGTCTGGAGTCGCGAAGACCGAGTAAGGCAATCCCGCGATGTGAGCTGATCGAGGGCCCACGTCTACGATCTGGCGCCCAGAGGCCCGAATCATGCTACCTCCGGCCACACCCAGAACTCGGATGTCGAGGGAATTGACGTAGGTTCGGTGACCACCCACTTCAGCCGACTTTATCGTGGGCTTTCCATTGCGAATCACACCGATGTTGGTGCTTGTGCCGCCGACCTCGAAGAACACACCGTCTGACACCCGCAAGTACATCAGAGCTCCTGCCACCGTGGCGGAGGGTCCAGATAGCATAGTCAGAATTGGACGCTTCCGCATTTCGACGGTGTCCATCACCCCCCCGTCACCTCTCATGATCATGAGGGGGGCCTCGATGCCAGCTTTGCGGACGCTCTCCTCGGTCATGTTCGCTGTCTCAAGCATCTTGGGAAGAATGCTCGCGTTGATGACCGCAGTACGAGTCCGTATGGTTAATCCGTACAGCTTGGTTATCTCGTGCCCACCGGTAGCGGGAACGCCAAGAGCTTCAGCAGCCTCCATCACCTTGAGCTCGTTGCTTGGATCGTCGACACTGAAGGAGTCACTGGCAACTATCACCTTCGCGCCCCGGGCCATCAGATCGCGGATCGCAGCAGACGCCTGGTCCGATGTCAACCTCTTCGAATTCAGGAACGTGTGAAAGGTCTGCACCTTGCGACCAGTCACCAGCTCAATGTCCCCTATGGATGTCTGCCCCTTGGCTAGCACTCCGCCTATCCCACCGCCGCTCATTCCCACGATCCCCACTGGCGCGAGATCACCTTCGAGAAGGGCGTTCGTCGCCTGTGTGGTACTGTGGGCTAGAAAGACAACGTCTCGTGGCTCAATGTCGAAATCCTCAAGCGCCCTCTTGAAAACATGGATCACTCCCTTCGCCACGCCCTCTTCGGCGGAATGAGTGGTCATCACCGATGATTTGCCTATGATCTCCAGGGTGCTGTTATCAATGACGACCGCTTTGGTGAACGTGCCGCCCACATCTATCCCAATTCGGACTTTCCGACCCTTCATCGACGCGTCCTCTTTGACCAAGGTCCTGCCAACCGGCATCGAGCCCCTCTGAGGGCGGTGTCGCCCTCTCACCTGGGCACCCACGAGCCACAAGCAGTGCAAACTGTCGCAAGCACGACTGTGCGAGCGACGGGCTGCCGTGGTTGTCTGGCACCTGGCAGCCCGTCAGACCTACACTGCCACGGCACACCGGTCAGGCCGGCACCATCAGATAAGCGAGCATGGCGTTGATCGCCACCATGAGCCATCCCCACGGAAGAGCAGTCTTCAGGAACTGGGCGTGAGTGACCTTCGTATATCCAATCGTCCAAAGCGTCCAGGAATTGGTCGGATCCTGACTACCCTGCAGGCACAAAGCTCCTCGCCACACGGCGTAGAGAAATATTGGTGAGACCGCGTTGAGGTTCAGAAAGACGGCTAGGAGCGCCGCCCCCGTCCCCACGACGGAAAACGGTCCCCGGTAGATTGCCAAGGGGGCCAACGCTGCGAAGAACAGCGCGACACCAAGCCGGTCGTGCGGCAAGACCGGGGAGAACAGTGGGTTCAGCACCTTTTGCACCTCCGGAAGCTGTCCACCCACGATCAGCATCCCGCAAATAATCCACAGCGCTGCGATAGTAGCGATATCCGGGAAGGCATCGTAGAAAGTCCTGTGGAACAGGTCGATGCTCTCGCGGACAGTCCGTTTCCCGAAATGGGTCGCTGCCAGAGCGTACACGGTTCCCAGAATGAATGCGGGGATCATCGGCCAGCCGAAGGCTATCACCATGACGACCGGTATGGCCGGTGCGATATAGGCAAACCAGGGAATCGCGACCCTGGTCGGCGCAGCCGATGGAGCGACGTTGATGGCTGAGAACTTCCGTGCGCCTCTAATCCGAAGATTGTAGAAGGACATGGCCACAGCAGCAAGGATGTAGACCGCCCAACCTACGAAGTAGAACGTAAGGTACGGCTGCTCGTACTTGATGCCCGGGAACATTGGCTTAAAGATGTTGAACTCCACCATGTTCACGTAGTTCCCAGCACCGATCGCCATGGTGAAGGCCGGAGCGGCAACCCAAGGGGGGATCCCCATGGACATCATGATGGGAAGCGCGATCACACCGATCGCGATGGCCGCACCGACACCATAGATCGAAGTGAAGAGGAGGCCAGTGACCACTGACACTGTCGCGGCGACCATGGCAGGACGATCACCAGCAAGTTCGATCGCGCTTCGTATGATGTTCTCGGCTATTCCCGTCTTCACGAGAGCCTGTCCGAACCACGCACCAAACACGATCACCACGATTGATGAGGCATAGGCCGTGCCCCCTCCGTCGATCACCTTGCTCAAGATCTGACTGGACGGCACGCCAGCCACCGCAACCCAGGCCACGGCCAGCAAGAGCAACGTGATGATGGGGCTCTCACCTCTCACAATGAGGACGACGGCCAATAGGTACAGAATCAGCATGAGAACACCGATCAGCAAGTCCATGACGTCCACCTCCCACTGAACAGACACCCTCGTTGCGAAGGAACCCGATCCACCCAGAGCCTCGTCCCGGTACGAGCTGCGTCGCCAGCGCCCGATGGCGTCGCTAGTCCTCCATCATCCGGAGCTGCATGCCTGCCGACAGGTGCCGTTTCGCCTTCTTCGAACGCTGAAAAGAGGTCTGCCCCTCGTCAGACGGAAATCGGGTACTTCCCGTATTCGAACACGGCCTCTCGCATGGCGTTGAAATTAGCGAACGGCACATATTCCGGAATTGAGTTCGCCGAAGCTACCGCGTACCCGCCTCCTGGAGCCAGATCCCGAATCCTCTGGCGAACCTCCTCCCGGACCTCTTCCGGTGTACCTCTCGTCAGAGTGTAGATGAGATCGATGTTCCCCAGGATCGATATCCTGGAACCGTACTGCCTCTTGATCTCGTTGATATCCATCGCTTTAGGTTCGATGGGATTCAGCCCGTCGAAGCCGCAGGCGATGATGTCTTCCAGCACCTGCTGCAGAGCACCGTCGCTGTGGTACACGGCCAATCGTCCGCGCTGGTGCGTAACACGATTCATCTCCTTGTACCAGGGGAACACGTACTCGCGGAGGATCCTCGGGTTCACCATCAACTGGGTGGAGAAAGCGATGTCGTCGGCATGCCAGACTAACCCGACGCAGTCGAACTGAATCATGTTCTCAAACACCCGGTACTGGAATTCCCCCACTCTCTCGAAAAGGCGGGCCACTAGCCCAGGATCATCCACGAGGGCCATGCTCAACCCTTCGAGCCCCATCAGCCACCAAACGCATGTGAACACCTTGCCCAGCACCGCTACCACCTTCATCTTTGGTGGCAGGATCGCGCCGATCCGTTCAAACCGCGAGTAGTCGAGGGCATCCGGGTCAGGCCATTCAACCGCCTCCAACTCCTCGAGCGTCGTGATCAATCCCTTCCCCTCGGTAGCCCAGCTCCTCTCCGTTGTCTCGGTAGTGTCGGCAGCATAGTTCGCCTCTATCTGATGCATGGACTGGCGCTTGATGAGCGGAGTAAGCTGGAGACCCTGTTCGATTGGCACATAGTCGAAACTCGCCTCGTACCAGAAAGCCACTTCATCTTCGAGGTCGCGGACCACCCTACCCAGCAGCTTCTCCTTCAGCAACGGGTGCACGCTTATGTCACCCAGAGGCACGCGGTCCGGCTCTCCAGTCCGCATCAACACCGTGCGGACCCGTTCGAAGTCAGGATTACTCATCTCCATCCCATCCTTTGCAATTCGCTGGCACCCTTGCCGCCAACAAACGTCTACGCGGCCACAGCCAGCTCCTTGGCCTTGGCCACGGCGCCGGTGGCATCGGGGGCGTAGAAGTCGGCCCCGATCTCGTCGGCGAACCGCTGCGTCACGGGCGCCCCGCCCACGCCCACCTTCACCTGATCCCGCAATCCGGCCGCCTTCA
>Ga0315298_1002753_pt1 | contig 29060 bp, 27 predicted proteins | sample WHS_1_MG_FD_203077 | JGI IMG/M metagenome (GOLD analysis project Ga0315298, IMG submission 203077) | Extremophilic microbial mat communities from Washburn Hot Springs, YNP, Wyoming, USA - WHS_1_MG | ecosystem: Environmental > Aquatic > Thermal springs > Hot (42-90C) | place: USA: Wyoming... | reverse complement strand
CCGTTTCGGGGAGGAGAAGGGGGCTGGGGGGATGAGGAGGGGTCCAAAGTGACTTGTTACCAATTCGTCACAGGATAAATCCTGCGCTACAACCGAACGGAAACGAACGAATTTCCGAACGGAAACCGCTTGACAGAAATCCCCTTCTGTTGTATAATCAAACTGTATGGGAACACCGACCCCGCAGAGAAGGGCGGAGATCGCTCGCCTGCTGGCCCGGAGCGGCGCGGTCCGGGTGGCCGACCTGGCGGCCCGTTTCGGGACCTCTGAGCCCGCGATCCGTCGGGACCTGGAGTGGCTGGAGGCCCAGGGGCTGGCCCGGCGGATTCGCGGCGGCGCTGTCGCCACGCATCCCCCGGCGGATTCCCCACCGTCCCCCGATGCGGTCCCGGTGCGAATCGGGAGGGCCGCTGCGGGCCTGGTGCGGGCGGGGGAGACCGTCTTCATCGGCCCCGGCTCCCTGACGCTGGAGGTCGCTCGCGCCCTCTCAGAGCATCCCCCGCTGACCATCATCACCAACGGCCTCTCTATCGCCCGCCAGATTGCCGACCACACCTCCCACACCCTTATCCTGACCGGGGGGCAACTGGAGCGTGCGGAGGGAGAACTGACCGGTCACCTGACCCGGTCCGCGCTGGAGACCCTGCGCGCCGACCGGGTGGTCCTGGAACTGGGCGGAGTGGATGCCGCCGAGGGCCTGACGGACGACCGTCTCTCTCAGGCCGAACTGGCGCGGATGCTCTTCCAGCGGGGTTTGCAGGTGGTGGTACTGGTGCTGCCGGAAAGGGTGGGGCGGGTGGCAGCGGCCTACATCGGGCCGGTCACCGATGCCGATGTCATCGTCACCGCCCGCGAGGCCGACTCGGCCCCCCTCTGGGACCTGGCCGAAACCGGTGTACGGGTTCTGCTGGCCTGATTCTGCAATCTGTAAAATCTGCACAAGGAGGAACAATGGCAAGCGTCACATACGACCATGTCACCAAAAGGTTCGGGGACGTGATCGCCGTCAACGACCTGACCATCCACATTGAGGACGGGGAATTCCTGGTCTTCGTCGGCCCGTCGGGCTGTGGCAAGACGACCGCACTGCGGCTCCTGGCGGGGCTGGAGGAACTCACGTCCGGCAATATCTACATCGGGGACCGGCTGGTGAACGACGTCCCGCCCAAAGACCGGGATATCGCGATGGTCTTCCAGTCCTACGCACTTTATCCCCACATGACCGTCTACGAGAACATGGCCTTTGGGCTGAAACTGCGCAAAGTCCCCAAGAAGGAAATTGACCGGCGGGTACGGGAGGCGGCGCGCATTCTGGGGATTGAGAATCTCCTGGACCGCAAGCCGAAGCAACTCTCCGGTGGTCAGCGGCAGCGGGTGGCGGTGGGACGGGCCATCGTCCGGGAGCCGGCGGTCTTCCTGATGGACGAGCCGCTCTCCAACCTGGATGCCAAACTGCGGGTACAGGCCCGCGCCGAACTCTCCAAACTCCACCAGCGCCTGGGCACCACCTTCATCTATGTGACCCACGACCAGGTGGAGGCGATGACGATGGGCACCCGCATCGCCGTCATCAACGCGGGCGTCCTCCAGCAGGTGGACACGCCGCAGAACCTCTACGACCGTCCGGCCAACGTCTTCGTCGCCGGATTCATCGGCAGCCCGGCGATGAACTTTTTCAACGCCACCCTGGTGGAGCGAGACGGTCGGGTCTGCGTGGACACGGGCGATTTTCTCCTGCCCATCCCTGAAGACCAGCAGGGAACCTACCGGCCTCACCTGGGGCGGAAGATTATCTTCGGCATCCGCCCCGAGGATGTCCACGACCCCGATTTTGCCCCGCCGGCCATTCACGGCGCGCCTGTGGACGCCCGCGTGGCAGTGACGGAGTTGATGGGCAACGAAATCATCGTTTACCTGGATACCGACCACTACGAGTTCCTGGGTCGGTTTGATCCCCGCACAACTGCCCGCGTTGGACAGACTCGCCGGGTCATCTTCAACATGGACCGGATGCACATTTTTGATCGCGAGTCGGAGTTGGCTATCCGGTAGAGGGGGCGAAACAAAAAAGGAGGCGGGTGGCAAAGCCACGCGCCTCCTTTTTTGACCCTGCATTTCGTATAGTCACCAGCAGGCCGTGCGCCCGGCGACTTCGTGTAGTCATAAGGAGGGATAGGCGAATTTTGTCGCAGCAACTTTTGAGAAAGAATCAGGCTATACGAAGCCGCCGATGTCGGACAGCCGCTTCTTCAGGTAGTCAATCGGACCCACCAGGGTGGGGTCAGCACCGTTCAGCATGGCCAGATACAGGCTCACGTAATCCCCGAAGTGAATGAGCGAGAGCATCTGGGCCAGTCGGCTCTCTCCGCGCCCCCAGAATTCATCCGGCGCAATGCCCTCCCGCAGCAGCAATTCCTTCGTGACATCCCAGCGGGCCTGAACCCGGGGGTGGTCCAGCGACGAACGGAGAATCAGTACATACACCTGCTCCCGTACCCCGTCGGGCAGACCGTACCCCACCACCGCGTTGTGGTTCAACTCCGGCATCTCCTCCCACACGGCCCACTGCTTGGCGTTCTCGTTGAACTGGCCCTTCCACCGCCGGGCCACCGGGGCCAGAAAGCCCGCGCCGTAGACGACCGGCAACCGCCCGATCAGTTGCCCCGCCAGCCGCTTGGCCGGGTTGCGGACCGTCGGGGTCTCCGGGCGCAATTCCCGCAGCCAGTCCTCTACCACCGCAATGGCTTCATCCAGGTCGTCCCCGGGGTCCCGGATCAGACCCGCGCGCCAGAGAATGCCCAGGAGCAATATCAGGGAGTAGCCAATGGCCGCGCGCGGGGCCAGACAGGGAGAGAAGCGAAGCAGGGGAATCCCCCTCTCCTCTGCTATTGCAGCCAGGTCACCCCCTGTGGCAATCGCTACCAGCCGGCAGCCCCGCTCCAGCGCCTGCCCGAAGGTGGAGAGAGTCTCCTCGGTCTTGCCGGAGTAACTGGAGCCGATCACCAGGGTCTCTGGCCCGGCATACGCGGGCAGGTCGTACCCGCCGACGCAGAGAATGGGCACGGGGCACTCATGGGCGACCAGCGCGGCCGCCAGCGCGCCGCCAATGGCCGACCCACCCATGCCCAGCACCACGACGTTCCGCACCTGCCGGTACTCCTCCGGCAGGGAGAACTCCTGCACCAGACGCCAGGCATCGGCACAATGGACGGGCAGTTCCGCGATGCGGTCCCGCATCCGCTGCGGGTCCTGCTCCTCATAGAGATTCGGATCATCCAGATTGACGAGCATGCTTTTCCTCCCAGAGTTACCGTGTAGCGCAAGATGAATCTTGCGCCACAAGGTCTGTGCCCTCCGCGGTGAAACCGTACACCTCCCTTCGCGGCCAGCCGGAGAGGGCGGCGACCTCACGGGCCGCCCGGCCAGGCGACATCCCGGCCCTCAGCCGTTCCTCCAGCGCCGCGCGCACCCGCGCCTCATCCCAGCGCTCCTCTTCGGATGCCCCGCCGATGACCAGGGTGAATTCCCCCCGAGGCTCCTGAGCCGCGAAGTGGGCCCGCGCGCCGGATACCGTCCCTCGCCAGACCTCCTCAAACATCTTGGTCAACTCCCGGCAGACCGCGATAGGCCGGTCGCCCAGGACGGCCTCTACATCCGCCAGCGACTCCAGGAGCCGATGTGGCGCCTCAAAAGCAACCAGTGTCCACCGAACCCCGGCAACTTCCTTCAGCAGCGCCCGCCGCTGGCTCCCACGCCGGGGGAGAAACCCCAGGTACACGAACCGGTCGGTAGGGAGGCCGGAGAGGACAAGTGCGGTGACCAGCGCGGTCGGGCCAGGAACGACAGTGACCGGGAAGCCGTGCTCCAACGCCGCCCGCACCAGTTCGTAGCCCGGGTCGGAGAGGCCGGGCATCCCCGCCTCGGAAATGAGCGCCACGTCTCCCTCCTCCAGTTGGCGCAGGATGTGCCCCGTCTTCTGCCGCCAGTTCCCCTCAAAGTAACTGGTCACCGGCGTGGAGATACCGTAGTGGGCCAGCAACCGACGCGCCGTACGGGTATCCTCCGCCGCGACCAGGGAAACCTCCCCCAGCACCCGCAGGGCGCGCAGGGTGATGTCCTCCAGGTTGCCAATGGGAGTGGCGACAAGGTACAGGGTGCCCATGATGCGTGAAAAGTGAAACGTGAAACGTGAAACGTGAAACGTGAAGCGTGAAAGTTGTCAGCGCTCACGGAATTCCACAGTGGCCCGGGGGCAGGTATCGGGCAGGGCAACGGCGACGATGGGCGAGAGTGGCGGGTAGACCTGACGGGCATCCGGGGCGTGGAGTTGGATGTACCAGAGCCCACGTGCTCCCACCGGGAGAGCGATCTGCCAGCGCCCGGACCGGTCGGAGAAGAGAATCCTGTCGTCCGGGGCGGGGGCGGCATCCGCGGCCCACAGGTGGACCGGATACCCCTCCAGTCCGTGCCCCTCCCGGTCCAGAACAACCCCGCGCAACATTGCCTGGCAATCCGACGTTCCGTTCAGCGGACCGGCCTCAACGGTCGCCGTGAAGGGGTAGGACGGCTCCGGCGTCGGCGTCAGCGGGGCCGGGCGCAGGGCCGTTGGGGTGGGGAAGGGCGTGGGCGTGGGCACCGGCGTCGCCGTTGCCCCCACCGTCGGCGTCGGCGACGGGGGAGCCGTCGGCGGCGGGAAGGGGTTCAGGGGCATCATCGGCTCCACCGCGATCACCGCGTACAGGACCCCCACCAATCCCGTCGCGACCACCAGTGCCAGCGCCAGCCCGTTCAGCACCCGCGCCTTCACCGCCCCCGCTCCCTGCTCCCTGCGACCTGCGACTTGCGACCTGTGTGCTCCCTGCGACCTGCGACCTGTGACCTGCGACTTGTGATCTGCGCCCTGTGCTACCGGTTCCGCCACTCCTCCCAGTTCAGCGTGCAGGTGATGTAGCCCAGGGAACGGGTGGCCCAATCCCCCAACTGGACCTGAATCCAATCGGACACCGGGCGGAAGGTGCCGTCCGGGCTGGGGTACTTATCGTACACCCGGACACGGATGTCCAGCGCGCTGTAGGCACTGGGGTTGCAGGAGCGCTCCCACGCGGCCTCGCTCCCGTACATCAGATTGTAGCGGGCATCCGCTCCCGCCACGTGATCAAACGTCTCCGGAATGCCCGGGCAGTTGACCGCCACGTGGTAGCCCGGCAGCGGGTTACCGTCCAGGTCCTGCAGGTGCCCCGCCACCCCCGACCAGGGGATGCCGTACATGTTGGCCCGATACGTCACCTCGCAGGTGAAGGGGTAGGGCGCGCGGGTGGCGCGGGGCGTGGGTGTCGCCGTGGGCGGCCAGGTCGGCGTCGGCGACGGGGTCAGGGTGGGCGTACGGGTGGGCGTGGGCGACGGAATCGGCGTCGCAGTGGCCGTCGGGGTCGGCGTCCAGGTCGGCGGCAGGGCTGGCGTGAAGGTCGCCGTGGGCGTCGGTGTAGGTCCCTGGACCAGCCCCCCAGGTGGCGGGAACGGGTTGAAGGGCACATACGGGTTGATCAGGATGACCAGGTAGACCAGCACCAGCAACCCCGTCAACCCCAGCAGCACACCACTCAGCAGGTTGAGAATAGCAGTTCCCTTCATCTCACGTTTCACGCCTCACGTTTCACGTTTCACGCCTCACGTTTCACGTTTCACGTTTTACTGCGTATTCCCTCACCCCCCCACGAACCTCTCAATCACCGCCTGCTTCCACAGACTTTCCATCCACTCCTGTACGGCCCGGTCCTGGAGCAACTGGCGGTGCTCCGGACTGATCGGTTCGTCCTGCTTCCGCTCCAGGGTCTGGACAATGTGGTAGCCGAACTGGCTCTGGACGACCGGGCCCACCTGTCCGGCCTGCAGGCTGAAGGCGACCTCCTCCACCTCCGGCGCCAGCAGGACGCCGCGCGGAAACCAGCCCAGGTCGCCCCCGGCGTCGCGGGTGCTCCCGTCCTGCGAGTAGGTCCGGGCCAGTTGGGCGAAGTCCGCCCCGGCCTGAATCTGGCCCAGCAGCGCCTCCGCCCGCTCCCGCGTGTCCACCAGAATGTGGCGGGCGTGGACCTGCTCGGCCCGTTCGGGCACCGTCGCCTGGACCCGTTCCAGCACCCGGGCCCGCAGGAGTTCCGCCCGCAACTGCGCCTGCAGGTCCGAAAGCGTCATCCCGCTCCGCTCCAGCCGCTCCTGGAAGGCCTCCTGGCTTCCGGCGTCCTGGACCAGTTGGGCAATGGCCGCCTGGACCTCCTCGTCGGTAACCGTGATCCCCATCCCGGCGGCGGCCTGCTCTATGAGCACCTGCTCTATCATCCAGTCCAGAATCTGGGCCCGCATCTGGCGGAGCCGTTCCTGGCCCTCGGGACTGGCGATGTCCACGCCGGACGCCGCCAGTGCGTCCTGGTACTGGGCCACCTGCCGCTCGTAGTCCACCAGATAGATCGGCTGACCGTTGACCCGCGCGGCCAGCGGGCGCTCCGGCGTGGGGGTGGGCGGCGGGGCCGTGGGCGCAGACGGCGTGAACGTGGGCGCTCTCTGGACCGGAGCCGCCGGTGGCGTTTCACAGGCCACCAGCAGCAGGAGCAGGAAGACGAGGAGAAGGATTCGCTTCATCGGCGCACTCCGTGGTCAGTATTTAGCCGTCAGGGGTCAGTCGCCGACCTCACCCCACCCCCGGCGGCTTCGCCGCCGGGGGAGGGGTGAGGTGTGCCCCTGTATTTTAGCCGGATTATGCAAGAATGCAACTGCAGGGAGCAGGGCCCTCACCCCAACCCCGCCGCCTTCGGCGGCACCCCCTCCCCTCTCCCGCCCGGCGGGAGAGGGGAGGGGGCCGGGGGGAGGGGTGAGGGCCAACCCGTGCCGATCCGTAAAACCCGTGTTGATCCGTGTCCGATTCCGGACTGTCAGGTGGCCAATCGGCGCCGCCCCACTTGGCAAAATCCGCAAATCGGAGATAATAAGAGCAGAACTGACTGGCGGGAGGTCCAACAGATGGGGACTCGCATCTATCCCCCCCGGCACATTGTCTGGAGCACCGATTCGGTGGACCTGGACCACCCTTTCCAGCGACGGTGGTACATCCGCCAGGTCCTGCTGCACGGACAGGCTGAAGACCTGCGGACCATTGACCTGGATGAAGTGGCCGGGTTGTTGGATGAACTGAACCTTCCTCCTCACCTCCATCGTCTCTGGAAAGCATTCCTGGAGGCCCGGCGTGCTGAGGGGTAAAGGACTGCTCCGGCCCCTTCAGAGACATTTCCTGGACCTGGGGGCGTCCTTCCCGGAACAGGCCTCCTTTTACCTGACAGGCGGTACCGCTCTGGCCGAGTTCTAAACGCTCCTTTCAGGACCTGGCCCTTTGCCTGATGATGCAAATCGCCACCGACAAATGCGACACGCAATAAGCGATTCGCGATAAGCGATTCGCGATAAGCGATATGCGACATGCGACCGGAGGTACCCATGCCCGAAGAACCCTCCACCAACCCCTTCCTGGAAGAAGTTATGGCCATCCCCGGCGGGGAACGGCTGAAGTCCTGCATCCAGTGCGGCACATGCGGCGGCTCCTGCCCCTCCGGGGATGCCATGGACCACACCCCCCGCGAAATCTTCGCCATGATTCTGGCCGGAATGCGGGAAGAGGTCCTCAAGAGCAACACCTTCTGGTTCTGCGTCTCCTGCTACTACTGCACCATCCGCTGCCCGCAGGAAATCCCCATCACGGACATCATGTACCAGTTGAAGCGGCTGGCCATCCAGGCTGGCTACTACACTGCCTCCATCACCGGCTTCTCCGAGACCTTCGTCGGGCAGGTGGAGACCTACGGGCGCAGTTTTGAACTGGGCCTGGCGGCGAGCCACTACCTGCGCCATCACCCCATCCAGAGCATCCGCATGTCCCCCCTGATGCTGGGGATGGTGACCCGGGGCCGGATGTCCTTCACCCCGAAGCGGATTCAGGGCATCCGCCAACTGCGGGCGATTCTGCGCCGGGCCAAAGAAGTGGCAAAGGAGGCAGGATGGTGAGACGGTACGCCTACTACCCCGGATGTTCCCTGGAGCGCAACGCCGCCGCCTACGACGAGTCCTTCCGGGCCGTGGCGCAGGTCCTGGGCATAGAACTGGTGGAGATTGAGGACTGGAACTGCTGCGGCGCCACCGAGTACTTCTCCCTGGACCTCCTCCCCGCCTACGCGCTGGTCGCCCGCAACCTGGCCCTGATCCCCCCCGACCTGGACCAGGTGGTGGCCCCCTGCTCCGCCTGTTACTACAATATGTACAAAACCGACAAGAACATGGCCCTCTACCCCGAACTGGCGCGGGCGGTCAACGAGGCCCTGGCGGCGGGCCATCTCCACTACGAGCCGGGGCGGGTGCGCTCCCGTCACGCGCTGGAGGTCATTGTGGAGGACTTCACCCCCGAGGAGATTGCGGCCCATGTCCAGAAGCCCCTGCGGGGCCTGCGGCTGGCGGCCTACTACGGCTGCGTCACCGTCCGCCCCGCCAGCCACGACGACCACGAGTACCCCACCCGTATGGAGCGGCTCCTGCAGGCCCTGGGCGCGACGGTGGTGGACTACACCCTGCGGGCTAACTGCTGCGGCGGCCACATGACCCAACTGGACGCCGACACTGCCTACCGGATGATCTACTACCTCCTCTCCAACGCCGACCGGTTGGGGGTGGACGCCCTGGTCACGGCCTGCCCGATGTGTCAACTGAACCTGGATGCCTACCAGGGCCAGGTCAATGCTCATTTCGGAACCGATTTCCGCATCCCCATCCTCTACTTCACCCAGATGATGGGCCTGGCCTTCGGCATTGAGCCGGAGAAACTGGGCTTCGGGCAGGAGATTGTCTCGGCGGAGCGGGTGCTGGAGAAATGGCGCAACCCGCCGCCGGAGGAGGAGACGGCGGAGCGCAAACCGCGCCGGAAGGAAACCGGCTTGCCGATGCCGGAGCCATTGCCTGTAGGACAACTGTGAACAGTTGTCCTACACCGTTTCCGGAGGTGCCCCATGAAAATCGGCGTCTACATCTGCCACTGCGGGTCCAACATCGCCGGGGTGGTGGACGTGGCGGAGGTGGCCCGTTGGGCCGCCACCCTCCCCGACGTCGCCGTCGCCCGGGACTACCGCTTCATGTGCTCCAGCCTGGGCCAGGAACTGATCCAGAAGGACATCCGGGAACTGGGCCTGGACCGGGTGGTGGTGGCCTCCTGCACGCCCCGGATGCACGAGCCCACCTTCCAGCGGGCGGTCGCGGCGGCCGGCCTCAACCCCTACTACTTTGAGATGGCCAACATCCGGGAGCAGTGCTCCTGGGTCCACGACGACCCCGCCGTCGCCACGGAGAAGGCCAAAGCCCTGGTGGAGGCCGCCGTCATGCGGGTGCGCTACCACCAGCCCCTCTTCGCCTCCCGGGTCCGCATCAACCCCGCCACCCTCGTCGTCGGCGGGGGCATCGCGGGCATCCAGGCCTCCCTGGAACTGGCCAACGCCGGATACCCGGTCTACCTGGTGGAGCGGGAGCCGTCCATCGGCGGGCGGATGGCCCAACTGGACGAGACCTTCCCCACGTTGGACTGTAGTGCTTGAATTCTCGGCCCCAAGATGATGGATGCCGGTCGGCATCCCAACATCACCCTCCTGACCTACAGCGAAGTGGAAGCGGTCTCCGGCTACGTGGGCAACTTCACCGTCCGCATTCGCAAGCGGGCCCGTTCGGTGGACGAGGAGAAGTGCACCGGCTGCGGGGCCTGCCAGGAGAAATGCCCTACGAAGGTGATAGACACGGCCTACGAGGCCGGACTGGGCTACCGGAAAGCCATCTACCGGCCCTTCGCGCAGGCCGTCCCTTCCGTTCCCGTCATTGACCGGGCCAACTGCCTGTGGTTCACCAAAGGGCGCTGCCGCCTCTGCGAGAAAGTCTGCCCCACCGGCGCCATAGACTACAACCAGCAGGACACCATCCTGGAAGTCCAGGTGGGCAACATCATCCTGGCCACAGGCTACGACCCCTTTGACGCCCGGCGCATCCCCCAGTTCGGCTACGGCCGCTTCCCCAACGTCTTCACCGCGATGGAGATAGAGCGGATGCTCAGTGGGGCCGGCCCCACGGGCGGGCGCGTTGTCCTGCGGGACGGCGAGACCGTCCCCCAGCGGGTCGCCATTATCCACTGCGTTGGCAGCCGGGACCGGAACTACCGGGAGTACTGCTCCCGCGTCTGCTGCATGTACAGCCTGAAACTGGCCCATCTCATCCGCCACAAGACCGGCGCCGAGGTCTACAACTTCTACATTGACATCCGCGCCCCTGGCAAGATGTACGAGGAGTTCTACCACCGGATGCTGGACGAGGGCATCCGCTTCGTCCGGGGCAAGGTGGCCCAGGTGACGGACGCCGTCCGCCATCCCGAAGAGGAAGGCCGACTGGTCGTCCAGTACGAAGACACCCTCATCGGCCAGCAGCGGCGGATGGCGGTGGACATGGTGGTCCTCTCAGTGGGGCTGGAACCCCGCCGTGACAGCCGGGAGGTGGCCCGCATCTTCGGCATCAGCACCGACGCCGACGGCTGGTTCCGGGAGAAGCACCCCAAACTGGACCCGGTGGCGACGATGACCGACGGCGTTCTCATCGCCGGATGCTGCCAGGGCCCCCGGGACATCCCGGACTCGGTGGCCCAGGCGTCGGCCGCGGCGGCGCGGGTCATGTCCCTCATCGGGCAGGGGGAGGTGGAGATTCAGCCCTCGGTGGCCGTCGTGGACGAACTGATGTGCACCGGCTGCGGCCAGTGCATCCAGACCTGTCCGTACGTGGCCATAGAGTACCTGCCCGACAAGCGGGTGGCGCACGTCATTGAGGCCCTCTGCAAGGGCTGCGGCACCTGTACCGGGACCTGCCCGTCCAAAGCGATCACCCTCCGCCACTTCACCGACCGGCAACTGATTTCGGAGATGATGGGGGCGATTTTCGCCATGCGGGCAGCGGAGACGGTCGGGGCATAATGTGGCGCAGGCTGTCAGCCTGCAGTCTGCCCCGTCACAGGCCTGGCGGCCTGCGCTACTACAGGCCTGGCGGCCTGCGCTACAGCCGTCGGCAGTTTAAAGGAGCAAAATGGACAACACCCGCATGGTCCGGCGCCACCCCGTTATCCTGTTCTACCTTCTGGCGTTTCTGTTTTCCTGGCTGGGATGGGGCCCGCAGGCGCTGTATGAGCGGGGCCTGCTTCCCTTCAGCCCCCCGCTGCTGGGCCTTCTGGGCGGCGTGGGGCCGACCCTGGCGGCGGTGGTGGTCATCCTGCTCCTTCGTGCCCTTCGTGTCCTTCGTGGATGAGAAGATGAACAACGAATCCCGGTTAATAGACCGTTTCCGCGCCCGTTTCGGCCACGCGCCTTCCGTAGTAGTGCGCGCGCCGGGGCGGGTCAACCTCCTGGGAGAGCACACCGACTACAACGAGGGTTTCGTCCTTCCGGTGGCGGTGGACCGCGCCGCGTGGGTGGCCGCGTCCCCCCTTCCCGACCGCGCGGTCCGGGTGGTCGCGCTGGATATGGGAGACGAGGCGACGTTCCCGCTGGACCCCGTCCCGCCCCGCCAGGGGGACTGGGCCGATTACCCGCGCGGGGTGGCATGGGCACTGGGGGAACGGTTCGGCCCCCTCTCCGGCATGGAGGCCGTCCTGACCTCGGACGTACCCGTCGGCGCTGGCCTCTCCTCGTCGGCGGCGGTGGAGGTGGCCTTCGCCTGGACCTGGAAGACCCTCTCCGACCTGACGGTGGACCGGACCGAACTGGCGCTCCTCTGCCAGCGGGCGGAGAACGAGTACGTCGGCGTCCGCTGCGGCATCATGGACCAGATGGCCTCCGTCTGGGGGCAGGAGGGGCACGCGATTCTCCTGGACTGCCGGACGCTGGAGGTGGAGCGGGTCCCCATCCCGCCCGGCGTCGCCGTCGTGGTGGCCGACACGCTGGTGCGGCGGGAACTGGCGACCTCGGAGTACAACCGCCGCCGTCAGGAGTGTGAGGAGGCGGTGCGGATTCTGAGTCAGTTCCTCCCCGGCATCCGCGCCCTGCGGGACGTCTCCCCCCAGGACCTGGACCGCTGGGGCCACCACCTGCCCCCCGTCCTGCAGAAGCGGGCCCGCCACGTCGTCCACTCCAACGCGCGGGTCCTGCAGGCCGTCGCCGCCTTCCGCGCGGGGGACCTGGAGGCCGTGGGTGCGGCGATGAAGCGCTCGCACATCAGCCTGCGGGACGACTACGAGGTCAGTTCGCCGGAACTGGACTGCCTGGCGGAGGCGGCCTGGGAGGTGCCGGGCTGCTGGGGCGCGCGGCTCACCGGGGCCGGCTTCGGCGGCTGCATCGTCGCCCTGGTCGCCGAGGCGGCGGTGGATGACCTCACCCGTCACCTGGAGCGGGTCTACCAGGCGCGCTTCGGGCGTCGCCCGCCCGTCCTCGTCTGCCGCGCCTCCGATGGGGCCCGGACTGTGGTATAATTGGTGACGGAGATCACCTGTAGGGGGTTGACCAATGGGTATGAAAGACAGAATCTCCGTTAATCCCAATATCCATTTTGGTAAGCCGTGTGTTGCCGGCACGCGTATCCCTGTGCAGGACGTGCTTGAGTTGGTCAAGGAAGGCATCCCGTTTGACAAAATCGTGCAGGACTATTACCCCGATCTCCAAATTGATGATATTCGCGCGTGCATTGAATACGCGATGGCCGTCATGATGGCGGAAGACCTTCATTCTCTGAATTGAAGAAGGTATTTGTCGTTGTAGAACCGGGGCGACACCGGTTCAGAAAACTGGGGTAATTCCAGATTTCGCGCTCCGCTCTCTTATGCCTGCCCTGTTCCGCCGATCTCTCCTCCTGGTCGCCCTTCTGGCTTTCTGGGCCGTCGCGCTGCGGGGCCTGGGTGCAGCCAGTTTCTGGTACGACGAAATCTTCAACGCCGACCTGGCGCTCAACAGTTCCCCCGGCCAGGTGCTGCACACCCTGCGCACATCCCAGCCCTATCCCCCCCTGTACCTTCTCCTGCTGAAGGGGTGGGCCTGGCTCTCGGGCGCGCGGCCCTACGCGCCGGGCCTGGAACCGGGGGGCGCGCTGGAGACCCTGCTGCGCTTCCCCAGCGCGGCGGCGGCCGTCCTGATGCTGGCGACGCTCCCGCCCCTGACCCGTCACATCGGACGGGCCAGAAGTCTCTGCTGGGTTGCCCCGTTCCTTCTGGCCTTCCACCCCACGCTGATCGCCTATGCGCGGGACACCCGGATGTACATCCTCTGGGGCTTCTGGGTGCTCCTGGCCCTCCTGGGCCTGGTGGCGCGCCGTCCTCTGCTGTGGGGAGTGGCGGCGTCGGCCGCGCTGCTGACCCATTACTTCTCCTTCTTCCCGCTGGCCGCCGCAGCGCTGGTGGTGTTTCTTCAGGAGGCGACGGGGCGGCGGGCCCTGGTGCTGGCAATTCCCTTCATACCGGCAGCCCTCTGGGGCCTCTGGGCGCTGCCGGTGACGGCGGGATTCGGCAGTTTCGCCACCCTCTCCCCCCCGCCCCCGACTGTCTTCCTGAACGAACTGGGGCCGGAGGTGTTGACGGGCGGGGACTGGCTGGCACCTCTCGCCCGCGCGCTGCCGCCCGCCTGGGGGTACGGGGGGCTGGCGGTGGGCGTGCTGGGATATTTCCTGGCCGCGATTCGCTCCCCGCAGGGGCGAATGGGCGCGGCGGCCCTGCTCCTGGGCGCCGGGGGCCTGCTGGTTTTCTGGCAGGTCCGCCCGGTTCATGGCTCCCGCTACCTTTTCTGGGCCCTCCCGCTGGTGGCCCTGGGGGTGGCCGTCCTGCTCGGCGAGATATACCGGGCGGTGCCGTACGCGGGCCTGCTGCTGAGTGCCGGGGCGACGGTGGTCGTCCTGCTCTGGGGTGCCCGCGCCACGGCGACGTTGCTGGTCGCCCCGCGCACAGTCTGGTATCCGGATTTCCGCCAGGCGGTGGCCCTGCTCAACACCCGCGCCCGGCCGGAGGACCGGGGGCTGACGGTGGCGGCACACGGCATCCAGGTCCTGCGGGTCTATCGGACGGCGGTCCCCTTCGCCCCCGGGCCGGAAATCGGCCAGCGGGTGCAACCGGAAACGGGGGCGCGCCTGCTGGACGCCCACCGTCCCCCCGAGGGGGGCCGGTACTGGTTGCTCCTCTACCAGGACGACGCGGTGGACCCTGGCGGGGTCATCCTGGGGACAATGGAGCAGGCCGGCGGGTACCGGGTGGAGATGCTGTACACGCGGGAGGTGCGTCTATATGCCTATGCGCTGCCGGAGGGGGCCCGTTTTCAGCCCCTGAGGCCGGAGCGGGAACTGGGGGCCGTGTTTGAAGGGGGCATCGTCCTGCGCGGTGTCGCCGTCCACCGGGAGGGGCGCCTGGTCCCCGTGTACCTTTTCTGGGAACTGCGGGCGCCGCAGGGCGGCCCCCCGCTGATCGGCGCCGTCCATCTGGCGGCGCAGTTGGGGGAACGGCCCATCACCCAGCAGGACCGACCGGTCCTGAACGAATACTGGCCGCTGGCGCGGCTTCCGGCGGGGGAGGTGTTGCCCAACCGGTACGAACTGGTCATCCCGCCGGACCTCCCCCCCGGCACCTATCACCTCTCCGCTCTCCTCTACGATCCGGTGACCGGGGAGCGTCGGCGGCTGGAGACCGGGGAGGATATGGTAGACCTGGGAGAATTTCTGTGGCCCTGAACGGTTGTAGGACAACTGCTCGCAGTTGTCCTACATTTTGGGACACACCCCCTTCGTGTCCTTTGTGTGCCCTTTGCGACCTTTGTGGTAAAATAGCGACATCGGAGGACCCCGATGCTTCCCAACCTGCGTGCCTATCACCGTCCGACAACTCTGGACGAAGCGGTCCGGCTGATCCGGCCCCCCGCCGTTGTGCCGCTGGGTGGGGGGACGGTTCTGCTCCCCGCCCGCGACCCCGCAGTGGAGGAAGTCGTGGACCTGAGCGGGTTGGGCCTGACCTGCATCCGGGCCGGAGCGGACGGAGTCCGCATCGGCGCCACGACGCCCCTCCAGCACCTGCTGGAATCCCCCCTGCTGGCCGACCTGACCGGGGGCCACATTGGCCCGGTGCTCCGCCTGACCGCCTCCCGTAACCTGCGCGGCCAGGCCACGGTCGGCGGGACGGTGGCATCCGGCGGGCCGGAGAACCCGTTTCTGGTCCTCCTGCTGGCCCTGGATGCCGGACTGACGGTTTATCAGCCCGAAGCGTCGTCTCTCTCGCTGGCGGCGTTTCTGGAGGACCGGGACGGCCTTCTGCGACGGGAAGCCCTGATCGCTGAGTTATCCATCCCGAACCCCCGCGCATCCTACGGACTGGGGTTTGCCCATGTGGGCCGCACGCCCCGGGACCGGCCCATCGTCTGCGCGGCGGCGTTCCTGCACCTGGACGGGGGGGTCTGTCGGGAGGTTCGGCTGGCCCTGGGCGGGGTGGCGGAGCGACCCCTGCGCGCCCGGGACGCGGAGGAGTTCCTGCGGGACCGCCCGCTGACCCCGGAGAACATCCAGGAGGCCGCCAGCCGGGCCGCCGCCCCCCTGAATCCTCCCGGCGACTTTCGCGGCAGCAGCGAATACCGCCGGGCCATGGCGGAGGTCCTGGCCCGCCGCGCATTATCGCAGGCCGCGGGCCTGTAGGGGCGACCCTCGCGGTTGCCCCCCGTCGCGGTTGTCCCCAATGGGGCAGGGGCAAACCCGGGGCAGGTTGTAGGGGCAACCCTTGCGGTTGCCCCCCGTCGCGGTTGCCCCCAATGGGGCAGGGGCAAGCCCTACCCCTACACGATGGAAACGACGAATGAAGATGGACAGGCCACGCGTCGTCTTTATGGGCAGTCCCGCCTTCGCCGTCCCTGCGCTGGAGGCGCTGGCGGGGACGTATCCCGTCGTCGGCGTGGTCACCCAGCCGGACCGGCCCGCCGGACGGGGCTCCCGCCTGCGCCCCCCGCCCGTCAAGGTGACGGCAGAACGCCTGGGCCTGCCCGTCTTTCAGCCCGAAAAGGTCGCCGCACCCGACGCGCTGGAGCACCTGCGCGCCTGGGCACCGGACGTTATCATCGTCGCGGCCTTCGGGCAGATTCTCCCCCCGGAACTTCTCTCCCTTCCGCCCTACGGTTGTCTCAATCTCCACGCTTCGCTGCTCCCCCGCTGGCGGGGCGCGGCCCCCATCGCTGCCGCCATCCTGGCCGGGGACACGGTCACCGGGGTCACGCTGATGCAGATGGACGAGGGGGTGGATACGGGGCCCATCCTGGCCCGGCGGGAGGAACCCATCCGGCCCGACGATACGACCGGCAGCCTCACCGAACGGCTGGCCCGCGTGGCGGCGGAATTGCTGATAGAGGTCCTGCCGGACTACCTGGCCGGGAAGGTCCGACCGGTCCCTCAACCAGAGGAGGGTGTCACCTACTGCCGCCCGTTAAAGAAGGCGGACGGGCGTCTGGACTGGACCCGTCCGGCGACGGAACTGGAGCGGCAGGTGCGGGCGGTGACCCCGTGGCCGGGGGCGTTCACTTTCTGGCAGGGGCAGATGGTGAAGGTCCTGCGGGCCGCCCCTCTCCCCGACTGGTCCGGGCCGGAACTGCCGGGGACAGTTGTCCCGCTGGGGGAGGGGGCCGCTGTCGTCGCCGGTCAGGGGGCGCTGCAACTCCTGGAGGTGCAGATGGCGGGGAAGAACCCGCTGCCCATAGAGGCCTTTCTGAGGGGGCGGCGGAATTTTATCGGAGCCGTGCTGACGTAGAGGCAGGCCTTGCGCCTGCCCCTGCCGGATAACGTGCCAGGCACTTCGGAAAGTGCCTGGCACGTTCGTTATGTGGATGTGGGGGCCGGGCAGAGCGCCGGGCGGGGCACCCGCATCCACTGGGTCAGCCCCAGGCAGGCCAGCGCGATGAGGATGCCCGCCCCAAAGGTGTACTGCGGCCCCACCGTCTCCCAGATCAATCCTCCCACAATCGGGATGACCACCGCCGCCACGTGGTTGAAGGTCTGCCCCAGCGCGACGTTGGGCGTGATCTCCCCCCGATCCAGCGCAATCTTCTGGAAGTAGCAGTCCAGCGCGAAGGAGAAGTTGAAGAGGACGTTATCAGCCACAAAGAGGCCCAGCAGGATCAGCAGCGCCGGGGTGGCCGGAAGGGCCGGGAAGAGGAGCCATGACCCGATGCGGAGCGCCGGAATGGGGAGGACGGTCGCCGCCAGGGCCGGTATCTGGGGAACCCAGAGGTAGCCCATGAAAATCAGCGCCAGCAGGGCGAAGTTGACCGTCAACACGGACCGTTCGCCGAAGCGGGCAACGACCTTCCCGAAGGCCTGGTTCAGGTAGGTGCCCATCAGGCTGTTGATGAGGTAGAGGAGGGTGATGACCTGGGCAGAGACCTGGTACTCCCGCACCAGCAGGTAGACGGCGAAGGTGGTGAAGATGTGGCGACGGCTGCCGAAGAGGACCTGCAGGGTGTAGTAGAGCCAGTAGCGGCGGCGCAGAGGGGCCGGGCGGCGGGCACGCCGGGCGGGGGCCGGGGGCGTGCGGAAGAACAGGAGGAGCAGGGCACACGCGATGACGACGGCCCCCGCTAACTGGAACAGATTCCGGTATCCCCACCGGCCCAGCGTCCCGAAGATGAGCAGGGTGCCTATGACCGACGCCGCCGCGCTCAAACTGTTCAGCCGGCCCAGGACGCGCGGCGCCTCCTCCTGCCCCACCGTCATCAAGACCAGGGAGGCGTTGGCGGGCATAAAGAAATGGAAGCCGGTGCTCATCAGCAGCGCCGCCGCCACCAGTGCAGGGAACCCGTGAACCTGCGCCGTCAGCAGGATTCCCACCCCCATCAGGGTCAGGGAGAGGTGGGCCAGACGGAACTCCGTCAGCGCCAGGGCCAGGAACCCCGCCAGGAATCCCAACAGGCCGGGGACTTCCCGAATGGCGTGGACCAGCCCAATCTGGGCGGCGTTGACGCCAATCTCCTCCACCGCGAAGTTGTTGAAGGTGGACTCCCAGATGCGGTACCCCAGGGTCCAGACAAAGTAGCCGAGGGCGACGGTGATGAGGAGGGAGCGGTAGCGGGTCATAGGGTTGTTGTACCGCCTTTCGCCGGTTTTCAGCGCGATTTGATGTACTGGCCGGTCATCGCATCGTAGACGTCGTAGTGGGCCTCCGACGTGTAGGCGATCCAGAGGACCGGGTAGTTCGCCAGTTCTGCATCCACACCGGCCAAATCTGCATTGGTCCTCAGTTCCAGGTCTACGGGCGGATGCTGGAACGGAATTTCGGTGGAATCCACCCAGCCGGTCAGGGCAAACGACGGGAGCCCGCTGAAGGCCGTGACGTGGTCCTTCAGCATTGTGGCGCCGGAACCGGCCCGTACGCAGAAAACAGCAGCGACCTCTGCGGCCTCCGGAGGTGCTTTGAAAATCACCACCCAGTGCTCCAGCCGACCGTCACTGCTGAAGCCCTTGTCATCTTCAACATTGAAGGGAGAGCACTCCTCCCCGGCGTACCGGGAATAGCGGGCGACGAAGACCAGCGTCGCGTTCTCCTTCCAGTCGGTGTTCAGGGCCGCATAGGCCTGCTGGACGGCCTCTTTGGCGCTGAGCCATCCGCTGTGGGAGGCGGGGGCACCGGATTCCGCCCCGGACGGTGGAGCGCCCGCTGGACGCGAGGGCTCAGCCGGTTGGGAGGATGAGCAGGCAGCCATCATCAGGGCCAGTGCAGTCAATATGATAACGAGAAAGAAGCGTTTGGAGTGCATGGGTTTTCTCCTTTAAAGATGATATTGACTACCACTCCATCAGCAATGCCGCCAGAGCAATGCCGCCAGCAGGGCGGCCCGTTCGGCCAGACTGGGGATGAAGATGTACTCGTCCACGCTGTGGGCGCCGTCGCCCAGCGCGCCCAGGCCGTCCAGCGTGGGGATGCCCATCGCGGCGGTGAAGTTGGCGTCGGAGGCGCCGCCGGTGCCGTCGGCGGTGAGGGTCAGGCCCAGACCGGCGGCAATCTCCTGCGCCCGCCAGAAGGGCTCCAGGGTGACCGGGGAGGCCTCCATCGGCGGGCGGCTCATCCCGCCTTCCACCACCAGCCGGGCGCCGGGGAGGACAGGCTGAAGCGCGGCAATGGCCGCCGAAATCCGCTCCCACTCCGCCATCGTCTTCACCCGCACGTCCACCCGGACCTGCGCCCGGTCGGGGACGATGTTGGCGCGGGTGCCGCCTTCTATCCGGCCCACGTTGACGGTGGTGCCGGCCCCGTAGTCGGTCATCCCCTGCAGGCGCAGGACCTGGTGGGCCAGTTCCTCTATGGCGTTGACCCCCTTCTCGTGGTCTGCGCCGGCGTGGGCGGCCCGCCCCAGCGCGGTGACCGTGTACCGGCCCGTCCCCTTTCGCCATACCTTCAGCGCGCCGTCGGGGCGGGCGGGCTCCACGCAGAAGACCACCCGCGCCCGGGCGGCCTCCGCCTCAATCAGCGGACGGGAGGAGGGGCTCCCCACTTCCTCGTCGGAGTTGAAGAGGACGGTCACCGGGTGGCGGGGGGCCAGACCCAGGGCCTGCAGTCCCTCCAGCGCGGCCAGGATGATCGCCGCGCTGGCCTTGTCGTCGTAGACGCCGGGGCCGAAAGCCCGCTCCCCCTCCACCCGCCAGGGCCGCTCCGCCAGCGTCCCCACGGGCCAGACGGTATCCAGGTGGCAGAGGAGTAGGAAGCCACCCGCGCCGTCGCCCCAGCGGGCCAGCAGGTGGTCTCCCCAGCGCTCCTGGGGGAGGACGGTCACTTCGGCGCCAGCGGCGCGGGCCCGTTCGGCCACGAAGCGGGCCACCCGGTCCACGGCGGCCTTGTCGGTGCTGGGGGATTCCATCTCTACCAGTTGGCGCAGGAAGTCCAGCGCGGCATCGGCCCGCCGGGCGAAGAAATCGCGGAAGAGACGAACGTCGGTCATCATTCCTCCGGCGGTTTTTTTCTCACACAAAGACACGAAGGCACAAAGATTTTTTGATATTTTTTTATATCTCTGTGTCTTTGTGTCTCTGTGTGAGGTTTATGAATTTCTCACACAAAGACACGAAGGCACAAAGATTTTATGATATTTTTATCTCCGTGTCTCTATGTCTTTGTGTGAGGTTTATAAATTCTCACACAAAGACACAAAGGCACAAAGATTTTTTTAATTTTTTATCTCTGTGTCTTTGTGTCTCTGTGTGAGGTTTATATTCCTAATTCTTTATACAGCCGGGCGAAGTCAAAGTGTTCCGCCATCAGGGCCTCAAAGCGGGCCAGTTTCTCCGGCTGGCCCAGCCGGGTCTTGCCGAAGACCCGCTCTATGGCCTCCACCGTCTCCATCGTGTTCTGGCGGGCCAGGAGGACGGGGACGCCCAGTTCCTCGGCCCGGCGGAGGACCTCCGGCTGCGGGCGCAGGTGGCCGGTGAGGACCAGGCAGGCGACGGTCGTCTCCAGCGCGGCCCACTGGATGTCGGCCCGGTCGCCGCCGGTGATGACGGCCTTGGGGCTGGGGATGCGCCGGATGCGGGGCAGGGCCTGGTCCACTCCCATCGCCCCCACAACCAGGTTCTCTATCAGGACGTCGCTCCGCTCCGGCAGGGTGAGGAACTCCGCGCCCAGCACCTGGGCCAGTTCGCCCACGCTGATGGCCCGCAGCCGCTCCTCCCGGGGGATCACCCCCAGCACCCGGATGCCCCGCCCCTCCAGGCACGGGCGGGCCACGCTCTGGACGAAGTCCCAGGACTCCTTCGGGACGCCGTTGACCAGCACGCCCAGGAGGTGGGGGCCCAGGCGCAGTTGGGCCACGGCGCAGTCGTCCACCAGGTTCATCTCGTTGTAGAAGGGGATGACCGGGAGTACCGCCGCGCCCAGGGCATCGGCGACTTCGGCGGGCCCCAGCCCGATGCCGACGCCCTCCCGCAGGGAAGCGCCGCCCTCCACCAGCACGACGTCCCGCCCTGCGGCGACCCGCTCATACGCCGCGCGCACCTCCGCCATGAGGTCCCGGCCCAGACAGCCACAGAGGGTATCCCGCAGGAGGGAGGGGGTCAGGCGGACGCCGATCAGCGCCTCCGTCGGCTCCTCCAGGCCCAGCGTCCGCCGGACGAAGTCGGCGTCCTCGTCGGGGGTCTGGCCCGGAATGGGCTCCCACATCTGGGTGGAGAGGGGCTTGAAGTACCCCACCCGGTATCCGTCCTGCTGCAACCGTCGGCCCAGGGCCAGGCAGACGGCGGTCTTGCCGGAGAAACTCTGAAGGGAGGGGATGTAGAGAGTTTTCATGCTGTTCTCCTTTCAAATCGGAATCGGAGAATCAGAAGAATCACAGAATCAGAAGAATCAGAGAATCAGCGATTCTTCTGATTCTTCTCATCCCAGCACCAGTCGCATATCCAGGGCGACGGCGCCCCGGCCCTCTTCGTAGACGACCAGGGGGTTGATGTCCAGTTCCACAATCTCCGGGAAATCGGTGACCAACTGGCTCACCCGGCAGAGGGCGTCCACCAGCGCGGCGTGGTCGGCGGGCGGTTCGCCCCGGACGCCCTCCAGCAGCGGGTAGGAGCGAATCTCCCGGATCATCTCCGCCGCCTCCTCCGGCCCGAAGGGGGCAACGCGGAAGACGACGTCCTTGAGGGCCTCCACGTAGATGCCGCCCAGGCCGAAGGCAACCAGTGGGCCGAACTGCGGGTCGCGGCTCATGCCGATGAGCACCTCCCGCCCCGGCGGCACCATTTTCTGCACCAGGCACCCCCAGATGCGCGCGCCGGGGACGTACCGGCTGGCCCGGTAGACGATCAGGTCAAAGGCGTCCCGCACGTCGGCGGGGGAGCGCAGGTTCAGCCGCACGCCGCCCACGTCGGTCTTGTGCAGGATGTCCGGCGAGGCCACTTTGAGGACGACGGGGTAGCCCATTTCCTCCGCCGCGGCGATGGCCTCCTCGGGCGTGGCCGCCAGACGGGACGGCGGGAGGGGGAAGCCGTAGGCTTCCAGAACGGCGCGCGCCTCGGCGTCGCCGATGCTCACCCGCCCCTGCGCGCGGGCTTCGTCCAGCACCTTCCGGACAGCGGCCGTGTCCGCCTCAAAGTGGGTGGGCGCGTAGGATGGCCGCTCCCGCTCCTGCCGGTACCGGACCATCGCGGCCAGTGCGGCCGCCGCGCGCTCCGGGAAGGGGTAGTTGGGGATGCCGTACTGTTGCAGGATGGCGATGCCGGCCGCAATGCGGGATTCGCCCATAAAGCACCCCAGGACCGGCTTTTCTGTCTCCCGGGCGACGCGGCCCACCACGTGCGCCGTCTCCTCAATCTGGGTCATCGCCTGGGGGGTGACAATGACCAGGACGCCGTCCACCCCCGGGTCCGCCAGCACCAGCCGGAGCGCGTGCTCGTAGCGGTCGGCCAGAGCGTCCCCCAGGACGTCTACAGGGTTGGCGGCGGAGGCGGCGCTGGGGAGGTCAGCCATGAGGGCCTGGACCGTCTCGGGTCGGAAGCGCGCCAGTTGGAGGCCGGCGTGCTCCAGCGCGTCGGTGGCCAGGATGCCCGGACCTCCGGCGTTGGTGACGATGGCGATACGGTCGCCCCGGGGCAGGGGCTGGTAGGCAAACGCCAGCGCCAGGTCAAAGAGGTGCTCCATGGATTCGGCCCGGATGACCCCGGCCTGCCGGAAGGCGGCGTGGTAGGCGGCCTCGGAGCCGGCCAGACTCCCCGTGTGGGAGGAGACGGCCCGGGCGCCGGACCGGGTGACGCCCGATTTGACCGCCACCACGGGTTTCTTGCGGGTGACCCGTCGGGCCACTTCCATGAACTTCTGCCCGTCCGGCAGTCCCTCAATGTAGGCCAGGATGACCCGGGAACCCGGGTCGTCTTCCCAGGCCTCCAGCAGGTCCACCTCGTTGACGTCGGCCTTGTTGCCCAGGCTGACGAAGCGGGAGAAGCCGATGCGTCCGGCCATGGCCATATCCAGCACCGCCGTCCCCAGCGCGCCGGATTGGGACATAAAGGCGATGGGGCCGCCCGGGGGCATCCCGGCGGCGAAGGTGGCGTTGAGGGGGGTGTGGGTGTCTATGACGCCCAGGCAGTTGGGCCCGATGAGGCGGATATGGTACTGGCGGGCAATCTGGACCAGTTCCAGTTCCCGCTCCAGCCCCTCGCGACCGGCCTCCCGGAACCCGGCGCTGATGACGACGGCGGCGGGCACACCCTTCTCCCCGCACTGACGCAGCGCCTCCGGCACCAGCGGGTAGGGGATGACGATGACCGCCAGGTCCACCGGCCCGGGGATGTCCAGGACGGTGGGGTAGGCCTTCAGCCCCAGAATCTCCTCCGCCTTGGGGTTGACCGGGTAGAGGGCGCCGGAGAATCCGCCGTCCTTCAGATTCGCCAGCACCGCGTACCCCAGTTTCTCCGGGTCCCGGGATGCCCCGATGACGGCGACGGAGGAGGGGCGGAAGAAGAGCGATAGTGAGTTGTTCGGTTGGGCAGGGAACTCCATTTATCTCTCCCCGTCTATCTCCTGCAGCAACTCCCACACAAGCGCTTCGGTGTGCTCCACCACCCGCGGGTCCAGGTGGTCCACGGTGTCTGTGGGACGGTGCCACTCCGGGAGGATGCCGTCCCTCCTGAGTGCACAAAGGCTCACCCAGAGACACAAAGACACGGAGAAGGCAATTACCTGCCACAAAGGGATAAAAAAACATCCTTCGTGTCCTTTGTGTGTCCCTTGTGTCCTTCGTGGTTTTAAAACCCGTGCAGACTCTGCAGGCGGCCCACCCGGACAATCCAGGGGACGCCCAGCCAGAGGAACAGCACCCCTGCAAACCCCAGCAGGACCAGGACGGCCTGGCGTCGGCCCCGCCAGGCGGGCAGCGGACGCAGGTGGAGCGGCAGCAAGTACAGGAGCCACACCACCAGCGTCCAGGTCTCTTTGGGGTCCCAGCCCCAGTAGCGGCCCCAGGCGTAGCGGGCCCAGACGCCGCCCAGCAGCATGCTCAGGGTCAGCCAGAGGAAGCCCCAGTCGGTGGCGCGCTCCATAGCCCGGAGCCGCGCCGTCCGGCCCGCCTCCTCCCGCTCCGCCAGTGCGGTCAGGCCCAGCCCGGCGGCCACGCCGAAGAGGCCGTAGGCCAGGGCGGCGGAGAAGGTATGCAGCGGGAACCAGACGGAGCGCAGGACGGGGAGTAGCGGGGCCGCGGCCCGTTCCCCGGCGGGACGGGTGAGCGCCCACGTCGCCAGGGCGAGGGCCAGCAGCAGCCCACCGCCGCCCGCGCGGGGGGTGCCCGCCGTCGCCAGCAGGTGGAGCCCCAGCAGCGCCCAGACGAAGGCCAGGCCGAACTCGTAGCGGGTGCTCATGGGCCAGTGGCCGGCCACAAGCCCCCGGCCGACCAGCCCCGCCGTCCACAGCCCCCAGGCGACGGCGCTCAGGCCGACCGCGCCCCATCCCAGCCAGCGCCGTCCCGTCCGCCACTCCACGCCGTAGAGGACCAGAGCCCCCCAGAGGAATCCGTACCCAATGGTGAGCATTCTTGGTCTTTACCGCAGAGACGCAGAGGACGCAGAGAATCGGCGAACCCGGTTTCACCATTCACCGATTCTGCGGAAATCTCAAACCTCGTCCGGCGCCCCTCGTCCCCCATCGCCAGCCACCCAGCGCAGAATCAGGCCCAGCAGAAACAGCCCGCCCCCGACAAGGAAGGGGACATACCCCGGATCCCGCACCGCCCGCAGGGTGACCACCGGCCGCCCTTCCTGCACCGTGTACCCGTACAGGAAGACCGCGACGTCCCCCACCCTCAGGGGAACGTTGAGGCGGACGGTGCCTCGCCGGACCTCCCGCCCGTCCTCCAACACCGTCACGTCCACCCGGTAGTCGGCGACGCTGCCATCGGGATAGCGCTCCAGGGAGACGGCGTCGCAGCGCAGGGCCAGCCCGGATGCCAGGGCCGCCCCGGTCTCCCCCACCGGGAGCGTCCGGTCCTCGTGCCCGCCCAGGCCGCTCAGGGCCAGCGCCACCAGGAACAGGGGGAGAGCCAGGTGGGCGACCAGAGTCCCCCAGTGGGGAGCGGAGAGACGAAGAAGGCGCGGCCACAGGCCCGGCCAGCGGTTCAGGGTGCAGAGGACGGTCGCCAGCACGGGCAGCGCCAGAGCAACCCAGAGAACGGGAGAAGTATACCAGCGGAACAGGCCCAGCCGTTCCAGCGGGGCCACCAGCGCGCCGTAGCGGGCCCGCGCCGCCTCCTCCCAGCGGGCCCGCGTGGCCGGGTCGTCGGGGCGCTGGGGGAAGAACGTCCCCAGAGCCGCCACAACCAGAGCCAGCAGGAGCAGCGCGGCCGCTACCTTCGGACGTCCAAACCAGCGGATCAGTAGCATAGCAGAATATCACACGGAGACACAAAGACACAGAGAAATTTTTAAATATAAAATTTAAATCTTTGTGTCTCTGTGTCTTTGTGTGAGATGATTACCTCCCCGCCAGCACCCGTTCGTCCCCCACCCGCCGGGTCACCCCCACGCCGTCCAGGTACTCCAACAGTGCCTGCGCGTACTTGCGGCTGGTCTGGAAGAGGTCCCGGACCTGGGCCAGAGTGATGCTCCCCTGCTGCTGGATGTGGGTGCGGATACGCTCCACCATTTCCTCGTACGTCTCCCGCAGGAAGAGGACCTCCGGGGAGACCTGGACCAGGTCGCCCCGGGCCAGCAGGACGCCCAGCACCTCCTCGCCGACCAGCGCGGCGGCCTCCTTGACCGACGGGGTGGCGTAGGGCGCGGCGCGGAAACGGGCCAGCAGGTCGTCCACCGCCTGCTGCTGCTGGGGGGTGAACCGGACCTGATGTTCGGGCAGCCGGACGGTGGCGGCCTCGTCCACAATCAGGCCGTCGGCGGCGGCGCGGGCCATCAGGCCGTTGTAGGCCCGGGGGTCCAGCCGCAGCGCGCTGCGCAACTCCTCCCGGCTCATCCCAGGCCGGAGCGGATAGCGGGCGTGGTAGGCGGCCAGTTCGTCCCGCATCCGGGCCGTCGTGGCCGACCACCACGACCGGGAGACGACCAGCCGGGCCGGCGCCGGTTCCGGGACGGCGTCCAGGACCACCGCGTCGCCGGTGGAGAAGAGTTCCGCCAGCGCTGCGGGAGCGGCCTCGCCCAGGCCCGAGGCCTCCAACAGGTCCCGGACGGTCAGCGGGCCGCGCCGCTCCAGCGTCTGCAGGAGCACTTCGGCGGGGGTGCCCCGGGCCAGCGTCTCCAGCCGGGCCAGCACCTCGGGGCGGAACCGTCGGTGTTTCCGCCCGGGGTTCGGGTCCACCACCTCCCCGCCGCCGACGGTGACCGCCGGAGAGGGGACGCGGATGATGAACCGGTCGCCCCGAACCAGGGGGAGCGGGTCATCCAGTTCCAGTTGCACCCAGCCGGATTCGCCCGGCGCCAGGGTCTCCGTGCCCAGCAGGCGGACCCGGGCGACCGTCTCAGCCGAGCCGCAAAAGAACTTGACGAAGGCGTTGTGCTTCAGCGGAAACGGGGCATCGGGCAGCAGGTCCAGCCGGACGTCTGCCAGGGTGGTGGGACGGAGCCAGCCAGGGGTAGTCACCAGGTCGCCCCGGGCCAGGTCCTGTTTGGAGACGCCGGTCAGGTTAATGGCGACGCGGCTTCCGGGGACGGCCCGCTGGATTCGGGTCTTGTGGGTCTGCAGGCCCCGGATGCGGGCCCGCAGGCCGCGCGGCAGAATTTCCACCTCCTGCCCCACCTCCAGGTGGCCGTCCACCAGCGTGCCAGTGACCACCGTCCCGAAACCGCCAATGGTGAAGACCCGGTCTATCCAGAGGCGGGGGCGGCCCCGGTCCGGGCGGGGTGGGGTGCGGGCCAGGACCTCCTGCAGCGCCGCCGTCAACTCCGCCAGCCCCTGCCCGGTCCGGGCGGAGACGGGGATGATCGGTGCGCCGTCCAGCACCGTCCCCTGCAGCGCCTCCGACACGTCCGCCTGGACCAGTTCCAGCCAGTCCGGGTCATCTATCAGGTCTATCTTGGTCAGTGCGACGACGCCGCCGGGGATGCGCAGCAGGTCCAGAATGGCCAGATGCTCCCGGGTCTGGGGCATCACCCCCTCGTCGGCGGCGATAACGAAGAGGGCGGCGTCAATGCCGCCGACGCCCGCCAGCATGTTCTCAATGAAGTCCCGGTGCCCGGGAACGTCCACAATGCCGACCGACTCGCCGTTGGGGAGCGTGAGCCAGGCGAAGCCCAGGTCTATGGTCATCTCCCGTTCCTGCTCCTCCCGGAGCCGGTCCGGGTTGATGCCGGTGAGGGCCTGGACCAGGGTGGATTTGCCGTGGTCTACGTGTCCGGCGGTGCCGATGACGTGCACGCTTACTCCTCCAGCGGATGCTCCTTCAGCGCCGCGATGTGCTGGTCTATCTCCGCGACGCGGGCCTCGTAGGCCTCGCGGGTGTGGGTGAAGGTGCGGATTGCGTCCGCGCGGCGGGTCTCCCAGAGGGCGGCAATCTGGGAGTAGCAGAGTCGGGCTGTGGCGGTCAGTTGATCCAGCCGCTTGTTGACCGTGGCGTTAAACCGCTCCTGCTGGCGCCAGCGCTCCTCCGCCGCGACCTCCCAGTTTCGCCGTTCCTTTTCCTGGGCGGATTGCCACTCTTCCCACTGGCGCTTCAGCCGTTCCTCTGCCAGCCGTTGCATCTCGGCGGTCTCGTTCTGGCGGGTCTCCAGCCGGGTCTGGAGGGCGGAGAGGGCGTCCAGGGACCGCTGGGCCCGCTGATACTGTTCCATCAGCCGCTGCCGCTCCTCCCGCAGCCGCTCTATCTCCTGGCGCACCTCCTCGGCCTGCCCGGCCCACTTCTTGACCTCCTGGTTGCGGCGGAAATCGGCGACGCGCAGTTCCTCTACGACCTTCTCAAACTCCTTAATGGGCTTCAGGCCCTCCTCCAGATACCGTTTCTGTTTCTGGACGGCCTCTTCCAGCAGGGGGAGTTTGGCGTCGGTGGTCTCTATCCGGCGGCGGAGTTCGGGGAGTTCCGCCTCCAGCGCGGTGATGCGCTTGTTGTCGGCCCGGCGCTGCTCCTCCAGGTAAATCACCGCCGCCGCGCGGTCGTCGGCATGTTGCTTGAGGTCGGTCGTCAGGACTTCCAGCCGTTGCTGGTTCTCGGTGAGGCGGCGGGTTTCGGCCCGCAGGGCGGCCAGCCCTTCCTCCAGGCGGCTGATCGGGCGCAGCCCCTCCGCCACCCGGGCGATTTCGTCCTTCAGGGCGCCGATTTCCAGTTGGCGGGTCCGCTCGGACTCCCGCAGTTCCTTGCGCCACTGCTCCTCCCGCAGTTCCAGCATGCGGCCCACGTCGGCCTTCAGCCCCTCCAGCGCCGGGGCGAAACCGGTCACCTGGGCCATCAGGGTTTCCATCCCGGCGACGGTCCGCTGGAGGGCGGCGATCAGTTCCTGCTGCTGGGCCAGTTGCTGGGCCTGGAGTTTGACCTGTTCCTGCAGGGCGGCGATGAGCGCCTTATCCTTGCGGCGCTCCTCGTCCAGCCACTGGACCATCTGGCTCAGTTGGGTCAGTTCCATATAGCGGACTCCTATCCAGAGTTGCGGCAACGGTTGGGGATATTATAGCACACTCCCCCGCCGGGGCAACGATACATCTGCCAGATGGGTCCTATCAGGGTGGGCGTATCGCGTTGGGGACATCCTGTCAGGCAAAAAGAGCCCCTGGGCTCCGTAAAAGGGCCAAAAAAGAGGCCCTCCAGCGGCTTCGCCGCTACCCCCTCCCCTCTCCTGACTTTTGGTCAGGAGAGGGGAGGGGGTGCCGCCGCAGGCGGCGGGGGTGGGGTGAGGAAGCCTGAATAGTTACCCAAAATCGTTACACTCCCACTGGCCCGAATCCCCAAAATCTCCGTCTTCTGGTATAATTGCGACTGCATGTAACTACCTACCCAAGAACCGTTTCATAAAAACCACGAAGGACACGAAGGCCGCACAAAGGGCACGAAGGATGATATTTTATCCCTTTGTGTCCTTTGTGAGTACTTTGTGTCCTTTGTGGTAGG